>Ga0105240_10011230_pt1 | contig 12489 bp, 6 predicted proteins | sample KBSC54metaG_FD_80426 | JGI IMG/M metagenome (GOLD analysis project Ga0105240, IMG submission 80426) | Corn rhizosphere microbial communities from Kellogg Biological Station, Michigan, USA - KBS C5-4 metaG | ecosystem: Host-associated > Plants > Roots > Rhizosphere > Soil | place: Michigan, USA... | reverse complement strand
TATTACATATGTCATAAATCCAGGCGTTTTGATACTTCTGATTTGTAGATTCGTTTTGGATCTATTTGTTTCAAGATTTCTTTAAAGTCATAATAACCTGGAAAGCATTGTTCAACAACGTTTTTTGATAATCTTGAATCTTTGATGATGTGTGGAATGGATTTGTATGAAATTATTAGATTGTCTAATTTTTCTAGAAATCTAAGAGTAGAACTACAATGTTTTAAATTCAATGTTACTGACAATCCATTTCCGGAAAATCGGAGATATTTTCTTTCACCCTTAAATAATTTCATGAAAAGCAATGTCAAAGAAGGCTTTTCTGCGTGAATTAATTTTGTAAGATCCATTAAAAATTCATTAGATTGATTTTCATTAATTAATATTTGAGATTCATTAAATCCTTTTGAACCATATAAAGTATAGAAAATATTAGCCTTATCTATAAAAGGAAATAGTCCTGAAAAAAGGTCTTTTTCGATATCTCCTTTAACCCACTCTACTTTTCGATTTATCGTATTAATTATCGATGATGAGAGATTATTCCATAATGCAAAAGGTGGTAATTTATTGTCCGAACTGAGATTTTTTATTTTAGGTAGGAACAATTTATCTGAATTATTTTTTTCTGAAAATGATCCTATTCGAACAATACCTTTTCCAAAATTCAACAGTGTAGACCCTATATGCCAACTGTATAAAATGTCCTGATTAGCATTATCTTTCATGATTCTTAATGCATCCTCAAGAGTTTCTGCTTTTCTGGGCATTATAATCAATGAGTTAGAAGGTAGATCTCTTAGTCGCAATGCTACTTTGGTGATTATCCCCGTTAGACCAAGACCGCCACATGTTGCCTCAAAAATTTTTGCTTCATTAGAACGGCTAACAATTTTTGTTCCAAAAGTAGGATGAAATAACTCGATCCATTCAACGTGATCCACAAATGTTCCATCTTTGTGAGGATTCTTTCCATGGGCACTTGCTGCTATACATCCTCCGACGGTAATTCTTGGCCATCCTGGTTGAACTGGAAAGAAAAGGCGTTTTTTATAACTCCATTCTAAAAGCTTTGCTAACGTGATCCCAGCTTCTACTATTACTATTTTTGATGACTCAATAAATTCTAATATTCTGTTAAAAGAAACCATCTCCTTTACTAGTACATTTTTACCAAAACTTGCAGGTGAAAAAGAAAAACCACCACCACGTGCAATTTGAAGTATTTCTTGTTTGTCTTCTAGCATACGAAATCGATCTGGTCTCTGATGAAATGTAGTTAATGAAACTGTTCGGTCAAAACTTGTGAAAAATGTTTCCTTGAAATATCGTTTCAAGTCAGTTGTCATCAACCTCGTGTTATTTTTACATTTATTATACTTATGATTTAATTGATTCGTGTCTAGAAAGTCAAGATTACTCAAGTATCTATTGTATTGTATACTCGAGAAATGATCCCACACTAATACATTCTATTGATTTTATAGTAAGCAGAAAGTTGAAGACTTTCATAAATTATCACAATGTTTTTTCTAACAAACTATTAATATTTCTCAAATACGCCAAATTGATCTACTAGTAATATCATGGATTTATTTATCATCTTCCATGGAAGTTTTTCAATATGTATCAAATTAATGTGAGGAGTAATGTAAGGGTCTACAATCTGGATCTTGGACAGAAAGTGAACAATTTTATCACTTTCTGGTAAGATTGTGGAAATTACAAGTCTGCCATTCTCTTTCAATACGCGATTTATTTCATTGTAACATGATGGTTGTATGTGTTCTATAACTTCAAACATGATGATGCAGTCAAAATGTTTGTCAGGAAATGGAATTTTATCTGCTGTTCCGCGATAAAAGGGATGTTCATTTTCTATTTTAATATCAACACCAATACAATCATACCCCTTGGAAATTAGATATTTTGTAAACCATCCGTCACCACATCCTAAATCAAGAATCTTCATATCCGTGTTTAGGTGATTTAGGGTTTTTTCGATTCGCTTTTTATCTGCAATTCTTGCAATAAAACCCATAATACACTTTTTTTATTTAACTATATAAAAAGCACAAGAAATTCATTTCTGTGATAATTCAATGGAGGAATCTCCTTGCAGAATTAGCATTTATGCAAATGAAGTCATTACCATGAGAATGCTTTTTGATCTTTTTAGGTTTAATATGGTGGAGGGAAAAGATCTATCTCTTTCGCAGTGTAATTATCAAATCTAGGTATGCGGCATAGAAGGTCAACAAGGAATATAAAAGTTCCACGATGGTGGGTTGATGGGAATGGAACAGCTTTGATGTCCGTTAGGATCATAAACTTTCACTGTCTCTCTATAATGCATATCACTGAATGGTTCTAAAGAAAATGCCATAATTGTATTTATAGTAATAATGAAAAACAGAATTAAAAAAACAATTTTAATTGTTTTTGATGTAGTTATTTCATATTGCCTCATCAAGAGAATAAATAATGAAACAAGCAATATGAAAAAATATCTTTCATTTCCACTCATGTTTGCAAGATCTAACCATACCGAAGGCCCTATCATTTTAGGTCTTAATATTAATGTGAAAAAAATGCCAGATAGCCAAAATGCCAAAAAATAAAACTCTACTTTAGATTTGTTCTTTAATGCATTAACAATTAACCCTCCAAAGACGAAAATTGGTATCATATATGACAGACTTTTGATATATTCTATGACTTGATGTGAATTATAATAGAATAGCTTTATGGTTCCAAATACAACCGCATTTACAAATGTGATTGCTAGATCTGTAGATATTATTTCATGTGATGATAGATCAGAATGAAAGTTTGTTAACAAAATAGCATTGGAAGCAATAGTAAATGTAGGTACTATAATAAACAAAAGAGATCTTCTTTCTTCTTTTACAAAAATATGTTTTATTATTATATACATTAGAACTGGGAATAGTACCAAAGTATAGGGAGCAGTAAGAAAACTGAAAATGAGTGAAATTGAACAAAGATATTTTGTTCCATGATTCATTTTCTGATATTGGTCGTATCTAAATAACGGTATAGTGATGAAAAGTATTGCAAATACAGTTACATACCATTCTATGTTTGTAATATTACTTGTAATCTCGGGAACTCCTGGTGTGATTACTATGAAAAAAGAGCAGATCATTCGTAGGAGATCATTCTTGATTATGAACCTGAAGTGTTTTGTTGAAAAAAATACTGCGCACAAGCATGCAATTATGATAGCGGAGACATTCATGAAAAATGGTGCATTCGCAAGTCCGAGATAAAGGGAAAGATTGGTAACTATTCTGGGTATGAAGAGAAGATATCCCACATAAGGGATCAATAAACTTGACCAAGAGTGATAGATCGCTTGTTGAAGAAAGATACTTCCGTCCTCAGCCCATGGCTGAGATAAAAATACTGCATCTGGACGTCGTAAGATAATAAGAACACTGCTAATTATAAAAATAACAGGTAATGACCATTTTTTATCTGACATCTCAAGTAGGATGGGGTTATCAAAAACCTTCATTATGTATCAAAAATTGTCTTGATGTGTATATATCTAATCAAAAAAATAGTTTTTAAATCTGACTTGAAAAGATCTTCTCAAGTAATTATTGTATACTCATACACAAATGATGGTTATACTACGCCTCAGTTGTTATAATCTAGTGTGTCTACAATGAAGTTCAAAGGATATTATCACAGAATATCTTTGATAAATGAATTATTTTATACAATTCCGAAAAACAATTACATCTAAATTGGAATAAATCATTATATTGGAAACCGTAGGACGAATCTTGCCTTTGATTACTCCGAGCTTATTGAATAAATATGACAAAAGTAGTATGTGTGAAATTTATGATATGTGGCCGGATTTGGCAAAAAAGTTCTTTGATATGAACCATGATTCGGTTGATTTGAGAGCAATTGATCATATTATTTTTGTTGGTATGGGTGGTTCTGGTACCATTGGTGATATACTCTCAGCTATTCTATCAAAAACTAATATGCATATTTGTGTAGTAAAAGGATATCATCTTCCAAAAACTGTAGATGCTTCTACTCTGGTAGTTGCTTCAAGCGTTTCTGGAAATACCTTGGAAACAATGACTGTTCTAAAACAGGCAAAAAAATTAGGTGCAAAAATTACAGCCTTTTCTTCTGGTGGCATGATGGAAAGATATTGTAATAAAAATGAAATCTATTATCAAAAGGTTCCAATGTTGAATTCTCCCCGTGCTTCTCTTCCAGTATATCTGTATTCAATTTTAAATATATTGGCGCCAATTATACCTATAAAAAAAACTGATGTACTGAATTCTATTGCATCTCTTGAACAGACCCAGAAAAAAATATCATCTAGTAATCTGAATTGCGATAATCCATCAATTGACCTTGCATTGTGGATATCGGGAATACCTGCAATATACTATCCCATGGGTTTGCAATCTGTTGCTACTAGATTTAAAAATTCATTACAAGAAAATGCAAAGATGCATGTATTTGCAGAGGATGTCCTAGAAGCATGTCATAATGGAATTGTAGCATGGGAAAGACATTCCAAAGTAAAACCAATATTGATTCAAGGAAAAGATGATTATGTTAAAACAAAAGAATTATGGAAAATAATTGAAGAATATTTCAGGATACATGATATAGATTATAAAATAATCAATTCAATGCAGGGAAACATACTTTCAAAAATAATGCACCTGATATATCTAATGGACTATGCCTCAATTTATCGTGCAATCATGTCTAAAGTAGACCCTACACCAGTAGATTCTATAACTTACATAAAGAACAAATCACGAAGATCATGAAATCATCATCAGTTCGCTAAAATACTGATAAAACCAATTACTAATTATAGTCAAAACCTCAGTAAATTAAATTAGGTAATTATGTATGTTTGATTTTGGAAATGCTTGGGGTGAACTTTTGATTTGACTCCATTTGCACTAATCACGGGAATGCATAGAAGTGGAACTTCCTTCCTAGCTAGGGCCTTGAATCTTGGTGGACTATATCTGGGAGACTTGGAATCGTTGATTTCTCATGAATGGCTTCCAGCAGAGGATAATCTAAAAGGCCATTGGGAAAATAGAAAATTTTTAGAACTTGGTGAAAAGATACTTACTAATTCTGGGGGATCGTGGGAAGATCCTCCAGAAAAAATAATAATTACAGAAGAATTAGGCAGGGATCTTGCTTTTCAGATAAAAGAATTATCTTCCCATCCGTCATTAGGTGTGGGATTCAAAGATCCTAGGATTGTGTTATTTTATGATTTATTGAAAAAATATTTACCAAAAAATTTTGTTATAATCGGAATATTCAGACACCCGCTTAAAGTTGCAGAATCTTTGAAAAAACGAAATGGATTCAGTTATGAAAAGTCATTAAACCTGTGGAAAATATACAATAAAAAATTACTGGACATTCTAAATGAATCAGACGGGTTTTTGATTGACTTTGATTGGTCTAAAGATAAACTCTTTTCTGAAATGAATTATGTTATGCAAAGACTGGGTCTATTCAACATAAACATTTCACATTGGTTTTCAGATGAACTTCTTCATAGTGATAAAGAATATGATCCACATTATTCCGTGCCTGCTGAGATTGATGATATTTATCATAGTCTGATAGAAAAATCCAGATCCAACAATCAAAGCAAAATCTCGTATAAACAAGATTCACATGAAACGCTTCCTGTAATTCAAGGACTTTTAGAAACTCTTCGAAAACAGGGTGAGTACTTTAAGAAAATAAATGATGAAAATATGAAGCTTGTAAAAGATATTAAAGCTCAGCAAGATCCTCTTTCTAATTTACTTAATGTATATTACAGAAGAACAGATCTGAAGAAGCTCTTTCCTGAAGTGTCTCAGGGCAATTATTATGGACTGTTAGAATGGGCCAAAAAGGTAAGCACTACTGCAGAGGATAGTGAAAAATCCGCAATTTCAAAATATTCAAAATGGTATACTGGACAGGATTCGTTCATTTCAAAAGAAAAATTATCGGAAATTGAGAGTCTTCAAAAGAAACAAAATCTCGAAGTCACATCTATTAGAAATGATCTTACCAGTGCCACTGCACAGATATCCTCCCTGAAAGATGATCTTACCAAGAAAGATGCTGATCTTACCAGTGCCACTGCACAGATATCCTCCCTGAAAGATGAAATAATAAAAAAATACAATGATCTTACCAGTGCCACTGCAAAGATATCCTCCCTGAAAGATGAGCTTGTCAGAAAGGAAGCTGATCTTACCAAGAAAGATGCCGATCTCACCAGTGCCAGCGCACAGATTTTCTTTTTGAAAGATGAGATAGTAAAAAGAGATCAAGAAATTTTACTCCGAAAACAACCAGATTATGTTTTCAGGAAAACATGTGGTAAAATTCTTGACAAACTTTTACCTACTGACTCTAAATATGATAAACACAAAAAAGTATTGGTAGCAAGTTACAATACAATCAAGACTGAAGGAATGGGTAACTATCTCAAACATGTCAATAACAAAATAAAGAAAGGGGAATTTTTACTTGCAAATGATATTTCAAATAAACCTGTTGATAAAATCAAAAATGAATTTGGATTAGACCTGGCTGATTTGGATGATTTTCATGGTTATGATAAAATTGACAATTATGATGAATTTCTAGGAAGAATAAAATTAGATAATGCTATCCTAAAAGCTCAGACTAAACTAGCAAACACCTTTGATTACAAACCACTGGTCAGCATAATCATACCAGTTTATAATCCAAATCTTGAATTTTTCAAGGAGGCAATTGACTCTGTGTTGAGACAAAGCTACGATAATTTTGAACTGTGTATGTGCAATGATGGAAGTAACAATGAAGATGAAATCAAAAAAATCATTGAAGGGTATCGTGATAAAAGGATCAAGTACACAAGTTTGCCTAAAAACATGGGAATAGTAGCGGCTCAAAATAAGGCCTATGAGATATCAAAGGGAGACTACATCGGATTCATGGATCAAGATGATCTTTTATTTCCAAATGCGCTTTTTGATGTGGTTAAACACCTCAATGGATATCGAGCGGATATTCTTTATAGCGATGAAGTAAAATTCGATCCTACAAAACGCCTGCTGGAAATAGCAAGTAAAAGAGATTATAGTTTTCGACCATTATGGCTTGCAAATTTCATGAGCCATCTCACAATCATAAATAGAAAAATCTTGGAATCATCAAAGGGATTATTCGAACCTGGTTATGATTTTTCACAAGATTTTGAGTTGCTCTTGAGAACTAGTGAGAAAACGGATAAGATAGTTCACATCCGTAGATTTCTTTACGCATGGAGAATTCATCCTGGCTCTACAGCTAGTTCTGCCAACTCTGCACAAAAACCGGCAATATATCCTGCTGCAAAAAAGGCAATCATACGCACGCTACAAAGTCAAAAAATCGATGGAGTAGTATCAGGGGGAGAACATCTTGGTCAATTTGTAGTTAAAATAAATAAAATTCCAAATGATCCTAGGAAGACAATCAACTTTATTTTGCCTGGGATAGGTCAGGGTGGAGGAGCAAGGGTAGTTTTCCAAGTTGCAAATAAGCTGAGAATGTGGGGCTTTGATGCAAACATAATATTCCCAAGAATTCCTTATTCCTTCTCTGAAAAAGATGTAAAAATAAATAATCTATCTAATGATGAAAACATAGAACATTTGTGCGTTACAAATGAAAATAATTTTGATATTCGTGCTAATCTCATTCGTGTTCCATACATATGTGATAAATTCATACCTGATGCACTGGCAACAGTAGCCACTGCATGGCCTACTGCCTATAGTGTTAATGCATTAGATGACAAGAAGGGGAAAAAATTTTACTTTGTACAACATTATGAAACTTGGCAAGGTCCCAAAGAAACCGTAGATAATACATATCGACTTGGACTTGGAAATATTGTTGTTGCAGATTGGCTAAAAGAAGTCATTGGCGGTCTGGGTGGTAAAACAGTTGGAAAAGTCACAGTGCCAGTAGATAGTTCACTCTTCTTTAGATATCCAGATAGAAAAAGAAAAGGAAATGAGTTGAAGATACTCTTGCAATATAGGCCAGAACATTCGTGGAAGGGCTCAATGGATGGTATTGAAGCCTTCAAAATGGTCAAACAGAAATGTCCTGATATCAAACTGGTTACCTATGGTATAGCAGGCAGCGTGATGGACTTTATACGCGGAACCAGAACAAACAATTCTTTAGCGGGCTCTGATATTAGAGATTTGTATAATTCCTGTGATATCATGATATTTCCAAGCTGGACTGAAGGATGTTCATTGCCTCCAATGGAAGCAATGGCATGTGGCACAACTCTTTGTACTACTAATTGTACTGGTACCTCTGAGTATGGTAAAAATGAATACAACTGCATGATATCCCCAATTAAAAATCCCAAGGCAATGGCAGATAATCTTGAGAGGGTAATTAACAACAAAGATTTGCGAGAAAATCTAGCTGAAAATGGATACAATTCTGTACAACATAGAACACCTGAAAAATTTACAGAGGATTTCCTAAGATTGATGAATATTAAATATAAAAATACAAATTGATATTATATTTATGCTGTATTAGTATGGATAAGTTGAAAGAAAATTGTTAAACAGAAATTGCTTCATGTGTTATCTTTTGATTGGGCTGATAATAGTTCATGTTATACCTCCATCATTTGCCATTGAAACAAAGCAGAAAATTGTGACATGGGATTATCCTTTACCAGGGATGCCGTATAACCATACTTCCATTGATTATTTAGCGTATAAATCCAATGAATATGTCGATTTATTTCAAGACGAAAACAAACTATCGTTATTTCTTGATAAACTAAAGTCATTGGGTGTCAATACCATTACGATGCCAGTGGCATGGAGTGAAATAGAGCCAAAAGAAGGGCATTATACATTTGATAAATACGACAAGACAGCTGACTTGATAACAAGTAAAGGTTTCAAATTAATAATTTTACCTAAGGGTGTTAACAATGGCTCGCCAGGCTGGTTTTGGAAATCAATTGAAAAACAGGGACGAAAGGGAATGGCAACTGATTTTTATAAAATCCAATACCCATTGCTAGATATTGCATCTGATGAGGCAATAAAACCATTTTTAGATTTTTATGGAAATACAACAGCGCATTTTATTTCGAAATATAAGAATTCAATATTGGCAATAGGCGTTGGCACTTCAAATGAGTATGAAATAAGATATTCACAATTTCACTACCAGTGGCAGACATATTCTGATGAGTCAGAAATAAAATTTCAAAAATGGTTAGCGGAAAGATATAGCTTGGTCACTCTAAATAAAACCTGGAAAACACATTATGACTCATTTGATAAGGTAAAACTTCCAATAATTGATCATAACGCTAATGGATATTCCGGAGCACCTGACACTAATGCAAATTTTACTGATTTGATGCAATTCAGGGAGGAATTACTTTATAACTTTACCCAAAAACTTTCTTCAACGGTAAAGGAACAGGGTGCAGATACAATTGGGTACCTCGGAGAATTTTTTATCACTGATGATGCGATCTACACTTCGATGATTGATAAGATTGTAGGTCTTTTGGATGTAGTTGTAGTTGATACAAATTTCTATAATGGGTTTAAAATATCTGACCATGATCTAAAGGGGGCAATCATGGTAAATTTTGCAAAGAATTTGGGCTACAAGAAGGTATTATTGGGAGTGTATGGAGAACGGCTATCTCCTGATTATGATGGTAATCTTGTTACCAGTTACATACAAAATGCGTTTACTCTCTCTAATCCAGATGGAGTGGAAATTGGGAATTTCAGGCCAAGTGAACTAAATCAATGGTCATTTCTAAATAATATCCCATCTTTAATCTCAAAAGATGAATCACATGGAAATGCAACTATTGCAATTTACGCAAGCAAGTGGAATTTTTATAGATGGCATGGTGATATCATGAGTTTCAATAGAGATCTTTGGTCTGATTCACTCTATTCTACTTATCAAATACTTGCAGCATACAAGGGATACCAAGTTGATGTAATCGGGGACAGTGTTATTGAAAATCATGGTCTGCAAAAATATCAGATGTTGTATCTTCCTTCTCAAGTAGTAGTACCATTAAAAATAAAATCTACAATTGAACAATGGATTGATGGTGGTGGTTATGCAGTACAAGATTGGCAATTTGGAAATTGGGATGAATATGGCAATATCAATGGCGGTCTTGACAGTAAGTTTGGAGTGTCAGGACCTATAACTTGGTCTACATCTAATGCGACATTATCTTATACTTTGCATAAGAGCCAGTGGCATATGGAGAATCAAAATACTACATACAATATATCTGATAATTTATTGCCACAAAGGACTATTGCCTTGATGGGTGTAAAAGATGGTTTTTCTTCTGTTTTAAGTGATGTAAATAATCCGTATGGTAATACATTCATAGTTGGATCGAATACTGTTATTTTCGGTTTTCAACCACAACTGGCCTATTTTTACGATACAAATGAATCCAATAGAAAAGCCATGGCAAATTTGATGGCTGAGCCCATTACAGTATTTTTCCCCGAGGGTGATAATTTGACCAAATCAGAACTTGTGGAATATTCTGATGTCAGCGTTCATAAGACAAGCCTCTTTGAAGATCCAACTGTAAAAATTGTCAGAAGCATCCATGAAGATGGAATGTTTTACAATTTTCCTTGGTTTGAGAAAAATATATCTTGGTTTGAGAAGAATCTGATTACCGATAAAGAACTGATTAATGCTGATAGTTATCTACAGCAAATTCTGATGAATAAATAATCGAGTTATGTCCCGCAGTAATTATTACACAGATCAACGGATTAATTTTTGTGTGATTATATCTTCAGATATAAATCTGAACTGTCTACAAAAATGAAAATAAATAGATACTAAAGGAAAACATTTACAAAGGAAAGCGTCCTTATCTAGACGAAGAAAAGGCTTTAGTCCCAACATATACACGAAAAGCGAATAAGATATAACGTATATAGTACATGATATATTGTACTAGAATCTGTAGTCGATCATACAATATCCTGTCTATTGTTTGCATATGTCAATAAAAAAATTAACCTGAGAAAATCACAATCTTTGCCGATCTAATCTTATGTGATACGACGATATTACATCAAAAATTATTTTAAAAATCAAATCTATTTTCGTGTTGGTATGAACAATTGACTGACAGATCAGTCAATGTTACTGACAAACCGGTACATGATGCTGACAAATTTGTATCTGATCTTGACACAAAAGTAAGCGCGACTTAATAGCTAAATTACATCTACAATGGTTAACAATGAATCATAATAAAATTAAAAATTATTTTGTAATGTTTGTAATAATATTTTCTGCTTTTAGCATGGGACAAAGCAGCGTCTTTGCAGTATCGTCACCAAGCTTGGGAGCTGCAGGCAATTACGGAATACTTGCCAGCACATTTACCAATGCAGCAACAGGAGTTTCTGTTACAGGAGATGTCGGATACATTACACAACCAGCAATAGCAGCTACAGTCAATGGAACTATTTTTGTAAATAACGGTACATATTCACAAGCAGGAACAGACCAGGGCTCTGCATTGAGCACCTTGAATGCTCTGTCATGTACCCAAAGTTTCATTGCTGCAACTGACTTGGCAGCAACCAATTCAACAAACCAGACACTAGGCCATTACACACCTGGAGTCTATTGCATCTCAGCTGCACAGTCTATAGGAACAGCAGGAATCACACTTGATGGCTCTGGAACATACGTCTTCAGATCTACAGGCGCACTAAACACAGTTGCAAATTCACATATTATGCTAATCAACGGGGCAAATGCTTCCGATATATTCTGGACACCAGTTGTAACAACACTTGGTGCAAATACCAATTTCACAGGAACAGTTATTGATCCTGCAGGAATTACCATGGGTACTGATGTAACATGGCTAGGAAGAGCATTAGCATTTGGAAATACAGTCACCGCTGACGCTAATGACAAAATCACAGTCCCAGGCTTTGTAGCACCAATACCACAAATATCAGTTGGTCTTGGAACTGCCAGTAACTACGTCATACTATCAGGCTCTGTCATTACTAACGGAGTGCCAAATCTACTAGTCACAGGCAATACTGGACATGTCTCAACACTATCAGCACCATTTTCATACATAACAGGTAGCGATAACGTCGGAGCACTTCAAGTCGGAACACTGACAACTATTGGCACACCACTAGGAGACGAACACACCGCACTTGGTAACATTGGAACATGGAATGGAACAGCCAACACAGGACTTGGATGCACATTTACATTTGCAAACGGAGCAATCAACCTAGCAACTGATACAACACACGGCACAATCGGTGTCTACACCCCTGGTGTATACTGCATCAACGGTGCATCTTCTATCGGTACAGCAGG
>Ga0105240_10011229_pt1 | contig 12489 bp, 11 predicted proteins | sample KBSC54metaG_FD_80426 | JGI IMG/M metagenome (GOLD analysis project Ga0105240, IMG submission 80426) | Corn rhizosphere microbial communities from Kellogg Biological Station, Michigan, USA - KBS C5-4 metaG | ecosystem: Host-associated > Plants > Roots > Rhizosphere > Soil | place: Michigan, USA... | reverse complement strand
CGAAATGATTGGCAAAACCATTTTGGTACCGCATAGCGCCTCCGCAGAAGGCCGGCCCGCCGCGGCGAGCTGGGTTCACGACAGCTATGATGGCATATATCATTCGAGCCACGCATGAACACGCTTTCGAGGCTGCTTTTTGGGATCGCGGCGCTTACGCTGCTTGGCGTGTCGCTGAGCGTGCCGATCACGCAAGCCGCACAGCCGACATCTCCTACCCCCCCGGTCATTCCCGTTGCCCACTCAGCACTGCTGACAATCGACGCGACTGCGGTCAACGACGGCCTGGCGCTGCACGTCAAGCACGCTGGGAATCAGATTCCTATCGATGGCCGTGATGTCACGGTGTCGGTCGACGGTAAAGAACAGACCGTAACCGCGGAGCCTGCAGGAACATTCGTGATCTCCACCAAGGAGCTGGGTGATGGCGGCGAGCGCCAGCTCGACATCACAGTGGCGCACGATGGCATTCGCGAAATTCTCACGGGCAAGATCACCCTACCCAAGACGGCTAGCGCCACGGACCTGTTGAGCAACCACAAGCAGCTGGCGTGGTGGATTCTCAACATCGTAGTCGTGTTGATTGCCGTAATGGCATTTTCCCGGCGCAGCTCCTCCGCCGCCGCGAAGGAGTCGGAAGAGGACGACTAGACTGGAAGCGCTCAATCCTGCCGAAAACCGATGCGGAAGGCGCTGCGGTCCTCACACCGGCTTCCGTAGGTGCGTTGTGGCCTGTAACCTGCGGTAAGTATCGCCTGAGGCCGCCGGTGTCTTCCCTAACTTACTATCACGCCAGCGCTACGGAGCCGTTTCCGCGCGCGCCACAACTGACCGAGCCCATCACCACCGACGTGTGCGTGATCGGTGGCGGTTACACCGGGCTCTCAGCGGCTCTGCATCTGGCCCGCAATGGCGCGTCGGTCGCGCTTCTCGAGGCATCCCGCATTGCAGATGGCGCATCTGGCCGCAACGGCGGACAGGTCCACAACGGCTTCCGACATGAGCCGCAGTGGTTCGAGTCGCGGGTGGGCGCCGATTTCGCCCGCCAGATCTGGTCGCTCGGCCTCGAAGCGCGTGAGCACCTGGACTGGCTGATCCGAACCTACGACATAGACGCGCAGTACCGCCCAGGGCTACTTCACCTGTGTCATAAGCGCAGTTACGTGGAAGAAGCGCGTACTTATGTGAGCGAAATCATGCGCCGCCATCCTGGGGCGGGACTGCGATTCATTGACCTGAATGAAGCGCGGAGCCTCGTCAGCAGTAACGACTACTATGGCGGTTATCTGGACGAGCACTCCGGCCACCTGCACGCACTTAATCTCGCGTTAGGAATCGCACGCGCGGCCAAGCAACACGGCGCTCGACTGTTTGAGCTCAGCGCGGCGACACGCCTGACGCGAGTCGCCAAAGGTTGGGAAGTGCAAACACAATCGGCGTCAGTAAAAGCCGCGAGTGTAGTACTCGCCGGCAACGGGTATCTGCGTCACCTACAACCGGTGGTCGAAGCACGCGTCATGCCGATCAACAACTTCGTATTGGCTACAGAGCCTCTCGGAAGAGAGGCTGCGGAGCAGCTGATCCGCGGCGGGCGCGCCGTCTCCGACAGCCGGTTCGTCGTTTATTACTTTCGTATCACGCCCGACGACCGGCTCCTCTTCGGTGGCGGGGAAACATACTCGTACAAATTCCCGAAAAACATTGCCGGCATGGTTCGCGGGCACATGCTGCACGTCTTCCCGCAACTACGCGCGACACGAATCGAACACGCATGGGGTGGCACCCTTGCCGTGACCACCTCACGCCTGCCTTTGGTGCGCGAGATTGAACCTGGGCTATTCAATGCCAGCGGCTTCTCCGGACAGGGTATCGTCGCCGCGCCATTTGCCGGCAAGGCCATTGCCGCTGCAATCGGCGGAGATCGAGGCAGCTTTGACCTTTTGGCTCGATTTCCAGTCAGCCGATTCCCGGGTGGGAGATACCTGCGTTGGCCTCTGCTCGTTGCGGCTATGTCGTGGTACGCGCTGCGCGATCATCTGTGACGGCTCGCGCCCGGAAGTGTTTGCGATACTGGCTTGGCGCGACTTTGAAATGTCGTAAAAACGAGCGCCGCAGCAACTCCGCACTTGAAAACCCGCAACGAGCGGCGATCTGCTCGACGCTATCTTCGGTCGCAGTGAGTTGTGTACGCGCCGCCTCAACCCGCGCCTGTTCCACGTAACGGGCCGGAGTGTTACCGAGCTCGCGGGTAAACACCCGCGCGAAGTTACGGCCGCTCATGGCGACCCGTTCGGCAAGGGCCTCGACCGAGAGATCCTTGGCCAGATTCTCGGCAATCCACACCTGCAATTCCTGCAAGCTGCGGCGTTCGGCCGCCTGCGCGGCCAGCGCCACGCTGAACTGCGCCTGGCTTCCCGGACGGCGTAGAAAGATAACCATGTGACGCGCGACATCGAGTGCCAGCGCGCTGCCGTAGTCCTGCTCAATGAGCGCCAGGGCCAAATCCATGCTGGCGGAAATTCCCGCGGAGGTATAGATGTTGCCGTCCTGTACGAAAATCGGGTTGGGGTCCCAGGACACATCCGGATGCTTGCGTGCAAAACTTTCCACAAACCGCCAATGTGTTGTGGCGCGCCTGCCCTTCAACAAACCCGCTTCCGCCAGTAAAAAAGCGCCCGTACAAATGGAGCAAACGCGGCGCGCCTGTTTAGCCGTGCGCCGCAGCCACTCCAACAGAGCAGGATCGCGTGGTCCGCGGGTACCCGAGCCGCCCGAGATAAGCAGCGTGTCAACTTTGCCCCTCACGTAGCGGTAATGCTTGTGTGCAAGGATACTGACGCCGCTACTGGTTGCGAGTTTGAGATCCGGCGAATTTGTGACCAACTCGCTCTCATAGCCGCGCCGGCCCGACGATTCCTCCAGCATGCGGCTGGCGATGCCGAAGGCTTCCAGAGGTCCGATCACGTCCACCCCCTGGGCCGGCGGCACGGACAGCATCACTAGCTTTTTCATGTCGCTCAGGGTAGCGCATTTGGCGGAAATCGTGGGGTACTTGTCATTCAAGCCATGCACGCCGGCCGCTACAATTCACCATCCTGAAACTCTCCCAACTATGAAGAAGCCGCACTACGCCTGGGTCGTCCTGGCCATCACCTTTGTCGTGCTACTCATCTCCGCGGCCATCCGCGCCACGCCTGGCGTTCTGATAGTCCCGCTCGAACAGGAGTTCGGTTGGTCTCGAGCGACAATCTCGGTGGCGATTTCGGTGAGCCTGCTCCTGTACGGACTCATCGGACCTTTCGCTGCCGGACTGGTGAATCGATACGGCCCGCGTCGTGTGATGGCGGTGTCGACTTTCCTGATCGGCCTGGGCGCACTCGCCACCATCACCCTGAAACATCCATGGCAGCTGATTGCGCTTTGGGGTGTGGCGGTAGGCACGGGAACCGGAATCATTGCCATCGTCCTGGGAGCGACGATCGTGCAGCGTTGGTTTTATGTGCACCGTGGACTTGCCCTCGGACTATTGACCGCCAGCTCCGCAACCGGGCAACTCGTCTTCCTACCCTTATTAGCGCAAATGGTCGTCACATCCGGCTGGCGCTGGGCTGTGATCACCGTATCCGCCGTCGCGTTAATAACCTCCCCTATCGTGTTTCTGGTGATGCGGGACAGGCCGTCAGACAAAGGACTCAAGCCTGTCGGTGTTATCGAAGATGCGCAGACGGCACCCGACTCCGTAGGAGCCAATCCCTTTGTAGCAGCGATGTCGGCCCTGAAGATGGCCAGTCGCACTCGCGAGTTCTGGGTCCTCGCAGGAAGCTTTTTCGTCTGTGGAGCCAGCACCAACGGACTTGTGGGCACCCACCTCATTCCAGCCTGTATGGACCATGGCATCCCCGAGGTACAGGCGGCCGGCCTACTGGCTCTAATGGGAATCTTTGATCTGGTCGGTACGACGGGCTCTGGATGGCTGTCCGATCGATTCGATAGTCGCGTGCTTCTTTTGACATATTATGGGCTGCGCGGGCTGTCACTCCTTTATCTGCCGTATGGATTTGCCACGGAGAGTCATGGGCTTTCGATCTTTGCGGTCTTCTACGGCCTCGATTGGATCGCGACCGTGCCGCCTACAGTCGCCCTGGCACGCCAGACCTTCGGGGCCGAGAAAGCAGGCCTTGTTTTCGGGTGGATTATGGCCTCGCACCAAATTGGCGCAGCTCTAGCGGCGTCCTTCGCCGGGCTCATCCGCACCACGGAAGGCAATTATGACCATGCCTTCATAATCGCCGGTGTTCTCTGCATGATTGCAGCAGTAAGCGTCCTTTTCGCGGGAAAAGCACCCACCAGCGCGGTCCTCAGTCCTCAAATCGGTTAACCGCCGACAGGCTCCCGCGTTTCTAGGGCTCGAGGGCCGGTATAATCCGGACCGGGAGCAGCGTCTTGGCGTGGAACCGCCTAGACGCTGGTGCATTCACCCAACAGCGAGTTAAGTCGCTGAAGCTGGAGGAATTTACTTTGAAACGCAACATGCTCGTGCCGCGTCCGGCGCATGCCCCCTTTAGGCGGACGCTCACCCTCGCGCTGCTCGGCTCAGTGGCCGCGGTATCCCTAGCGCATGCGGCGCCGCTGATCGACATCGAAGTCGCACCACCTGAGCCGAGGGTTGTCGTTGCGCCCCCACCGCGTCCCGGCTTTGTCTGGGCGCCTGGTTACTGGGCCTATAGGGAGCACCACCACGTCTGGGTAGACGGCCACTGGATAAGGGAACGCCGGGGCTACCACTGGGTCGCCGACCGATGGGTGCCACACGAGGGTCGCTATCGCTACGAACGCGGTCACTGGGAACGTTAAGTTAAGTCGCCTCCTCCTAGTCCTTCACCGGCCAGGTGACTGACTCGACCCTACACACGCCGTCCTCAAAAGGGACGGCGTGTTCGTTTAGGCACCCCACAACCGCAGCCGCCGCACTCCTCCGCCCTGCCCTTACTCGGTCAATAGGCCAGCGCGTACATCGGCGGCGATTCTTTCACGCCCGCGAACATTCCTCACTCGCCGGTGACGAATCGCTCGGAGACTCACGCAGCCCTCGGGGAATCGAGGGCAGGGAGAGATGTACGCATAAATAACCACGAACTGGGCCGCCCTCCGGCACCGCAATTCCAGCCCTGCTCTCGGTCTGCGAACTCGCACCGGAGCCGACTCCGGCCATTGCACAATGTCATCGCATGTCCTCTCGATGTCCCGTCCGCGCGCTACTGGATTTCCCCACGGCTGCTTGGCGACAAACGCCAGGCAATCATGCCAATCCCTACCAATTCGCGGCATCACGTGGACAAACGGCCTCCCTCTCACGCAAAACCTCCTGAAGAATGTCATCGAACCACTGATGGAGCGCCTTCATCGCCTCCTCATGCGTTGGATAATCCTCCGAATTGAATGCGTATCGTCCCGCTAAGAAATCATCCTGTGTTGTAGCAATAATCTCATCCCAATCGATTCCCTCAGAGTTGTCGTCGTATTTACGCGCTTCCGCGTCCAGCGGATGTAGATTGTTTGGATCGTAAGCCGGGCGCTTCGCTGGCGATGATTCTATAGCAACACCGTTCTCCACCGCATTCATACCCAAACCTCTTCGTTACAGTAGCAAGACTATCAATAACAATCAGCCTAACACGCTGAGATCCGAACGCAAGATAGTCGCAATGCAAACTTTCAAAAAGATTTTCGCATCACACACGCGATACGCGCGTGGAATTAACCGTGGTGAAATTGACGTCGAGATACGCACGGACTCTCTTACACGAAGCGAGCGTGAGTAGCGCACGTGATGACAGCAGACGCTCTACAAAACAAACAGAATTGCCTCCTATTAGCTTCATTGCTAGAGTTTCACGATAAACCAACAGACAGATCCCCGCTCGCCACCCATGCCACGCTCAAAGCGCAAGCGCTTCGACCCTGCCGTTTCCGCCCTTCCAGGCAGCCCTTTCCTGACCCACATTGCGCTCAATACGGAACGCGTTCAGCCAGGAGCGTATCCATTCACGATTCCTTGGCTGGTGGATAATTTCGCGATGAAATTCCCGACGCCGGTCACCTTTCTCATCGGTGAGAACGGCACCGGAAAGTCCACCCTACTTGAAGCGCTAGCGTGGGCGGTTGGATTCAGCGCGAGAGGGGGCGATCGCGACAGATCGTTTTCGGAAGAAGCCGATGGCTATGCGCTCGGTCGCGCGCTTCAGTTGGCGTGGCGTCAAAATGTATCGGGCGGATTCTTCCTTCGCGCCGAGACGTTCTTCAACTTCGCGACTTACTTGGAGGAAGTGGGCAGCTCGTTCTGGAGCTACGGGGGGCGCTCACTTCACAAACAGTCGCACGGCGAATCTTTCCTGTCGCTATTCCAACATCGCTTCGAGGATGGACTCTACCTGCTCGATGAGCCGGAAGCCGCTTTGTCCCCGCAGCGGCAACTGGCACTGCTGAGAGTCCTACATCAGCTCGCGAGCCAGCGCATCGCGCAATTCATTATCGCGACTCATTCACCGATACTGTTGACGCTGCCCGGCGCGCACATCCTTAGCCTCGATGAAGGGAAAATCGAGCCGGTCATGTACTGGGAAGCGCCGCAGTACCAGCTCACAAGGGACTTCCTCAACGACCCCGATCACTATCACGCTCACCTGTTCGCGCCGGAGGATCCAGGCTCGAGCGATACCGAGCTGTGAATCGGCCATGAGGCGCCGCTCGGCAGACCCGTCCCGGATGAGGCGGGGGCACCATCCGATGAGTCATCGCACGACTGTTGAGGCTCGGAGCCCTGTCCCCTGGATAGATCGGTTTATTCTCGAGGGATGGTGGCAGCGACAAACATCGGCCGGCCAGGCGCCCGTAGCGGCCGCGGCGTAGTGCCACTCGGGATAATTGCTGCAAATTAATTTCCGCCAGCATGTCCGCGCCGGGCGGCCCGATGCGCCTATCCTAGGGGTCGAAGTTCAGCGGTCGCTATGCAAGATCGAAAGCGCCTATTGACGGTCCTAATCGGAGGGAACGGTGAGACTCCTCTGGAAAAGGCGTTTGCCGCCAAGCTGGTTGGCGACATGAATTTGCTGCGTCTGAAAGCGACGGCACGGCTCCTGGCGCGCGGGCTATACCCTGACATCTATTGGTGGGACCTTCTTCAGGAAGCCTTCGCGCGAGTACTGAACGGCTCGAGGCACTGCCCACCCGGTGTTCCAGTCGATGTGTTCATGACCGGCGTCATGCGTAGTATCCGAGCGGAATATTGGCGTCGCAAAGGGCTACTGGAGTCTTCGCTGGCCCTGCGTCATTTGGAAGGGCTTGAGATGGCGCCGGACCCCGAGCGCCTCGTGCTCGCGCAACAGGAGTTGGAGGCGATCGGCGAGCTGTTTGCGGACGATCCGGTCGCCACACAGATCATTAGGGGATTGGGTGATGGGCTGTCGGCTGAGGAAATCCGTACCAAATACGGTCTATCAAGCACGGAATACGACTCTGCGCGCAAGCGAATGCGACGCGCTCTAGTACGCGATGGCATCAGGTCGAAGGTCAAATGAAAAAGCTGCTCCCACACATCCGACTCGAGCGGATTCTCGATGCCTTAAGCGAGGAGACCGCCACGGCCTCCGACGAAGAGCTGTTGCAAGCCTGCGCGGAGTTGCGCATCAAGCCCGAGATGAAAGGGTCGCTGGTGTGGCTCGGCTTAAAGGGCGTGTTCTTCTGTCCCTACGTGGAGTCGAAGCTGGCGCCAACGACAGAGGGAATTCCGTTTGCAGACCCCGAGGACGGAGACTTTCAAGATACCCCACGGCGTCACTGACCCGGCGGCACAGCCGGCCTCACGGAACAACTGAGCGACAGTCGAGCAGAACGCCATCGGTCCTGGCTAGGGGCAGGTGGGAGCGGGTCAGGCATCGCCCGAATAGCGGTGACTCCGTTACCCGACGCCGTAGGGTTAACGACTCACTCCGCCCGCGCTACTCCGGTTAGCGAATCAGGCGTGAGCACAGATCCAACAGCGCACTCGGCAAGAGACCCAGGATGAGTACCGCTGCCGCATTGACTGCCAGAACCACCCGTACCCCCGTGGAGCGCACGGTGGCCGGCGCATCGCCCGTGGGTTGGTCGAAATACATCAGCTTGATGACCCGGAGGTAGTAAAACGCGCCCACCACTGACATTGCGGCGGCAATGACCACCAGCCAGAAGTGCTGTGTCTCCCACAGCGCCTGGAAAATCCGCAGCTTGGCCCAGAACCCTACGAACGGCGGCACGCCCGCTGTCGAGAACATCAGCATCATCATGACGAGGGCTAGCAGCGGATCGCGCTGGTAAAGACCCTTGTAGTCATCGAGCTTGTCGGCCTCGTACCCGCTGCGGCTTGTGAGCAGAATGACGCCGAAGGATCCGAGTGCAACGAGAACGTAAATCAACGTGTAGTACAACGCGGCGGTATAACCGCTGGGGGTGCCAGCAACGAAACCAAGCACAATGAATCCGACGTTCGAAATCGTCGAATAGGCCAACAGGCGCTTCAGGTTCGTTTGCACGAGCGCCACCGTGTTGCCCACGACCAGACTGAGAATCGCCAAAACACTCAGCATCTGCGACCACTCGGTGACCGTTCCGCCCAGACCATGCGCCAGCAGACGCAAAGTCAAAGCAAAATAAGCGATCTTCGGCGCCGTGCCAATGAATAAGGTCACGCTGGTAGGGGCGCCTTGATACACGTCGGGAAGCCACATGTGGAATGGCACCGCTCCAAGCTTGAAGGCCACCGCAACAACAATGAATACGAGCCCGAGCACCACACCCAGACTCACAGGCGAGTGTAGCTTCACCGCAATTTGCTCGAGGTCCAAAGTCCCCGTAAGTCCGTAAATGAGTGACATGCCATACAACAAGGTGCCGGACGCGATGGCGCCCAACACGAAGTACTTGATGGCCGATTCAGCCGCAATGCCTGAATCACGGTCGAAGGCCACCATGGCATAAACCGACAGCGCGAGCAGCTCGACGCCGATATACACGGTCAACAGGCTGTTGGCCGAGACGAGAACGAAAATGCCCAACAACGCCGTGAGCGCCAGCACATAGTATTCGCCGCGCAGAATGTTTCGATTTTCCAGGTAGGCTCGTGAATATAGCAACACGACCGCCACGACAAGGAAGCCGACTAGCTTCAGCACATAGCCGAGCTCATCTGCGACATACATGCCATCGAACAGTACCGCGTGATGAGTGATGTGTCCGTAAGCTACGGTCAGCGCCGCACCCACCGCCAGCGCGAGCAGCGTCACTGTGGAGGTTAGGCCGCGGCGCTTCTCGCCGGCGAACACATCAATCAGCAGCACCGCACAGATCGCCGCAACAAGGTAGATTTCCGCGATGGCGGGCTGCACGCTGGACCAGGTCATGATCGTGTCGGTCATGGGCATGGGTGGCTCAAAGCGGAATCTTAGTGGCGATGGCCTGGTCAACCAGGTGGTGAATCGTCGGCTGCATGATCTTCAACAGCGGCGCCGGCCAGACCCCCACCAGCAGAACCGCGATTGCCAGGGCGGCCAGAACTAGGAACTCCCGCCCGTTCAAGTCCTGCAACGCAGCCACGCGGTCGTTTCCGACCGGTCCGTACACAACACGTTTGATGAGCCATAGCGTGTAGGTCGCACCGAGTATCAGCGTTACGGCCGCGAGGAACGAATACCAGAAGCTCGCCTTGAAGGCCGCGATGATCACCAGGAACTCCCCGACGAATCCCGACGTGCCGGGCAAACCGCTGTTGGCGAGGCCGAACAAGACCATGAAAGCCGCGAAGATCGGCATCGTGTTGATCACACCGCCGTAATCGGCGATCTGCCGCGAATGCATGCGGTCATACAACACGCCGACGCAAAGGCACACCGCTCCGGATAGACGGCCAAACGGCAGCATATCCTCCATCGCACCGTCCAGACCCATCCCCGCGCCCTGCACACTACCCGTATTGCGCACAATGTCGTAAACGAGGAAAGCGCCGAGGGTCACGAAACCCATATGCGCAATCGACGAATAAGCAATGAGCTTCTTCATGTCTTGCTGCACGATGGCGACAAACCCGATGTACACCACAGCGATGAGCGAGAGCGAGATGAGCAACATCTCAAGCTCGCGACTGGCATCCGGGGCAATCGGCAAACTGAAACGTAGGAACCCGTACCCGCCCATCTTCAACATGATGGCGGCCAGAATGACCGAACCACCCGTGGGGGCCTCCACGTGTGCGTCGGGCAACCACGTATGCACTGGCCACATGGGTACCTTCACCGCGAAGGCGAGCAGGAATGCTACGAAAATCCAACGCTGCTCCACCAGTGTTAGCGGTAGTTTCTGGAAACTTGCTATGGAGTAATCGCCAGCTTTCACATACATGTAAATGAGCGCGGCCAACATGAAGACCGAGCCGAGGAAGGTGTACAGGAAGAACTTCAGCGTCGCATAAACTCGCCGCGGACCGCCCCAGATACCGATGATCAGAAACATCGGTATCAACATCGCTTCCCAGAAGAAGTAGAACAGCAGCGCATCGGTCGCCGAGAACACGCCGATCATCAGCCCTTCCATAATGAGGAAGGCCGCGAAGTACTGCGCGGCACGGACTTCGATCACCGTCCATCCGGCAATCACCACGAAAATCGTAATAAACGCTGTGAGCACCACTAGCGGCAGCGAGATGCCATCCAGCCCGAGCGCATAGTCCGCCTTGAAGCGCGGAATCCACGGCAGGTGCTCTGTGAACTGGAAGGCCGCCGTCGTCGTGTCGAAATTCGCTATCAACGGCAGCGACAGAATCAACGTTAGCAGCGTTGCGACGAGCGCGAGCCAACGCCCCGCTGCAATATTGCGCTCACCGAGCAGCAATACCAGCACGCCCGCCACAATGGGCAGCCAGATTAGTATGGACAAGAGACCGTGCATTATTGTTGCCTTAGCCGTGCTCGAGGAACCAGCCCAGTAGTATCGCCAGGCCGATGACCATCCAGAACGCGTACGAGTAGAGATAACCGTTCTGCACACGCCGCAGGACGCTGCCGAACCAGTTGACCGTGTAGGCTGAGCCGTTGACCAACGCGCCGTCGATCAGACCCTGGTCCCCTCCCTTCCACAGACCAACGCCAATGAACCGAGTCAGCCCGGCAATGACGTTCTGATTGAACCAGTCGAAGTAGTATTTCTCGACGAGAATCGTGCGCAGCCACCCGAAGGTGCGCGCAGTGGCATTAGCCAATGACGGCTTCCACAGGAAGAAAATCCAAGCAGTCACCACCCCAGCCAGCGCAAGCCAGAACGGCGGCGAAACAAACCCATGCAGGGCGAACTCCACCGGTCCATGGAACTCGCGGCCAATCTCGGCAACCACGTTGTTGCGTTCGAGGACCTGGATGGCGTCGCCGAAGTAGCTGCCGAATAACACCGGTGCGACGGTCAGGAAGCCAATCACCACCGAGGGGATGGCTAGAGCGATTAGAGGGAGCGTAACAACAGCGGGACTCTCGTGAGGGTGAGCCGGGTGACTTTCATGCGCCACTGGCGCATCCCGGCGAACGCCCGCCAGGGGTGAAGCACGAAGTGCTGAGCGCCCGCCATGGATGGCGGGCGGGATGTCGGCGCCAGGGACGGCTTCTTGCGAAGCGGTGCCATGACCGTGACTCTCCACATGCGCGCCACCGTGCCCGTGAGCTGCCGCCTGTCCGTGGCCATGTGCGTCATGACCGCTGGGTTGCTCTTGCTCTTCCTCGTGGCCGACCGTCCTGTCCCCATGCGCCGCGCCATGCTTATGCCGAAACCGCTCCGGCCCATGGAACGTCATGAAGATCATCCGGAACGTATACAACGCGGTCACGAAGACACCACCCAACACGCAGTAGTATGCGTACTGTGCACCCCATCGATGCGACTCGCCCACCGCCTCGATGATGGCATCCTTCGAATAAAACCCCGCGAAGAACGGCGTGCCGATGAGCGCCAAGGCACCGATCCAACTCGTGATCGCCGTAATAGGCATGTATTTCGCCAAGCCGCCCATCTTGCGCATGTCCTGCTCGTGGTGCATGCCGATAATGACCGAGCCCGCGGCCAAGAACAGCAGTGCTTTGAAAAACGCATGCGTCATGAGATGGAAGATCGCCGCGCTGTAGGCCGACACACCGAGCGCCACCGTCATGTAGCCGAGCTGCGAAAGGGTCGAATACGCGATGACGCGCTTGATATCGTTGTTGACGACACCTAGCAACCCCATGAAGAACGCCGTCGTCGCTCCGATGACGAGTACAAACGACAACGCCGCCTCGGAATGTTCGAACAGCGGCGACCTACGCGCCACCATGAAGATGCCCGCGGTTACCATCGTTGCCGCGTGAATGAGTGCGGAGATCGGAGTCGGACCTTCCATGGAATCCGGCAGCCACACATGGAGCGGTACCTGCGCGG
>Ga0105240_10011228_pt1 | contig 12491 bp, 10 predicted proteins | sample KBSC54metaG_FD_80426 | JGI IMG/M metagenome (GOLD analysis project Ga0105240, IMG submission 80426) | Corn rhizosphere microbial communities from Kellogg Biological Station, Michigan, USA - KBS C5-4 metaG | ecosystem: Host-associated > Plants > Roots > Rhizosphere > Soil | place: Michigan, USA... | reverse complement strand
TCGTTTCCTGCGGTCTCGGAGCGCGCGACACGTTGCGCCTCGAGGCGGGCATGAACCTATACGGTAACGACATGGATGAGACTACTCATCCGTTCGAGTCCGGTCTCGCTTGGACGGTAGCCATGGAACCGCGCGAGCGTCACTTCATCGGCCGCGAAGCTCTGGAAGCCGTCAAGGCACAAGGCTCCGTGCGCAAACTCGTCGGCTTACTGTTGGAGGACCGTGGTGTTTTGCGCGGTCACCAGCATGTGATCGTTCCAGGTGTCGGTCAGGGCGAGATCACTAGCGGTACGTTTTCTCCGACGCTTGAACGCTCTATAGCGTTTGCACGTGTGCCGGCCGGCACCGGCCAACAGGTCCAGGTGGATATTCGCGGCAAGCTCTTGAACGCGCGCGTAGTAAAGCCGCCGTTTGTGAGATTCGGCCAGGCCCTCGTGAAATAACAACTGTTTAATTGGAGATTCTCGAATGAGCAAGGTTCCCGCCGATCTCAAGTACACCAAAACTCACGAATGGCTGCGCACGCTGCCTGACGGCAGCATCGAAGTCGGTATTACCGACCACGCGCAACACGCGTTGGGTGATCTAGTGTTTGTGGAAGTCCCCGAGGCTGGCCGCGCCGTCAAGGCGGGTGAGCCGTGCGCCGTGGTTGAGTCCGTCAAGGCCGCCTCGGATGTTTACTCACCAATTACCGGTGAGGTCATTGCGGGCAATCCGAAGCTCGCTAGTGAGCCGGAAACAGTCAACTCAGACTCCTATGGCAGTGGTTGGCTGATGCGGGTGAAACCGACCGCGAGCGGACCGGTGCCCCAGCTGTTGTCGCCCGCCGAGTACGAGAAATTGCAGCAGGAGGAGGGTGACTGATGGCTTTCATTCCACATACCGCTGCCGACGTCGAGGCGATGCTCGCGACCATAGGTGTGTCGAGTATCGACGAGCTTTTCGAGGAAATCCCAGCGTCGCTGCGGGTTAAATCGCTCGCGGGCGTGCCGGACGAGTTGAACGAGATGCAGATCGGCCGCCTCATGAGCGAGCGCGCTCGCACTGACGGCCGTCCGCTGTGTTTCATTGGAGCCGGCGCCTATGAGCATCACATTCCATCCGCTGTGTGGGCCATCACCACGCGTGGTGAGTTCTACAGCGCATACACGCCTTATCAGGCGGAGGCCAGCCAGGGCACGCTGCAGCTCATTTACGAATACCAGACGATGATCGCCAGCCTGACTGGCATGCAGGTATCAAATGCATCTGTGTACGACGGCGCTTCTGCCGTAGCCGAAGCGAGCCTGATGGCCGTCCGCGCGAACCGTAAATCCAAGTCCCAACGCATTCTAGTGCCGACCACGGTCCACCCGCATTATCGTAAAGTGGCCGTTGCAACTGCCACTAACCAGGGACTGCGCTTCGAAGAAGTTCCCTACTCAGCCGGTGAGGGTGTTATCGCGACGCCGTCGCTCGCGAAATACGAGGGCGAGGACATCACAGCCATTGTCATTCAACAGCCGAATTTCTTCGGCAGGTTGGAGGATGTCGATGCGCTGACGGATTGGGCACACGCTCGCGGCATTCTGGTCGTCGCGGTCGTCAACCCAACTTCACTGGCGCTGCTGAAGCCGCCGGGCTCATGGGGTACCCAGGGCGCTGATATTGCCGTGGGCGACGGACAGCCGTTAGGCGTGCCGTTGTCCTCGGGCGGCCCTTATTTCGGGTTCATGACCACACGCTTGGAGTACGTTCGGCAGATTCCCGGACGGATCGTCGGACGCACGGTCGATCTGAACGGGCGTCCGGGGTTCACTCTGACTTTGCAGGCGCGTGAGCAGCACATCCGGCGTGCCAAGGCGACTTCCAACATCTGTACAAACCAGGGACTATTGATGACCGCTGCGACCATCTACATGTCGCTCATGGGCCCACAAGGTCTCGAGCGAGTAGCAGCGGCCGCGCACGCCAAAACGCGGGAGCTACTAAACAGCCTCACACGTTTGAAAGGGGTGCGCGCCGCCTTCCCGGGTCCTGTGTTTCATGAGGCGGTCGTGTTGCTCGACCGCCCAGTTGCGCCGGTTCTGAAGGCGTTGGCCAGTCGCGGAATACTGGGCGGGCTCGACTTGGGCGAGTACTACCCGGAGCTCGGACACGCGCTGTTGGTCTGCGCTACCGAGACCAAGACCGCGGCTGACATCGAGAGTTATGCCGCGGCGCTGGGCGAGGTCATGCAGTCGGTTCGGGCCGCGTAGGCCGCGCCGCGTAGGGCGCGACGCATGCGTCGCGCGGGATGCCCCGGCAGGGGCGTCACCGGATTGTGAGCGAGCGGCGCTCGCGTAACCGGGCCGTTTTGTTTGAGAGGTTTTCCATGCGTACTCACGAAAAAGTGATTTTCGAGCATTCTCATCCCGGCCGCGGTGCCACTGACCAGTGGCCCCAAGATGCGGGGCCGGCCGCGACAGCCGACATTCCGGCGAAACTGCGCCGCACGAGCCGTCCCCTGCTGCCCGAAGTGGGCGAGCTGGAGACCGTGCGGCACTTCACCCGCCTGTCGCAACTCAACTTCTCCATCGACACGCACTTCTATCCGCTCGGCTCGTGCACGATGAAGTACAACCCCAAGGCGTGTAACCAATACGCGATGTTGCCCGAGTTCTTGGCGCGCCATCCGCTCGGGCCAGAGTCGCACGGCCAGGGCTTTCTCGCCTGCATGTACGAGCTGCAGGAAATGCTGAAAGAAGTGACGGGCATGCAAGCGGTCGCGTTGAGTCCCATGGCCGGGGCGCACGGTGAATTTGCCGGCGTGGCCATGATTCGGGCCTACCACCGCTCGCGGGGCGACCTAGCCCGTAATGAGATCATTGTCCCTGAGGCAGCCCACGGTACGAATCCGGCGACGGCCACCATGTGTGGGTGTGTCGTACGGGAGATTCCGGTAAACGCCGACGGTGATGTCGATCTCGATGCTCTTAAGGCAGCCGTTGGCCCAAACACCGCGGGGATCATGCTCACCAATCCCTCCACGCTCGGTGTGTTCGAAAGAAAGATCGAGGAGGTGGCCCGGATCGTCCACGCTGCGGGCGGCCTGCTGTACTACGACGGCGCAAATCTCAACGCCATTCTGGGGAAAGTCCGCCCGGGCGACATGGGCTTCGACGTTATCCACATGAACTTGCACAAGACCTTCTCCACGCCTCACGGCGGTGGAGGACCCGGCGCGGGAGCCGTAGGGGTGGGCGCTCGACTGCAGCCTTTTCTGCCCATTCCCATAGTGGGCAAAGAGGGTGAACGGTACCGCTGGCTTACGGAAAAGGACCTGCCTCAGACGATCGGCCGCCTGTCGGCGTTCATGGGGAACGCCGGGGTACTGTTGCGCGCTTACATCTATATGCGCATGCTAGGCCGGGATGGAATGAGCAGGGTTGGCGAGTACGCCACGCTCAATGCAAACTACCTACTGGCGTTGCTCCGGGAGCGGGGGTTCGAGCCGGCCTACCCGTCCCGCCGAGCCAGCCACGAATTCATTATTACTCTGAAAAAACAGGCGCGGGAGCTGGAAGTGACCGCCATGGACTTTGCTAAAAGGCTGCTCGACCACGGTTTCCATGCCCCAACGACCTACTTCCCATTGCTGGTGCCCGAATGTCTGCTGATCGAGCCGACCGAGACAGAGGGCAAGGACACCTTGGACGCGTTCGCCGCGGCCATGGCACAGATCCAGAGGGAGGCCGAACAAGAACCCGAGCGCGTGACGAGCGCACCGCATACCATGCCGGTGCGCCGCCTGGACGACGTTCGGGCGGCCAAGCAACTGGATCTCACATGGAAGCCGATAGCGCAGCAATAATAGATCGTTACAAACCCCGGGGGGTCACCCGGGTCGTTCGCGCCCTTGGGGCCAGCCTGCGTGGCCTCTGGGGTGCGTTCCGTGACGAAGCCGCATTCCGGCAGGAACTCGGATGTGCTTTGATCGTCATACCCCTGGGCCTGTGGCTCGGACATAACGGGGTCGAGCGCGCGTTGCTCGTTGGGCCCGTCCTGCTCATACTCATTGTGGAGCTGATCAACAGCGCGATCGAGGCCACCGTCGATCGCATCGGGCTCGAACGGCACGCGCTTGCGGGGCTCGCCAAGGACATTAGCTCAGCCGCTGTGTTCATGTCTTTCATCCTGCTGGGCATCGTCTGGCTGCTCGTTCTGCTCGGCCGCTAGTGTTGTCGTTTAAGTGAATTGGTTTTCCCTGGTGCGAAGTGCCGCTAAGCGTAGCGGTCGATTCGACCCGCAGAGTAGTTGGTCGGAAAGAGGGCCGAATTACAACGAGGCTCTCCCTTGGCGCGTAGCGCCACTAAATGTAGCGGGTCGCTTCGACCCGCGGAGAAGTTGGCCGAAGGCCTAACCGAGAGGATTGTGATGCGACCTGCGAGAGTGCTTTGGTTGTGTCTGCTTGCCTGTATCGCTTCCGCTAGCGTGGCGCGTGACCCGCCGGCGCCGGCGACCGTCACGTCTACGGCAGCGGTACAGCAACCTTCCCCGGCGCAACAAGGCCCCAACCAACCATTGCCTGCGCAACCGCCGCCGACCCCTTTACCCGGCGCTGGCCAGCAAGCCACGCAGATGGCCCAACAGGCAGCCGCCGTCGAGGGCAACCCTGATTGGGCGGTCACACTCGAGCGCATCGCCAGTAGTGTCGTATCGATTGATATCGATGCGACACGCGCGTTTGATACCGAGTGGAATGCTACAGCCCAGGCGACCGGGTTCGTGGTTGATGCTGAGCGTGGCCTGATTCTTACCAACCGCCACGTTGTGACTCCCGGCCCGGTGACGGCGGAGGCTACGTTCCTCAACCGAGAGGAGGTGCAGCTCTACCCGGTTTACCGCGATCCGGTCCATGACTTCGGTTTCTACCGTTACGATCCAAGCAAGCTGCACTTCATCAAGCCGAAGGCGCTCACGCTGTATCCCGAGGGTGCTCAAGTGGGACGTGAGATCCGGGTTGTGGGCAACAACGCCGGCGAGCAGCTTTCGATTTTGGCCGGAACCTTGGCGCGCCTGGATCGTGATGCGCCCGAGTACGGTATTGGTAAGTACAACGACTTCAACACGTTTTACTTTCAGGCGGCCTCAGGCACCTCGGGCGGCTCCTCCGGCTCGCCGGTTATTGATATCCGCGGCCGCGTGGTGGCACTCAATGCGGGTGGCGCCAATGGCAACGCGTCGAGCTTCTACTTGCCACTAACACGGGTGCGGCGCGCTCTCGAGGCCATTCAGCAGGGTAAGCCGGTTGCCCGTGGCACGTTGGACACGGTTTTCAACTACACGCCTTTCGACGAGCTCAAGCGGCTGGGGTTGACGGGCGACATCGAGACGGCCGTACGAAAAGCGTTTCCGCAGTACACGGGTATGCTTGTGGTGACTGGAGTGTTGCCCGGCTCGGCGAGCGAAAACGTGCTGCAGCCAGGCGATATCCTGGTCAAGATTAATGGACGCTACGTCACGCAGTTTGATCCTCTGGATGAGGTGCTCGACTCGTCGGTCGGACAACAAGTCTCGGTTGATGTCGAGCGCGGCGGAAAACCGGTCTCTGCGAAAGTGCCGGTCGGCGACCTCCATGCCATTACGCCGAGCGCCTATGCCGAGTTCGGTGACGCCGTGGTGCACACTCTCTCGTATCAACAGGCGCGGCACTTCAATGTGCCCGTGCGCGGGGTTTATGTAGCCAACCCAGGTTATGTGTTTGGCGCGGCGGGTATCCCGCGTGGCGCAGTGATCACCATGATGGATTCGAAGCGGATCGATACACTTCACGATTTTGAGGCCGGCGTCGCGCAGCTTGGCGACGGCGATCACGCCACCGTGCGGTACATAACTATCGATGATCCTAACGGCAGCAACCTGCGATCTATCCGTATGGATCGCCTGTGGTTCCCGGCCCGCCATTGCGAACGGGACGACAACCAGGGTCTTTGGCCTTGCAAGGATCTCCCCGCCGGTCCAGCGTCCAAACAGCGCATGGTCAGCTCAACAGAATTCCCGAAGTACCGGGACTCCCGCCTGACAACGCTGGCGCCTTCGCTCGTCGCCGTGACATTTGACATGCCGTATTCGGTATCTGGAATTACCGAGCGGAACTACCATGGAACCGGTCTTGTCGTCGATGCAGAGCGGGGACTCGTCGTCGTCGACCGTAACACCGTGCCGGTATCGGTTGGAAACGTGACCGTTACGTTTGCCGGTACCGTGGAGGTGCCGGGGCGCGTGGTCTACATCCATCCAATTCACAACCTTGCCGTCGTGGCCTATGACCCGAAGCTTATCGGCAATACGGCGGTGAAGGCTGCGAAACTCACGCCGCGGGAGTTGAATGCGGGTGAATCGGTGTGGGTCGTGGGACTAGGCGCGGATAGTCAGATGCATTCGCGCAACACCGAGATCGCGAGTATCGATCCGCTCGAATTGCCGCTGTCGCGCACTATGCGCTTCCGTGACAGCAACATTGAGGTGGTGCAACTCGTGAATCCGCCGCTCGAGTTCGATGGTGTGCTGGCCGACAAGTCGGGTAACGTGTTGGGATTGTGGTCGAGCTTCGCGTACGAGAGTGGCCGTGAAGTTGCGCAAGACAACCGCGGTGTACCGATCGATCTGGTAACGGCCATGCTCGAACACCTGCGTACCGATCGCCCGCTGCACTCGCTCGAAACGGAGCTTACGGTCCAACCTCTTTCGAGCGCCCAGGAAATCGGCCTCTCGGAAGAGTGGGCGCGCAAGCTTGCCCAACAGAATCCAACCTTGCGTCAGGCGCTGACAGTGGTCCGGCTCGTGGGGGGCTCGCCCGCCTCGGGCTTGCTGCAGCAAGGAGATCTGGTACTCGCCATCGACGGCAAGGTGGTCACGAGGTTCAAGGAGGTCGAAAATGCTGTCGCCGATCGCTCCCAAGTACAAGTCACGGTCTGGCGCGGTAAGAACGAACAGACGGTAAAAGTACCGACGGTCGAACTGCCGGGTACTGACATTGACCGTATTGTGGAATGGGGCGGCGCCACACTGCAGGCGCCACATCGAGCCATGGCTGCGCAACGCGGAATCCCGCCACTTGGTGTGTATGTAGGTTATTTCGCTTACGGATCACCATCAACGCGTTTCGGGCTCTATCCTGGGCGCCGCATCGTGGAGGTGGACGGCATACCCACTCCGGATTTAGATGCCTTCCTGGGCGTCGTGACCGGGCGCCCGGATCGTGCCTCGGTACGATTGAAGACGATCACCTGGAACAATGCGCCTGAGGTGATCACACTGAAGCTCGACAAACACTACTGGCCCGCGTACGAGTTGCTTCATACCCAGACGGGGTGGACCCGCCGCGCGCTGGAGTGAATGGAACAGCCTGCGCAACATGATCTGTTTGGGGCGCCGCCCGCACCCACAGATCTTGTGCGGCCGGCGGTGTTTGCTGAGGAACTCTTGGATGTCGCCAGACGGTTGCCGAAACATCTGCACTTCGGCACCTCCAGCTGGTCGTTTCCGGGCTGGGTCGGCATTGTGTATGCGCAGCTTTACGGCGTGTCGGTGCTGGCGCGGCATGGTCTCGCGGCTTATGCAAAGCACCCGCTCCTTAATGCCGTGAATCTCGACAACGCCTTTTACAAGCCACTCAACACAGAGCAGTTGGCCGCTTACGCAGCGGACGTTCCTGAGGACTTTCGTTTCATAGTGAAAGCGTACGCCGGCCTCACGGCCGCTCCGGATAGCTCGATGGCGCTCCGGCGTGGCGTGGAGCCCGTGTTTCTTGATGTGGACTTTGCGAAACGCGCCGTCGTGGAGCCCATCGTCGCAGGACTCGGCGCCAAGCTGGGCGCGATTCTGTTTCAGTTTTCGCCGCTCGGCGCATGTTTCACCCGCGTTCCCCGAGCCTTTGTCGCGCGGCTCGGCGAGTTTCTCAGCGAGCTTCCACCCGGTCCAACCTACGCTGTCGAGATGCGGGACCCCGAAATTTTGGGTTCGGAGTACGAAGCAGCGTTGAGCGCCGCCGGCGCTGTACATTGCTCGAGCGTCCACTCCCGCATGCCGCCGGTCGATAGCCAGGTGCGCCCCAGTAGTACCGGGCCCTTGCTGATTCGCTGGTTGCTGCAGCCAGGAGACGACTATGAGAGTGCAGGGGCCCGCTACGCGCCTTTCAACCGCCTCCAGGACCCCGATAAGCTCAGCCGTAACCGTATTGCGGCAATGGTTCGCGCTGGACTGTCGGCGGGACGCGACGTCCATGTCATCGCCGCCAATAACGCGGAAGGGTCGGCTCCGCTAACGCTGTTCGAGCTAGCTAAGACGATCGTCACGAATTAGACGCTTGGCGACAATGCAGCGGCTTTAGCCGCCCGCGCCTTGCTAGAATTCGCTCCACTATGGTCCGTGTAGTCAGAGCTACCCAAGTCGAAATCGAGACCGCCGTGCAGGCCCTGCGCGACGGCGATCTCGTGGCGTTTCCCACCGAAACGGTTTACGGGTTAGGGGCGAATGCCCAAAACCCAGCCGCTGTTCGGAAAATCTTCGAGACGAAGGGACGGCCAACGAATCATCCCGTCATCGTTCACCTGGACAGTCCAAGGTTTCTACACCGTTGGGTGCGTGAGGTTCCGGAGACGGCAACGAAGCTTGCGGAGCGCTTCTGGCCCGGGCCCTTTACTATGGTGATGCCCAAGGCGACGAACGTTCATGACATTGTGACGGGCGGCCAGGACACCGTTGCGATACGTGTGCCGTCGCATCCGATGGCTCAACAACTCCTCACCGCCTTTGGAGGTGGTATTGCAGCGCCCTCCGCAAATCGTTATGGAAAACTCTCTCCAACCCGAGCCGAGCATGTGCGTGAGGAGCTTGGCGACCAGGTGAAAGTTATTCTCGACGGCGGCGAGTGCCAGATTGGCCTGGAGTCGACGATTGTCTCGTTCGAGGGCCAAAACGTCCGCCTCCTGCGTCCCGGTGGTGTGACGGCGGTTCAGATTAGGCAGGTGGTGGGCGAGCTGCTGATTGGAGCGGATCTCGAGTCGCCTCGCGTCCCGGGTGGCACGCCGTCCCATTACGCACCGACAACGCCGATGGCTATCGTTCCTTCCGGCGAGATCGACGCACACGCCTCGGCCTTGTCAGAAGGCGGGCGACGAGTTGCGGTGCTGGCGCAGCGATTGCCGCTGAAATCACATAAGTATGTGACATGGATCAACGCGGGCCGTCGCCCTGAGCAGTACGGGCACGATCTCTACGCGAACCTGAGGACGCTCGACAAAGCTGGCTGCCAGCAGATTCTGGTGCAGGATGTGCCGGACGGCGAAACCTGGGATGCCATTCGCGACCGGTTGCGGCGGGCGGCGAGCAGTGTTAGCGAGAGTGACGACAGCGGAGCTATGGCGGTTTTGCCGTAAATACCACCAAAAAAGTACCTTTTTGGGGTCGTGATATCTACCAATTTGGTGGTTTCACGCGCTGGCAAAAAATCATAACATCAGCGCAATAGCATTCAGGGCCAGGTTTACGCCGCCTCATTGCCGGCAACCTGGCCCGCTGTTTTTTTGGGTTCGCACATTTACTGAGCGCCATGACCAAAAGCCCGGTTCGCCGTACACGATTCATCGACCCGTTTCAGCCGGCGGAAATTCGCCGGCTGGTGAAGGAGTTTGGCTCGCCCTTGCTCATTCTTGACTGTGAGCGTGTGCGGGTGCAGTTCCGGAAGCTTCGCAAGGCGCTTCCTGGAGTCGATCTTCACTACGCGCTGAAGCCTATGCCGCACGCCTCTGTGGTGAATACGATTGTCGCGGAGGGCGGCTTCCTCGACCTCGCTACGACCGGCGAAGTGCAACTCGTGGCAAGGTTGGGTGTGTCACCCGATCGTTGCATTCATACGCATCCCATTAAGCGCGAGCAGGACATCGTCAACGCGATCAAGTTCGGCGTGCGCACGTTCGTTGCCGACAACCCGGATGAAGTACGGAAGTTCGCAAGACATACCGCCGATGCCGAGCTGTTGCTACGCGTGTCGTTCCGCTCACCGGGGGCTGTGTGCGACTTGTCGCGCAAGTTTGGGTGTGATCCGGAGGATTTGCTCGAGCTGGCGCGCGTCGCTGCGCAGCTCGGTATCGAGGTGCGCGGCCTGTCGTTTCATGTTGGTTCACAGGCGACGGACTCTGCGAAACACGTTGAGGCGCTGCAGTCATGCGCGAAGCTCATCGCGGCTGCGCGCCGGGAGAAGCTCGGCGCATTCGACACGCTCGATATTGGCGGTGGATTCCCCATCGACTATGCGCGGCCAGTGCAGGATATCAGCGCCTTTTGCGCGCCGTTGCGTGCGGCGCTCGCAAAACTGCCAAAGCGGGTGCGCGTGATTGCTGAACCAGGTCGCTTCATTGTCGGGCCTTCGGCAATCGGAGTGGCTTCGGTCATGGGCCGCGCCCGCCGTGAGGGTCACTGGTGGTACTACCTCGACGACGGCCTTTACGGCTCCTACAGTGGCCAACTGTTCGATCATGCGCGCTATCCGGTCGAGCCATTACGCAATGGCGACGAGCGGCTGCCGTCGGTGTTGGCGGGGCCCACCTGTGACAGTATCGATGTGATCGCCGAGAACCTGATGTTGCCCGAGTTGAAAGCCGGGGATTTAATAGTTGGCCGTGCAATGGGCGCTTACACTTGGGCGAGCGCCTCTGAGTTCAACTTCTTTCCGAAGGCGACGGTGGTGACCGTGAACGCCAAGCCGGGTGATACGGGAAGCGTAACAACCTTTCCGTTGTAGCGAGGCATGCCATGAAGAGCGACAACAGAATCGAGCCGGAAACTGTCATTCATGCTCAGGTGGCAGACGCCCGGGAGGGGCGCGATCCGCGGGTGATTTGCCGCCTGTTTTCCGGCTGGGCCGTTTTCGGCGAGCGCCAATTTTTGCGCGGCTACGTGTTGCTGCTGCCCGACCCCGTGGTTCCCTCGTTGAACGCGCTCGGGACACAGGAGCGCTCGCAATTTCTACTCGACATGTCACGGGTCGGCGATGCGCTGCTCAAAGCGACTGGCGCGGTTAGGATTAATTACGCCATTTTCGGCAATCTCGAGCCGGCTTTGCATGCCCACATCATTGCGCGTTATGCGGACGAAACAGAGAAACTGCGCACAGCGCAGCCGTGGGCGTATGACTGGGGAGTTGCGCCTGTATTTGAGCGAGGCGCGTATCAGGAGCTGGCCGAATCCCTGCGCCGGGAACTGACGCGCATGGGCGTCACAAAACCGATGCGATTCGATCCAGGGGCCAACGCCGCCAGTTGATGCGCGGCGTTGGTAGGCGGCCTGGACTATTTCTGTGGCTGCGCCGGCTGAATTTGCGGATGGACGGCAGGCGCTGCCGCTGCCTGCGGCGGCTTGATGCTCACCAGCTCCACGTCAAAAATGAGCAGCGAGCCGGGCGGAATGGCCGGCGGTGAGTCTAGGTCGTAAGCCAGTTTCGGCGGAATCCAGAGCTGATACTTCGCTCCGGGCTTCATTAGGCCCAGCGCCTCTTGCCACCCCGGAATAACCTGGTTAGCGGCGAACGTGGCCGGGCCGCCGTGCTTCGCGGAGGCATCGAATTCCGTGCCGTTCAGCAGGGTGCCGCGGTAATTCACTACAACCTGGTCGGTAGGCTTCGGCGATTCGCCGGCGCCGGGCGTAATCACTTTGTATTGCAGGCCACTGGCTGTAGTCATGACGTCCTTCTTTTTGCCGTTTTCGGCTAAGAAGGTAGTGGCGGCAGCGTGGTTCGGTGCAGCTTCAACTTCACGCGCGCCCCGGATGAGCGCGACGATGTTCTGCTGGTATTCCGAGGACATCTGTACCTTGCCGCTTAAGGCATCGCGTACACCTTGCGCCAGCACCTCCGTGGAGACGGCGTCCGAGGTGACCTTGTTGCGTCGCAGTTGTTCGCCCATGGAAATACCAAGGGCGTAGCTGCCTTTCGCTTTGGGGGTGTCCAGAGTAGGGGCGGTGCTTTTTGCGGCTGTGCCTGCTTTGGCCGCGGGTTTCTTTGCTGCGGGCGCCGCGGCGGGGGTGGTGGTAGCCGAGGACGTAGCTTTGGCGGGCGCATTCGTAGGAGCGGGCGTCGCAGGCGCGTTTTGAGCGCGGGCCGGGTCCGCGCTGGCGGCAAACAGCGTCGCGCCAATCAGGAGCGCGGCAACGGTGGCTCTTACGGTGGAGGTTGTATGAGGGCGTCGTTCCATTGGCGAGGTGTTCTTGCGCGAACCAACAGCACAGTTCATTGGGCACCTTAGCGCTTGCGGGCCGTGTACGGCACGGCTTTCAGACCGCAGCGGGCGCCAAGTGTCGCCTATCGGCGCGGGGAGTGCTGCGCTTTTTTACAGCGGTTTGTATTCGCTCGGCGGGGCTCGTCGCGGAATAGCGACGTTGGGTAAGGTAGTGCCTTGGCTGCAATGGCGAGGCTATAGGGAGCAAGTGGATACATGTCGGTGCTGCTCATGGTAGAAGAACATCGCGAGGGC
>Ga0105240_10011224_pt1 | contig 12495 bp, 10 predicted proteins | sample KBSC54metaG_FD_80426 | JGI IMG/M metagenome (GOLD analysis project Ga0105240, IMG submission 80426) | Corn rhizosphere microbial communities from Kellogg Biological Station, Michigan, USA - KBS C5-4 metaG | ecosystem: Host-associated > Plants > Roots > Rhizosphere > Soil | place: Michigan, USA... | reverse complement strand
GTGGGGCATGAGCTCGGACACTGGATGTTCGACCGCGGAAAGATGTCACTGTTGGCCTGCACGGAGAGTGTCTTTATAAGAGAGTGGTCCAATCAAAACCCGGAAACCCGCGCAAACCGCTATGCGAGTGATCTGCTGATGCCGGTGAGCATGTTCAAGCCACGGGCGCAACCGCTGAAGCGCATCGATTTCGAGGCGGTGAAGTCGCTCGCCAAAATTTTCAAAACCAGCATCTCGGCGACGGCCATTCGCCTGGTCGAACACGGGCCGCTTCCGGCCATCCTTGTGTGCAGTCGCCCCGGCGTCATCGAATGGACTGCCCCAAAGAAGAAGATCAAGCTTTGGGTTCAACAGCCAGGCCCCTACTCGTATGCGCACGATGTTCTCAACGGCAGCCGCGAAGAAGGATCTGGCGACGTTCCAGCCTCTGCTTGGTTCAACCACCCGATCGTGGGGCGCTATACGATCCACGAGCATTCAATACGTGGCTTTCAGGATTTCGTTTTGTCGCTGCTCTGGTGCCGCGATGAAAGCATGCTGATCGAGCTCGACGAATACGAAGAGAGGCGGGAAGCACGACGTTCTGATTGGCGCAATTAGACTCGGTACTCTGAGCTCTGGATCATTCGTTCGACAATGCACTGGCCAGTTCCGTGAGTGCGCCGATCTCCGTCGAAACCCGTTGCGGGTCTTGCAACGTCGGTTATGCCCGGGCTAATGAACGAATCTTCTCAGTGGCGGGGCTGTTACCGGTCGACCATGTTGCAGACAGACGATTACAAGCCGACTTAGCAGTACTGATCAATGGCATTGGTCAGGACAACTCGCTATTCGCACACTGCTTGTGCAGTTCAGCGTTTTCCCCCTGCCGTAGGCGGCGCGGTTATCCTCGTAGAGTTCCCACCTTTCCACAAACAATGGGCAGTCGACTACTGGGAGTTGTACAGGTACATATAGGATTATGTGCCCCCAAAATGCCGAGAACTCGCCCCCGGAATGCCGATCAACTGTGCAAGAAGCGCCCCTCGTTCACCGAGGAAAACTTTCTTTCCCACAGGCAAGACCCGCCGCAGCGCCCCCGGAATGCCGAACCGCTTCGCGATGTGTTGGCGGATGTCTTCGATCTCGTGTTGCGCCACTTCAATGCCAATATCGCGATGCCAGACATCGCGTATGCGCCCCCAGAATGCCGAACTGCTCTCAGTCTGCATTAGCAGCCTTCTGAAAAGGATGATCCTCAGCGGTCACGCAACCGCGCCCCGGCGCCATACAGGGCAGAGGGACAGATGCAGAACACATTGGATAGCTTGACGGTGAAGGAGGTCGCCGGCATCCTTCGATGCTCGAAAGCTCACGCATTGAACGTAATCGAGGGCAAGGTTCGTGGTTTGCCAAAATTGCCCCATCTCACCTTTGGTCGCCGGAAGGTAGTACGCAAGGAATGGCTCGACTCCTGGATGGAGAAGAACAAGACAGAGTAGGCCATCGGGAGCCGTTAATGTCAACTGAGATCAATAACGATTCGATTGCCGACACTGCCCGCTTCAGAACTGTTTTCGCACGCGAGGAGCGCCCACTCACGGTTCGGGACGCTGCCTCGTTCCTGGGCGTCAGCCCTCAGACGGTGTATCTTTGGGTTGAGCGAAAGCAGATTCCCCATCTCCGCGTGATGGGTCGCAATATTCGATTCCTCAAATCGGACCTTGAGCCCTTCCGCGCGACGTTCAAACACGAGGTGGGGTATGGCACGACCAATAAAGCATGATGGCGGCTTGTTTAAACGAAGCGGTACGAATGTCTGGTGGATGCAGTACCGGGACAGAGCCGGGAAACGCCAGAGAGAATCGACCGGTACTGAGGATTGGAACGAAGCGCAGCAGCGCCTCAGAGAACGTTTACAAGCCAGGGACAACAACAGCCTATCCTCGCTGCGCCGAGGGCAGGAACTCACATTTGGGGAGTGGTCGGATTTTTATCTGGAGAACTTTTCTAAGCCTCCATTCCGTACTCCGAAAACGCACGAGGTCAATCAGCGCGGATTGAAGCATCTGAGGACTATATTCGAAAATACCAGGCTCGCCGACTTGACGCCGGACGATATCGAAATGTATCTCCGGCAGCGCCTCAAACAACGCGTTCAGGTCAGGACTGGGAGCGGGTTCATCGCGAAAGGGCCATTGAAGGCGACGACTGTACACCAGGAATTTCGGGTGTTGCGGCGCATGCTGAATGTGGCGGTACGAAAGAAATTTGTTGCTGCGAATCCATGTGCGGGCGTGGAATTTCCCGCGAGGGTCGATGGACTGTTCCGGCCACACTACATGGGCTGGTCCGAGCAGCAGAAGATCGAGTTCAGCGCGCCGGAATACCTGAGGAACGTGATCCGTATCGTTACGGAAACTGGCCTCCGGGTTTACAAGGAGCTCACTCCGATCAGGAAAGAGAACCTGGACCTTGAAAACGGGACGCTGTGGATCCCGGACTCGAAAACCGAGAATGGGATCGCGGAGGTTCCGCTCACGGAAATTGCGATCAAAGCGTTCCAGAGTCAGCTCGCGATTTCCGGAGAGGGTCCGTTTCTGTTTCCGAGTGAAAAGAACTCGGGCGGCTATCAGAAGACTTTCAAGACAGTTTGGCATGCGACGCTGCGCCGCGCTGGCGTTCCTTATTTTCGGATCTACGACCTGAGATCGACGTACGCCACACGGTTAAGCGCCGGCGGAGTTGCTGACGAGTTTGTGACGCAACTCCTTCGGCAGGGGGACGCGAAGGTCTTTAAGAAGTACTCTCAGATGAAGTTGCAGATGAAGCGGGAAGCGCTGGGCAAGTTGAACCGGACCGCCAATGAGAGCGGGAATAGTTTTGACACAGTCCGGCCCAACTGAAGGGGTTTTGGCACAGTTTTGGCACACTTAAGGGCAGAAACAGGAAAAGGCGATGGCGGGGAATCAACCAACTCTTTTAGATTCAACAAGGATTTGGTCGGGGCGGCGAGATTCGAACTCACGACCCCCTGCGCCCAAGGCAGGTGCGCTACCAGACTGCGCTACGCCCCGACATTCTGCTGGTCTCTTTATTCTAAACTACTTCTGAATTTGCCGCGCTTCGCCGGCGAAGAGTCACCTTCGGCCCACAGCGACTACCGGCCTAAATTGAGCGAAAATCTTCAATTGTGGCCGGCCGGTCGATTCTCCTTCGCTGACCGCAGTCAGAGAACGCAGTATCCGGCTGCTGCTGGTTGCGACAAAATGTGCAAATCCCGGCACTCTGATCAATGCTATCGTCCGCTCCGGCGCGGAGTTCGCCCTCACATTGCCTGAAAGGGAGTGCCCTTAGAGCTTATACTTTTGCTGGTATGCAAAGCATGGAACCAGCCAGGGATCCGATGTGAGAGTGCGCAACGGCAGAATCACTTTCTCCGCAACGGACGTTGCGAATCACCTTTCTTGCGCTTACATGACAAAGCTCGACCTCCGCCTTGCGCGGGGCGAGATCGCGGAACCCGCATGGGAAAACCCGCACCTGGTTGTATTGCAGCAGCGCGGGCTGGAACACGAGAGGGCGTATATCGAAAGTCTTCGCACACGGAGGCTTTCCGTACTCGATCTTTCCGACGAGCCGGAGGCAGCATCGCAGGAAATGACTCGAACCGCCATGGAATCCGGCGCCCAGGTCATATATCAGGGCGTCCTTGCCAGCGGAGAGTGGCGAGGCCGCACCGACGTTCTGTTGAGGGTCGATCATCCCGATCGCACGAGTCGCTTCGGTGCGTGGTCCTACGAAGTTGTGGATTGCAAGCTGGCAAGTGAAACCAAGGCAGAGAGCGTACTGCAGCTATGCCTGTACAGCGAACTGCTTACGGACTTCCAGGAGATCGCGCCGGAATTGTTTCACGTCATCCGACCGGATGTCGGCTTCGAACCGGAGTCCTACCGTTTCTCTCTGTTCGCCGCCTATTATCGATTCGTCAAGAACTCGCTGAAGGTCGCCGTGCAAGCTCAAGGAGATAGCCTCTATCCCGAACCGGCGGATCATTGCGAAGTCTGTCGATGGTGGAAAACATGCGACCGGCGTCGGCGAGCCGATGATCATTTGTCTTTCGTGGCCGGGGCATCCAAGCTTCAGCGGAAAGAGCTGAATCTTCACGGCGTAACCACGCTTGAAGCCCTGGCTACGCTCCCGTTGCCGATTCCCTTCAGCCCGACGAGAAGCGCAAGAGACGGCTACACCCGTATTCGCGAGCAAGCGCGAATTCAACGCGAGGCCCGGACCGAGGGAACTCTGAAATTCGAGCTGCTTCAATGCGACCCAGGAAGCGGCTTTTACCGGTTACCCTCTCCGTCCGATGGCGATATGTTTTTGGATTTCGAGGGCGATCCCTTCGTAGCAGATGGCGGTCGTGAATATCTGTTTGGCATCGCCGTGGCCGGTGACCACGGAACGCCGCGGTACCTGAGCCGATGGGCATTGGACCGCGATCAAGAGCGCGCGGCATTTGAATGGCTGGTTGATTTGACATTCGAGCGAATCAAGCGCTATCCGGACTTGCATGTCTATCATTTCGGAGCATACGAGCCAGGCGCCGTGAAACGCCTGATGCTCCGGTACGCGACGAAAGAACAGGAGGTCGATCGGCTTTTGCGCGGCGAGATCTTCGTGGATCTCCACGCGATCGCCAAACAGAGCGTGCGGGCGAGCGTTGAACAATATTCGCTCAAAGACCTGGAAAAATTTTGCGACTTTCAGCGTAAAGTACCGCTGTCTGACGCAAGCCAGGCCCGCCACTTCGTTGAGCATCAGCTCGAAATGAACGAGGCGAGGGGACTGACGGCGGACGTCTGCGCGATAGTGGAAGGCTACAACCAGGACGATTGCCTGGCGACGGAGGCTCTCCGATGGTGGCTCGAAAGTCTTCGCGCTTCTGTCGTAGCAGGCGGGCGGCAGATACCACGCCCCGAACCGAAGGACACGACTCCGAACGAGCAGGTCAGCGCCCAACAGGCGCGGATCGCTGCCCTGTTCGAATCGCTAATTTGTGACGTTCCGGCAGAACCGAGTGAGCGTACCGCTGAACAGTCTGCCCGGTGGCTACTCGCCCACGCTCTTGATTGGCACGGTCGCGAGGAAAAGGTGAAGTGGTGGGAGTTCTATCGAATGAAAGATCTGTCGCAGGAAGATCTCTTCCATGAGAAAACGGCTGTCGCGGGGTTGGTGTTTCGCCGCCGGCTACCCAGCCGGAGCCCGAGGGAAAAGACGCCAATAGATCAATATCATTACCCTTTGCAGGAATGCTCTGTCAAAGCGGGCGATGACCTCCACACTCTGGATGAGCAGAGGTTTGGCAAAGTCTTAGCAGCCGACCCGGTTGCCCGAACCCTCGACGTTAAAAAGCCACTCAAGCTCGATGAGCTGCATCCGCCGGCTGTCTTCGCGCACACTCGTTACGGCGCTGACGAGCAACGCAATTCTATTCTTCGTATTGCCGATTGGGTGGTTGCGAATGGAATCGACAACACCCGCGACTATCGGGCGGCTCGCGATCTCCTGTTGAGAAATCCACCGCGGCTCTCCGATAATCAATCGCCGCGGCCACTCGCCGGCGAGGACATGGTCCGCGCCGCATGTCGAATCGTTGGTTCTCTGGCTAACTCCGTGCTGCCGATTCAAGGGCCGCCGGGAGCTGGGAAGACCTTCACCGGTGCGCGCATGATCTGTGACCTGGTTCGCCAGGGACAGAGAGTCGGAGTCACTGCTGTTGGCCACAAAGTAATTCACCATCTGCTTGAAGAAGTGGTGGAAGCCGCGAAGAAAATCGGCCTGCATTCGGTAGCATGCGGGCACAAGACGGAGGGAGACGGCATTGACGACGATGGCGTTCGCACGATCGGAACCAACGAAGAGGCGCTTCAGCTGCTTCAATCCGGCGAAGTCAATGTGCTTGGCGGGACTTCGTTCCTGTGGGCACGGCAGGAATTCAGCGAGTCGGTAAACGCCCTCTTTGTGGATGAGGCCGGTCAGATGTCATTGGCAAATGTGCTCGCTTGTGCGCCCGCGGGTAATAACCTCGTGCTTCTGGGCGATCCGCAACAGCTGGAACAACCGCAGAAGGGAAGTCACCCCGAAGGGTCAGATATCTCAGCGCTGGCTCATATGCTGAATGGGCGGAAGACAATCGAACCGGACCGTGGTCTTTTTATGGCGACCACCTGGCGTCTCCATCCCACAATTTGTGAATTCACGTCGGAATTGTTTTACGAAGGACGGCTGGTTTCGCGCGGGGGCCTTGAAGACCAGCGCATCCGAACGCCCGACGCCTTTTCTGGCGCGGGGCTCTGGTTCGTCCCTGTCAATCATGATGGAAATCAAAGTCATTCCACGGAAGAGATCGACCGGGTCGCCGACATTGTTGAGTACCTCACCCAGCCTGGAACCACCTGGATAGACGGCGACGGCGTTTCGCATCCGCTGCGCGCAGATGATGTCTTAGTACTTGCGCCGTATAACGATCAGGTAGAACGGCTTAAGGAGCGCCTGGTCGGCGGTAAGGTCGGAACCGTTGACAAATTTCAGGGACAGCAAGCCGCCGTCGTCATATATTCCATGACTACTTCGACGCCGGAAGACGCGCCTGGAGGAATGGAGTTTCTCTACAACGCGAATCGCTTTAATGTTGCCACCTCGCGCGCGCGATGTGCCTGCATTATTGTGGGCAACCCCCGCCTTTTCTCGGCCCATTGTCGGACTCCAGGACAGATGGAGTTGGCAAACGTCTTGTGCCGGTACGCCGAGTTGAGCACGGATATGCCGTTCGGCAATCGGATTTTCGCCGCTGGCTGTTCGCCGGCGGGCGGAGAATGAAGGCCCTCGAACTAAGGCGCCGGCCAGGTCTGCGACCGAGATTAAGCGAATCGACCGAATAGTTGAATACAACCGGAAATTTTCCGTTTCTAACGTTGGCAGTCCTTCCTGCCACCGGTGAGGGTGCAATGACGGTTACCGCGGTTGTCTGCGAGGGCATCGAAGACAGGGTAGCCGCCCATGATGTGACACCAGCCTGCATTGTCTTTGTATGGTTGCTGGTTGAGGTATTCGTTCGTGTGGGGAAAAACTGACGACCAGAGGCACGCCTGGCACTGCCCGCACCCCGACTTTAATCTCAAACCATTGAGCCGCGCGCACTCCGCCCTTCTGATATCCTCAACTCTGTCCTATGCTTGTCCGTTAGCCCAACAAATCGCCTCATACGGCGATTCGCGCTTTTCCCCGGGACCGCCCAGCCGGCGTGTCTCTTCTCATCTCCCACGAATTGGAAAAGGCATCGAACATGGCAAAGCAATCCAGAGAGGACAAACGCGCAAACGGCGACCTTCGCCATCAGAACCGCAAAAAGCGCCTCGAAAAACTCCTCGCGGCCAAACCCAAAACACTCATTCCGAACCCCGCCGATCCCGTCGGGCTCGTCATCGGCGTCGCTGCCCGGCAGTGTGCGGTTATTATTGGCGGCGAAACCCGCTTAATCCGTTATGACGTTCCTGTGGCTCCTGGTGATGAAGTCTCCATTTCCAATGAGAAGGTTTCCGGTATCGCGCCGCGCCGCACCACGCTCTGCCGCAAAGATCCCGCCAATCCCAATCGCGACCGCCTTATCGCCGCCAATATCGATCTGCTCGTGATCGTCGCCGCTATTTCCAATCCACCGTTCCGACCCGGTCTCGTGGACCGCTACATCATTGCGGCTTCGCGCGGCGGCATTCGGCCCGTCCTGTGCGTTAACAAGACCGATCTCGACGGAGATCTATCCGCCACTCGGATCTACCAAATACCCACCGTCTATTGCTCCACAAAAACAGGGCGGGGAATCGACGAACTTCGCGACATTCTCGCGGGGAACACCGCCGTGCTCGCGGGACACAGCGGAGTAGGAAAAAGTTCTCTGCTGAATGCCCTGGCAAACGAAGACCGCGCCCGCACGGGCAACGTCGATGAAGACACCGGGCAGGGACGTCACACCACCACTGCTTCAAAGCTCCATCAACTTGCCAATGGAGCCCGAATTATCGACACGCCGGGGATTCGCGAATTCGGTCTTGGGCAAATTACTCTCGAAGAAATACAGACCGCATTCCCCGAATTTTCCGCTATGCCCTGCCGATTCCGCGACTGCACGCACCGGGACGAACCGGAATGCGCGGTGCGTGAAGCGGGCGGCTCTCGCTACGCCTCTTACCTGCGACTGACCTCGGAACTCTGATCACCAGCTATTGTGCTGAGTTAGAAGTTCGTTGACAAGAACGAGGCACTCTTATCGGAAGAAGTGATCCGCCTAAATTGGCGGGCTACATTTCTAACGCTCCTGACACGCTTCGGAACGGCGGAGCGGCGGTTACCAACCGCCGCGCGGGATGCCATCCCTCCCCACAATTGGCTTTGCGACGAATTTCTAACTCAGGACACTAGTGAGTCATCGAATATACAAGATAATTCGCCGCAATTCGAAACCCCATCGCGGAAAATTTCTCGTCATAACGCGGCTCATCGGCCCATTCCCAGGAATCGCCTAAATCCATGTTGTGGCAGATCGCCACCACCAGGCGCCCGTGCTCATCGTAAATGCCGCGCCATGTCGCCTGATATCCATCCTGTTCATATGTCCTGCCGCTGTTCAGGTATTGCGCGCCGGGAACCTGATATTTGTCGTCAAGATCGTAAATCGTGTGGAAGATCGGGTCGCTTTTCGGCAGGTCCACAATGGGGCGGTCCGGAAAAACCTTTCGCATACTTGCCTCGAAGATGGCCCATTCGTACGTCCCGTGGAAATCGTCGCACATGAAGAATCCGCCGCGGTCAAGATACTCCCGCATCTTCTTCGCCTGCTCGTCAGTAAGCGCCCAATGCCCTACTTCCACGGCGTAGAGCCACGGGTAATTGAACACGTCATCCTGATCGTCCAGGTCCACCGGTTGCTCCACCGATCGAATGTGAATTCTGGTCAAGCGCCGCAACGCCTCGGAAAGATGCCGGTCCGCCCGCGGATAATCGGTGGTCCAACTGGAAGCGCCTTGTTTCCAATTTCCACCGAATCCTCTGAAACCACCCCCGCCACGACGCCCGAAGCCTCTTCCCCCGCCAAATCCGCCCTGCGCCGGTGGATACATTAGCCGCGCAAACTGCCACTCAGTCTTTTCCTGATAATCGGGAGGCAGCGGGAAATTCTCGTACTCGCGGCCGGGATACTCGCGGAACGGCCTCAACTTCGGTTGCGCAGCACTTGTTTGAAGCGCGAATGCACTGCCCAGCAGGATTAGCAGCGTAGCAGCGGCGGTGCAAACCGTGCGAACTTTCATAGGATCGCCTCAACTCTGTGCGTCAAAGGCGGGGCTTTGACCCCGGATGGCTTTCAGGCTATCACGGGCGCGCCGGAACCCCTTGTAAAACACTGTATGCCACGCACAACGCGTCTCCAGGTACCGACTCTATACTGAATTTATGTCCTTCCAGCTCGCCGTTTCTTACACACCCAAGGGCGATCAGAAGACCGCCATCGCCGAACTGGCCAAAGGCATTGACGAGGGCGACAAACACCAGGTTCTGCTCGGCGTCACCGGGTCCGGCAAGACCTTCACGATGGCGAAACTCATCGAGAAAACGGGCCGGCCCGCCCTTGTGCTCGCGCATAACAAAACGCTCGCCGCGCAGCTCTATCAGGAGTTCAAGTCGTTCTTTCCAGGCAACGCGGTGGAATACTTCGTCAGCTATTACGACTATTACCAGCCCGAAGCCTACATCGCCTCGAGCGACGTCTATATCGAAAAAGAAGCGACCATAAACGATGATCTCGATCGTTTGCGTCTGGCCGCTACCAGATCCCTTTTTGAGAGGCGCGATTGCGTGATCGTAGCCAGCGTGAGCTGCATCTACGGCCTGGGCTCGCCCGAAGCTTATTACGGCATGATGCTAATGCTCGAAAAGGGCAAAAAGATCACCCGGCGCGAGATCATTTCCAAGCTCGTCGAGATCCTGTACGACCGCAATGAGCATGATTTCCGCCGGGGCAGTTTTCGCGTCCGCGGCGACGTGATCGAAGTCTTTCCCACCTACGACGAAAACGCCTATCGGATCGAAATGTGGGGCGATGAAGTAGAGAACCTGTCGCAAATCGATCCGCTTCTCGGGCAGGTGCTGCAAACCTACCAGCGCCTCCCCATCTATCCGAAAACTCACTATGTGATGTCGCGGCTCACCAAGGAGGCCGCCATCGATTCCATCAAAGCCGAGCTCGAAGCGTGGCGCCCGCAATTAGAGGCGCAGGGTAAGCTCATCGAAGCGCAGCGCCTTCACCAGCGCACCATGTTCGATCTCGAAATGATGAAAGAGATCGGCTATTGCCATGGCATCGAGAATTACTCCCGCCACTTCTCCGGACGCCTCCCCGGCGAGGCTCCGCCAACTCTTCTCGATTACCTGCCGCCCGATTCGCTGATGTTTATCGACGAAAGCCACCAAACCATGCCGCAGCTCCACGGCATGTACCACGGCGACCGGTCGCGAAAAGAGATTCTCGTGGCGCATGGCTTTCGTCTCCCCAGTGCTCTGGACAATCGCCCGCTCACCTTCGAAGAGTTCGAGCACCGCGTAAATCAAATTGTCTACGTCTCGGCGACGCCCGGTCCCTATGAACTAACCAAATCGGAAGGCGTGGTGGTTGAACAGATTATTCGCCCTACCGGTCTTGTCGATCCACCCATTGAAATTCGGCCAATCAAAGGTCAGGTGGATGACCTGCTGAATGAGATCCGCAAACGAGTCGCGCTGAACCAGCGTGTGCTCGTTACCACTCTTACCAAGCGTATGGCGGAAGACCTTTCCGAGTACTACGCGGAAGTGGGAGTGAAATGCAACTACCTGCATTCCGAAGTCAGCACGCTCGACCGCATGAAGATTCTCCGCGATCTTCGCCTGGGCATCTTCGAAGTGCTCATCGGTATCAATCTTCTGCGTGAAGGGCTCGACCTGCCCGAGGTTTCTCTCGTGGCAATTCTCGACGCCGATAAGGAAGGTTTTCTGCGTTCGACCGGCTCTCTCATTCAGACCATCGGCCGGGCCGCACGCCATTTGGAAGGCCGCGCCATTCTCTATGCGGACGTGATGACCGACAGTATGAAACGGGCCATCGATGAAACGTCGCGCCGCCGCGTGACGCAGCTTCAATACAACCAGGACAACAACATTACGCCGCAATCCATCATCAAGCCCATAGATCTCACACTTGTTCGTATCGCCGAGGGCGACTACGTGACAGTGCCCGCCGAACCTGAAATTCCCGAAGAAGAAATGACCGCGGATCGCCTGGACCGCTACATTGCTGAACTCGAGGAAAGCATGCGCGCCGCCGCAAAAAAATTCGAATTTGAAAAAGCCGCGCAGTTTCGGGATAGACTCAAGCAAATTCGGGCGAAGGCTCTCATAAGTCCTGTTTGAGGCACTTCGCTCGGCGATGCGGGGTGGCGATGCTGAGTGATAACTTGCGAACTGAACACGGGCCGGAGTATGGAATAGTCGGCGCCGGCGGCGTGAATGCCGGTCTGATTGGAAAGCTGCCCAGAAACGCCGTAGCGCTGGGGCCCGTGGGTGGAGTTACTTTTCGGGTCGCCAGCCGTATTGCAAACACGTTGAGAGCCGGTTGGGCGGTCCGCTCGCTTGACGAGCTAAACGGCGTGCGACTCATTTTGTTTTACTCTCCACCCGAACGCCTGGGGGCTCTATCCGCCGCACTGGCGAAGGCCAAAATCGACTGGGCCGGCAAGTCTCTGATCTTTTGCGATTGCGAACCCGGCAACAGTGCGGATCCGTTCAGGGCTTCCGGCGCGAGCATAGCGAAACTCAAGCGATCCGCGCTTCCAGGCCGCCTGGTTATACAGGGCACTGCGCCCGCGCTCACATTCGCCGCGCGACTGGCGCGTGAACTCAACATCAAGCCCGCGGTTATTCCTGAACAGTCCGCGGCACTATTCGATGCGGCACTCACTCTTGGCAGCGCCGGGCTCACGCCGGTTATAGACGCGGTAGCCCGCGCCCTTCGTCAATGCGGGCTGCGCGAGGTGGAATCGGCTCAGCTGGCGGCCGCGCTGTTTGCGAAGACCGCCAACGATTACGCGCACTCCGGCAAACAAAGCTGGCAGTGGCACATCGAACCGCCCAAAGCCCCGCAGCTCATCGCGCAGCTTGACGCGCTCGATCACCCGCTGAAAGGCTTGCTGGCTCAACTACTCGTTACCGGCTTTACCATGGTGGACCGCCATGGAGCCGTTTCACGGACTATTCAGGACGCGCTCGCCACGGATAAAAAAGCGTCGCCTGCTACCTGACACGCGCATTTCTGGTACTCTGAACAACATTCGGAGTCTTACGAAATGCCACGCGCCCCGAAACTACTAATTCCCCGCCGAACGTGGCTGAAGTTGCTGTCCGCACTCTCGGCCGCGCCCGCCATCGCCG
>Ga0105240_10011221_pt1 | contig 12496 bp, 8 predicted proteins | sample KBSC54metaG_FD_80426 | JGI IMG/M metagenome (GOLD analysis project Ga0105240, IMG submission 80426) | Corn rhizosphere microbial communities from Kellogg Biological Station, Michigan, USA - KBS C5-4 metaG | ecosystem: Host-associated > Plants > Roots > Rhizosphere > Soil | place: Michigan, USA... | reverse complement strand
GTCAATCTCTTCCAGGACGGGGTTCTCCACCATCTCGGCATCGATCATCTCCTTCAGCTCGAGCTTGTTGAGCGCAAGAACGCTCACCATCTGCATCAGGCCCGGCGTGAGGACCTGGCGTTGCGCCACCTTTAAATTCAGTCTGGGTTGCAACAGCGCCATACGACTAACTCGATTCCCCTTAGGACTACCAACTAGTGTAATCGGGTAGCAGCTTCCATGCACCCGCTCACCGTATTGAACTGCTTTAACGGGAAATACCCTAAACCGTTCACCTGGCTTTAGAAACTGCGAGTCCTACACCGAAATGCCGGTTTGTGCATCAAGTCATTCGGCCGCTTTCGCCTGGACCCCTTCGAGCGGCAGCCGTGGTCGGTTGGGGTGAAATTACGACGAATTCCGCAGGCCTCACACCGAAGCTGAAAGCTAATAGCTAACGGGCTAAAAGCTGCCTCAATTCAGCGAGAACCCCTCACCCAGGTAGATCCTCCGCACCTCAACGTCGTTCCCTAGCTCGTGCGGCGTTCCCGCCCTGAAGATCAGCCCTTCCGAAATGATGTATGCGCGATCCGTCACACTCAGCGTCTCGCGCACGTTGTGATCGGTGATCAGGATTCCGATTCCACTTGATTTCAGATCGAAAATAATCTTCTGCAGCTCCGCCACCGCAATCGGATCGATCCCGCTGAACGGCTCATCCAGCAAGATAAAGTTCGGCTGGATGCACAGCGATCGCGCAATCTCCACCCGGCGGCGCTCTCCCCCGGAAAGCGCATACCCCTTTGTTCCGCGAATATGTCCCAGATTGAGTTGCGCAATCAAACGTTCCGTCCGGGTTTTCCGCTCGCGCGTGTCCAGCGCCTGCGCTTCAAGCACTGCCAGGATGTTCTCCTCCACCGTCAGTTTCCGAAAAACCGAAGGCTCCTGCGGCAGATAGCTGATCCCAAAATTCCGCGCCCGAAGATACATCGGCAGATGTGTAATGTCGTTCTGATCGACGAGAATTCGTCCCGTCTCCGGCGGCACCAGCCCCACAATCATGTAGAAGCTCGTCGTCTTCCCGGCACCATTCGGGCCCAACAGACCAACAACCTCGCCGCGCGATATCTTTAGCGTGACCCCGCGTACAACCTGGCGTCCCTTGTATGTCTTGCCGATTCCCTCAGCGATCAGTGTGTCCATCGAACTCCCGGGCACGTCATTACCCGTCCACGGCCTAATGCGTCAGGGCACGACTGAAGTCGCGCCGGAAAGGTTCTGGAATAATGTTGAGCTTCGGCCCCCGCAATAGACTGTTCGCTCTTTTCACTACTTCGGCGCCTTCGTCATCGTCGTCGTCTTCAGCCCCTCGCCGTCGACTCTGACGCTATCATTGCGACTGCTGAAAATCAAAGCCTGTCCCGTCACAGTTCCGTGCGCAGGATCGATCAACTGCGGAGGTGCAGCAGCGGTCCCCGTCAGTACAAAATCACCCGTATCATTGGAATAGACGAGCTTTTCGCCCAGCCCGCGCCGGCCTGCGGAAGAAACCTCTACATGTCCTCGCGAAGTCATCCGATCCACCTGCCCGCCCGCTCCGCCGTTCCGCGCATGATTTCCGGCTGGCAGCAGCACCAGTTCGACCTCGCTGGACGTCGTCCGCGCATCCGACGTAGTCGCCACTACCTGACCCGCTGCGCCCGCTTGCATCACGGCCTTGCGCTCCTCTCCCGAATACCTCAGATCGCCCCCGCTCACCTGGATCACAGACGGCTGGCTTTGCTTCGGCTTGCTCTGTTCACCAGGCAGCACCGCCATCGCGCTCACCAGCACCACCTCCACCGGTGTCCTGGCGTTCGAACTTTGCGCCGTCAGCATCTGCTTAGTCCGGTCCAGCACAACCATCGGCGCAGCAATTGAATTCCCCTCCTGCCACAACCGCACGCTCCCTTTAAACTTCGCCGCCCCGCTCGATCGGTTCAGCTCCGCCTCCTGCGCCACGACGTGCACCGGCCCCTGCGCACCCAGGCCCATACCCGATGCATTCGCGTTGCCGCGCTTCGCAACAGCCGTCCACGTGCCCTTCACGTTGCCACGAGCCATCGCGTCACCCGAGTCCTGCGACACGTCCAGTTTCTCCGCCGCAATCTCCAATCCGCCATCCCGCACCCACGGACTCCCTGTCAGGTGCAGCCACGATCCTCCCTCACCGTATTCAGCATGACCTGCCTGGGCCTTCACCGGCGCTTGCGCGACGCCATTCTTCGCCGCAGGCTGCTGCACCAGCACAACGTGCCCATCCACCGTCGCCGAACTGATCTGCAACCCGCCCTGTGTCGAATCCTTTCCAGACCTTCCCTTTGAGGGCGTCAGATGCGCAATCACCACGTCACCGCTTGTCGATTGCTGCACTCCAGCCGCCGTCGTCTGCGTAATTGACGTATGCCCACGTCCGGTGAATGCGGTCAACTCTCCATGCGGTCCAAATTCTCCCCTGACATCATCCGCAGTCAATTTCTCAGGCGCTGCCGGTCCACTTCCGCGCTGCGTCGATGCTGATACCATCACGCCACCCGTCCCATGCATCGAAGCCGGCTCAACCTTCCCTTTGCCTGTCTCCCTGAACGCAATATCCAACACCGGCGATGTCCACTCGCGATGAGTCTTGTCGGCGCCCATTGCCTCGTCGCTGGCAATCTGAACCCCGCGCTCCAGGTGAGCACTGCGCAATACGCCCTTCCCGGCAAACATCAGTTCCATCGATGGCGCGCCGCCATGAATCTTGCGCCCTTTGCTCTCTGAATCGATCGACGTTCCACCATCCAGCCTTCCATGTAACGGCTCGTTGTGCTCGTCAAAACTCACTGTTGCTTTCGGCGCTGCCATTCGACCGCCCGACGGCGTGGTGATTAAGAAACCTCCCGATGCATCCAGCCGTTCCGCGGACCCATCTTTCCGGAAAATTATCTTCGCATTCTCCGCACTGGCAGCATCATTCCCATATCGGACCGTCGCCGCCTGCAGCACGCAAGCCTGATCATCGCGGTTGAATTCCGCATGCCGCGCAAACATCTTCAGCGGCTGCGCCCCGCGCTCAATGCCCGGGGCCCCCGCGGACAGGTCCTTGTTCGTGGGGTGGAGATTCAACTCGACATCACGATCAAGCACCAGCACGCCATCGTGGGCGTCATACTTCGCTCCGACCGCGCTTCCATTTCCCTGCGCTAGCGAGAACTCCACCTTCGCTTCCGTTGAAGCCTCTCCACTCTCGCGATTGAAAATCAGCCCGCTCGTCTTTACATGGATCTCACCACTCGCAGCCGTCTCCGCCGCAGAAGTCAGCTTGCCCGGAATCTGCTTCGATCCGATTGCCTTTTCCGCGCTCGCATTCGGCGCGATAGCAGGGGCCACCGACGGCTTCATCAACGTAATCTCTACTGGCCCCATCGCCTTCGCGATTCCCACGCCTGGGTTGTACTCGAACTCGCCGCCTTCAATCCGATCCACGCGACTTCCATCTTCCGCGAAGAGCTCGATCGAAACATCGTGCAAGTGCAGGAATGTCTTGCCATCTTTCTTCAACTGAATCTGCTTCGAGGCGCGAATCCTGTATAGCGTGTGTCCGCGCACGTCATGCGTGTACACAAACCCGTTCGCCTCTTCCTGGATGCCAAGCCCCAGGGCGTGCGGAATATCCCGCTTATTGAATCGGTTCCGAAACTTCCCTACACCCAGAAAAACCCCGAGTGCGATCACCAGCAGCACTCCAGCCACCAGGACCAACGTACGCAGCCGCTCGATCGTGAAGCGCACCGTTCTCCTTAGTTGCTCATACCCAGCCGCGCTGCCAGCCGCTGCGCCAGGCTTTCGCCCAGTTCGCTCCACAAGAGCCGCGCCGTCGCACCCGACTCTTTTTCTACTGCTGCCGTCAGTTCCACCAACTGCCGCACGTTCTCTTCGACGCGCTTAGCCGTATCTGCATCGAGATCAAGCTCCTCATCCAGAAACGCTGCGTCGCTCCCAAAATCAATCCGAACATGCCCGTCCTGCTCATACGCTCCCGAATCAAACAGCGGCCCATATCCAACGATTCGCACAAGCCGCGGCTGTCTCACCCACCGCGCATCCAGGCCTTCCGCCGCAGGTTCAAATTCCCAAAGCGACCATCCAATCTGGAATTCGTACGCATAGTCCTCGTGCAACAGTTCCAGCGCATCCTCCACTGCCAGCCGAGGATCAGCGCCGCGCTCTCCGTGTCCATACACCCGCTGAAAAATCGGCGTTTCACTCCAACTCACGGGCCACAGCGTCGCCGAATAGACCTTCGCTTCGCCACCGTGCTTCGCAAACGTGTTCAGCACCGCAGTCAGCTTCTCCGCCAAACCCGCCAACCGCAAGTTCGGGTACCACAAACTCAAATAAAGCGTATCCGCCATCTCTATTGATTTTAGACGCGCAGCTTAAGCTGATAGCAGAAGGCTGAAAGCTGATAGCTTGAAAAAGGGAGTCCTTTATGCCTGCACCCCTCGCCGCCACCGCCGGAACCGTCTCGCTCGGCAAACTTACCGTGAACCGTCTCGGTTACGGAGCCATGCGCATCACCGGCAAAGGCATCTGGGGACCGCCCGCCGATCGCGACGCCTGCATCGCCACTCTCCGCCGCGCCGTCGAACTCGGCGTCAACTTCATCGACACCGCCGACTCCTACGGTCCCAATGTCTCTGAAGAACTCATCGCCGAAGCTCTCCACCCCTACCCCGCCGACCTCGTCGTGGCTACCAAGGGCGGATGGCAGCGCGTCGGCCCCGGCCAGTGGATACACAACGCCAGCCCCACTCATCTCCGCGAAGCCGTCGAAGGTAGCCTCAAGCGTCTCCGTCTTGACCGCATCGCCGTCTATCAACTCCACATTCCCGACCCCGCGGTATCTTTTGACGCATCAATGGAGTGCCTCGCCGACATGCGCTCGCATGGCAAAATCCAGTACGTCGCGCTCTCCAACGTCACCCTCGAACACGTCGAGCGCGCCCGCAAAGTCGTCCCCATCGTCTCCGTGCAGAACCGCTACAGCTTCGCCGACCGCGAGTGGGACTACCTCCTCGACCACTGCGAAAAACTCGGCATCGCCTTCATCCCCTGGGCTCCTCTGGGACAAAATCGACAAGCGCATGACCTTCTCACCCGCATCGCCGGCGAATTGAACGCCACTCCCATGCAGGTCGCACTCGCTTGGCTCCTCTCCCGTTCCCGCATCATGCTCCCCATTCCCGGTACATCCTCCGTCGCCCACATCGAAGAGAACATCGCCTCCGCATCCCTCAAGCTCTCCGATAAACACTTCGAAGAACTCTCCGCCTTCGAAGCCCCACCCGCCGTCCTCCGCTGATTTCGGCACTCCTCCGCATCCCAACGATAGCTTGTACCTGGTCTCCCAGCCTCCAGCAACCCTGCTGACTTGCTTAGCGCGAAGCGCCGCTGACTTGCTCGAGGATTAAGAACCTCTGTCCGACTAAGACCTGAAACCAGATGCTATCCTTCCCCCCATGAAGCCTCCGGCGCACATGATCTTCCTCGCGACACTCCTTACTTTCGCCGCCTGCAAATCCTCCGCTCCCTCTACGTCTTCGAGCCCGACGTCCACCTCCCAGCGCGCGTCCCTCCCCATCGGCTCCGGCTTCGACTACTACCTCCTCAACCTCTCCTGGTCTCCCGAGTTCTGCCACTCCCATCCCGACGCCCCCGAGTGCGCCTCCCACTCCACCTTCGTCCTCCACGGCCTCTGGCCGCAGAACTACGACGGCACCTATCCCGAAAACTGCTCCAGCGCCCCCGGCCCATCCGATGCTTCTTCCTACAAAGACATCTACCCCGATCAGGGCCTCCTGCAGCATGAGTGGCGCACCCACGGCACCTGCTCCGGCCTCTCCGCCGATGCCTTCCTCGCCACCGCCCGAAACGCCTACAAATCCGTGGCCGTCCCGCAGAAACTCCAAGCCCTCACGCAGCAAACTTCGATGTCGCCCAACCAGATCATGAACCTCTTCATGGTGGACAACCCAAAGATTCCCCGTGAGAGCCTCGCCGTAAGTTGTGGCAACAACTACCTCACCGCCGTCGAAGTCTGCCTCGACAAGAGTCTCAGGCCTATTCAGTGCGGACCCATCCGCTCCTGCCGCGCCTTAGTTGTTCGGATTCCACCGCCGCGCTAACCGAAGCGTCAGACGACCAAAGTCATAGAACCTGCATCTCATCCGGTCAGCAAGATCTTGCCAATTACACGAAAGCAGACACACACAAGTTCTTCTGAACTTCCTACAAAGACTTTCGTCTCTAGAGTCCGCAATCCCTGGAACTACCGCTGCGCCTTCCTGCCTGCCCTGGCCGTTCACAAATCAAACATCATCGAGGCTCCTTAAAATGAGGTCGTATCCTCTTCGTATCGCTGCGCTTGCATTCTTCGCCACTGCCGCCGTAATCAACGCTCAGACCGTGCCCCGCTCCTCCCACGTCTGGATAGTCACTGAAGAAAACCACAGTTACGAGAACATCGTCGGCAACTCATCAATGCCCTACTACAACCAGCTCATTCAGAAATACTCGCTCGCCACGCAGTTCTACTCCAATCAGCACAGCTCCCTTCCCGCTCTCATGTGGTTCGTCGCCGGCGCGCCGGTCGAGACCGACAACAACACCACCTCATGCGCCCACAACAACGACAACGTCGTCCGCGAGATCCTCAAGCAGGGCTACACCTGGAAGAGTTACCAGCAAAATCTGCCCTACGCGGGCTATCAGGGTCTTAAAAGCGGCGACACCAACGCTTACTACCGCCGCCACAATCCACTCATCGACTTCTCCGACGTCTGCCCCGGCACCGGACAGGCCACCAAAAGCGTTCCCTATTCCAAGTTGGCCGATGACATCGCAAACAACTCCACTCCAAACTTCGCCTATGTCACTCCCGACGGCGACGAAGATGCGCATGACGGCTCGCTAACCGCCGCAGATCAGTGGCTTCAAGACCACGTCCCTGCCATCCTCGCCTTGCCCGAGTTCGCTCCCGGTGGAGACGGCATCCTCTTCATCGTTTGGGATGAAGGCACCCTCTCATCTGACAATCGCTGCTCCGCAACCGACTCCACTGGATGCGGAGGCCGTACCGCCAATCTCGTCATCGGTCCGCAAGTGAAGTCCGGATACAAATCCACCGTCACTTATCACAATGAAAACGTGCTCAAGACGGTCTGTGCCGCCATGGGTCTCTCCCCTTGTCCCGGTGCAGCGCAGGACGCAAGCCCAATGTCCGATTTCTTCAAGACGACCAACAGCGTCATCATCTCCACACCCGGTAGCGGATCCACCATCACAGGTGCCGTGCACCTTCTCGCAACGGCCTCCGAAACCAAAACGGTTAGCGGAACGGAAGTCTGGGACAATGGACAAAAGCTCGGAGATTACGGCGCAGATATCGACGCTACTTATAGCCTCTCTCCCGGAACACACGTAACTACCGTCCGGGACTTTGACGCCTCTCATCAACTTATCCACCAAGCCTCTGTCACCTACACCGTGCTGTCCCTGCTCAATGGCGTCCAGATCATCTCTCCCACGCTCGACCAGATATTCAACCTGACCACGGTGCACGTCGTAGCGCATGCCGCCGAATCCGTTCCCGTCAGCCAGGTTCAGGTCTGGGACAACGGCACCAAGCTCGGCCGCTATATCGGCACCGACGTCAACCAGTACTACAACCTGTCGCCGGGCACACACTACATAACCGTGCTCGACCTCGACCAGGACTACAACGTGATCCACAGTACCCACGTCTCCTACTCCGTCCAGTAAGCCGTCCCACCCAAACTGAGCACCCCGGTCCCTGTCAGTTGGGACCGGGGATTCAACAACTCCCACCCTACTCACCGCAATCAATCCATAGGGACAACCCTGTAGTCGGTAACCGCCTCCGTCACATCCCCCCGCGACTTTCGTTACGCCAAAAACCATTAGTAACGGATTCGCTGCTACAACTTCCGATGTATATCTAAGCCTGTTCCATAACTCAATTGGATCGGGGCTCCCTATATGCGGTCGAATGCTCTACGTGTGTCCGTGCTCGTCTTCCTTGTCCTCACCGGATTCATTCATGCGCAAACCATACCGCGCTCCTCGCACGTCTGGATCATCACCGAAGAGAACCACAGTTACGAAAACATCGTGGGCAATACCGCGATGCCCTATTACAACGAGCTCATTAAAAAGTACGCACTCGCCACTCAGTTCTACTCAGATCAACATAGTTCCCTGCCCGCACTGATGTGGTTCGTCGCCGGCGCACCCGTTGAACTCAACAACGACACCACCTCATGTCAGCACACTCAGGACAATGTCGTCCGCGAACTCCTCAAACGCGGCTACACATGGAAAACCTACCAGGAAAATCTTCCTTACGCCGGCTACCAGGGCGTGAAGAGCGGCGACACCAACGCATACTACCGTCGCCATAATCCACTTATCGACTTCTCCGACGTGTGCCCCGGCACCGGCCAGGACAAAAAGAGCGTTCCCTATACGCAACTGGCCACAGATATCACTTACAACAAAACTCCCAACTTCGCCTACATCACTCCCGATGGTGACGAAGACGCGCACGACGGCTCACTCTCATCCGCGGATCAGTGGCTGCAAGACAACGTTCCTGCAATTCTCGCGCTCCCTGAGTTCGCTCCCGGTGGCGATGGCCTCCTCTTCATCGTCTGGGATGAAGGCACACTCTCTACCGACAACCGCTGCTCCGCAACCGACTTCACCGGTTGCGGCGGACGCACCGCAAACCTCGTCATCGGCCCGCAGATCAAGTCCGGCTATAAATCAACCATCACCTACCACAACGAAAATGTGCTGAAGACGATCTGCGCCGCAATGGGCCTTTCCCCTTGCCCCGGCGCAGCAGCAAACGCAACACCCATGGCCGATTTCTACAAGACATCTACTCCGACAACAGGCACCAGCGGCATTGTCATCTCAACGCCAGGCAACGGATCCGTCGAGACCGGCTCTGTCCGTTTCATCGCGAGCGCATCAGAAACCAAGCCCGTGAGTCAGACACAAGTCTGGGACAACGGTAAGAAGCTTGGGGTCTACGGTTCCGACATCGACGCCGTCTACAGTCTTGCGCCAGGCGCGCACACAACCACCGTGGTCGATTACGACTCTTCCTACAATCCCATTCATCAGGCTTCGGTAACTCACAACGTGCAGGCCGCCGTCAGCGGTGTGCAGATAAGCTCACCGACGCCCGGCGAAACCTTCAACATGACCACCGTTCACGTCGTCGCCAACGCAACGGAGTCGGTTCCTATAAGCCAGGTGCAGGTCTGGGACAATGGCGTCAAGCTTGGTCGTTACAACGGCTCCGGCGTCAATCAGTACTTCAACCTGTCTCCCGGATCCCACACCATCACCGTCCTCGACCTCGATAAAAGTTACAACGTCCTCCACCGCACCCGAGTCTCCTACGCCGTGCAGTAACCACACCGCCGCACTTTGGGCTTCCCAATTTTAGGAGATGTACATTGGATCGAACGTGGGTGCCCCATCCAAGCGACGCGTTTTGTCGCTTGGGTGGGAACGAAGAACTTCTCCTGGGAAGAAGAAGCTGTCACCTGACAAATCGGAAACCGGGAACTGAAAACTAACCCGTAACTATCTCCGAGAAATCCGCGATCCCCGAAAATCCTTTCAACACCCCATCGATCAACCCAAGGTGCGCTCCACGAACCTTCTCGTCCGGATCAAGCACCATCACCTTATCGAAGAAGCCATCCACCACTGGCCGCAGCGTTGCGATCTTTCCCAGCGCCTCGCCATACTTGCGCTCCTGCCGCAACTTCGCAACTTCTGGAGCAAGTGCCCCCGCCGCATCCTTCAACTTCTGCGCTTCAGGCGCCAGCGTCACCCCATCCGGCGAACCGATAGAAAATCCCTTCTCCGCCGCCTGCCGCAATATGTTCTTGATCCGCTTGAACGCCGCCGACACTGCTTCGAAATCCGCAGACGCCCGAGCCGCAGTCAATGCCTCTGCCCGCGCAATCGCATCGCGAACATCATCCGCATCCGCCGCCAGCACCGCACTCACCACGTCATACGAAAATCCGCGCACATCCTTCAGATAAAAGTTCAACCGCTCCCGCAAAAACGCCTTGACCTTGTTTACGTTTTCGTCGCCCCCTCTACAGTAGCTGTCAACCACTTGACTGACGGTCAGGGGGAGCTCTGATTCCCCAAGGATCTTTACGATTGCATTTGCTGCACGTCTCAACGCGAACGGGTCTTTTGAACCGCTCGGCGCGTTGCCAATGCCAAACATCGAGCCAATGGTCTGGATGCGATCCGCAAGCCCCAGCAGCTGCCCTTCCACCGTCGATGGAATCGCGTCGTCAATCGATGCGGGCGTGTATTGATCGTAGATGGATTTCGCAACCGTCTCGCCCAGACCCTGCGCACGCGCGTAGAGCCCACCGATGATTCCCTGCAGTTCCGTAAACTCCTTGACGAGCTCGGTGGTCAAGTCAGCCTTAGCAAGCTGTGTGGCACGAAGCAGAGCAGTTTCATCAAAGGAGAGACCGGCCACCTTTACGACTCTGCTTAGCTTCTGCACTACCTCGTCATTGTCCTTCGTCTTGCTGAAATAGCTCCCCAACTCCTTCTGGAACGTCACCGCCTTCAGGCTCTCCACCCTCTCCGTCAGCGGCACCTTCTGATCCACATCCCAGAAAAATCGCGCATCCTTGAAACGCGCCCGCAGAACCTTCTGATTCCCATGCCGAATGATCGCCTCGCCGTCCTCATCCGCCTTCGTATTCAACACCGCCAGAAAATGCGAAGCCAGCTTCCCGTTCGCATCCTCGACAGCAAAATACTTCTGGTGATCGCGCATCACCGTCACCAGCACCTCTTCCGGCAGCGCCAGGTACTCCTCCTCGAAGTTCCCGAGAATCACAGACGGCCACTCCGTAAGATGAAGCACCGTCTCGACCAGCGGTTCATCTTCGCGCCACCGCGCGCCCGCCACACTCCGAGTCGCCTTATCCAGCGCCTTCCGAATCACCTGCCGCCGCTCCGCCACATCCACAATGACACTCGCACCGCGCAACGCCTCGGCATATTCTTTGGCCGACCCGATCGCGACAGAATCATTCCCGTGCAGAATCCGATGGCCACGGCTCGCATTCCCCGCCGTAATCCCCGCAATCTCCACCGGCACCACGGCCGCGTCCAGCATCGCCACAACCCAGCGCACCGGCCGCACAAACCGCTCCGGCTTGCCCGCACGCCAATACATGTTCTTGGCCCAATAAATTCCCAGCGCTTCCTTCGGCAACTCAGTCGCAAGCACCTGGGCCGCGGCCACTCCCTTTCGCTTGATCGTGGCTCCTACATACTCGCCCTTCGCCGTCGTCACCTTCTCAAGCGCCGCGACCTCTACGCCCGCCTTCTTCGCAAACGCCTCCGCGGCCTTCGTCGCACTTCCGTCTTTGAACGCCACGCTCCACGAGGGGCCCGCCAGCTTCTCTTCCACATCGGCCTGTGCCGAACGCACTCCCTCCACCAGCACAGCCAAACGCCGTGGCGTCGAATACGTCTTCACAGCCGCGCCGTCGTCCAGCAGCCGCTCTCGTGTCAACAACTCATGCACGCGCCGGCCGAGTTCAGCCTCAGCCCCCGCAATCATCCGGGCCGGAATCTCCTCCAGCCCAATCTCCAGTAAAAATTCCGCCATGAATCGATTCTTTCTCGCTAACTCCGCGAACACGCGCGAAGCGCGGCTAACTCCGGTTTTTCAAGATTGTCGGGTGCCCCATCCATCGCGAAGTTTTTGCGCGATGCGTGGGAGACCAGAAACTCCGCTCACGATCCTGGGTGCCCCGTCCAACCTCTGCTTGGGCGGGAAACACAGCTCTACGCCGTCTGCTGCACCGCATAAGCCTTCGCCACACCCACCGCCAGCGCCCGAATCCGTCCAATCACGCCCACCCGCTCCGTCACGCTGATCGCCCCGCGCGCATCCAGAATGTTGAACAGGTTCGAACACTTCAGAGCCAGCTCATACGTCGGCAGCAGCGGAAACCGCTTCTTCTGCGCTACACTCGCCGTCTCGTTCCCCATCAACGCATTCGCGCGATTCAGCAACCCGTGCGCCTCTGCCTCGTAGGAATTAAAGTGCTCCCACAGCCGCGCCACGTCCGCATCTTCGAAGTTGTAAACAGAGAACTGCAATTCCTCCGCCAGCCGCACCTCACCGTACGTCATCTCCGCGCCGGTCTCTGGATCACGTGCCCACACAATGTCATAAATCGAGTCCACATCCTGCAGAAACGCTGCGATACGCTCCAGGCCATACGTCAGCTCTGCGCACATCGGATCCAGGTCCATCCCGCCGCACTGCTGAAAATAGGTGAACTGTGTAATCTCCAGGCCATCCAGCATCACCTGCCAGCCCACTCCCCACGCGCCGCCC
>Ga0105240_10011220_pt1 | contig 12496 bp, 8 predicted proteins | sample KBSC54metaG_FD_80426 | JGI IMG/M metagenome (GOLD analysis project Ga0105240, IMG submission 80426) | Corn rhizosphere microbial communities from Kellogg Biological Station, Michigan, USA - KBS C5-4 metaG | ecosystem: Host-associated > Plants > Roots > Rhizosphere > Soil | place: Michigan, USA... | reverse complement strand
CACGAGCAGGATGATCGCGATGAGGGACAACACGGCAACCCCCCACCAACCCGGTGCCGGAGGCCACGCGGTCGGGGGCGCCGGCGCATGATCGGGCGCAAGCTGAGATAGCCAATTGGAGCTCATGCCGCGGATCGCTTACCGGCTAACACCGCCCGGAGGGGCTCTTCGACCGGTTGACGGGTATCGAGCTCGGTCACCGGCGCGCCCAGGCGGCTCGCGAGCTTCTCGATGCGACTGTTGCGTTCCTGCCATTTTGCGAGCCAGGCGCTACGTGAGCCCGCTCCATCGATCGTAGCGGAGCGTCCGCGGACTCCAACTCGAAACCGGCCGTCGGGTAAGGCCTCGCGCTCGAGTGGATCGGTGACCCGGAAGAGTTGGAATTCATTATGCACGGCCAGGGAAGCCCAGGCGGAGTGCGTCTGCGTATCCAACACGGCGAAGTCGCTCAAGGTCAGGATCAGACTTCCCGGGTGAGCCACCGGCACGAGTGCGTCCAGGCCATTATCCAGGCTCACTGTGGCCGCGAGCGCAGGCTCTGTGGGTTGCATTTCGATCAAGGCAGCCAGGACCGGCAGCACGCCGCTTTCCCGAGCGCGCGGTGGAATGATCCGATAGTTCGAGCTGCCGACAATGGCGGCTCCCACTCGGTCGCCACCGCCCGCGGCGGTCCAGGCGAGGAGTGCGGCCGCACGAGTGACCAGCGTGGACTTCAGTTGCTTGCGGGTACCAAAAAACATCGTCGGATTCAGATCCACCAACAGCCAGACCGGCCGCTCGCGCTCCTCGCGGAAGAGTTTTGTATGCGGGCGTCCGCGCCGCGCCGTCACTCGCCAGTCGATGGTACGCGGATCGTCGCCGTTCACGTACGGGCGAACCTCCTGAAACTCCAAGCCTCGACCTCGCTGAATACTGCGATGACTGCCGGCATGCAGCGCGCGAGCCGTACGCCGTGAAGTCAGGCGTAATCCCGGCGTCGCCGCGCGCATCGCGACCAGCTCATTGAGGTCAGGAACGATCACGGCGCCGGTACCTTGCTCAGCAACTCATCGATGCAGCTATCGGCAGAGATGCCCCGGGCTTGCGCGGCGTAATCGAGGAGCAGGCGATGTCGTAAGGCGTCCGGGGCGATGGCCTGGACATCTTCGGGACTCACAAAATCGCGGCCATCCAGCCAGGCGAGCGCCCGAGCGCCACGCTCCATGGCGATCGCCGCACGGGGACTCGCACCCCAACGTAGCCATTCGCGCAGGTTTGTGCTGTAGGCATCCGGCCGCCGTGTTGCATCCACGAGCGCTGCAATGTACTCGGCGACCGGATCTGACAATGTCAGGGCAAGCGCGGCCCGCCGAGCGGCCAGGATGGCCTCCTGGCTGAGCCGGTGCTCAGGGGGCGGTAGCTCACGTTGGGTGATGGCTTCGCGTCGCGCCAGCTTCATGATTTTCAGGGTCGTGGCCCGGTCGGGGTAATCGACCTGGACGTGCAGCATGAAGCGGTCGAGCTGGGCCTCCGGAAGCGGGTAGGTGCCTTCCTGCTCGATGGGATTCTGGGTGGCCATGACCAGGAATAAGGCCGGCAAGCTGTAGCTCGCCGCGCCCACACTGATCTGCCGCTCGGCCATGGCCTCGAGCAGAGCCGACTGCACCTTCGCCGGTGCGCGGTTGATCTCGTCAGCGAGAATCAGGTTGTGGAACAGCGGACCGCGCTGGAATCGGAACGAGCCTTCCTCCGGGCGGTAGATTTCGGAGCCGGTGAGATCGGCTGGCAGCAGGTCCGGCGTGAACTGAACGCGCTGGAAATCCGCTTCCAAAGCATGAGCCAGCGCCTTGATGGCGCGTGTTTTGGCCAATCCCGGCGGTCCTTCCACCAGCAGATGCCCGTCGGCCAGCAAGGCGATCAACAATCGCTCGACCAGCTCGTCCTGGCCCACGATCTGACTCGTCAGGTAGTCCTTCAGTCGCAGCACCGCATTGCGCACCACGCCCGAGTCACTGGCCGTCGGCACGGAGGCGATTTGGCCAGTCCCCGCATTTATCATAAAACCCTCATTGCTTCACTGATGTGGCAGGTGGCATAGGATCTTCCTGCCGGCTTAATTTTCACTTAAGCCTGCGAACGGCGAAAGTGCATGCTCGAGCTGATGCCTGTCAGATTTCCCCGACAGAATACACGGCCGTGCAATAATACGGCGCTGCTTTGGCCGCTCCGTTCCGCTCGCCCGTGATCGAATCCTCCGCGCCCCCCATCAGTGTCGGCACGCCGGCCTACCGCAAGCTTGCGATCGCACTCACGATCACCGGCTTTGCGACGTTCTCATTGCTCTACAGTGTGCAGTCGCTGCTGCCGGTGTTCGCGCGCAGTTTCAATGTCAGTGCGGGCGAGGCCAGCCTGGTGGTGTCCGCGGCCACCGGGGCCATGGCCATTGCCCTGCTGTTGGCCAGTGTTATCTCGGATCGCATCGGTCGGCGCCAGATGATGACCGGCTCGCTGTTTGCCGCCTCCATCCTGACATTGGCGTCCGCGGTATTACCGGGTTGGCATGCCTTGCTCCTGACACGATTCCTCACCGGCATTGCGCTTTCGGGCATTCCGGCCGTTGCCATGGCGTACGTGGCCGAAGAGGTGAGCGCCAGCTCGATTGGCGCTGCCATGGGGCTGTACATTGGCGGCTCGGCGATCGGTGGGATGGTGGGACGCCTGTTGGCCAGCGTGCTTGCCGACTGGTTCAACTGGCGCATCTCGATCGCGATGATCGGGGTCTGCAGCCTGTTCGGGGCCCTGGTGTTCTGGCGCGTGGCACCCGAGTCGCGGGCATTCGTCAGCCGCAGGCATGACTGGGCGTCGTTCTATGACACCCTCAGGACTTTGAAGAATGACGCCGCCTTGCCCTGGCTGTATACCGAGGCATTCCTGCTGATGGGCTCGTTTATCACCGTCTACAACTACGTGTCATTTCGACTCCTGGCACCCCCGTACGGATTGAGTCAGACCGTGGTGGGCCTGATTTTTCTGTTCTATATCGTGGGGTCTTTCAGCTCGACCTGGTTCGGACAGCTTGCCGGAGGCCTGGGCAGGCGGCGGGTGTTCTGGGTTCCTATCGTGGTCCTGTTGGTGGGCGTGCTCCTGACCGCGGCAGCTCCCCTGGCGCTGATCGTCTTGGGTCTGGGCGTGGTTACGGTAGGTTATTTTGGAGCGCACTCGATCGCCTCCAGTTGGGTAAGCCGGCGTGGCCGCGCGGCACGCGCCCAGGCTGCGGCGTTCTACCTTTTCTTTTTATACGTCGGATCGAGCGTGTTGGGCTCGGTAGGTGGGATTGCCTGGAGTCGTGCGCGTTGGCCAGGTGTAGCGGGATTTCTGAGCGTCGTGCTGGTCATTGCCCTGTTGATCGCCCTGAGGTTGGTCGCGGTGAAGCCACTGCCGGAGAACCTGCCGCAAGGGGAGATCATTCCCTGATCCGGAAGCGGGCTCTGCCAGCCTGCCCCTGGGGCTATGTGTCGAGCTCGACATTATTCTCGAGGTCGGCGGGAACCTGGCTCGAGCTGAAGCTCAAGCTATTTCGTCCTCCTCAGCTTCGGTAGTCCTTGCCGCTACCGGGCTCGCGCTCGTAGAGCTCGGCCTCCCAACGCTCCGCTTCCAACAGCTTGCTGTAGATCTGGTCCTGTAGCGAGCGCCAGCGCTCGTAGTTCCGGTGGGCGATCTGACTCACCGCGGTGGCGGATTCGGTATCGCGGCTGAATTGCACGCCGTACTCGCCTCCGCTGCCCAGGAGGTTCAATATCTGCTCCAGGTAGCTCGGCAGGATTTTGCCCGCCCGGGTGCCTTGGCTGCGAATGACTTCCAGCAGAAAATCCCGACTCAACAGAGGCTCGCCCTCCTGCTCCTTGGCGGCAATGACCTGAAAGAGAATCGAGCGGGTGATGTCCTGGCGAGTGCTCTTCTCGATCACCACAAAATCGATGCCCTCGATCACGAACCTGTTGATATCGACGAAGTTGACATACCGGGATTCGGTCGCATCGTAAAGCCTGCGATTGGGATACTTCATGATTTTTCTCGGTTCGCGCACTGCACAACCCTCGCCGCGGTATTCGCGGGCAGTTAGGCAAGGTGCACACCATAGAGCATCAACGCGACGAGTCAACTCAAAACATCAGAGTAAGCCTCCGGTCCCCTTGAAAATTTCAAACATCGCTTTAGGCTGCGGCGCGTTCGGCTCTCGGGGCGCCGGGTTGGTCGCCGCCGCAACGCGATGTCTGCTGCGCTGCGATCCTTGCAGCGGCCGTGGTAACGTCAACGGCTTTCGCAGCAAGTCAGGCCGAGCACGCCGCAAAGGTCATCTAACGCTCCCCAACAGGGGGCCGTGAAGCGCGGAACCCCGGCATTGTGAGGGAGTTGATCACTTACGCGCCTGTGGGGTGATGAGGGGCATAGACCCAAGGGGGCATTGCAGTGGCATCTGAGGTGTACAATGCTGTCGCCTCGCCTGAAGTTGCAAACACAAAGAAGACGAAGAAAAATGAATAAGAACAAGCCGGCCGATGTCGGGCCGGGGCCCTCTATCTATGACGATGCGCCGCTCAAACCCGGTGGTGACTTCGTTTTACCCAAAGAGCCGCGGCGTAAGTTCTCCGTCTGGATCGATGGCCGCCTGCAGACCAAGTTGGTTACGGCGAAGTCCGAGAAAGTGGCCGTGGAGATTGTCTACCTGAAATGGGGTGTCGACCGGAGTTGTCAGGTCGTGGCCAAACCCAAGTTTCCTGTGGACTACTTAGGACGCAAGGAAGAGCTGGAAGACGATCGGGGTCCACCGTCGACGGCGGCTGATGGGTTGGCATTCAAACTGGGACGCGTGTTGGCGGGTTGGACCACGCGGGTCGCGGAGCGACGTGCTGGACTGAAGACCCTGCAGCGACTGCACCTGGAGGAAGGGCGGGCGACAGCCGGGGTGAAAGAGGCCGCCTTCCGCGCGCTCAGTGCACAAGGTGTGCCGGTGGCTGCCCTGGTCCAGATCGCTGCAGAATTTCTGGAGAATCAGCGCCTGACCCGCAAGCCCAAATCCAAGAGTTGAGGGTAAGGGGAGCCAGTCAGGCAGGCTTCTACTCATCGAACAGCTCGACATCTCCGTGGTCGGACTTGGCCGTGATTTCGCCAGCGGCCTCGAGGGCCTCCCAGTTCTGGACACGGTTGCGGCCATGGTTTTTGGCATAATACAGCGCTTCGTCGGCCCGCTCGACGCAGGTTGTGGACACGTCTGATTGAACGATGCGAGTGAATCCTACGCTGATGGTGACCTTGCCGATCTGCGGGAAAGGATACTCCGCGACGGCACTGCGCAGACGCTCCAGGGCAATGGCGGCCCCGTGCTCGTTGGTGCGCTCGAGGACGACCACAAACTCCTCGCCGCCGAAGCGGAAGAGTTGATCGGCGCCCCTGAAGGAGTGCTTCATGAGGCGGCTGACGAGTAACAGGACTTCGTCCCCGAACAGGTGTCCGTAGCCGTCGTTGACCGACTTGAAGTGGTCCACGTCGATCAAGGCGAGCCAACTCGACTCCTGCTGCGCGGGGTCCTCCGCTGGGGGCGCGGGAGCGGCTTCGCTGTCCGCGCGCGGTGCTGGTTGTCGCTCGCGGTTCTGGCGGCGGACTTTTTCGAATGAGCGCTCGAAGGTCTTGCGGTTCAACAGGCCGGTCAAGGTATCCAGCTCGCCGTAATCCAACAGGGCGAGGTGATTGCGGATGATGCTCAGAATGCCGGCGACCAGGTCAGTCTCACGCTTTTCCAAGCGAGCGCGGGTCTCGATCACCAGCAGACCGTTCACTTCATGCTCGCCACGGATGGGAACGAGGGTGATGGCGCGCCGTTGTGCATCCTGGGAGTGGAGAATCTCGCCCTTCACGATGCACTCGTGCCATTCGGCATTCTCTGTGACCGGCCAGGAGGGTGGGTTTTTTCCGGCAAGCGTCGTCTCGGTACGGCTCGAGGCCAAACACACTTGACGCAACACCTGTCGGGAGGCGTCGTCTTCGACCAGGCGCAGCAAAGTGACGGTTTCGGCGTTCAGGAACCCCAGTAGCAGGCGGGCGACTTCCCGGTCCAGATCATGGCGATCCCGATGCGAGGTCGCTTGCGCTACGCCGTCTAACAGACTGTCGCTCATTGAGCCTGAATCTCGTTGCAATGCGACTCCGACGCGGAGGTCCACCCCGAATCGTACGGGTGGGCGGGTGCCCTCGCAACACAGTCGCGAGCCGTCCATTCACCGCGGATCATGGTCATTGTCCGTCGCACAGTCTTAGAGAAACCCTGAATTCGCCAACACCCAACACAACCCGCGGCAAGGCCGCTCCTGTCCAGGTCCATTTGGGAGGAATCGCTTTTTTCAGCGGATTTCGCTGCGGCGGGCCGCAGGCGCGATCCATCGTCGGGTACTGCAGCGACCGCAGCAACAAAGGGTCGATGCGTTGGCAGTACCGAGTTGATTACTCAAGTATCGGCCATACCTATGTTGCAATGAAGCGTGACATTCCGGCCTTTTCGTGACCTGAGTCTCGAATCCCAAGTCGGGCCGTTCGGCAATGTCGGCTTTTACCTACGTAAAGCACACTCTTACGTCCGCGGCCACGGCGTGGTCGTCCCTCCGGCCCGCTGCCGGAGTGGCGTGGGTTTTCACGCGGAAAGTCGGCTGCAAGCGCAAGGTGTGTGCGGTGCGGGCACTTTCAGGCGCGGTCGAGGTCGTCCCGGTAGCGGGATTGGGCGGCGAGGCGGATGGGGGCGTTGGCGGCGCCGAAGGCGCGATAGCCGCGCCGCTCGACGATTTCGAAAAAGAACCGCTTGGCGAATGCCCGGGAGACGAGCTGGAAGTATTCGCCATCGCTGTCACGATCGTACAGGATGTTGAATTCCTCGAGCTGGGCGAGCAACGCATCCTCCAATCCGAAGCGCGCCGCCAGGTCGTCGTAGTAGTTGTGTGGAATGGGCAGTGTCGGGAGCCCCAACTCGCGCAGGCGGCGGGCCGATGCCAGGATGTCCGCCGTGGTCAAGGCGATATGTTGTATTCCTGAGCCATGAAATCCCTGCAGGAAGCGCGCTGACAGGGTCTGGGGACTTGCCGAGCCGTTGAGTGTGATGCGCAGGCCCCCTTCGGCCGATTCGATTGCCTGGGTCTGCACCAGGCCCAGGGGGTCGGCAATCTGCAGCGGCGCTGCCTTCACGACATCGAACAGGCTGACGTAGTACAACAGCCAAGAGAGCATCTCCTCGAATTGCAGGGTTTGAGCAAGGTGGTCCACGCGTAGCAGGCCGGCGCCCGTGCCCACGTGACTGGCTGCCGTAACCTGGCTGACAGCCGTGAAGTCAGTATCCCACACCTGCGCTTCCGAGCCGGCCTCCATGAAATAGAGGAGGCTGCCGCCGATGCCGACCACGGCAGGAATTTGCATCTCACCGGGCCCGATGGGTTGGGAGAATTGATTCATCTGCAGCTCCTGCGCGCGACGCAGGGTAGTACCGACATTCTCGACACTCAGGGCGAGCGCGCAAACCGAGGCGCCATGTTGACTGTCGTAGGCACGGGCGAAACTGTCCGGCTCGCTGTTGATCACAAAATTGATGCCGTTCTGACGCCACCGGGTCACATCCTTGGTGCGGTGCCGTCCGGCGCGCTGAAACCCCAGGGCGGTAAACAGGGCTTCCAGCTTCCCGACCTCGGTTTCATTGGCCGCGAATTCCACGAACTCCACACCCCGTACCCGGGTACGGGCGGGCAGCCTCGGGGCGAGGTGGGGTGCCAGCTTCCGAGCGACCTGGTCCTGGAGAAAGGTCAAGGACCGATGTCCATCGAGCGCCACCGCGGATGCCGAGCTCGAGCGGAAACGGTCGTTGAAAATTTCCAGGGAAAGCACATTGCGGTAGCCGTTTTGTAACAGCTCGCTCACATAGTCCACCACCGGCAACTCACCCTGGCCGGGCATGTTGCGAAAGTGGCGGCTCCACGACAGGAAGTCCATTTGCAGCAGCGGGGCATCCGCCAGTTGCACCAGAAAAATCTTCGCCGGATCGATGCCGCGCAGACTCTCGAGCGGAATGGTACGCGCCAGGGAGTGGAAGCTGTCCAGGATCAACCCGACCGAGGGGTGATCCACTTCCCGCACGATGGCCCAGGCCTCACGGTGATCCCAGACATGCCGGCCCCACGCGAGTGCCTCGTAACCGACGCGCAGATTGCGCCGGGCCGCGCGCTCCCCGAGCTCGCGGAAGTCCGCCACAATCCGCGCCCGGTCGCCGGAGGCCACCGGCGACACGTTGGAGCAGATCAGCAACAGGTCGGTCCCCAGCTCCTCCATGACAGCGAACTTGCGCTCCAGGCGCTCGAAAATCCGTGGCCGCAACGTGTCGGGCATACCCTCGAAGTCGCGGAACGGTTGGAAGAGGGTGCATTGGAGTCCCAGGTCGCGGATGAGTGCGCCGATCTCCCGGGTTGATTTTGGCGCGGTGAGCAGATCGTTCTCGAATATTTCCACGCCGTCGAAGCGGGCTTGGGCGATGGCCCGCAGCTTTGCTTCCAGGCTGCCGCTGATGGAACAGGTCGCGATGGAAGTCAACATAGGCGGCCCTCGAGCGACGGCTCAGTCTCCGGCGATGGACAGGAACTGCAGCCGCATCCGCTCACTGTCGGCGGTCCGGCCGGTGAAAATCTCGAAGGCGCGCGCGGCTTGGAAAATCGCCATGCCGCCGCCGTCGAGAGTGCGGCACCCCATGGCGCGCGCCGCGCGCAGCAGTTGGGTTTCTATGGGGAAGTAGACGATGTCCGCGACCCAGAGCGACGGGCGCAGGAGTTGTTCCGGAACGACGCAGCCCGGGTGTTTGGCCATGCCCACCGGCGTGGCATTCAGGACTCCGTCCGCCTCGGACAGCGCCTGTTGCAAGTCAGGGCCGACGCGGATCTCGCAGTTCGTGAAATGTCGCTCGAGAATTTCCGCCAGGGCCTGCGCGCGCCCGGGGTCGATGTCGATGAGGCTCAGGCGGCGCGTGCCCAGTCTCAGAAAGGCAAACGCCGTGGCCGCCCCGGCTCCTCCACCGCCCACTTGTACGACGGAGGCGAAAGGAGCTCCAGGCATTCCGCGCCGGAAGCTCTCCTCGAATCCCGAAGCGTCGGTGTTATATCCAATACGCCTGCCGTCGCGGAATTGGATGGTGTTGACCGCGCCGACCGCGTGAGCCTCCTCGCTGAGCTCCTGCAGGAGCGGAATGACCGCCTGTTTGCACGGGTAGGTGATGTTGAGTCCGGCGAAGCCACGGGCTTCGGCCTCGTCCAGGAGCTGTGGCAGCGCCTCGTTCTCCAGGCCCCGTTGGTCCAGGTCGAGCAACTCGTAGATCAGCTCGAATCCCTGTGCCGCCGCCTCACTGCGATGCATGGCCGGTGACTTGGATTGCTGAATCCCGCGACCGATGAGACCGGCGCGGCAGGCCGTGGTCCGCGTGCTCGCGGCATTCAAACGTGTTCGGGTTGTGGACAAAGAGCGACCTTAGGTGGGTGCGTTGACAGGAACTACCTAGATGGTTAATTCTATGTGCAACCGGTTCCGAGAGTAAAGAAGGTTCTCATCAAGCGGGACACCCGCATCAGGCATCGAGGGGGGCGCATGGAAATTCGATCTGTTCAAACAGACCTCGGCAGGGCGTTGGGAATCATTGCCGGCGCTGTCGGGCTGGCCTGCACTGTGAGTCCTGCAGTTGCCCAGGAGCAACGGGCCCAGTCCGCAACGACCGCTACCGTCGATTCCAACGACCGGCTCACCCCGAAGCTGGAGGAAGTGGTGGTGACCGGAACCAGCATTCGCAATACCACACCGGTTGGAGCCAACCTGATCACCGTGGGCCGCGAGGCCATAGCGGATACCGGTGCACAGACCATGCAACAGATCCTGGCCTCGGTCCCCGCCGTCACCGGCTTCGGTAACGCCGCGCAGGGCGGCTTCGGCAGCGCCGATGCCTCCGGCACTTATGCTCCGACCATTCACGGTCTTGGCGCCAGCGCCAGTAACGGTACGCTGGTTCTCATCGACGGCCGGCGCCTGCCTTTGAGCGGCATCAACCACACGCTCGCTGATCCCAACATCATCGCGCCGCTGTCCATCGATCACGTCGAGGTTCTGCCGGACGGCGCCTCCTCGACCTACGGATCGGATGCCGTCGCCGGCGTCATCAACTTCATCACCCGCAGGAATTTCAGAGGATTGGAGGTCAGCGGCCAGGTGGGCATGGGCGACAGCTACAACACCGAGCAGGCGGGACTGCTGTGGGGTGACGCCTGGGACAATACCTCGGTGATGGTGTCTTACGACTATGAGCGGCGCAGTGCCCTGAGCAATGTCGACCGCGAGTTCACTCGTGCCAATCACGTACCCCGGGGCGGAGGGGACTTCGCCACCTTCAATTGCTTCCCCGCGAGCGCGCGTGTCGGAAGCAGCTACTATCTGTATCCGTACAGCGGCTCAGCCGTCAGCGCGGCACCTTGTGATTACACCTCGGTGGCCGACACGCTGCCGGAGGAAATTCGTAACAGTGTCCTGGTGAAGATCACGCATGATGTCAGCGACCGGGTGTCGTTGAATGCCAACCTGGTTTATTCCGATGAGCAGAACACGGCGCAGATCAGCCGCGGTACCCTGACCACCACTGTTTATGGTCCGGGCAGCACGCCTCCAGGAGGTGCCGGCCAGATCAATCCCTTCTTCAAGGGGCCGCCCGGGGCGACCTCCGAGACCATCGGGTTTGATGCCAATCCATTGCTCGGCCCAGGCGCCGAAAACCAGGCGGGGGCCAAGACCCTGATGGGCGGGGGTACGGCAACCGTCCAGTTGTTCGGTGACTGGCTGGCGACCGCCGGCATCACCTTCGGCTCGAATCAGAGCACGCTGTGGCAGGTGGGACAACTGTGCACGAGCTGCGCCAACCTGGCGCTGAACGGCACGACGAATGCCTCGGGAAGCCTGACCACGCCATCGATCGCCGGCACCAGCACTGTTGTCACCAGCCTGCCATTGACGGCGGCCAACGCTCTGGATGTGTGGGATCCGCGGGCGACGAATCTCACCTCGCAGGCGGTGCTGAAGGCATTGACCGACTCCACCCAGTGGCAGCTCACGAATCAGACCATCAAGGACTTCTCGCTGAAATTCGATGGCTCGCTGTTCGAGCTGCCGGGCGGCAGCGTGAAAGGCGCCGTGGGCGGCGAGTATCTGCGCTATACCATTTACGAGCAGGTGGTTCGCCCGAATAACACCGGACCCTCCTCGTTGGACTCGGAAGGGTTGACCTACGATTGGGGGCGCAACATCAAGTCCGGTTTTGCGGAAATCCTGGTGCCGGTATTCGGGATCAACAATGCCATTCCGGGATTTCAGCGCCTGGATGTCAACATCTCCGGCCGCTATGACGATTACAACGACGTGGGCGCCACGTCGAATCCAAAGTTCGCGTTGACCTGGAACCCGGCGAGGGGTGTCTCGGTGCGCGGCAACTTCGCGCGCTCATTCACCGCTCCCGCACTGACGAGCTCCGGCGCGAATGGCGTCACGGCGGAGTCGGGCTATCTGACTGCCTCGGCAGCCAACGGCGTGGTCGCCAATCTGCAGGTTCCGAACACTTTCCCGGGAGCCATCGGCTTGCCGGGGTGTACGGCGGCCACACCGGTTTGCACCATCAATACCCCCACCGTCACAGGTGTTTCGATTACCGGCCCTAACCAGAATCTGAAGCCCGAGACCGGTAAGACCTGGTCGGTGGGATTGGACCTGACACCGGAAGGCTTGCCGGGACTGCGGGCCAGTGCCACGTTCTGGAATGTGAGCTACACGGGCATGATCACCTCGCCCCAGGCGGCGTTTGCGCTCAGCTCTCCGGCGCTGTCCTCACTCCTGACTTTGTATCCGGGCGGGGCAACGGCTGCGCAGATTGCCGCGGCCGCGGGCGGTCGCAGCCAGACCGGTGCGCTACCCCCGAACGTGTATTTCATTTACAGCTACCAGCAGCAGAATGCCTTGAACCTGAAGGCGGACGGTATCGATGCCGACATCAACTACATTCATGGTGTCGGGCCCGGCGACTTCAGTGCGGACCTGGCCGGTACCGTGAAGTTGAAAATGATGCAGCAGTTCGGCAGCGGCGGCGAATGGTTCAACATTCTCAACACCTCGGGATTCAATACCACATTTCCCTCGAACAAGGTGACGGCGCGCTTGCGCCTCGGCTACAAGGTCGAGCGCCTGTCGGTCAATGTGATCGGCAACTACACCGGGTCATACTACAACTGGAACGGCTCGGCGCCGTTCCCGCTGGTGCGCGATGCTGCGTTTTCCCCGGTCGGCGGTGGCCAGGGTGTCAAGGCGCTCACCACCATCGACCTGCACGCCGCTTACAACTTCGGTACTGCCGGACTGCTGTCCGACACCGAGGTCTCGCTCACCGCAACCAACTTATTGAATCGGGCTCCACCCT
>Ga0105240_10011218_pt1 | contig 12497 bp, 9 predicted proteins | sample KBSC54metaG_FD_80426 | JGI IMG/M metagenome (GOLD analysis project Ga0105240, IMG submission 80426) | Corn rhizosphere microbial communities from Kellogg Biological Station, Michigan, USA - KBS C5-4 metaG | ecosystem: Host-associated > Plants > Roots > Rhizosphere > Soil | place: Michigan, USA... | reverse complement strand
TGCCCGGGCACGGTGGCCCTGCGCGAGCTCAACCAGGGTCTGCCACCGGTGTCATACTGGTGGACCGGCGGCTCCGACGAGCTGCACTCCAACATGTTGTGTGCCAGCGGACTGCCTGACCCGGGCGGGTTCGCGGTGCTGTGGCCTCAATGGCGGCCGCAGGTGGCATAGCAAACCTTTGCAACTCTTAAGAGCGTTGCAGCGGATCTCACGGCAGTATTTTCCCAAGCGCACGGGATGCGGGAGGGGAACTGACGTGAGAAGGACTGCCGGATACAGCCTCATCGAGTTGATGACCGTAATCGCGATCGCCGCGATCCTGATGACGGTGGGTGTGCCGTCCTACCGGTACGTAAGCAATTCAAATCGTGTGACCACGGAGGTCAACAGCCTCTACATGGACCTCGAGCTGGCCCGCTCGATGGCCGTCGAGCAGGGCACGCCGGTCACCGTCTGTCCATCCACTGACGGCCGCGGTTGCCTGTCGCGCTCGCAGGTGTGGCAGAGCGGTTGGATCATTTACTCCGACCTGAATGGCAATGGCGTCGTCGATTCGGGCGACAAGATCCTCATCGTACGGCCGGCTCTCGGCTCGAGCACCGACACGTTTCTCTCGGGTCAGAATGTCTACGCCGTGACCTTCAACCGCGAGGGTTTCGCAACGAACCTGCCCAGTACATCGTCAGGGTACACCACCATAACGTTGCATACGCAACCGCAGAGCCCGGCGTGGACCCGCTGTATCCAGGTCAGTACGGTCGGGATGCTCACGACCGAGCACGCACAACAGGGAGATTGCACATGAGGCGCCGTTCGTACCAACGCGTCCGCGGGTTCACACTCGTGGAGGTCATGGTCGGAGTGCTGGTCATCGGCGTCGGACTGTTGGGTGTTGCCAAGGTGCAGGCGCTGGCGCTGTCCAGCACAGGAACCGCGCGGATGCGCTCGATGGTGGCGTTCGCGGCCTCGAGTCTGGCGGCGACCATGAGCGCCGATCGGGACTATTGGGCAGCACTCGGGGCCGACCCGGCCGTGAGCATCGATCTTACGAGCACGACGGTGACCGCTTCGGACCCTGATCTGAAGAGGGCGCCAAGTGGAGGCTGCACGGCAGTCAGTCCGTGCACCGCTCGCGGACAACTCGCCGCACAGGATTTGCACGATTGGGCAACCAGTCTGCAGACCTTGCTGCCGGCGAACACCAGCCCCACGGCGACGGTGACCTGTCAGATCCCGGCTGGGAATCCGGTGACCTGTGCCATTCACATTGTCTGGACCGAGAACCTGGTCACCACGGCGTATTCGAGCAATACGGCCTCGACAGCGCAACAGAACCTGCAGGCGGCTCAAAAGGTCGAGCAGACTTCCTACACGCTGTACGTCGAGCCATGAGTATGAGACGAGCACAGTATCCGACGGGAAGCCGTGGCTTTACCCTGGTTGAGTTACTGGTCGCGCTGTTTATCGCGTTGTTCCTGCTGGCGGGCCTGGTATCCATCCTCCAGGGGACCAGTCACACGTCCGCCAACCAGATTGCCCTGGCCCGCCTGCAGAACAACGAGCGTATCGCCATGACGTTGATGACGGATGTCATACAACAGGCGGGCTATTACCCCAATGTGCAGACGAGCAGCCTGGAAATCGCCTTTCCGACCGCTCCGGCCCTGCCGGCGGCTCCCGCGCCGGCTTTTACCCAGCCCGGGCAGTTCATTGCGGGAAAAAGCGGGGCGACGTCTTACGGTGACAGTATTACGGTCCGCTACCAGACGGAGCCGTCAGGGACTGTTTTGAATTGTCTCGGCCAGAGCACCGATACGCCTTCCAAGGCACACGAATACACGTTCAGCGTGAATGCGTCCGGCCAGTTGGCTTGTTCCGTGGATGGCAACTCGCCGGTGCCGTTGGTCGGCAACGTTCAGAACATCCAGGTGTTGTACGGGATCGATGCGGTAGCCACGTCCGCGTATTCATCCTCGTCGGTGAATGCCTATGTCCCCGCGAGCCAGATGACTGCGGTGAACTGGACGAACGTGCGTAGCGTGAAGATTGTCCTCGCCTTCGCGAACCCGCTGGCAGGTCAGCCGGGGCAGAGCACCGCGCCCATCACATTCACCCGCATCGTAGGCGTCATGGCTCGCAATGGCGTCAACGTGGTCGTCACCGAAACCTGAGGGAAAAGCTCGTGCAGAAACGGATATCGGACAGGATCTCGTTCCAACGCGGCATGGTGCTGATTGCAGCGATGTTATTGCTGCTGATCATGACCATTCTCGGGGCCGCGTTGTTCCGGGTGTTCAACCTTCAGGAAAGAACTGCCGGCAACACTCGTGAGAAGCAGCGCGCGCTCCATGCGGCCGAAAGTGCGCAGACCTACGCGGAATCGTGGCTGGCGGGCTCGGCGGGTGCGAATGCGACCGTCGGTACGGCATGCAGTAAGGTCACCAACACGCCCGTTGTCTGCTCGAACGTCATGGAGGATGCAGCCACGCTCCCCTGGGCGGTCCAGGTCAGCTATAACCCGCCAATGCTCACGGTTGCCTCTCCTGGTGTCGCGAACGGCTATTACTCCGCGCCGAACTTCTATATCTCCTTTCTGGCGGCCTCGTACGATCCGACCACCGGCACCCAGACACACATCTACCAGGTCGACGCGCAGGGCTACGGCGGTACTGTACACGCCGCGGCAGTCGTGGAGAGCAAGTATGCCGTCAGTCTCACGTACTCGACACAGACGAACGACTCGAAGTTCGTCAACCTGTCGGGGTCTTGAATCGTTGCGCGGATCGAGGGCTTTCGACATGTACGCGCGACTTGCAATTCTTCTGGCGGTGCTCGCGTGCGCCAGCGTGCACGCCCAAACTCAAAGTCCCTTCCTCGAGCAGTTTACGGGCACGACCACGGACAATCCCTGGTACTTCTACGATGGCGCGTGCCTGACGGCCAGTACCCTCTCGGCCACGGGCAATCCGGGAAGTATTCCCGGATGCACGACTCTGCTCCCAACTTACTACAGTAACCAGACGAGCAACGACCAGGCCCTGGTGGGAGGTGACAACGGCTTCCTCGGGGCGGGCTACGCGCCGGCCAGCCCCTGGCAACAGCAAGCAGACCTCCCTGGAAGTGGTGCACTGCGCTTCACCAACGGTGCTCCCTACGGTGCGTTTGAGGCCGGCGCTATCATTTCCAAGAACACGTTTTCGACGGCGAACGGTCTGCAGATCACTTTCAAGACGGTGACCTACCGGGGCTATACCGTCAGTTACGACAACGGAATGAAAGGCAACACTGACACGGGCGCCGACGGTATGAGCTTCTTTCTGTTGAATGGAGCAACCGACCTCAGCAGATTTCCGGGCGTGGGCGCGAACGGCGGCAGCCTGGGCTACACCTGTACCAACACCAGTCCCAATTTCGATACGGCGCCGCGCGCTCCCGGCATCGTCCGCGGCTACGACGGAATGGTCGGGGCTTACCTGGGTGTGGGGGTCGACGAATTCGGGAATTTTCTCGACGGAACGGTCAATACTCTGGGTCTTCCCTCCAGTCTGACAGGGGGAGACAACACTGCTTCCGGTGGTGGGTATTTACCGAACACGATCGGACTGCGCGGTGGCGGCAATGTTTCGTGGGGCCCGTTGAGTGCGGCCTACGGAAATAACCCGTATAACTCCAATCTGCCCTACTATCCGGCCTATCTCAGTAGTCAGTGTCCTGCCGGCACCGGCACTTACGACTCGGCTCGGGGCTTTTGCGCGCTGTGCTCGACCGGCTGGTACATGCCGTGGAACGCCACCTGCACCAATGGCGGTGCCCTGACGAAGAATCCGACTTACGCAGAGATTGCCGTCCGCACTACCTGTGCGAGCGGGACTTTGTATAACTATTCGAACCCGGATAGTCCGACCAGCGCGGGCGCTACCAGTCTCGCCAACCCCGCCAACACAGCGGGAATACTCGATTACCCGGCGATCGCTGGCACGCCGCTGGCTAACCTCGGGGGGAATTACCCGATCTCCAACGTGACGGCGACGACCCGCAGCCAGGCGACCGCGATCACCTATCATCTGCGGATCACTACGAACAACCTGCTCAGTCTTTCGTTCAGCTACAACGGGGGTGCCTATCAACCCGTCATCACTGACCGGAACCTGGTCGATTCGCTCGGGGCTGTGCCCGCGGCGCTGCGTTTCGGATTTTCGGGCTCGACCGGAGGCAGCACCAACATCCACGAGATCGTGTGCTTTCAGGCGAAGCCGGTCGACGTGTCGAGCAGTGGTGCCGGGGTGGACACCTACCAGAATCCGGTTGTAAACCCTGGGACACAGCTCTTTCTGGCCTACTATGACCAGACCAACCTGACGGGGCGTGTGACGGCCCAGACGGTTTCCTTCAACGCGACCACTGATACCATGTCCGTGAGCCCGACACCTAACTGGGATGCCTCCTGCGTGCTCACCGGTGTGAGCGCGACGACGGGCCCTTGCTCGACGGGTGTGACCAGTTTGAGCGCGGAGGCTCCTTCCAGCCGCACGATTTTGACCTGGAACGGTTCGCAGGGCGTTCCATTCGAGTGGAATAGCCTCACAGCCGCGCAGAAGTCAGTCCTGAATGTGGGGGACGGGAATGGTGCCAACAGGCTCGATTTCCTGCGCGGCGTCCGCTCCAACGAAGTCAACGCGCTGGGTGTGGGATCGTTCAGGACTCGCGGCGGCGTTCTGGGGGATGTCATCGATTCGAGTCCGACCTGGGTGGGTCCGCCGCAGACCTACAGCAGCACGGTCTCGTGGGTGGATCAGCTCTACCCCACCGCGACAGCACCCGAGGCCAGTGGTCAGAGCTATGCCGCTTTTGAAGCCCAGCAGCAGTCACGGTTGAATGTCGTCTATGTCGGTGCGAACGATGGCTTTCTGCACGGTTTTCGCGCCGGATCGCTCAATAGCAGCGGAGCGCTCATCAACAACGCCACGACTCCCAATGATGGCTACGAAGTTCTGGCCTACATTCCGGGCGCTACGCTGGCGAGCACCTTCTGGAACTCGAGCGCCAGTCCCACGCAGTCTCTGGTGCAGAACATTCACGGAGTGGTGCCGGCGGCGAGCCCATCCGTCGCGGCTTACCTGGACTTCTCCAGTCCCAAGTATGGTCACAACTATTTCGTCGATGCCACGCCTGGTACGGGGGATGTGTATTGGGGCGGTAGCTGGCATACCTGGCTGGTTGGCGGTCTCGGCCCGGGAGGGGCTGCGATCTACGCCCTGGATGTCACCAATCCCCGCTCATTCAGCGAGCCGACGGCGGCCAACATCGTCATCGGAGAATGGACGGCAGGCAATCTCACCTGTGTGAATGTCAGCGGCTGCGGCGCCTCGCTCGGTAACACCTATGGCACTCCCTTGATCCGACGATTTCACAATGGCTCGTGGGGAGTTATTTTCGGCAATGGCTACGGCAGCACCGGCAACGCCGCGGGGATCTATATCATGTTGATCGATCCTGCCAGCGGAGCGCGCACGTTCTATTATCTCGCCACGCCTGCCCGAGGTGGCGCCAACGGCATCGCGAGCACGGCGACGGCGGATCTGGATCTCGATCACATCGTTGACTACATCTACGCTGGCGACCTGCGCGGCAATGTCTGGCGTTTCGATGTGACGAGCCGCAACCCGGCGAACTGGGCTGTCTCTGCCAGCTCTCCATTGTTCGACGCCGGCCAACCTATCACCACCGCCGTGGCGGTGGGAACACGCAGGACGGTCTCCACGGATTCGACTTACGCGGGTTTGAGCTTCAGCAACGCACCGGAGCGGGTGATCATCAACTTCGGAACGGGCCAGGCGATACCGCAAACCGCCACGGCGGGGATCCAATATGCCACCGGGACGCAGGCTCTCTATGGAGTCTGGGACTGGGACATGAGCGCGTGGAACAAGCTCTCACCGAGCCAGCAGGCGGTCAGCCTGACCGGTCCGCAGACGATCACGGCTGCCAACCTGGTACAGCAGTCGATCACGACCCACAACACCACACCCGTAACCCGCACGGTGAGCACCAACGCGGTCTGCTGGAAGGGGGCCACCAACTGCGGGTCCGGGCAGAATCAATTCGGCTGGGTTCTGCCCCTGCCGGGCAGCAGCGGGGACAGTACCATTGTGAACGGCCAGACCTTGGCCATCGGCGAGCAGATCCTGTTCAATCCCCAGCTCACGACGGATGGTGAGTTGGTCGTCAACACCTTCATCCCGGCAGTGGACACCCCGCTGATCTGCACGCCTCAACCGGCTACGGGGTTCACCATGGCGATCGAGCCCGATACCGGCGAACAGGCTCCTACTGCCTATTTCAGTGTCGGTGGCGCCGCGGTCTCCGGCGTGCAGAACAATGGGGTCGGGGTGCCGCTGGAGGTGAGCTCGGGATCGGCATCCGATCAGAATGCCGAATACCTGATCACCCAGACATCCACCGGCAAGGCCGCCACACCCACCCTGATCAATCGTCATCTCATTGTATCGGGCCAACGTCTGAGTTGGATTCAGAGACGCTGACGAGAGGCACTTCGATCAACATGAAGACGACGCAGGACGCTCCAGTGCACTCTCCCGGATACGATGTGCTGACCTTCGGGCGCTTCCGGCTCGATCCGGTGCGGTACGTGCTTCACGAGGGCGCCAAGCCGCTGCGCTTGGGAAGCCGCGCGCTCGAGATTCTCATCCTGCTGACCCAACGTAGTGGCCAGGTCGTCAGTAAAAACGAGTTGCTCGATCGGGTCTGGCCCAAGAGTGTCGCCCAGGAGGCGACCTTGAGGGTGCACATCGCCGCGCTGCGTAAGGCGCTCGGCGATGGCGAGCACGGCACTCGCTACGTGGAAAACTTCTCGGGCCGTGGATATCGGTTTGTGGCTCCTGTTACCCGGCAGCGCGCGAGCTCATCGCCCGAGCCGATGCCAGTGCCTCCCGTACGTGACGTTGATATTTCTGACACGGACACACTCCCTGTTTTGCTGACCCGGATGGTGGGGCGTGAGCAGGCTGTAGCAGCCCTGGCCGCTCGCGTTTTGCAACAGCGCCTGGTCACTGTCGCGGGGGCTGGTGGCGCGGGCAAGAGTGTTGTTGCGGCGGCGGTTGCGGAGAAGCAGTCAGCCGTCTACGAGCACGGGGTTCGCTTTGTCGATCTCTCCGGGGTGACTCACTCCCGGAACATTTCCGGCACATTGTCTGCGGCGCTCGGTATTGCAGACCTTGCGGAGGATGCAATGCCAGGCATTCTCTCGTTCCTCAAAGACAAGTCGATGCTCATTGTGTTCGATAATTGCGAGCACGTGGTCGAGACTGTCGCCGCCATGGCGGAGAGGATACTGCAGCGGGCGCCCAAGGCTCATCTCCTCGCTACCAGTCGTGAGCCGCTGCGCGCCGCGTGCGAGTATGTTCACAGACTCCCGCCGCTGGAAGTGCCGGCTCCGTCCGCCAACCCGGTCCGGGCCGAAGTGTTGGCGTCTCCGGCAATCCAACTCTTCGTGGAACGCGCCTCGGCCGCCCTGGACTCCTTCGAGCTCACGACAGAGGATCTGCCGGCCGTCGTGGAGATCTGTCGCCGGCTGGAAGGTAATCCTCTGGCCATCGAGCTGGCCGCCGCGCGGGTGGATTTTTTCGGTGTCCGAGGATTGGCCGCCCGCCTGGATGATTGCCTGGGGCTTCTCACGAGAGGTCCGCGTACCGCCCTGCCGCGCCACCAGAGTCTGCGAGCCAATTTTGACTGGAGTCATGGATTATTGTCTGCGTTGGAGCAGGTCGTTCTGCGCCGTATCGCGGTGCTGCCGGGTCGCTTCAACCTGGATTCCGCCAACGCCGCGGCGGTGGATGGCAAGGTTCGGATGGTGGATGTGTTCGATACATTGACGAATCTGGTCGCCAAGTCGCTGCTGGGTACGGATTTGACGGATGACGGGATTCTCTATCGGCTATCAGAAACCACTCGCTCTTATGCCATGGAAAAGCTGCTGAGCAGCGAGGAATCCTCGCGAGCGACACGCCTGCACGGCTGGGCCGACGCTACACATGTCATCGGTTGGAAGTGAGACGGGGCTGAGTGTGGGATCGCGGGGCGGTCAGCCCCGCGGCTTTGGCATCGGGAACGGCGGGTGACGCAGTCGGCGCGTCACTTGTTCCAACAGGTGGCCGCACTGGTTCCCGTCGCGGACTGCACTCCTGTGCTGTCGAGTCTGAAAGAAGTGCACTGTGCATCGGAGGCCTGGGTGCCGACCGGAGTGGCTTGGACCAGAAATACATTGCCGGTGGTCGCGGTGCTGGTGCCGCAGGGAGCGGCATCGGCTACGCAGACACTGATCTGGTAGTAGCCGCCGCCGATGGTCTGGGGGAACTTACCGGAGTATCCCAGGTTGGCCGGCACGGCCGTGTAGGCGCCGTTGGTGGTCAAAAACCGCTCTTCGCGTGATACCAGGTCCAACAGCGCGAAGCGCGCCTCGATGCGCCGCGACTCACGGATCTGCTGTATGTAGCCTGGAACGGCAATGGTGGCGAGGACGGAGGCGATGGTGATCGCCACCATCAGCTCCACCAGGGAAAAGCCTGCTGACGCAGAGTGCTCGGATCGAATGATGCCTGTCATGGATGTTGCTCCCTTCAGTGATATCCATTGCCCGCGATGATGCCGGCAGCGGTGCCGGAACGTCCTTAAGAGTTGCAAACTCCCCCAGCGGCGATAAGCGGAAATTTGCAACTCTTAAGGGAGTTGCTCCGCCCGGCTGAGGCATTCTCTCCCAAGCAAGTTGGTCAATGGACGGGCCCGGACCCGGGAGAGTGGACAAAGTGGCGCTGAATCTGACTCTGGAGGTTTTGCAGGTCCCGGAGTGGGAAGTCGGGGATGCGTGGCGCAAGGTGTTCGACACCGCGGGCGGCCGCATCGGCCGGTCCTTCGACTGTGATTGGGTGCTTTCCAACCAGTACATCTCGCGCCACCACGCGACGGTTTCGTGTGTCGACGGCATCTTTTATGTCGAGGCCGTCGGTGAGAACGGGGTGGCGGTGAATGACTCCAACGCCAGGTTGCCGAAGCGCGAGCGTCGTGCACTCAAGGATGGCGATCACCTGTTTCTCGACGAATATGAGATCACCGTGGCCATCGCGGATATTGCCGATGAAGCCGGCGCGTCCTCGGCGGCGGCGTTGGACACTCTCGACCTGACGTTGCCTGTGGAGATTCCGGACAGTGGCAGCCCGGCGCCGTCGTCGTCATCTGACCCGCCGTGGTCTTCCGAGCCGCAGTTGTCTCTGGAGCCTCCGGTCCTGCAACCGCCAGTCCCGCAGTCAAAATCGACACCGGTACCACCGCCGGCACCGATACCGCCACCGGCGTCGACGCCGACACAACTCAAGGTAGCGCCGCCAAAGCCGGCGCCCAAGCCGTCACCGCCACCGTCGCTGGCGTTGGCGCCACCCCCGGCGATTTCGCCTCCCCCGGCAACGTCACCGCCACCAGCAGTGACATCGCCGCAGTTGCCTGCGAAAAGGACTCTTCCCGCCTCCGCCACCTCGCCTGTCACAGGATTCGACGGGGCAATCTTCTTGAAAGGCGCGGGTCTCGATCCGCGTGCCGTGCCTCCAGAGATGGCCGAAACACTTGGCCAGATCGTGCGCGCCGTCGTTCAGGGACTCATCGACGTGCTGCGCGCACGCGCGGAGTTCAGGGATCAATTCCGCATGTCCCTGACCCGGGTGCAGACGTCGCAGAACAACCCACTGAAGTTTGCAGTCAACGCCGAGGGCGCGCTCGCCGCCATGCTGCGGACGAGCTCTCCCGGCTACTTGTCACCTCTGGAGGCGTTCGAGGACGCCTTCGACGACATCCGCTTCCACCAACTCGCCATGCTCGCGGGTATGCGTGCCGGATTCGAGAGCATGACCCGGCGCTTCGAGCCTAAAAAGCTGATGGAACAGACCGACCGGCACCGACAGGGAAGTCTGTCCAAGTTGGGTGCCAAGGGGCGCTATTGGGACCGGTACGTCGACCTGTTTGAAGAGGTGGCCACCAATCCGGACACCAGTTTCCGGCGCCTGTATGGCGAGGAATTCTCCGACGCCTATGAGCGGCAGCTCGAGGATCTGAAACGCAATCGCGCCAAGGAATCGCTATGACCGAATATTCCCTGGTCACTCTCGATCCGACGATTGTCCGGCATCGATCGCAGCCGACGAGGCGGCAGCCAGAGGCATTCACCACGCGTCAGGATCGACACGCCGTAGAGCAGGGCGTCGACCTGTCTTCTGTGCGCCCGAGTGAGGAAGTCGACGGGAGCTTCGCCAGATTTTCCAGCGGAGGCAGCAACCCCCTGGTGCGGGCCGCTACGCCGCTGTTGGTTCTGGCGGGGCGGCTGCGCGAACAGATCACCGAAGTTGATCTGCGCAGGCTGCATGAGCAGTGCTCGCAGGAATTGAGCCGCTTTCACGTACAAGCGGTTCGGGCAGGGGTGCCCCCTGACGATGTGGGCGCGGCAGGCTTCACGTTGTGCAGTCTCATTGACGAGGCGGTGCTCAGTACGCCTTGGGGTGCGCGTAGCCATTGGGCAGCGCGCTCGTTGCTTCTGACCTATCACGATGAGTCGTCCGGATGGGAGGAGATTCTTCACGTCGTCGGCAGTGCACGGAGCGACCCAACTCGCTACCGGGCCTTGCTCGAGTTTCTCTATCTGTGTTTGGCCATCGGCTTCGAGAATGACGAGCGGCTTGCGCAGGAGGGGTCCGATGGGCTGAGGGCGATACGCCAGGATCTGTTTGCGTGCCTCCAGGGCCTGCAAGAAGGCACTGAAACGGACTTATCACCGCAATGGAGGGGAATCGAAGACCGACCGCGCGCGGTCTCCCGGATCGCGCCCTTGCCGGTCGCCGCCGCTGCGGGCATGGCATTGCTCGTGGGGGTGTTCGTTTTCTCGAGCACCAGTTTGAGCAAGCGCGCGGAACCCTTGAATGCAATGCTGGCGCAGGTGGGGCGTGAGCCATTCCAGTCGCTCACTCCTGCGCCCGAGGCCGTCCCCGATCCTCCACGCGCGGCGCAGCCGCCTCAGGCACCGGAGCCCGGCCTCCGGGACCTGCTGGCAGCCCAGATTGCGCAGGGACTCGTCCATGTCGAGGACACTTCCGGAGGGCGTTTGATCATGATCCTGACCGTCAGTGACCTGTTTGCTTCCGGAAGCGCCAGGATCAATCCGCGCTACGCGCAACTCATCGACCAGGTGGGTGCTGCCATGGAACAGATACCGGGGCACTACCGGGTGACCGGACACACGGATGACCTGCCGGTTCATTCCTTGCGCTTTCCGGACAACTTCGCGCTGTCTCGCGAGCGTGCGCAGCAGGTGATGAGCCTGTTGAAAAACCGCATCCGCGATCCGGGCCGCCTCGATTTCGAGGGCGTGGGTGCTACCGAGCCCCGTTATCAGCCGCAGGGCGCTCCCGTGAACCGCGCCCGTAACCGACGGGTCGAGATCGCACTGATCTGAAGGAGTTTGAGCGATGAGACTCGCACTGTCCGAAACGCGTGTAGTGCCGGTGGGCATGAGCCTGGTAGTGGTTTCCTACATCGTCTGGCTGGCTGGTCCCTACTGTACGCTCGGCGGCGGCAAGCCGCTCGAGGGCGCGCCGGGGCGGCTGGCGGCCATTCTTCTGCTCGCAGGTGCTCATGCGTTGTACTTCCTGATGAGACGCGCCCGCGAGACTCGCAACAATCAACGACTGGCCGATGCTGTCCGCGGCCACGCGGGTAATTCGAGCGCGCCAGATCCCGCGGATGCGCAGATTGCCGCGGGTGAAGCCGCGCACATGGGCGTGAAGTTCGACGATGCCATCCAGGCCCTGAAAAAGTCGGGTCGCAGGGGAGCGCGGTTGCATGACTTGCCATGGTATATCGTCGTCGGGCCGCCGGGCGCCGGCAAGACCACGCTGTTGGTCAACTCCGGGCTGACTTTCCCCCTCGATGAGACGCTCGGTAAGGAGGCCGTGCACGGGATCGGCGGTACACGCAGTTGCGACTGGTGGTTCACGGACCAGGCCGTCCTGTTGGATACGGCCGGTCGCTACACGACCCAGGATTCCAACTCGCGGTCGGATGCGGCCGGATGGAGCGCGTTCCTGGAGATGTTGCGACGGCACCGCCGCCGTCAGCCCGTCAACGGCGTGATAGTCGCCATCAGCGCGTTGGACTTGCTGACAGCCAGCGCACAGGAGCGGGACGAGCATGGTAAGGCCATCCGTCGCCGCCTGGCGGAGCTCAGCCGCCAGTTGCAGATCGACTTTCCGGTGTACTTCCTGGTCACGAAGTGCGATCTCGTGGCGGGCTTCACGGGGTTCTTCGCCGATTTCGAGGCGGAGGACCGCTCCCAGGTCTGGGGTGTTACGTTTGCGCTCGATGCGAGTGAGACCGGCGCGGCGGGGGAGTCATTCGCGGACGAGATCGAGTCCCTGTTCGGACGGTTGGAGTCGCGCATGCTC
>Ga0105240_10011217_pt1 | contig 12497 bp, 10 predicted proteins | sample KBSC54metaG_FD_80426 | JGI IMG/M metagenome (GOLD analysis project Ga0105240, IMG submission 80426) | Corn rhizosphere microbial communities from Kellogg Biological Station, Michigan, USA - KBS C5-4 metaG | ecosystem: Host-associated > Plants > Roots > Rhizosphere > Soil | place: Michigan, USA... | reverse complement strand
TCGAAGGAGCAGGTGTTGGCCTGCATGTTGAGCGCGGTATCGATCACGGTGTTAAGCGGCGCACCGGGAGGCGGAATCGGCGTTGCCGTGAACGGGATGGTCGGCATCGCCAGCGCGTCGAACTGCTGCAACGCTTCGTCATAGGCGCGCCGCAACAGCACCCGCAGGTTTTGCGCCTTTGAGTGGTAGCGCCCGTGATAGTTGCGATGCATGTATTCACCAAGCATCAGGACCAGCTTCACCGTCGGTGCGACATCGTTGATGCGCGTTCCCATGCCGCGTGCCAACGCTTCCTGCATCGAGAGCGGATAATAGCCCTGGACGTTGTTGCCGACGCCATATCCCTTGAGCATCATCTCGGCCGCCCCCTCGAGGATGATCCCGCTCCAGACATGCGGGCCGTCGAGATGCCAGGGCACGGAAACCTCCGCGCTTTCGATACCGGCTTTCGCCAGTCGGCCAATTGCCTGCTTCACGGTCTCGTTCACTGCCGCGTCGCTTTCGGGATGGCCAAATCCTTCACGCAAAATCCCGATGCGCAGACCCCGCGCCGGCTGTGCCAACGCGCCCATATAGTCGCCGGTGCGCGCTGCAATGGTCCTCGTGTCCCAGCCGTCATGACCGGCAATGACGGTCAAGAGGCGCGCAACATCCTCGACGGACGCGCATATCGGCCCGCAATGATCGACTGAGTAACTGATCGGCATCGAACCCGTGGTCGGCACCAGCCCCCAGGTTGGCTTCAAGCCGTAGACGCCGCACCAGCTCGAAGGTGTGCGGATCGATCCACCCTGGTCACCGCCGAGCGCCATCGGCACCTCGCCAGCCGCCACCAACGCCGCACTTCCGCCGGAGGAGCCGCCGGCCGAGTGCGCCGGATTGTGCGGATTGCGGATCACGCCGCTCGCGCTGGTGTGGCTGGCGCCTGAGAAACACAGATCCTCGCATGCCGCCTTACCCGCGATGGTGCCACCGGCATCGAGAATTCGCGTTACCACGGTGGCATCAATCTCAGGCACATAGCCTTCGAGCAACGCCGAACCATTCATCATCGGCACGCCGGCGACGCAGATATTATCCTTGATCGCGACCGCCTTGCCGCTCAGCAGTCCTTCGCTGCCGCTCCTGATGTTCGTTTTCCAGTACCAGGCGCCGTAGGGATTTTCCGACGACGGCGGACGATAACCGGGTGAACGCGGCGCGATTGGGGAGAGCGCCGGAGGCACCAATTCCTCAAGCCGTCCATACGATGCCAGCGGCCCCTTGAAGGCCTGCTGAAAGGAGGCCGCTTCATCCGCTGTGAGGACGAGACCGAAATCCGATCCGAGATCGTTGATCTGCTCGAGCGTCGGGACACGAACTACCATGCTTCAATCCACTCCTTATCACGCGGCAGAAAAACGAAAAAAGCCACCCGTGGCCTGCGAGGGCCCCGAATGGCTTCCATGCCGTGCTATCGATGGTCGCGTGCGTCGTGCGATGCAGAACGAAAATCAGGAGCCGTCACTCAGACGTCGTCGGCTGTGCGAGAACTCTTTCGTCATGCACGTATTTACCTGGGAATGAATTGTGTCTTAGTCTCTCCGGACTTGTCAATTGTGACGGCGATACTTTTTTGAGCGGGCGCCGCACAATTCGCGCGGTCGCTCCGAGCAGGTGACATACGAAGCTCTCGCCTCGGCATAACCTCACGCACATAACCGGACCTCCTGGATGACAAAGCCATCCATTCCTCTCGGCCTCGTCTTTTCTCGATCGGGTCCCTACGCGATGATGGGGCGCGAGATGGAGAAAAGTGCCCTGATGGCCGTCGACGAGGTCAATCAGAGCGAGGAGTTCGATTTCACCTTCAAACCGCATTTGCGCGATCCCGGCGGCATCGTTCGAGCCTATCACACCGCCTGCGATGATCTCATCCGCGAGCAGCAGGTCGATCATATCGTCGGCTGCTACACATCGGCCTCGCGCAAACAGGTCATCCCGATCGTCGAACGCACGGAGCGCCTGCTCTGGCACCCTGCGCGATACGAGGGGTTCGAAAGCAGCGACAACGTCATCTATGTCGGCGCCGCGCCGAACCACACGGTGGTGCCGCTGGTCAGACATATGCTCGAACTTGTCGCCAGTGACGTGTTCTGCGTCGGCTCCAATTATGTCTGGACCTGGGAAACCAATCGCGTGCTGCGCGAAATCGTCACCAGTGCCGGCGGACGGATTCTTGCGGAACGCCTCCTCGAACTTGGCGAGACGGCGGTGGATCACATCGTCAAGGAGATCATCGATCGCAAGCCGCCCGCGGTCTTCAACACGCTGGTCGGAGAATCGAGCTACGTCTTCATGCGCGCGCTGTACGAGGCTTCCGTTCGTACCCGCCTCTCCATCCCCCTGCTGAGCTGTAGCTTGTGCGAGCCGGAGCTGAAGATGATCGGCTCGTCCGCTTCCGTCGGCTGCATTACCTCCTCGGCCTATTTCGAGAGCATCGGGGGCGCCGAAAATCGCGCCTTCGTGGCGCGCTGGAAGGCGCGCCACGGCACCGACAGCCATGTTTCCGTGGATGGTCAATCGACATATGTTTGCGTGATGCTGCTGGCGCGCGCCATCCGCCGTGCCGGATCCGCCAATGTCGCGGCGGTCCGGCGAGCCGCCGCCAATCACCGCTACGATTCGCCGCAAGGGCCAGTCTGGGTCGATCCCGACAACAATCATTGTTTCCTGACCCCGCGGCTGGCACGCTCCATACCGGGCTGCCAGTTCAAGATTTTTTGGGAATCAGACGCGCCCGAGCGACCGGATCCGTATCTCTCCGACCTCGATTTGACCGCAATCGGCGCGAGGCTGGAGAAGATGGCAGATGCAGTCGGTAAGCGCCCGAACCACCTGCGGGTCGTGAAATGACGAAACCATCACCATTCTCCGTGCGTGGCCGACATGCTCTCCTCATCATGAGAGACGAGCGAGAGATCTCGATCGTGCGCCGGCAGTTCGGCCGTCTGGGTATGTCGGTGACAGAAACCGATCCGGAGCAGCCGATCGGTCCGAGGCCTGCCATCGATGTCATCGTTCTCGATGCCGACGGCATCTCGATCAAATCCGATGTGACGCCGGCCTTGAAGGCCAATGTGCCGGTCATCGCGCTGATCGGCACGGAGACGCCCAGCCGGCTGAAATGGCTTTTGGAACTCAGACCCGCGTCCTTTCTCATCAAGCCACTGCGGTCGGCAGGACTTTATACTGCGCTGGTGGTCGCGTTCGATTGTGCACAGCGACGAAGCGAGGAAGCCGCCCATATCGAAAAGCTGGAAGGCCGCATTCGCTCGCGGCGCGTGGTGTTCGCTGCCGTCCTACGGCTGATGCGACGTCACGCGTTATCGGAAGAAGACGCGTTCAACCTGATCCGGCAAACCGCGATGCGACATCGCACGACCGTCGAACAATTGAGTGCAGAAATCATCGCGCTCGGCGGCATGCCGAACCGGGGCAGCCGGACCGCTTGAGGCGCTATCGCTAGCCGATATCACCGATCCGCTGCACGCCGGCCTGCTCCATTGCGGTCCAGGCGGATGCGAGCGAGCCGGCGAGATCGATCGCCCGGCAGCCGGATTCGACCACAACTGTCTCAAAGCCCAGCCGGCACGCGTCGACTGCGGAATAATGGACGCAATAGTCTGTCGCCAGCCCGACCAGGAAGAGGCGTTGCAGGCCGCGATCGCGCAAATAACCAGCCAGCCCCGTCGGGGTGCGCCGATCGTTCTCGTAGAAGGCAGAATAGGAATCGATCTCGCCGCGGAACCCCTTTCGGATCACAAGCTCCGCGCGCTCGGTCGACAGTTGCGGATGGAAGGCCGCTCCGCTCGTGCCCTGGACGCAGTGATCGGGCCACAGAGTCTGCTCGCCATACGGCATCGTGACCGTTTGGAATGGAGCCAAACCGGGATGAGCGGTCGCAAATGAGCTGTGACCGGCCGGATGCCAGTCCTGTGTCATCACCACATGGTCGAAGCGTTCGGAAAACCGATTGATCACCGGCACGACGGCATCGCCGTCACCGACCGCCAGCGCACCACCCGGGCAAAAGTCATTCTGTACGTCGATCACAAGCAGCAAGTCATCGTTGCGTCGGATCTGCACTCTTCAGCCTCCACTGGAATTACCTGTCCACCTTAGCGCAAATCGAGCCCCAGCGTCAGCCGCGTCGGCAGGTTCTCGCCGCGGCGGGCCGCCTTCGCCACCCATTGCCAGATCGCCGAGAGTTGCCAAGCTGCCGTCGAGCCGTAATACTGCTTCAGCTTCACGGGAAGCGCATCGAAATTACCGGAGCCAGGTAAGTGACGAAGACGGTATCCCACGCAAAACAGGCCGACCGTGAGGTCTGGCGCGTCGGCGTGCTGTTTTCGCGCAGCGGGCTGATGGCGATCACCGAGTCCGAGCATTTCTTCGGCACCGCGCTCGCCATCGAGGAAATCAACAAGGCAGGCGGCGTTCTCGGGCGCGAAATCGAAGTCATCGCCTATGATCCCGGCTCGGTTCCCGAAATCTATCGCGAAATGGCTGACCGGCTGCTGACCGAAGATGGCGCATCCGTGATCTTTGGCTGTTCAACCTCCGCCGAGCGTAAGGCCATCCTTCCGGCCATCGAACGGCGCAACGGCCTGCTGTGGTACCCTTCGCTATACGAGGGTTTTGAATACTCGCCGAACGTGATCTACACCGGGGCCTGCCCCAACCAAAACAGCTTTCCGCTCGCCGAATTCATCGTTCGGAAATACGGGCCACGCGTTTATCTTATCGGCTCCGATTACATCTACCCGCGCGAATCGAACCGGATCATGCGTGACCTGGTCGAATCCTACGCAGGACAAGTGGCCGGCGAGCAATATGTCGGCATGGAGGCCAGCGACGCCGAACTGACGCGCGCGCTGGACCTGATCCGCATGCGATCGCCCGATGTCGTGTTCTCGACCATCGTCGGGCGTACGGCACGGCGCTTTTATCGGCTTTATGCCGAACGAGGTTTTGATCCGGACCGGTTGCCGATCGCAAGCCTGACGCTGGCGGAGGGCGAGTTGCGCGAAATCGGACCTGAGCTCTGTGACGGCCACCTGACCGCGGCCAGCTATTTTGGGTCGCTCGAGAGCGAGAGCAGCCGTCGCTTCAAGGCCGCATTCGCCAAGGCCTTCGGCGCAGACAGGCCAGTCAGCATGTGGAGCGCCGGAGCTTATGCCCAGGTGAAGCTGTTCGCCAAAGCGCTCGCGCAAGCCGGCGGCCTCGATACGCAGCGGCTTGTCGATGCAGCCCTGGGGCTGAGCCTCGATGCGCCCGAGGGCCAGGTTCAAATCGATGCGGACAACAATCACGTATGGCTGACACCGCGCATCGGGCGCGCACGCCGCGATGGCGCGTTCGATATCGTCTGGGAAGGCAAGGGCCCTATCAAGCCAGACCCCTATCTCTCGGTTTCGCCGATTGGCGGGCGCTGGCTGACGGAAGAGGCCGTCACCGCATGAAACCGGGTGTTCGCCGATTGATCGAAGACCTTCGCGGCGCGCGTGTGCTGGTCATTCATCCGCGCGACGCTGAAGGCGAAGCGCTGATCGACCAGCTCAAACGTATCGGCTGCAACGTGCGCGGCATATGGCCGCCGCCGCCAACGATTCCAGAAGATATCGACACGGTGTTTCAACTCATCGAGTCCTCCGCGGATCCGGCGTTCTCGCCAGGCTCGAACGAGCAGGCGCTGACGCTCATTGCCATCGTCGACTATGAGAATCCCACCGTTCTGAAGCGGTTGCTCGACAGCAATGCCCATGGCGTCGTCAACAAGCCGATCCGCTCGTTCGGCATCCTCTCCTCGTTGGTGCTTGCTCGATCATTGCGCGGCTACACGCGGCGGCTGGAAGGCAAGGTGCAGAAGCTCGAAGAGACGCTGAAAGCCCGCCGTGACGTCGACAAGGCCGTCAAGATCCTGGTTGGCTTGAAGAAGATCGGCGAAGTCGAGGCCTATGAATTGATCCGTCAGCAGGCAACGCAGAAGCGCTTGACCATGGCCGAGATCGCGGTATCGATCATCAACGCGCAGGAAATGCTTGGCGGGCTTGGCATCCTCGACACTCCCGCGCAGGCGCGCTCGGGCTCACCGATTGAGCAATAGCGGCCTCAATTTTTGCAATCTTTGCCGTTGACTTAAAACCGCTTCTTGAGAATTATCCATTTGCGCGGGCCGTAGGGCTCGGGTCGATGGCCGGTTGGCCATTTCAAATCAGGCTGTGTAGCCCTCGAACTGCGTCGTTTGACGCATTCGGGGGTTTTTGTTTTTGCGCAACGCAAGGAGCGGAGTGCGATGGATTCGTTAGCCTCGACGACATCGGATGATGCAAAGATCAGGATTGCCTGCATTCAGATGCAGCCGACCATCGGAAAGGTTGAGGCGAACGTTGCGCATAGCATCGAACTGATCAATCTCGCCGTCGAGCGCGGCGCCAAGCTCGTGGTGCTGCCGGAGCTATCGAATAGCGGATACATGTTCCGGTCGCGCGAGGAAGCTTTTGCCGCGGCGGAACCCATCCCGACCGGCCCGACCGTGCAAACCTGGAGCGAGATCGCCGCAAAACACAAGCTGCATCTGGTCGCAGGCATCTGCGAGCGCGATGGCGCCAGGCTCTTCAACAGCGCGGTGCTGATCGGGCCGAATGGCCATGTCGGAACGTTTCGCAAGGTCCATCTCTGGAACGAAGAGAACCTCTTCTTCGAACCTGGCGACCGCGGTTTTCCAGTGTTTCATACCGCCATCGGCCGCATCGGCATGGCGATCTGTTATGATGGCTGGTTTCCCGAAACCTTTCGCCTTGCCGCGCTGCAGGGCGCCGACATTGTCTGCGTTCCGACCAATTGGGTTCCGATTCCGGGGCAGGCCGAAGGCCGCGAAGCCATGGCCAATATTCTCACGATGGCGGCGGCGCATTCGAACTCGATCTATATCGCCTGCGCCGACCGGGTCGGCACGGAGCGCGGTCAGCCGTTCGAAGGCCAAAGCCTGATCGTCAGCTTCACAGGCTGGCCGGTGGCAGGTCCCGCGAGCCGCGACAAAGAAGAAATCCTGATGGCGGAGGTCGCGTTGGGCGAAGCGCGGCGAGCCCGCAACTGGAACGCATTCAACCAGGTTCTGCGCGATCGCCGCTCTGATCTCTATGACGAGATGCTGGGCAGTGACGTCAAGCGCGGTTGGTACTGAGAAACGATAACGAGGATGGAGGATACGATGATATCGCGTGCTCTTTTGGTCTCTCTCGCGTTGGTGGCGGCATCAGGTTCAGCGCTCGCCGCTGACCCGATCAAAATCGGTGTGCCGGTCGGTCTCTCCGGAGCAAACTCGGTTGTTGCGCCTTCGGTGGTGCAATCCGCAGAGCTTGCGGTCGACGAGATCAACGCCAAGGGTGGTGTGCTTGGCCGCCAGCTGACGCTTGACGTTGCCGACGACGCTTCGGGTGCCGCCGGCGCACAGAAGGCGTTCGATGCGCTGGTGTTCCAGAAGAAGGTGAACGTTCTGATCTCGATGGAGACGAGCGCTGCCCGCAACGCGGGCTTGCCGATCGTCGCCCGCGGCAAAACGCCGTTCATCTATACGTCCTTCTACGAAGGCCGATCCTGCAGCCCCTACCTCTATGTCAACGCATGGGTGCCGGAGCAGCAGGTTCCGCCGATTGTCGACTATTTCAATAAGGAAAAGAAGGCCACGAAATACTTTCTGATCGGATCGGATTACGCCTTCGGCCGCGGCATGCTGTCGTTCACCAAAGCTTATGTCGAAAAAACCGGCGGCAAGGTTGTGGGCGAGGAATATCTGCCGATGGACGGCTCGGACTGGACGCCGATCATCTCCAAGCTGAAGGCGTCGGGCGCGGATGCCATCATCACCTCGACGGCCGGCGGCGCACCCAATGTCACGCTGACCAAGCAGCTCCGGGCCGCCGGCGTCTCGTTGCCTTACGGCAATCTCGCCGTCGACGAGGGCACGGCAAAGAGCATGGGCGCGGATGCTGCCGGCATCTACATCTCGGCCTCCTATGTGACGGGGATCGACAGCCCTGCCAACAAGAAATTCCTCGCCGCGATGAGCAAGAAGTTCGGCGCTGATCTCAAGACACCGAACGATCTGTCGGTACCGGAGTATGAGGGGGTCTATGCGTACAAGGCCGCAGTGGAAAAAGCCGGCAGCACGGATTCCCAGAAGGTACTGGCGGCGCTGTCGGAGGTATCGGTCGAAGGGCCGCGCGGCACCATCCGGATGGACAAGCAGCGGCACGCGCCGCTCACGATGTATCTGGGCCAGGTGCAGTCGGACGGGAGCGTGAAGGTCATTCAAAGCTTCCCCAACGTCGATCCGGGCGCACAGTGCCCACCGAAATCGTAAGTTGGCGGAGCGCGCGAAGCGGCTGACCACCATCCGCTTCGCGCCGCCTCCCTTCGGAGCCCGGCATGCTGACCGTTGCCCTCGATATCGTCACCACGGCGGCTTTGCTCTTCATCATCTCGTCCGGTCTTTTGATCGTGTTCGGGGTGATGAAGATCATCAACTTCGCCCATGCGGCTTTCGTCACGGTCGGCGCTTACGCCACGCTGGTAGGCGCAAGACTTGGCCTGCCGTGGATACTCGTCCTGCCGCTCGCCTTCGTCACCGGCGCCATTTGCGGCGCATTAACGGAAGCAATCATCGTGCGATGGCTTTACCGGCGGCCCTTGGACGCGATTCTCGCGACCTGGGGTCTCGGCATCGTCATCGGGCAGATCGTGACCCTGATCTTCGGGCGCGAGGTCCAATTCGTTCAGGCGCCGATCACCGGTACGGTCGACTTGCTGGGCGTCGACTATTCAGCCTACCGGATCGTGATGATTGGCGCCGCAGTGATTGTCGCACTGGTATTCACGACACTGCTCAATGGAACACGCCTCGGCCTCTCGACACGCGCTGTCATCATGAATGAGATGCTGGCCCAGGGATTGGGCGTCGACAGCTCGCGCGTGCGCCTTATCACATTTGCGATCGGCAGCGGCCTCGCTGCACTCTCGGGCGCGCTGATCACGCCGCTTTCAAGCGTGGATCCAAACATGGGGCTGCCCTGGCTCATCAGCGCCTTCATGCTTGTCATGGTATCAGGCGGGTCGCTGATGACGCTCGCGGTTTCGAGTCTGATGCTCGGCGGCCTGCAAGTGATCGTGTCGACCTTCGTCAATCCCATCCTCGGCGGACTCACGATCGCCATCTGTGCCGCCATCGTGCTCCGCATTCGCCCGGAGGGTTTTGCGCGTGCCTGAAGTCCGCCAATTCAGCCAGTTGGCGCCGGCGCCGCTCGGCTTGTCCGCGAAATGGTGGATGGTGCCGCTGGCGGTCGTAATCGTCGGCAGTATCGCGCTGGCACCGCTGGTGCTCGACACCTACATGGTCAACATTCTGATCCGAGCATTCTTCGTCGCCATTGCGGCCATCACCGTCGACATCGTGTGGGGCTATTGCGGCACGCTCACCTTCGGTCAGTCGGCCTTCTTCGGCATCGGTGTCTATGCGCTTGCGATCATCTTCACCGAATATGGCTTTGGATCCTGGCAGGCGCTGTTTGCCATGGGGACTTCCGTCGTGGTCGCGGCTGGTGTCGGCGCTTTGACCGGCTGGCTGTCGTTTTATCCGGGCTCGACGCCGCTCTATGCGTCCATCGTGTCGCTGGTCGTTCCGATCGTACTGGTGCAGATCCTCTACTCGGGAGGCACATTTACCGGCTCGTCCAGCGGGCTCGTGGGCTTCGAGACCTTTGACCTGGAACTGGAGAGCTGGTTCCGCTTGGCGGGCCTCAGCCTTGCAGCGGTTGCCGTGGTGGCATTGATCATCATGCGAAGTGACACCGGACGCTTGCTCAAGGCGCTGCGCGACAATGATGAGCGCTGCAGCTATCTTGGCATCAATACATCGCGCTACCGCATCATTGTCCTGGTGCTGACTGCCATCATCGCGTCGCTGGCAGGCTTCGGCTATGCCGCCTTTGGTGCCGTGGCGGCGCCGGAGAATGCCGGCTTCACCTTCGGGACGAGGCTGATCATCATGGTTGCATTGGGTGGCCGCGGCACCATCATCGGTGCGATTGTGGGGGCGCTCAGCATCGAGGTCGCGAGCGCTTACCTCTCGGGTAGTCTGCCCTATGTCTGGGAGCTAATCATTGGCATCGCGCTGATTGCCGTCATTCTTGCTTTCCCCGATGGCCTCCTCGGCGCTGTCGGTAGGCTCGGGCGAGGCATCCTGCCGTCCAAGGCCAGCGCGACGACGCAGCTGCGGCCTGTCGCAACCGCGGACACTGGACCTGCCGGGAGCGAGGTGGCGATGAAGGTCACCGGTCTTGGCAAGCATTTCGGCAGCCTGTCGGTCCTCGACGGCGTAACGTTTGAGGCAAAGCGGTCCGAGCTTTTGAGCCTGGTGGGACCGAACGGCGCCGGCAAGACAACGTTGATTCGCTGCCTGTCCGACGGACGTGAGCGATCGACGGGCTTTGTCGCGATCGCCGGACACGCGATCGACCGGTTGCCGCCGGATCGCGTGGTGCAGTTCGGGCTGGGGCGCAAATTTCAAGCTGCGTCAGTTTTCGAGACGCTCACGGTCGCCGAATGTCTGCGCGTCGCTCGCACACATCGCGCCCGCCCCTCGCCTGTCTCGACATCATCGGTGCTCGAGCTGCCGGCTGCGGCGATCGCTGTGGTAGAGCGCTCGGGACTCTCGGATCGGCTCGGCGAGGAGGCGCGCAATCTCAGTCATGGTCTGAAGCAGGCGCTCGAGCTCGCGATGGTTCTTGCGCTGGAGCCGGAGGTGCTGCTGCTCGATGAGCCGACCGCCGGCCTGACGCGCGCCGAACGCCAGGCGTTTGCGGACATCCTGACCTCGCTGGCGTCGCGCGATCGGCTATGCATCCTGCTTGTCGAGCACGATCTCGACTTTGTCCGCGAAATATCCTCACGCATCATCGTGCTGCACCAGGGCAAGATCGCCCTCGACGGATCGGTGCAAGAAGTCGTGGACAGCTCCCTCGTACGAGAGATCTATACGGGCCAGCAAGCCACGGCCTGCGGAGCGGAGCCATGACGCCCGTCCTTGACGTCGAAGGTCTTGCGAGCGGCTATGGTACGTCGGAGGTCATCAGCGACGTCAGCTTCACGCTGGCGCAATCCGAAGTCCTGGCCATCGTCGGCAAGAACGGCATGGGCAAGACTTCGCTGTTGAAGGCGGTGCTGGGATTTCTTCCGGCCTGGCGCGGAAATATCCGCTTCGCCGGAAGGGACGTAACGCGGCTGCCGCCGCATCTCAAGCGCCGGCTCGGCCTCGTCTATGTGCCGCAGGAACATGCCCTGTTCCAGGAGCTGACCATCCGCGACAATCTTCGCCTCGGGCTTCTATCGGATGGTGATTTCGGGGCGATGCTCGAGAAGGTCGGCCACTGGTTCCCGGTGCTGACGCAGCGGCTGCAGCAACGCGCCGGGACGCTTTCAGGCGGGGAGCAAAAGATGCTCATCGTGGCGCGGGCGCTCATGGCCAAGCCAACCGTCCTATTGCTGGACGAGGTTACCGAAGGGTTGCAGCCTTCCCTGGTCGATCGTCTGTCGGAGGTACTAAAGCGCTTTCGTCAGGACAACGGCACGTCCATGGTCGTGGTCGAACAGCATCTTCCCTTTGTGCTCGGAATCGCCGGCAACTATCTGGTCTTCAAACGAGGAGAGATCGTCGACGGTGCCCGCGTCGATGCGGAAGCCGCAGAGCGGATCGAAGCGCATATGCGGATCTAAGCCAGAGAGCAACAAACCAGTCGCTTCGATGAACCGTATCCTGCGAATAGCAGCGCATGCCCTCTCCCCCGCCGTCTTCACGACGGCGAGATGATTTTGATCTCCCGGCACACATAGCGTCACACAAAGGATGGCGCTACGGGCGGCGTCGGTCAAACGTCGCCCGTCACCTCGTGTTCCAACACTCTCCCTGCAAGGACCGCCTTCCGCGAAAGACGAGGTTGATTTTACTGCGTACGATCCGATGTCCACCCTTTATACTGGGCGACGTTGTCCCGGGTCACGAGCTTGGAAGGCAAGAGTTCGACGGTGGACGCAGGCTTATGCCCATCAAGGATGCCGACGCCGACCTGCACGGCGCGCCGCGCCATGAAGAACGGGTCCTGCGACGCGGAAGCCTGGATCTGGGGCGAAGCTGGATCCTTGAGCGCGGCCTCGATATCAGGCGCGCCGTCGACCGAGGTGATGACAATTCCGCTCCGGCTTTGCTGGCGCGCCGCAAGGTCGGTGCCGATCGCTTGCGGATCGTTGATGGCGAAGATGGCGTCGATCTTGGGGAAGCGGGTCAGATAGCCCTGCGCGACGGTGAGGCCGCCTTCACGCGAGCCCTTGCCGTCCTGGTCGCTGGACAACACCTTGATGCCGGGATTCTTCGAGAAAACGTTCTTGCAGCCGGCGACCCG
>Ga0105240_10011216_pt1 | contig 12499 bp, 11 predicted proteins | sample KBSC54metaG_FD_80426 | JGI IMG/M metagenome (GOLD analysis project Ga0105240, IMG submission 80426) | Corn rhizosphere microbial communities from Kellogg Biological Station, Michigan, USA - KBS C5-4 metaG | ecosystem: Host-associated > Plants > Roots > Rhizosphere > Soil | place: Michigan, USA... | reverse complement strand
CTTTCCTGGCGGACCGGCGCGCGGTGCAGCAGGGCTATCTGACCAGCGAGCCCTACACGATCGAGAAGGAGAGCGGGATCAAGCCCGAGGTCTTCCTGCTCGCCGACTACGGCTATCCGGGCTACGCGGCCATGGTGCTGGCGCGCGACGCCCTGATCGCGGCCAGGCCCCAGGTCGTGCGCGCCTTCGTCGCCGCCAGCGCCGCCGGCCAGCAATTGCGGCACATTCACCTGCGGTCCGCCGGCACGGATGGTCACGTCCAATCCGCGCTTGGCATAGAAGCCCTCCGCTAGTGCTTCATAGAAGCCGCCATGTTCGGCCTGGGCCTTCCAGTCGGTGACGAAAGTAATGTGCGTGCGCGGCGTTTGAGCAAGCGCCATCGTGGCGGTCAAAACGGAGAAAATAATTGTCAGCAGGGTGCGCATCTGGCGCTTATAGCACGCGCTTGCGCAACGAGAACTGCGTCCGCAAGCACAGGCCTGCCTCTCCCTCACGCGCGTAAACGCGTTCGAGGGGGGTGTCTCTGAGCGCTTGCGCGAAAGAGACGGAGGGGGTGCTAATCAAGGGGAGGTGCCGTAGCTGGCCCTCGGGCCAGCGAAGGCGGAGGGGTCAATAACGAGGCGGCGGCGGCGGTGGTGGTCGCGGCCGGTCTTCGTCATCGTCGCCAAAAATCCAGCCAAACAAGCGGCCAACGGCACTGCGACGATGCGCGCTGTCCCGTTCCGGCTGCGGTTCGGCGCGCACAATAGCGGTGCCGGCCTCATCGTCACCCAAAAGTGCGGGTGGCGAGACGCCGGATGCCAAAACATCCTCCGGCACATTGGGAGGCTGAGGCGGCGAGCGGTTGAGGCCCTTGAACGGCAGGCCTTTCTCCGCCGTCAGCATCGCGGCCTTCCAGATTTGCACCGGCAGGGTGCCACCGGTGACGCCACGGGTGGGTGTATTGTCGTCATTGCCCACCCACACCGCAGTGACATAGTCGGTAGTGAAACCCACGAACCAGGCATCTTGCGAATTCTGAGTCGTGCCGGTCTTGCCTGCCGCTTCGCGCCCGCCGAGCGAAGCGCTGCCGCCGGTGCCAGTGGCGATCACATTCCACAACATCGCCAGCATGTCGCGATTGACGGAAGCGTCGATCACGCGCTGCGGCGCGGGTGCGGTGCGGCGGTAATAGACTTTACCGCTCGTGTCATCCACTTCGGTGACGAAATAGGGATAGACGCGCAAGCCACCATTGGCGAAAGCGGCATAGGCGGTGGTCAGTTCCAGCGGCGTCACCTCGCTGGTGCCGAGCGGCAAGGATGGATTGGCCTCCAGCGGAGAAGTGATGCCCAGCCGCTGGGCGGCGGCGACCACTTTCTTCACGCCCACTTCCTGCGCCAGGTTGACGGTGATGGTATTGACCGAATGGGCCAGGGCATCCGCCAAGGTCAATGTGCCATAGAAATGGCCGCCGAAATTCTGCGGCTGATAGCCGTTGATATCGACCGCTTCATCGTCGCGTTCGTCCCAAGGCGAAATGCCGTCTTCCAGCGCCGCCAGATAGACGAAAGGCTTGAAGGCGGAGCCGGGCTGACGCTTCGCCTGTACCGCGCGGTTGAACACCGAAGTTTGGTAATCAATACCGCCCAGCAGCGCCGAAACCGCGCCATCCGGCTTCATCATCACCACGGCGGCTTCCTGCACTTTGTCGCGCTTGCCGGATTTGGCGATCACTTTGGTGGCGGCCAGCCGCGCCCCTTCTTGCACTTTGGGTTCGAGCGTGGTGTGGACGATCAGGTCGGCATTGGGTTTGGCGCCCTCTTGCGCCGCCAGCTGCTTGGCCTGGTCGGCGGCGGTGTCGAGGAAATAATTGCGCGCTTCCAGGTCCGTGTTGTCGGAGATGATCGCGGGATGGGCGCGGGCATCATCGGCCGCGGCCTGGCTGATGGCATTGTTTTCCACCATCGCATCCAGCACCAGGCTGGCGCGTTGCTGCGCCTTCAAAAGATCGCGGCGGGGCGAGAAGACGGAGGGCGCACGGGTCAGCGTCGCCAGCATCGCCGCTTGCGCCAAATTCAGATTGCGCGCCGAGGTGCCGAAATAGACATGTGCCGCGCCGTCCACACCGTAGGCGGCCGAGCCCAGATAGATGCGATTAAGATAAAGTTCGAGGATCTGTTTCTTAGTAAGCGATTTCTCCAGCCCCGCCGCGTTCATCAGCTCGGTGAGCTTGCGCGACATGGTGCGTTCTTGGTTGGTGTAGACGATCTTGGCGGTCTGCTGCGAAATGGTGGAGCCGCCTGCCACGAAATGGCGTGCGCGCAAATCCAGAAACAGCGCCCGCAGTAATCCGCGCGGATCGATACCATTGTGGGAATAGAAGCGCCGGTCCTCCATGGCGATGAAAGCCGCCGGCAGATAGGGCGGCATGTCTTCCAGTTTCAACCGCTCGCCCACCACCGCGCCGCGGCGGCCCGCGATGTTGCCGTCCATGTCCAGAAAGGTGAAAGCCATCGGCCGGTTCACGGCGTAAAGATCGACGGAGGGATTGAGCGGCGCTGCGAACAGACCCAGGAACGACGGCAGCAGGTAGAGCAACGACGCCGGCACCGCGATGCAGGTGATGATGATGGTGAGGGTCGGGACCATCCGGTCCAGCATGCGCAGGATTTCGCGCATCACATCTTGTGGCTGCGGCGGGTCCTGGCTGTCTGACATGATCGTGATCAAGCACCGATAACTGCGGCAGTTTCAAGGCTTTGTATTTTTCTCCCCCTCCGGCCTCCGCAACCTCGAGAGGTTGCTACGGCCATCTCCCCCATCATGCGCTTCGCGCAATGGGGGAGGCGGACCTCAGCAGGCTGCAGCAAGCGCTCTATCGCCTAGGCCCTGACTTTCTTCCCCCGCGACCGAGGGTCTGCGGGGGAAGATGTCTTCCGATGGCTTGCCTGAGGAAGACAGATGGGGGTCACAAATATGAAAAGCCCGCGTCTCGGGAGAAACGCGGGCTTTTCCTTGACAGCCTAGAACCCTATGGGGAGGGGCATACCACGGGTTCTATGCCCAAGCTTTACGTCCGAATTTTCATCAAATCCGGAATTCTCCGATGAAGGCGCCCGTGTAAGGGTTCACTTCCACCAGCACGGGGCGGCCGAAGTGATTGACGGTGCGCACCACATAGTGATGACCGACGAAGTAGGGCGCGCCGACCGAGCGGTAGTGATGGAAGCGGAGCGTGTCATAGACGCGGACGCGTTCCACGATCGGGCGATGGAAATCGCGATGGAAGCCGCGATCGAATTCGTGGCGAACCACCGGGCTATGATCGCGGTGATCCCACATGCGATTGTCAAAGGGGGCGGCGTTCGCCGAACCTGTCAGGCTCGTAATCGCCAGCGCCGCGGCTGTCAGAAGAATTTTGCTGTTCAACATTGTCATCTCCTTTAACCGTCCGGACAGGAGCGATCCCGTCCATGGGGCGTAATCTAGGAGGCCGAGGCTGAACCGGTTCTGGCGGCCGCGTTCATTTGAGGTTCATTTGAAAAAGGCTAAAAAGCGGCCATGCGCCTGGGCTTTGTTCTTCTGGTAGCGGCTTTGGCCATCGGTCTTTCGGGACCGGCTCTGGCCCAGGCTCCCCGTGCCCCCGGGGTACAACCGCTGGATCGCATCCTGCCGGAAGTGCGCCGCTCCAACCCGGGCGAATTTTATGACGCCGAAGGGCCCACCCAGGGTCCGGGCGGCTCGGAGCATTATCATCTGAAATGGATGAACCCGGACGGCCGCATCGAATGGTTGGACACGGATGCACGCACGGGACGGGTGCTGGGCCGTTCGCCAGGCCGCGATAATTTTGACGGGCCTGGCGCGCGCCGTGAATTTGCGCCCGCACCGTCCAGGCCGGCGCCGCCTCAGCAATTCGAGCGCGAACGTTTTGGCGGCTATGGACCGCCGCCCGGCGGCGATTATCGTGGGCGCGGCGGATTCGAAGGCCGTGGTGATTTTGGCGGCCGTGGCGGCTTTGGCGGCCGCGGCGATTTTGGTGGCCGGAGAGATTTTGGCGGACGCGGAGATTTTGGTGGCCGTGGCGGGTTTGGCGGCGGGCGCCACGGGCGCTAAATTATTTTCGCTTTAGGGAAACGATGCGCATTCTCCTGGTAGAAGACGACAAGGATCTCCAGCGCCTCTTGAAGAAGGCGTTGAGCGAGGCCGGCTATGTGGTGGACACCGCAAGCGATGGCGAGGAAGGACACTTTCTCGGCGACACCGAACCTTATGATGCGGTGGTGCTGGATCTGGGCCTGCCCAAACTCGATGGCGTGCGCGTGCTGGAGAAATGGAGAAAAGCCGGCAAGACCATGCCGGTTCTGATCCTCACCGCGCGGGATCGCTGGAGCGACAAGGTGGCGGGCTTCGATGCCGGCGCTGACGATTATCTCGCCAAGCCTTTCTATACCGAAGAATTGCTGGCGCGGCTGCGCGCCCTGCTTCGCCGGGCTGCCGGCTTTGCCACCGCCGATATCGATATCGGTCCGCTGCACATCGATACCCGCGCCAGCCGCGTCACGCTGGACGGCAATCCGGTGAAACTCACCAGCCTTGAATATCGTCTGCTCGCCTATCTCGCCTATCATCGCGGCAAAGTGGTGTCGCGCACCGAGCTGGTGGAGCATCTTTACGATCAGGATTTCGACCGCGACTCCAACACCATCGAGGTGTTCATCGGCCGCCTGCGCAAAAAGCTGGACGCCAATCTGATCCAGACTGTGCGCGGCTTGGGCTACAGTCTGGAAGATCCCGCGCTGGGGACCGGCTCTGTTCAGATTTAATTCGCTTGCCGCGCGTCTGATCGCGGCCGCCGCGATCTGGACCATGCTGGGGTTGGTGGTGGGCGGCGTGGTGCTCTCCACCGCCTTCCGCAAAGCGGCCGAAGACAGTTTCGATGCGCGTCTTGCCACCGATATGGATGGGCTGATCGCGGCGGCCGAGCCGGATCCGGACGGCGGCGTGCTGCTGCAGGACCGCTTCATCAATCACGAGTTCGACCGTGTCTATTCCGGGCTCTATTATCAGATCAGACCGGTGGTGGCGGGCCCGGGCGGCCAGATCTCCCGCTCTCTTTTCGATCAGGTGCTCAATGTCGGTGGCAATGAGAGAAAGGGCGCGCTCACTTTCGGCTTTGCGATGGGACCCGAAAATCAGCATCTGCGTGTTCTGTCGCGCCGCGTGGAATTTCCCATCAGCGCCACGCCCCAGACCGATGACACGCGCGCCTATACCTTCATGGTGGCGGGCGATCTTTCCACAGTGGATGCGGAAAGCACCGCCTTCAACGGCACCTTGTTCTGGTCTTTCCTGCTTTTGGGACTGGGATTGGTGGTGGCGATATTCCTGCAGGTGCGGGTCGGCCTGTTGCCCTTACGCCGATTGAAGGAAGCCTTGGCGCGCATCCGTGACGGCAGTGCGCAGACCCTGGAAGGCAATTTTCCCGCAGAAATCGCGCCGCTTGCCACCGAGTTGAATTCTTTGATCGAGCACAGCAACGAAGTGGTGGGCCGCGCCCGCACCCATGTTTCCAATCTGGCGCATTTCCTCAAAACGCCTTTGAGCGTTCTGGCGAGCGAAGCAGAGATGGAAAAGACGCCTTTGTCGGAGCAGGTGCGCCGCCAAGTGGACACCATGCGCCGTCAGGTCGACCATTATCTGGCGCGCGCCCGGGCCGCGGGCAGCGTCAATGTCCTGGGCAACCGCACGCAGGTGGCACCCGTGATCTCCGATCTCGCCCGCGTGCTCACCCGCATCCATGTCGAACGGGCGATCACGATAGACTGGTCTGTTCCTCCCGATCTTTATTTCCGCGGTGAGCGCCAGGACCTGGAAGAGATGGCGGGCAATCTGATGGACAATGCCTGCAAATGGGCATCGCGCCAGGTGGTGGTGAACGCGTCACGCGATGGCGCGCGCTTTACCCTCGCCGTATCGGATGACGGGCCTGGCCTTTCCCTGAAAGACCGGGCCCGGGTGGGCACCAGGGGTGAAAGGCTGGACGAAAGCGTACCGGGCTCCGGTCTGGGCTTGGCCATCGTCCGGGATATTTCCAAGCTTTATGCGGGTTTTCTGGAGTTGGACGCTGCCCCAACGGGGGGGCTGGAAGCCCGCCTGATCCTGCCGGCAATCCAGTAGCAGGCAAGGCTTTCGTTAACGCTGTCGCCGCTAATGTCGCCAGGCGAAGCGGCCCCCATTTTGCGATGATTCCGATCGACGATAAGTCCCTCCTGCTGAAAGGCTTTCTGGGCAATCTGCCCGAGACGGCGGCCGGCAAGCTGGCGCAGGCGGTGGAGTTTGACCGGCTGATGGATGGCCATGACCTGCCGCACGACGACATCCTCACCGGCTTGCGCCCCGCGTTGCGCAATTCTGCGCGCACCCAGACGCCGCTGCGCCTTTTCTGTCAACCCTTCGAAGACCTTCTGGTTTCGGAGCCGCGCAAGCAAAAGCAGAAGGCTGTCATCCTGCGCGCCAGTGTGGTGCCGGTGTGGAGTTGGCTGAGTGTCGATCTTCTGCCGAAAGAGGCGCAAAATTATTTCAGTGATGTCAAAGCTCTGATTCTGGCGCGCAAACTCGACCAGGCGAAAGAGTGCGCACAAGCTTTCTGGATTCAAGCGGGTACGGCCATGCGGGAAGCATTGGCGGGCGAACCAGGTCTTTCAGAAGCAGCAAAGAAACTGAACAAGGACGAGATCGCGGACGCCCGCGAAATCGCGCTTCTGCTGCTGGAAGCCGACGAGATGCTCAAGATCCAGGAGCGGCTGCCCAAGCCCGTGCCGCATCTGACGGAAGAAATCCTTTGGCAGCTGCGCGAAAGCTATGACGCCCTGATCGCGCGCAATCCCGATGTCGCGCCTTTTGTCGCCGTGGTGACGATGCGCCGTTTGCAGCGGCCCTGGGAAGCGTTGCGTCTGCCGCTGATGGTGTCACGTCAGACAGGCGACGCCCTGATTTCCAAGACCGACATGGGCCTGGTGGGCGAGATTCTTCTGGCCCGCATGGATGCGATGAAAGCCGTGATCCTGGCCGCGCGCCATCCGCTTTCGGATGCCGACAATCTGGTCGAACAGGTGGTCGGCTTTTCCCATCTCTCCAGCGCGCTGGTGAAGGAAGTCGAGATGCGCCGCGACGGCGAATGGGGCCAGCGCCTTTTGAAGGATCGCGCCGCCATCGGTGCGGTGATGGACGGCTTCATGGAGCGCGCCATCAAGGAACTCGGCCAGGCGCTGCCCATGAACAGGGGAGCGGCCGATTTCTCGCGGGCCACACCTACCGAAAAGCGAACGGCGGCGATCAACTACATCAGGCTGGTGGCGGGCACGCGGCATTTCGCGGCGGCCAGCTCTTTTGCGGCCAAGCAGCGCATGGCCTTGGAGGAGGCCGGCAATCATTTGCGCCGCTATGTCGAGAGTGGCGTTCGGGATTTGCGCGGCAGCAGCGGCGAAAAGCGCTCCACGATCGAATCGCAGCTGCAACATTGCGCCGAATTGGCCGCCATTCTGTTCAGCGGCGAAGAGGGCGAATTGATCCGGCGTCGGGTGAAAGCGGCGCAGGCCACCGCAGCCTAATCCGGCCTGAAGCGACCTGAACGGCGGATGAACAGCCTATTGGGAACCCGGAAACTTTTATAATATTCATGCTTGAGGTTGCGGCTTGAACGGCCGCACACTCGTTTTATCTGGAAGGGGCAATTTCTAGAGGCGATGAAAATGATGCCTAGACCGATTTTTTCGGCACCGATTATGGCGGCGTTGACGCTGGCGCTGACAAGCGCCGCCGCGCTGGCCCAGGCCGATGCGCCAAGTGCGCCGCCGGCCCAACTCTCCAACCCCAACAATGGACCCGATAGCCGCGACTATGGGCCTAATGACGGGCGCAATGCCGGCCCGCCGCCTGGCGCGGCGCAAAGCGCCCAGACGGCGCAGGACCGGCGCTCGCGCGATCTCTTCTGCCGCCGCGATGCAGCGGCACGCACCGGCTATGTCACGCCGGGCCAGGCCGCCAACCATGAGCAGACCAACGGCACCATCTTCGGCACCCTGGGCGGTGCGGCGCTGGGCGCCGCGATCGGCGCGGCCGCCGGCAATGCCGGCACGGGCGCGGCCATCGGCGCGGGCGCAGGCCTGGTCGGCGGAACCGCGGTGGGCGCCGACAATGCCCGGGCAGCGGCCGCCGATGTCGAGCGCAACTATGCCAACGCCTATTATGCCTGCATGGGTGAAGCCGCCAATTACGGGCCGGACGATGAGGATTATGCCTATGGGCCGCCAGCGCCTCCGGCGTCCTATCCGGCGGGGGGCTATTACGGGCCGCCGCCGCCACCGGCCTATTATTACGGGCCGTATCCCTATCCGTATTACCCCTATTACGGGCCTAGCGTCGGCTTCAGCTTTGGTTTTGGCGGCCATCGCGGCGGCTTCCGCCACTGGCACCACTAGAGCGGTTCCAGGAAAAGTGTGACGCGGTTTTCCGTCCGGAACCGCGACAAAACGTAGGACGACGTGACACTGTTGCGGGGGACGGCCGGGCTGTATGGTCCGGCCGTTCTCATATCCGGGCCTGCTGCATGCCGCCGAAAAACAACCCTGCCAAGCTCAATCCGCTGCAATTGCGCACGCTGACCTTGCTGCAGGCCATCGCCCGTATTCCAGGCGCCGCCAGCCAGATGCCCAGCGGTGATGTCGCCATCACCCAGTTCCCGCATGCCCATGGCGACCATTTTCATCTGGGCGACGCCACCGTATCGGGGAGTGACGCCACCGGGCTCGAGAACCAGGCGGTGTGGAACGCGCTCACCCGCAAGGGCATGGTCAAGGCGGAATGGCCGCACCAGATCGCGCTGACCCCGGAAGGCTTGAACTATGACACCGGGCTCGCGGACCAGATTCTCCAACGCAGCGGTCATTGAGAGATGAACGCCCCAAGATGAATATGAAGAAACGCCGCCGTCTCTATTTTGCGGCCGCCCTGGTCGCGGCGGGCGGCGTGCTGGCCACGGCCATCGTTTATGAGTTGGGCAACAATGTTCTTTATTTCTATAGCCCCAGCGACCTGGCGACCAAACATGTAGGCCCAGGGGTGGCTTTCCGCATCGGCGGCCTAGTGGAAAAGGCCAGTGTGCACCACGGCGCCGGCGCGGATGTGCGTTTCACGGTGACCGATGGCGCGCGTGTTGTGCCGATCGAGTTCAACGGGGTGCTGCCGGCGCTATTCCGCGAAGGCCAGGGCGTGGTCGCCACCGGTGCGCTGCGGCCGGACGGCACCTTCGATGCCAGCGAAGTGCTGGCCAAGCATGACGAGAAATATATGCCGCCGGAAGTGGTGGCGGCGCTGAAGCGTTCCGGCCGCTGGAAAGAGGGCGAATAGGCATGCTGGGCGAGTTGGGACAGCTTGCGCTTTGCTTCGCGCTGGCCCTGTCACTGGTGATGGCGATTTCGGGATTGCTGGGCGCGGGCGCCGATCAGCCCAATGCGCTGGTCGCACGCCGCATCGCTTCGGCTTCCACCCTGGGCATGATGGTGTTCGTGGTGCTGGCATTCGGCACTTTGGTGACGGCTTTCGTGACCTCGGATTTCTCCATCGCCGATGTCGCCAACAATTCTCACACCTTGAAGCCCTTGATCTACAAGATCACCGGCGTGTGGGGGAATCACGAAGGCTCCATGCTGCTGTGGGTGCTGGTGCTGTCGCTTTATGCGGGCGCGGTGGCAGGTCTGCAGCGGGGCGAGCGCCTGACCAGCGCCGCGCTGGGCGTGCAAGGGTTACTGGCGGCGGCGTTTCTGCTTTTCATTCTGTTCACCTCCAATCCCTTCTTGCGGCTCGATCCGGCGCCCTTCGAAGGCGCGGGCCTCAATCCGCTGCTGCAAGATCCCGGTCTCGCCTTCCATCCACCCATGCTCTATGCCGGCTATGTCGGGCTTTCTGCCTCTTTCTCTTACGCCGCCGCCGCCTTGATGGTGGGCGAAGACGGCTGGGCCCGCGCGGCGCGCCCTTTCATGCTTGTCGCCTGGATTGCACTGACCGGCGGCATCGCGCTGGGAAGCTGGTGGGCTTATTACGAATTGGGCTGGGGCGGTTTCTGGTTCTGGGACCCGGTGGAGAACGCGTCCCTGATGCCTTGGCTGATTGCTACGGCGCTGCTCCATTCGGCGCTGGCGACAGAGAAGAGCGGTGCATTCCGCACCTGGACTTTGCTGCTCGCCATCGGCGGATTTTCGCTCAGCCTGATCGGCACCTTCCTGGTGCGTTCCGGCGTCCTGTCGTCGGTGCACGCCTTCGCGTCGGACCCCACGCGCGGCTTTTTCATCATGATGCTGATTCTGTGTGCCATCGGCGGCGCTTTGGCTCTATTCGCCTGGCGCGCGCCCACGCTGAAAGGCGGGGCGAGTTTCGATACCGTGAGCCGCGAAAGCGCGCTCCTGCTCAATAATGTGTTTCTGGTAGGAAGCTGCGCTGCGGTCTTTGTCGGCACGCTTTATCCCTTGGCGTTGGATGCGCTCAGCCACGGCCAGCAGAAAATTTCGGTAGGCCCGCCTTATTACGCGCTGACCTTCGCGCCGATCTTTTTCGCGCTACTGCTGTTGGTGCCGTTCGGGCCCGAACTGGGCTGGCGGCGGGGCAATCTCAAAGCCAGTGCCCGCGCGCTGGCGCCGGCAATCGGGCTTGCCGCTGTCGCAGTGGTGGCGGTGCTGGCCATCGCCAGCCCGCGCAGCTTGACTGGCACGCTGGCGTTCGCCGTGGCTGGCTGGCTGATAGGGGCGGCCATTCTGGATTTCCGCAAGCGCAAAGGCGCGCGCGCCAGCGCGTTTGCCGCCGCCTTGGCGCATGCCGGACTTGGCGTCACTCTCATGGGCGTCGCTGGCACCAGCCTGTGGCGCAGCGAAGCGTTGGATGTGGTAGGCCCGGGCGAGACCATGCATGTCGGTCCCTATACCCTGCGCTTCGATGGCGTGACGCAAGTGCAAGGGCCGAATTTCCAAGCGACGCAGGCGCAGCTTGCGCTGATGGAAAAGGGCCGTGTGGTGACGCTGCTGAGGCCTGAGAAGCGCGTCTATCCCGCCGAAGGGCAGGAGACCGCCGACACCGCCATCCGCACCACGGGTCTTCGCGATCTTTATCTTGCGCTCGGTGATGATCGCGGCAATGGCCGCTGGACCATTCGCGCCTATGTCAGTCCGCTGGCGCCCTTCATCTGGTTGGGGGCGCTGGTGATGGCGATGGGCGGAGCTTTGAGTTTGTGGGGCCGCCTGCGCGTCCGGCTGCCGACGCCTGAGCCCGCGGTCCAGCCGGCGGAATGAAACGGCTGATCTTTCTTCTGCTGCTGTTGGCGGCGCCGGCTTTTGCGGCGCCTGCGCCGGATAGCTTTAGCGACCCGGCGATGGAGACGCGCGCCCGCGCGCTGCAGCGGCAGTTGCGCTGCCTGGTCTGTCAGGGTGAAAGCATCGACGAGTCTGGTGCGACCTTGGCCGCCGACCTGCGCCATCTGGTGCGCCAGCAGATCGCGGCGGGCAAAAGCGACACGGAAATCAAAGCCTTCTTGGTGGCCCGCTATGGCGATTTCATCCTGATGCAGCCGCCCCTCCAGGCCGATACGTTTATTCTTTGGTTGGCCCCTTTTGTGATACTTTTGGGGGCGGGAGGCGTGGCCTTCTGGGTTATTCGGCGCGCCCGCCCCGCTGCGGACGAGGAACCGCTTTAGAACGTTTCCATTTTTTAATATAGTTGTTAGAAACCAGAAAGAATGCGGGTGTACAACGCTCCCATGGGGTCTTCCGGGGGCGGACGGACGCCGGCCCAAGGAGCATATGATGCAGACCGAGAATCCCAACATCCAGCAATCTTCCAGCACCGCCTTGCGCCGCACGCGCGCGCGCCTTCTCGCCATGGGCAGCGCCGCCGCGATCCTTGTCGTCGGTCTGGGCGCGTTCGCGCTGTTGCCCGGCGCGCATCCAACCCGCATCAGCGATGAAAGCCGCCCGGTGCAGCTCGCCGCCAATGAGAAGGGCGCCACCCCGCGCATGCTGGAGAATTCCTCGCCCTTCAGCTTCGCCGATCTGGTCGAGCGCGTCAGTCCCGCCGTCGTCACCATCACCTCCGAGACCATGACCACCGAGGCGGATGGCGACGAACAGCAGCAGGAAAATATCCCCGAGCCGTTCCGCGATTTCTTCAACCAGTTCAATCAGCAGCACCCGCAGCGGCCGCACAAGGCGATCAGCGCAGGCTCCGGCTTCATCATCGACAAGACGGGCCTGATCGTCACCAACAACCATGTGGTCGATAATGGCAAGAAGATCACCGTCAAGCTTCCCGACGGGCGCAGCTTCGATGCCAAGCTGATGGGTACCGATCCCGCCACCGACATCGCGCTGCTCAAGATCAAATCCGACAAGCCGCTTCCCACCGTGGAATTCGGCGACGACCGTCAGCTGCGCGTGGGCGATTGGGTGGTCGCGGTGGGCAATCCCTTCGG
>Ga0105240_10011215_pt1 | contig 12501 bp, 8 predicted proteins | sample KBSC54metaG_FD_80426 | JGI IMG/M metagenome (GOLD analysis project Ga0105240, IMG submission 80426) | Corn rhizosphere microbial communities from Kellogg Biological Station, Michigan, USA - KBS C5-4 metaG | ecosystem: Host-associated > Plants > Roots > Rhizosphere > Soil | place: Michigan, USA... | reverse complement strand
TGACAGCGACAAGGAGCAGTGCGCCGGTATCGTCAGGGCGGGTCATAACGACTGCGCTACCAGCACCAACGCGTGCCACAGTCATGCGACCGTGGACGCGAGCGCCGAAGCCTGGGTGTATCTGCCCAAAGGAACCTGCGAACGGCTCGTCGGCGGCCGTGTCGTACACGTCCAGGAGCCCGCTCCCAAGAAATAACCCATGCGTGACTACCCCGACGTGGCGTGGACCCCAAGGGGCGCGACACGTCGGGTAGCACCGGAGGCAAGGCCGTGAACAGCAAACCCGATCCGCGCGTCAGATTCGAGCCCGAGACAATGTCACGAAATGACCCGCAACCGCGTCACGACAGTTGGTTGCCGGCACTGGCTCTCGCCAGTCCCAGTATAGCCCCGTTGCACTGGATGACACGGTCCTCGCGCGGCTTCTCCTGGAACCGCGCCGGGCGCGCGGCTGCACGGGAAATACGCCGATGAGGTCACTGCAACGGACCTGGGCGGTAATCCTCGCCGCGGGCGATGGCACCCGGTTGTCGGCGCTTACCAGGGATGCAACCGGCAAGGCGATTCCGAAACAATTCTGCTCATTGGACGGCGGGGCATCGCTGCTCCAGGACGCCATGGAAAGAGTCCGGCACATCGTCCCGCGCGACAGGCTTTGCGCAATCGTCGCGGAACAACATCGCGCTCACTGGCACTCAATCCTCGGCACGCTGCCCAGCAGCAACGCAATCGTACAACCTATCAATCGGGGTACGGCACACGGGGTGTTGCTGAGTGTACTGACGATTCTGCGGCGCGACCCGCTCGCAAGAATCATCTTCCTTCCCGCGGATCACTATGTCCGCGACGAGCGGGCACTGTCGGGGACTCTGCGTAAGGCAGCCGCCCTTCTCACCGGCAGCCCGGAAAGCCTGATTCTGGTTGGTATTGAGCCCGACGAGCCCGATCCCGAGCTCGGCTACATCGTACCAGGCCACCGCCTCCCTGATGGGTCGCAAGCGGTCCACGCGTTTGCGGAGAAGCCCGAGCTCGCCCGCGCCCGGGCACTGCTTGCCGCCGGAGCGCTCTGGAACAGCTTCATTTTCGCCGCCTCGGGGTCTGTGTTGTTGCAGCTCATCCGCAGGCGACTCCCTGATGTGGCGGACCGGATGCAGACCGCTCTGGCCCGCGACGCCCGCAATGGTGGATCAAGAGCCTTGGCCGAGTGCTACGAGCAACTCTCACCCGTCGATTTCTCACGCTGCGTCGTAGAAGGCGCAGAGAGCTCCCTGCGCGTTCTCAGGGCACCTGCGTGCGGGTGGAGTGATCTCGGCACGCCAGCGCGCGTCGCTGCCACCCTGCGACGGTTGAATGAGGACCGGCTCAGCCGATTCATTCTCCCGCCCTCCCTGGGCGGCCCACTCAGAACACCCGCGGTGATCAACCTCGCCGCCCAACATTCGCAACTCGGATTATCGGGTTGACGAGAGCACCCCCATGAAATCAAAAAAGGCTTTCCTGCTCCTTGCTTTATCGGGTCTACGACTGGCGTCGGGTTCCGATCTGACATCACAGTCCGTGCTGACGCTCGAGGGTGCGAAACACATCGCCGCAGCCGCGGTGGCTTATGCGCGCGCGCACGACGCCCCGGGCGCCTCCATCGCGATCGTCGATGCAGGTGGGCACACCATCTATCTGGAAAGGTTAGACGGTACTTTCGGTGCCAGCTCGGATGTCTCCATTGGCAAAGCCCGCACCGCGGCCAACTTCATGCGCGCGACGCGCGCCATGGAAGACTCCATCAACAACGGTCGCCCGGCACTGGCTTCGGTCGTGGCAGCAACTCCCTTTACCCCGCTGCGCGGCGGTGTGCCCGTCGTGGTGAACGGGCAGATCGTGGGAGCCATTGGCGTCAGTGGTGCCGCTAGCGCGGAACAGGACGAAGAGATCGCAACTGCCGGCGCGCATGCCCTGGAGAGCGGTCATGCGCAATAAGGCGCATGCCGGAAATAATCGGGCGCCCGCGCCGGTCTTGTTAGTCATCACGGCTCTCGGAATTCTGGGGCCCGAGGTGCCCTCTATTGCCGCGGCCGCCCCACAGAACCCGGCCGCTGGGGTCGATCTGACCACCGATCTTGGAGCGAATCTCATGCAGGCGACCTGGCGTTACCGCGACGCCCGGATTGTGGAGACGTCCTTTCCGTCCCCGGACGCCGACGGACAACCTACCGGCGCTCCCTCTGTGACCAACGATATTGATCCGCACGCCGGTGGTGTCGACTTTGACGATTCCGCATGGCTGGCTGTTGCACCGCATTCATTGAGCCAGCGGCGTGGGACCGGCCGGGTGTCATTCAACTGGTATCGGGTCAATCTGACGATCCCGCCGCGCGTCGACGGATTCGATCCCACGGGTTCAACCGTCTGGTTCGAGACACGACTGGACGACTATGCGGAAGTTTGGGTGGATGGGGAGTTGAGCCGCGCCTATGGCCAGGCCGGTGGCTCGATCGTGGCCGGGTGGAATGCACCCAACCACTTGCTCATCGGCCGCAATGTCCGCCCCGGACAGCACATCCAGCTCGCCATCTTCGGCATGAACGGCCCCATCTCGGATGCGCCCACCAACTTCATCTTCGTCCGCGAGGCCAAACTGGAATTCCTGGCGGGAAGCGACGCACCTGTGGCCCTGGAGCCACAGGAGGTCAACGTAAAGGTCGACCGCACGGATCCCAGGATCAACGACATCGTGGCGCCAAACGCGAAGCTCTTCAAGGTGGCCGAAGGCTTCCAGTTCACCGAAGGCCCGGTTTGGGACCGCAAGCAATCGGCCTTGCTATTCAGCGATCCTAACCACAACACGATTTATCGTTATGCACCATCAAGCGAGCTCGCCGTTTTCCGCGACAAGAGCGGCTATGACGGCCGCGATATCGCAGAGTACGGGCAGCCGGGCTCGAACGGACTCACGTTCGATCAACAGGGCAGACTGACCATCAATGAGCACGGCCGGCATCGGGTCAGCCGCCTCGAGCCGGACGGAACACTGACCGTTCTCACGGCTGCCTATCGAGGCAAACGCCTCAACAGTCCGAACGACCTCGTCTACAAGTCGGACGGCGCCCTGTACTTCACGGACCCGCCGTTCGGATTGCCGCGATTCTTCGACGATCCGCGCAAGGAGCTCCCTTTCAGTGGAGTCTTTCGCTGGAAATCGGGCCGGCTCCAACTCCTCACGGCCGAGCTGAAAGGCCCGAACGGAATCGTGTTCTCGCCGGACGAGCGCTTCCTTTACGTCAGCAACTGGGATCCGCAGGCCAAGACCGTGACCCGTTACCCCGTGCGCTCAGATGGGACTTTGGGACATGGCGAGACCTTTATCGATCTCACCCAACAGATCCCGGGCGAGGAAGCGCTCGATGGAATGAAGGTCGATGTTCAAGGGCATCTGTACCTGTCAGCACCTGGCGGCGTATGGATTTTCGCTGCCGACGGCAAGCACCTTGGGACCATCACGGCGCCCAAGCCCGCCCACAATTTCGCTTGGGGTGGGGACGATGGCCGCACGCTGTACCTCTGTGCCCTGGATGCGCTGTATCGCATCGATCTACTCGTCCCCGGAGTACGACCATGAGCCCGCGTCACATCCCGAAGGTGCAAACGACGCGGCCAGACTCGGGGGTCTCGCGCTCGGAATTTTCCGGAGCCGCAGCGTTGGCGCATGAGTGGCTCGTCACCAACGGGCTGGGCGGGTTTGCGTGCGCGACCGTTTCGCAAGCCAACACCCGGCGCTATCACGGTCTCCTCCTCGCAGCTCTCCGTCCGCCTGTTGACCGGGTACTCATGGTAGCGAAGGCTGATGTGACGGTGCGCTATGGCGACGAGCGCTTCGAGCTCGCAACCAACGAGTATGACGACGGTACCCTCACCCCGCGAGGGTTCGAACATCTGAGTGCCTTCCGCCTCGAGGACGGGCTTCCCGTGTGGACTTACACGTTGGCGGATGCCGTCCTCGAGCAGCGGGTGTGGATGGCGCATGCCAGGAATACCACCTACGTAAGCTTCCAGCTGCGCCATGCGACGCAAGCGATGGAGCTGACGGTGCTGCCGTTGTGCACCTATCGCGATTATCACTCGCAAAGCCAGGGTGGGTGGTCGCTCGATGTGCAGGCCGAGAAGCGCGGCTGCCGAATCCTGGCCTTTCCCGGCGCGCGGCCCTACCGTTTGCTTACAGATCGGGGAGAGTTCAGCGAGCGCGCTGACTGGTACTGGCGATTCTATCATCGTATGGAAGCCGAGCGCGGACTCGACGCACGCGAGGATCTCTTCCGGCCAGGTGTGTTTACGCTACGCCTCGAGCCAGGTGGGGCGGCGACACTCATTGCAACTGCCGAGGACGCCTCTCCGGAACTGCCCGCGCTGTCGCTAGACAACGAAGTGCGGCGCCGGCGCGAGTTGGTTCACGATCTCCCGGACGAAACTCCCGAATGGGTTCGACGTCTGACACTCGCCGCGGATCAGTTCATCGTCACCCGCGGGAGCCAGGGGGCCGGCCCGGAAGGAAAGACCGTGATCGCCGGCTACCCCTGGTTCAGCGATTGGGGGCGGGACACCATGATAGCGCTTCCCGGCCTGACGCTTGCGACGGGACGCACCGCGGAGGCGGCCTCGATCCTGCGCACATTCGCCGGCCACGTCAGCCAGGGAATGCTGCCCAACCGGTTTCCAGACAATGGCGAGGACGCCGAATACAACACCGCGGATGCGACGTTGTGGTACTTCCACGCGATCCAGGCCTATTTGCAGGACAGTGGCGATGAGTCGCTGCTGGAGGAGCTCTATCCCGTACTCAAGGAGATAATCCACTGGCATAGGCGTGGAACGAGGTACTCCATTCACGTCGACCCGAGCGATGGGCTCCTCCACGTCGGCGAGGCAGGCACACAACTGACTTGGATGGACGCGAAGGTCGGGGACTGGGTCATTACGCCCCGGGTCGGTAAGCCCGTCGAGATCAATGCGCTTTGGCACTATGCGCTCGTGCGAATGACCCAATGGGCGCAGCGGTTGAGCGATGCCGAATCGACGCTCTACGCGACGATGGCCCGGGAGGTCGCCCAGTCATTCGAGCGCACCTTCTGGTTCGAAAAAGGTGCCTACCTATACGACGTGGTCGACACCCCGGAGGGGGCCCCGGACGAGACCGGTCGTCGGGTGGACGCGAGCCTGCGACCCAACCAGATTCTTGCCGTCTCTCTGGGAACCGATCTCGTACGAATAGAGCGTGCCCGTTCCATAGTTGACACGTGCTCACGAGAGCTCCTGACGCCTGTCGGATTGAGAAGTCTGTCGCCGCGCGACCCTCGCTACGCGAGTGCGTATTCCGGAGGACCTCGCGACCGGGATGCCGTCTATCACCAGGGAACAGTCTGGAGCTGGCTGTTGGGACCTTTCGCGCTGGCTCACCACCGAGTGTATGGCGACGTCCCCCACGCGTTGGCACTGTTGAACGGCCTCGCCGCGCATCTCGACGAGGGATGTCTCGGAAGCGTCAGCGAAATCTTTGATGGCGCTGCGCCACATAGACCTCGCGGGTGCTTCGCACAGGCCTGGAGCGTTTCAGAAACGCTTCGTGCATGGCATGCCTTGGCGCGTACCGGGATCCCGGCCCTTGCGAATCTGCCTCGACTGGTTGGAGGTTGACATGACGAAGACGACCGCAGAACAAAAGAGACTCGAGACCTCCTTCCCGGAGGGCGAAGGGTGGAAGAAGTGGGGTCCCTATCTGTCCGAGCGTCAATGGGGCACGGTCCGAGAAGACTACAGTGAGCACGGTACCGCCTGGGATTACTTTCCACACGACCACGCACGAAGTCGCGCCTATCGATGGGGCGAAGACGGGATCGCCGGATTCTCCGATTGTCAGCAGCGCCTGTGCATCGCGTTGGCTCTGTGGAACACACGCGATCCCATACTGAAGGAGCGGCTTTTCGGACTCACCAATGGAGAAGGCAACCACGGCGAGGACGTCAAGGAGCTTTACTACTACCTCGATGCCACACCGAGCCATTCGTATCTACGAATGCTCTACAAGTATCCGCAGGGAGAATACCCCTACGCGCGTCTCGTGGAGGAAAACCGCCAGCGCGGCATCGGGCAGCACGAGCTCGAGCTGATTGATACCGGATTGTTCGACGAGAACCGCTACTTCGACGTATTCGTCGAGTATGCACAGGCCGGCCTGGACGACATTCTCATGCGCGTGACGGCGGAGAATCGGGGTCCGGAACCCGCGCCATTGCACCTCCTCCCGCAGATCTGGTTCAGGAATACGTGGAGTTGGAAGACGGGCGCCCGTAAACCCTCGCTGCGGGCCGTTGAGCCAGGAGTCTTGCACGCCGAGCACCCGGGGCTGGGCAGCTACCACGTCTATTTCGATACACCCGGCGTGCCGCTCTTCTGTGAGAACGAAAGCAATCCCGCGCGGCTCTGGAACGATGCGTCCCGCTCCGGTTATTGGAAGGACGCTTTCCATGAGCGCCTCGCTCAGGGTCGGCTCGATGCAACCCATCCAGGCCAGCAGGGTACCAAGGCGGCTGTCTGGTACGAAGCACTGGTCCCCGCGGGCGGGCGTCTGCAGGTCCACCTGCGGCTGACGAAGATGCCCAATGAGACGCCTTTCCGCGATTTCATCCAGATCATGCACGCCCGGCACAAGGAGGCAGACGACTTCTACGAGGCTCTACAGAACGGCATCGAGAGCGCGGATGCGCGCGCGGTCCAACGGCAAGCGTTCGCCGGCATGATCTGGAGCAAACAGTACTTTTATTTCGACGTCCCGAAGTGGCTGAAGGGCGATCCGACGCAACCGCCTCCTCCAGCGCAACGCCGCCACGGGCGCAACAGCGAATGGGAACACCTCAACAACGCCGACATCATTTCGATGCCGGACAAATGGGAGTATCCCTGGTACGCCGCCTGGGACCTGGCCTTTCATTGCATTCCTTTCGCACACATCGATCCGCAATTCGCGAAGGAGCAACTCGTCCTCCTGACACGCGAGTGGTACATGCATCCCAATGGGCAGATGCCGGCGTACGAATGGGCCTTTGGTGACGTAAATCCGCCCGTGCACGCCTGGGCGAGCTGGCGCGTCTTCCAGATCGATCGCAAGCAACGCGGCGGCGCCGGCGATCTGCAATTCCTCGAGCGCGTATTCCACAAGCTGATGCTCAACTTCACCTGGTGGGTCAACCGTAAGGATGCGGAAGGCCGCAATGTCTTCCAGGGTGGCTTCCTCGGCCTCGACAACATTGGCGTGTTCGACCGCAGCAGCCCGCTCCCGACGGGAGGCCACATCGACCAGGCCGATGGCACCAGTTGGATGGCGATGTATGCACTCAATCTCATGCGTATCGCCCTGGAGCTCGCCCAGCACAATCCCGTTTACGAAGATGTCGCCACGAAGTTCTTCGAGCACTTCCTGCACATCGCGCAAGCGATGACTCATATCGGCGGCAACGGTGCAGGCGTCGGCCTCTGGAACGACGAAGACAAATTTTTCTACGACGTCCTGCATCTGCCGGACGGCAACACGAAGGCGCTCAAAGTCCGCTCGATGGTGGGCCTGATTCCCCTGTTTGCCGTCGAAACCCTCGACCCCGAGCTCCTGGAGCGCTTGCCGAATTTCAAGCGGCGGCTCGAATGGTTCCTCAAGTACCGTCCGGATCTAGCCGCCCTGGTCTCGCATTGGAACGAGCCGGGCCGCGGGCACCGACGGTTGCTGTCGCTGTTGCGTGGTCATCGCATGAAGCGCCTGCTGCGTCGGATGCTCGATGAGACAGAGTTTCTTTCGGCCTACGGCGTGCGTGCCCTATCGCGCTCTCATGCCGACGCTCCTTATGTTTATCAACACGGCGGTATGGATCTGGTCGTGCGCTATCAACCGGCGGAATCGGACAGCGGGCTGTTCGGGGGCAACTCCAACTGGCGCGGACCCATCTGGTTCCCGGTGAATTACCTGATCATCGAGTCGTTACAGAAATTCCATCACTACTACGGTGACGATTTCCGCATCGAATGCCCCACCGGTTCGGGACGATTCCTCAGTCTCAACGAGGTTGCCAACGAGTTGGCAACGCGGCTGACGAGAATCTTCCTCGTGAACGAAGACGGCCGCCGACCCGTGTTCGACCATCATCCCCGTCTGCAGACCGACCCTGGTTTTCGTGATCACGTGCTCTTCTACGAGTATTTTCACGGAGATACCGGCCGCGGTGTCGGCGCGTCGCACCAGACAGGGTGGACGAGCCTCATCGCGAAGCTCCTCTTCCCCAGATACTCTCAATCAAAAGCCAACACCTGAAGAGAAACACTATGGAAACTCCAACCTGCTACGCGCACCTGCCCCGCCCCGTGATGCCACGCGTACCCCCGCAAAAGCTGCTCCTGGGACAGAAAGCGCTGGTCACCGGCGCAAGTTCCGGCATCGGGCGGGCCATCGCCCTGGCCCTCGGAGAAGCAGGAGCCGACGTCGTGGTGAATTACGTATCGGGCGAGGACAAGGCCCAGGCTCTCGTCGATGAGATTCGCATCAAAGGATCTCGCGCCACGGCGATGCGTGCCGATGTGTCCGACGAGGACCAGGTGCGCGCGATGTTCCACCAGATGATCGATGAATTTGGAACGATCGACGTACTCGTCAACAACGCGGGGTTGCAACAGGACGCCCCTTTTCACGAGCTGACGCTCGCGCAGTGGAACAAAGTGCTGGCCGTCAATCTGACCGGGCAGTTCCTGTGCTCGCGTGAGGCCGTACGGGAGTTCAGGCGGCGCGGAGTCAGACCCGACGTGTCCTGCTCGGCGGGCAAGATCCTGTGCATCAGCTCTGTGCATGAGGTCATCCCCTGGGCGGGACACGTGAACTATGCGGCCTCAAAAGGCGGCGTCATGCTCATGATGAAGAGTCTCGCGCAGGAAGTCGCGCCCTACCGAATCCGGGTGAATTCGATCTGCCCCGGCGCCATCAGGACTCCGATCAACATGCAAGCGTGGGACACGCCGGCCCACTACAACGAGCTCATGAAGCTGATTCCCTACAAACGGATCGGCGAGCCCGAGGAGATCGGCCGTGCCACGGTCTGGCTCGCCTCGGACTACGCCGACTATGTGCATGGTGTCAGCCTCTTCGTCGATGGAGGTATGACGCTGTATCCCGGATTCGAGACGGGAGGCTGAGCAGTCATGTCGTTACGGTCTGCCCTACGCGAGCATTGGCCCGAATACCTGATCGAAGCCTGGGCGCTCGGGTGTTTCATGATCTCGGCCGGAGTGTTTGCCACTGTGCTCGGATCGCCACTTTCGCCGCTCTATTCCCTCATCCCGAGCGCCACGGTGCGCACGGTGCTCGCAGGACTCGCTATGGGCGCCACGGCCATCCTGTTGATTCATTCCCCTTGGGGCAAGCGGTCGGGAGCCCACATGAACCCGGCGGTCACCCTGACTTTCCTGCGGCTCGGCAAGGTCGCTCCCTGGGACGCCCTGTTTTTTGTCATCGCGCAAGGGGTCGGCGGGACGCTCGGAGTCGTCGTTGTGGCAGCAATGCTCGGAAGCCCGTTTACCGCGCCGCCTGTCAGTTATGCCGCGACCGTACCGGGCCCGACGGGCGTTACCGTCGCATTCCTGGCGGAGACGGCGATCTCGTTCGGACTCATGGCGACGGTCCTGACCTTTTCCTCCTCGCCCCGCCTCACCCGCTTTACCGGGCTCGCGGCCGGTGGCCTGGTCGCTCTCTACATCAGCATCGAATCCCCTCTTTCGGGAATGAGCATGAATCCCGCTCGCACATTCGCCTCCGCCGTCCCGGGGATGAACTGGCAACACTTCTGGATATACCTCCTTGCGCCGCCCCTGGGCATGTTGGCCGCAGCCCAACTCCATCGCGCAATCCGCGGCACCCGAGCCGCGGGTTGCGCGAAGTTACTGCATCCCGACAGCGTTCGTTGCATTCATTGCGGTTACTGCCCACCCCCGAGCGCAGACACCTGTCTCCACAGAATCGATCACAGGAGCCTTCGAACATGAGCCCCGTTCACTACGACGCCATCGTCATCGGTTCCGGTGCCGGTGGAAGCGCGACAGCCTACAAACTGGCACTCGCGGGCCTGCGAGTGGTGCTGTTGGAGAAAGGAGCCGAGCTGCCGAAGGACGGGAGCACGCTCGATGTCGCAGAAGTAGTGCATCAAGGAAAGTTCCTGAGCAAGGAGCCCTGGCTCGACGGGTCCGGACGCCGGATTACCCCGGAAGAGCACTTCAATGTCGGCGGCAAGACAAAATGGTATGGGGCCGCTCTGCTGCGCTTCGCGGAAGCCGAGTTTCTTCCCGACGCGGAGCACGGCTGCCTCGGGTGGCCTATCACCGCCAAGGATCTCAGTCCCTCCTACGAGGAAGCCGAGCGTCTGCTGGGGGTGCGATCGTTCCTGTCCGAGAGCGACCTGCGAGGCATTCTGGCCGGTCTATGCAAAGTAGACTCCGGTTGGTATGCACAGGCGATGCCCATGGGACTGGCGGCCGAAATCGCGGCCGACCCCGTGGAGGCCGCCCATTTCGATGGATTCGCCTCCGCCAAAGACTTCAAAGGTGAGGCGGACCGTTCGCTGCTCCGCGCTGTACGCTCCCGCGAGAACTTTCAGTTGATCGTGAACGCGGAAGCCAAGCAACTCATCGGCGCGCCGGAATCGCCTACAACAGTCACTGGGGTGCGGTTAGCCAATGGCCGTGAGTTCTACGCCCCTCGAATCTTTCTGGCCGCCGGCGCTCTGCACTCCCCGCGGCTACTGTCGAACTATCTGGCCAACTGCGGGCTAGCGGCGACTCTCCCCATCGCCGCTCACGTGGGTCGCTATCTCAAACTCCACCTCCTGACCGCGATGGTCGCCTTCTCGCCGGGTAAGAAGCGCGATCTCATCCGCAAGACGACTCTCCTGACGCATCCGCATCACCCTCACTCGAGTGTGCAGCCGCTCGGCTTCGACGGTGAGTTGATTGCAACACTGCTGCCAAAGGTGCTGCCCCAAGGGTTGCGCACGATGCTCGGCACAAGAGCTTACGGATTCTTCCTTCAGACGGAAGATGGCTCGGACGCGCGCAACCGAGTCATGCACGACGTGGACGGCACAAAACCGCCAGTGCTCGATTACGACGATGCCCGCATTCCGGTCGCCTCGAGAGAGCATCGCTCCTTTACGCGCGCATTCCAACGAGGACTGGCGCGCACCGGTATGGTGAGCTTCACCCGACGGATCGGCCTCAGCGGGACCGCTCATGTGTGCGGGTCACTGGTTTGCGGACACTCCTCGGCGGATTCAGTCGTCGACTCTCAGGGGCGCGTTCACGGCATGCAGGGCCTGTACGTGGTTGACGGCAGCGTGTTACCACGTTCCAGCCGTGTTAATCCCTCTCTGACGATCTACGCCTGGGGGCTCAGAATAGGCGACCTGGTGGTCAGAGAGTTTCAGCGCACGACAACACTTTCGACACGGGAGCCTAGTCATGTTGCGTAAGCATTGCCTCGCTCTGGGACTCGTCACCGCACTGGGTGCCCTGGCCACTGCCCTAGCGGCGCCAAGCCGAGAGGACGCAATCACCAATCCGATCACCGCGGTGGACTCGGTCGCGATTACCGTAAGTGACGCGGATGAGGCGGCGAAGTTTTACTCGAACGTACTGACGTTCGAGAAGGTAGCCGATCGGGAGGTTGCCGGTGCGGATTATGAGCACCTTTTCGGCGTGTTTGGCGTCCGGGTTCGCGCTGTGCGGATGCGGCTCGGCGAGGAGTACCTGGAATTGCTGCAATTCGTGGCACCTCGCGGGCGGCCTGTGCCAATCGACTCCCACAGCAATGATCGTTGGTTCCAGCACGTTGCCATTGTCGTGAGCGATATGGACACCGCGTATGCGAGACTGCGTGCGTTCCATGTCGAGCACGCTTCGAGCGGCCCTCAGCGGCTCCCTGACTGGAACCCGAACGCTGCCGGCATTCGGGCATTCTATTTTCGCGACCCGGACGAGCACAATCTCGAAGTGCTCGAGTTTCCGGCCGGCAAGGGCGCGGCGAAATGGCACGTACACGACGGCCGGACGTTTCTGGGGATCGATCACACGGCCATTGTGATCACTGACACCGCAGCCAGTCTCGCCTACTATCGAGACACCCTCGGTATGCGCGTAGTTGGCACCAGCGAAAACTACGGGACCGAGCAGGAGCACCTCAACAACGTCTTTGGCGCGCACCTGCAAATCACGTCGCTGCGCGCATCCGCAGGACCCGGTGTCGAGTTTCTCGAATACCTGTCTCCACAGAATGGCAGGGCCTCGCCGTCGGACTCACGCTCAAATGATTTGTGGTCCTGGCAGATCATCCTGCGAACCGCGCATTCGCAGAAAGTTGAGAGCGCGCTGCGTCATTCACACGTGGCTCTCGTCTCCTCAAACACAGTCCATCTGAGCGACGACGCCTTGAAT
>Ga0105240_10011214_pt1 | contig 12501 bp, 13 predicted proteins | sample KBSC54metaG_FD_80426 | JGI IMG/M metagenome (GOLD analysis project Ga0105240, IMG submission 80426) | Corn rhizosphere microbial communities from Kellogg Biological Station, Michigan, USA - KBS C5-4 metaG | ecosystem: Host-associated > Plants > Roots > Rhizosphere > Soil | place: Michigan, USA... | reverse complement strand
TGCCTCTTGGCCCGTTTCGCCGGGCGGAGGAGTCTTCGCGTGCCGGCGCGTAGGAATCGCAGGGGTCATAGTGTCATTTTAGATGCAGCATTCAACCAGCGAGTTTGAACTTGATCCGGAGCATGGAATCAGGGTCGCAGTACGAGCCTGAAGGTCATTTCCCATATGCTCAAGCGCCAGGAACCAGCACACAACCGGGATCTACCCTAGTCTCCCGCCGTATGCGGAGAGACCTGGTGAAAGCGCGCACTGAAGGCAGCCTGCAACGACGATTCTTCTGTATCACGCTGGTCGGCGCCCGTTGCGTGGATCTCCTCGGGGCTCCTCAGACGGTCAAGAAACAGCTTCATCTCCTGCCTGCTCGCCCAGATGATGTGGAGAGGGTTATCGGAAACCGCATTCGACTCTTCTTCAAACAGCACTATAGAAAATGCCACTCCGTCCTCCGTCCACCGAACTACAGTTGCCTGTACCGTGAACCCGTCCTCTGGCTCGTCCTCTGCAACGTTCATGCGCTGGAGGGTGATCGGCATCTCGGTGCCGGGTTCCCAGCGCTCCCGGGTCAGAAGGCTGAACCCGCCAAGTCCTACGTCGCCGACCTCGAACGGTCGCGAACCGCGCATCGTTCCCAGGTATGCCATCAAGGGCGGTCCGGCAAATCGAGACTGCTTTCTCTGATCTGGAAAGAGAAATCTCAACATTTTCTTGAAGACGGACTCTTGAATAATGGCTTTGCTCTCATCAGCGAATTCTGTCGCGGATGCCTTGCGTGCTTGCTCGCTCTTGTACATGGCCGATCTCCAACGCAACTGAGGATTCGAATCAAACAACAAGCGGTACCTGTGGCCCTTGAATTGCCGGCATCTTAAGAACCGGTCTATCTGGGCATCGGGACAAACTACCCGGTCCACTGCTCTATAGAGAGACAATATTGCCCGTCGGTCTGCCTGTGAATCCTTCGAGAGTGGATTGGCTGTGGTTCCTTCGACTTCGCCGGTGTTACCAGCAGACGGAGCCCTGCTGGTTACCCACGTGCCGACTCCGCCCATGAAAAATGGGCTTGATCGTCGACCAAGCCCAGTCAAATTGCCCCGATTTCCGGAATTACCTAAGTGTTCAATTTGGCTTGCTCTCCAAGGGCTTCTGCGCAGGCGATTCGGTTGGCTTTTTGTCCGGCGCCGATGCAGCTGCCTTTTGCCGACGCTGTGCCGCCCGCTCGAGTTCTTCGTCGTGTTGCTTCTTCCCCTCTGCTGCGTCGGCGTCCGTCACGTACCGGAATACCTGTAGCCTGCCGGGCTCCTGCTCCGTTGTAAACACGCGATTGCGCTTGTCGATAGCCACGCCAACCAGCGTCTTGAACTGGCCTGGCAGTTCGCCGTGTCCGGTACCCACATAGGTCAGCAGTTGTCCTTCGCGGTTGAATACCTGCAACCGATCCTGAACCTGGTCGGCGACCCAAATGTGACCGTCCGCGTCGATCGCGATCCCCTTCGGCCGCGCGAAATTTCCCGGTCCATCTCCGTTCTTCCCGAATTCACTGATGAAGTTGCCATCTGCGTCGAATATTTCCACCCGATTATTCATGGTGTCGGTCACGTAGACGTTGCCTTCTGCATCAACTGCCACACATTGCGGTGCGCCGAAATCTCCCGGCGTTGTCAGGAAGTGAGTCTTTCCGCCCGTTCCTATCCGTCGAAGGAGTTTTAGCGTGTCGGCATCGTACACAATCACCTGATCCTGCTGCGTGTCCACGACGTAGAGGAATCGATTGGTTGTATCGATCGCGAGCCCAACAGGGTCCTGCAATCCTTCCGTGATCTGGCTCTCCACCTCATGCTTCGCATTGAAGATCAGTACCTTGTGCTGCTTACCATCGGACACAAACAGCCGGTCGTCGTCGTCAATCGCCAGACCGTTTACCAATCCAAAGTGTGCCTCATATCCATTGCGGATCATCTGCACATCCTGGGTTTCGGTGTTGATGATGAACACGCCGCCGACTCTTTGATCGGCCACATACACCATTCCCTTCGAGTCGATCGCGATGCCGTACGGACCGATCATCTGGTAAGGGAAATCTTTCGGGTTGAACTTCTCCTGCTCTGTCTGGCCTCCAGCCAGGCGATCCATCCAGCTCGCCTTTGCCTTGGACTTTGCGGTCTGGGTGTAGTCGATCTTCTGTCCGGCGAAATAGCTCAGCCATTTCACTCGCGCGATGTTCGGCGGGCTCGGCCACACAAGCTTGGTGGGATCGAAATTGAACTTGCGCGGGCCGACTTCAGGGACCGCCGTCTGCACTTTCTTTTTCTTGTCAGCGTGAGTGACGACCGGCAGCGCTGCACACACGGCTATCAGCATCACGAGGCGCAGTGCCGATCGCATCCGAATCGTTTTGTAGAGGAAGCTATACATCGCAAATCTCCAACTTCACAGACCTATTTTCCGGGCAGCACCGTTTCCTTCATGTTCAGCCGGTTCTTGTGGCAGTTGTCGCAGAACGCCATGTTGTTTACCTGATCCTTAACCAACAGGCCCGCCTGACTGGAAGCATGGGGCTGATGGCACGAAAGGCAACTCAACGGCGTCTTGATCTTCGTCTGATTCGAGGGATCCATAACGTCAGACACCGGGTGATATTCGACCGGGTGACCGAGGCCGAACCGCAAGGGCAGAATCGCAACCTTGTTCTTCTGGTAGTAGTCCTCAGGCAGCCGAACTTTGCCGTTAAAGATCGTGAGCAGATGATTCGCCTGATCGCGCTGCGCCTGCGAATCGGGCCCGTGGCACTCGAGGCACAAGGCATTTCCTCTGGCCCGCAGCAGATGATCGTTCTCGCCTCCGTGAGGCGTGTGGCACGTCGAGCAGCCTTGCGCAAAGGCAGGCTGGTGATGAGCGGGCTTCTTTCGCAACTCATCGATATCGCTGTGGCAGCCCAGGCAGATGGTCACCGAATCTGTCTTCGGCAATCCGGGCTGTTTGCTCGCGTGCGGATTATGGCAGTCCGTACAATCTCCCGCCGCTCCCGGATGTGGCACCTTCGCCGACTCAATCTCCTTGGCCTTGTCGTCGTGACAGGTGACGCACAGGAGTTTGGCGTCGGTCTGCGTCAGCACCACCTTGCCGTCTTTTGCCGGCTGGTGGCAGGTATCACATCCGTTCCCCTGGAAGGGAGCGTGCTGGAACTTCACCATCAGCTTCGGCTGATCCGACTGATGCGGATCGTGGCATTGCAGACAATTCGCCGTCCCGAACGGCTGGTTGTTGTGCTTTTTCTGGAGTTCCGCGTCTTTGACGTCGTGGCAATCGACGCACAACGCCGGCGCAGCCTTGGTCAGATGGAAGCGGTTTTCAGCGATGGGCTCTGCGCCGGTCTTGTGCGTCGTGTGGCAGGTGTCGCAACCCGCATCGAGTGCAGCGTGACGGCTACCTTTTTCCGCAACGTGCATTCCCGTCTGGTGGCAGTCGAGGCAGAGATTCTCCTTGCCATCTCCAGACGCCGGCTTGAGCAATTGATTCTTGTTTTCGCTCGCGTGTGCATCGTGGCACGTCAGGCAATCGCGCACCGCTGGAGGATGCACCACACCCTTGATGTTCTTCGCCGTCTTGTCTTCATGGCACGAGAGACACAGTGCCGACGTCGTCGCCGTCGTCAACTTGACTCGTGTCACATCCTTGTTGACCCGAACTTCATGGCAGGTCAGGCACCCACCCTGCAAAGCTGAGTGAACGAACTTGTGTTTAGTTTTATCTTCGTGGCACTCCAGACACTTCTTGGAGTCGACGTTTTTATCCAACGGAACCGGATGGACAGCGGCGTGAGCGCCCACACCATAGAAAGCTGCCAAGAACGCCCCGAAAACAGCGGCGAGCACATTGGTGCTACCGGACGGGAAAGGCCGAACAAGAGGAAGCAGTTTCATACGGACTCTAAATCGATCTCTAGCACGCGTCTCGCCTTTTGTTGCGATCCTGCCGCAAAGTCCCCAGTGCGCTAAACGGCTTGCATGTGGGGTTTCGCAACTCGATTAGATATCCGTACTCATCTGCAATCCGTGATTTGGATCACATGATGGGGCTTCTCCCGGGAGCCGACGGTGAAATGCCTCACGTCGCCTGCACGGACGGGGCATTGAGCGAAATCTCAACAGCACCTGCGCCATTTACCCCAAATGCAACCTCACGCCGGGGCCTAACTCCTTTGCGACAGCAAAATCCACCTCTCACATGCCTCTGGAAAACAACGTGCTAATTACTTGGTGGAATCGGCTGCTCAGCCCTTGAGAGGATCTCCAGAGTGCCTAAGGTTCGCGTCAACTGGCAGATCAAAGCAATTTTGCCGGTGGTGTTCGTGCTGCTCGCCGGCCTGATTCTCTTTACAATTGCGACGCTCACCCTGCGCGATCCCGACCGCGACGCGTTGCTTCTTCTTGCTGGAGCCGGCTCCGTCATCGTCTGCGGAGTCACCATCGCCGTCCTGGCCTACCTCGTTCAGCGGCCCATGGTTGAACTCCAGGAGAGGATGGCGCTCGTCAGCAGGGGCAATCTCGAAACCGCCGTCACGTTCGGCAATAGCAACGACGAAATCGGAGACCTCGGTCGCAATTTCAATTACATGGTGCAGCAACTACGAGAAAGCCGTCAGGAGATAGAAACCATGCATCGCACACAGATGTCGCGCGCCGAGCACCTCGCCACACTGGGCGAACTGGCAACCGGCCTTGCTCACGAGATCCGCAACCCGCTCGCCGGAATCGCGGGTGTTATCGACATCATCGGTCGCGATCTTCCCGTCACGAGCCCTGCTCGCGGCATGGTTAAGGACGTCCGCCTCGAAATCGATCAGATCAACCGGATTCTCACCGATCTTCTCCAGACCGCTCGTCCTCATCCGCCCCGCATGATGAAGAGCAATCTCAACACAACCGTTGAACACGCAGTCATGCTTGCCCGGCAGCAGGTGCTTTCCAAGCCGATTCGCATGGACGTAATAACCGCGCCCGACCTGCCCGAAGTCGAGCACGACAGCGACCAGATCCATCAGGTCGTTCTAAATCTGCTGCTCAACGCCGTGCAGTCGATTGAAGGAAACGGAAGCGTCATTGTCAAGGTGAGTTCGCACGATGATTGCGCCACCTTGTCCATTTCCGATACTGGCCGCGGCATGTCTCCGCAGCAAATAACTCAGATCTTCCGCCCGTTTTACACTACCAAGCTCACCGGCACCGGTCTCGGGCTCTCCCTGGTGCACCGCATCGTCGATGAACACAACGGCCAGATTGACGTCGCCAGCGAACCAGGCAAAGGGAGCACATTCGAAATCAGTCTCCCGTTCGTCCAGGCAGGCGAACCCGCCCAGGTCGCCTGATGACAAAGGCCGGTTTCGGCCAATGGATCGAGCAGCACCCACGGTTGGGGCTGGGAAAGTCGGGCGCTGGGGGACTCTCCCGCATGGCAAAACCGGGCTGGTCGGCATTGAGGTCAGCGATAAGGGCCGTGTGCTACTATCAGCGTCGAGACTTCAACTCTTCGGAGACACCAAGAACATGGCCTATGTAATCGCAGAACCCTGTATCGGCACGAAGGACACGGCTTGCGTAGATGCGTGTCCGGTCGATTGCATCCACCCCAAGAAGGACGAGGCCGATCACGGGACGGCCGATCAGCTGTTTATCGATCCCGTTGAGTGCATTGACTGCGGCGCGTGCGTTCCGGCTTGCCCGGTTTCGGCGATCTTCGCCCAGGACGATGTGCCGGAGAAGTGGGCCCACTTTACGCAGAAAAATGCGGAGCATTTCGGACGGTAGTTCGAGGTCGAGCAAGGTTCAAGGACGCGTCCGCTGCGGCGGGCGCGTTTTTGCGTTTGTGAGCACCCGGGGCTGTTGTTGTGAAGGCGAAGCTTTTCGTATCCCACCCAAGCAGAGCTTGGAGGGGGCACCCGAGTTTTTGTGCTGGGACTGTTGTAGAGGAACGACCGTGGCGGTGTTGACTTCGGAAGCGGTGGTGTTGCGGACTTGGCCGGTGCATGAGGCTGACCTCGTGGTGAGCTTCTTTACGCGCGACTACGGGAAGATGAAGGGCGTGGCGAAAGCGGCGTTGAAGAGCCGCAAACGATTTGGTGGAGCGCTGGAGCCGATGACATTAGCTCGGGCCTGGTTTGTTGAGAAACCCAAGCAGGAACTCGTCAGGCTGGATCAGCTGGAGATTGTGCGTTCGCCGCTGTCGATGCCGGTGGATGCGGTGCGGCTGATGGTACTGAGTCTCTATGCGGAGGTGCTGGAGCAGGCGCTGCCGGAGCACGACCCGCAGGAGACCGTCTTTCGGCTGATTGCCTCGGTGTTGGAGCAGACGACGGTGGAGCAGCCGTGGATGCCGCTGACGTATTTCGAACTATGGATGACGCGGCTATTGGGATTGCTGCCGGACCTGGCGCATTGCATCGCGTGCGGAGAGGCGCTGGTGGCGGGAGAGACAAGCTTCAACGCGTATGCGGATGGGTTGTTCTGCCGGGTGCACCGGCCCGGGAATGCGAGTGAGTTGTCGGCCGACTCGTGGCAACTCGCGCTGAAGATGCTGCGTGCCCCGGTGGGGTCGTTTGCGGGAGAGGAGTGGCCGCGGCGGAGAGGGCAGGATTTGCGGCGATTTGCGCTGCAGTCGCTGGAAAGGCATCTGGAGCGGAAGATGAGGTCGGCAGAGATGCTGGCGCGGTTCTGAGAGGAAACAGTTCGTGGGGAAATACCAACTGGCGAGTTAGCGTCGCTGTGCGACGTTAGTGGGTTAGCGGAGTTCACGCGTGCGGATAACGCCGGGTGAATTGAGCTGTCTTCCGGTTCGTCACTTTTGCACAGAATTTGGGTTGATGGGGCGGGAGGGGATCGGGAAGAATTTCTAGGCACCCGCGAGATCCCAAATGCAGTTACAGAAGCGGGCGGAGGTCTGAGGTCGATGAGCAAGGTTCGAGTGCTGGTGGGGACGCGCAAGGGTGCGTTCATTTTGTCGTCGGATGGAAAGCGGGAGAACTGGGATGTGAGCGGGCCCTTCTTTGCTGGGTGGGAGATCTACCACATGAAGGGATCGCCGGTGAATCCGGAGCGGGTATATGTCTCGCAGACCAGCGGGTGGTTTGGCCAGCTATTCCAGGCTTCAGACGATGGCGGGAAGACGTGGTTTCAGCCGGGAGTGAAGGGGGAGGATGCAGGCGCTCCGCAGTGGCCTCCAGTAAAGAGCAACCGGTTTGTGTATGACTCGTCGGACGAGACCGGCAAGCCGTTGACGACGCACCAGTGGTACGACGGAACGCAGCATCCGTGGGAGTTCAAGCGGGTGTGGCATGTGGAGCCTTCGCTGACGGATCCGAACACGGTGTATGCGGGCGTGGAGGATGCGGCCATCTTCAAGTCGACCGACGGCGGGGCGAACTGGAGCGAGATGCCGGGGCTGCGGGGACATGGGACGGGGCCAAAGTGGCAGCCGGGCGCGGGCGGAATGTGCCTGCACACGATCATTCTCGATCCCAAGAATCCGGACAGGATCTTCATTGCCATCTCAGCGGCGGGGGCTTTCCGCACAGATGATGGCGGGAAGACGTGGAAGCCGATCAACAAGGGATTGAGGTCGCAGTTCATTCCGGATCAGGATGCGGAGGTGGGGCACTGCGTGCATCATGTCGCGATGAATCCTCAGCGGCCAAATACGCTGTTCATGCAGAAGCACTGGGACGTGATGCGGTCGGATGATGCGGGGGATAGCTGGACGGAGGTCAGCGGGAACCTGCCGACGGATTTCGGTTTCGTGATTGATGTGAATTCGAATGAGCCGGAGACGGTCTACGTGGTGCCGATCAAGAGCGACTCAGAGCATTTCCCGCTGGACGGGAAATTACGCGTCTACCGCAGCAAGAGCGGAGGCAACGAGTGGGAGGAGCTTGCGAAGGGGCTACCGGAGAAGGATTGCTACGTCAACGTGCTGCGCGATGCCATGGCGGTGGACAACCTGGATAAATGCGGCGTGTACTTCGGGACTACTGGCGGGCAGGTCTACGTCTCGCCTGATGGTGGAGATACATGGAAGGCCATCGTGCACGATTTGCCTGCGGTTCTGTCGGTTGAGGTGCAAACGATTCCGTGACCACCTACGGTGGGGCTAGACACGCCTTCGGCGCCAACCTGAGATGTACGCCACGAGGTGCCTATTGACAATGAGTGGCTCGGTTCATAGGGTCCGCGTTCAGATCCCTTACCACTTGCGCAATCTGGCGCGGGTGGAGGGGGAGTTTGTGCTTGATGTTGCCGGGCCGGTGACGATCAAGTCGGTACTGGATGCGCTGGAGCGGCGGTATCCGATGTTGTGCGGGACGATTCGCGAGCATGACACGTTGAAGCGGAGGGCATTTCTGCGGTTCTTTGCGTCCGAGGAGGATTTGTCGCACCAGTCGCCGGATCTGGAATTGCCGGAGGCGGTGGCTTCAGGGAAGGAACCGTTTTTGATTATTGGGGCGATTGCGGGGGGATAGGTAAATCGAGATCTCTCCCAGGTTTTGGTGCATCGGGCGCGGGTGCGCTATCTCGACAGCTCTCACAGGTCTCAAAATCGAGACCTGGGGCACCCGGTACCTGGGAATAGGATCGGAAGATTGAGACCTGCAGTCTCCCGGTTATTTCTTGAAACGTGCTGCGAGTGCGGCTCCGGCGTCGGCATCCTCGATAACAGGAACGGTGTTGATATCCAGCAGATCGGCCCACTTCAGAGAGCCGCGGTAAAGAGCGGCGGGGTCGTTGGTTTCATAGAGCGCAAAACCACCGCTAAGATCCGCATTGTGCCAACGGCCCAGAAGCGTGGTGCCCGGCTCCGGAGCGCCTTCGCCGGCCAAAAAGCGAGCGGCAGCATCAGGGATGAGACCGCCTTGAAACGACCACGTGGACATGAATTTCATACTTGTCCTCATTTCGATGTGGGGAGTGGTGTCGGGATCGCCCGATTTGCGAATCATACATCGCGCAAAGGCGCGCGGACAGCATTCAGGTTTTGGGAAGAGCAAAGACAGTACGGGCTAGTGTTCACCTTTGCCGGGGCGGAGCATAAGTTCGCGGATGGCTTCACGGGGGTCTTTGCCTTGTTCGAGGATGAGTTCCATCTGCTCGGTGATGGGCATCTCGACGTCGCGTTCGCGAGCCAGTTCCAGTGCGGCGCGGGTGGTGAGGACGCCTTCGGCAACTTTTCCGCCGAGGCTCTCTAGGATTTCGGGGAGCTTGCGGCCTTGGCCAAGGGCCTGACCGACGGTGCGGTTGCGCGAGAGAGAGCCGGTGCAGGTGAGGACGAGATCGCCGACGCCGCTGAGTCCGGCGAGGGTCTGGGGATTCCCTCCGCAGGCGACGGCGAGACGGGTCATCTCGGCGATGCCGCGGGTGATGAGCGCTGCGCTGGAATTGTGGCCTAAGCCCACTCCAACTGCGATTCCGGCTGCGATAGCGATGACGTTTTTTAGCGCGCCGCCGAGTTCCACACCGATGACGTCGCTCGAGGTGTAGAGGCGAAGCGTCTCGGAGCTGAATTCCTGTTGAATGAAGTGAGCCACCTGGAAGTCACTGAAGGCGATCGTGACGGCGGTGGGCTGGCCCTGTGCGACTTCGATGGCGAAGCTGGGGCCGGAGAAGGCGCCGATGGAGACCAGAGTTCCAGCGGGCTCGAGCACATTCGAGATGACCTGAGTCATTCTCGAGTGCGTGCCTTTTTCTACGCCTTTCGTGGCGCTGACGATGAATTGGCCGTTGTGGAACTGATTCTTGACGCGGGTGAGTGTAGAACGCAAAAACTCTGATGGGATGACGGAGACGACGATCTCTGCGGCAGAGATGGCATTGGCTTGGGATGTGACAGCGAGGGCGGACGGCAGCGGGAATCCGGGCAGGAAGAGGGTGTTCTCGCGCGCGGAGTCGATGGCGCGTGCCTCCTGTTCGCTGTGAGCCCAGAGCGTTACTTCATGGCCGCCGCGACGGGACAGGGAGAGTGCGATAGCGGTGCCCCAGGCTCCTGCGCCCAGAACGACGATGCGGCTCATGCGTGCTTTCTCTCCTGCGTGCGCGAGCCGAAGCGATTTTCGGTTCCGGTGAGGAGGCGGCGGATGTTGGCGTGGTGCTTGAGGATGATGAACGAGGCCACGATGATTTGCGCAGCGATGTAGAAGGCTGGCTTGTCCCCGTGCACAAGGAAGTACGCGAAGATGGGAAAGCTGCCCGCTCCTAGGATGGATGCCAGCGAGACGTAGCGAGTGAACAAGAGCACGATGAAAAAGAGAGCGATCGAAGAGAGAGCGGCCCAGGGCGCGGCGACGAGGAAGACGCCGAATCCGGTGGCGACACCTTTTCCGCCGCGGAAACGAAGCCATATGGGGAACATGTGTCCGAGAACGGCTACGACTGCTGCGATAGCTTCGATTTCGCGCGGTGCAAAGGCGGGTATTTGAGGAGCAATGAGAGCGCCCAGAGCGACTGCCGCCGCACCCTTAATTACATCCAGGGCGAAGGTAGCTGCTCCAAGTCCTTTGCCGCCGGAGCGCATCACGTTCGTGGCGCCGATGTTGCCGCTGCCGACGGATCGGATGTCCTGATTGCGAAAGAGTCTGACCAGCAGGTATCCGACGGGGATGGACCCGAGCAGATACGAGACAAGGACAAGGAGACTGATTGCCAGGAGCATGATCAAACAGAGTTTAGCAGGAAAAAGGGAACGGGAATGAGACGGGGATAAGCGGAGTTGCGGGTTGGCCGCGCCTCGCGCGCGATAGCGAAGTTGGCGCGGCTGTGTCACCTCCCGGAGTTCTAGAAGTGCTCGTCAGCGGAGGGGCCGAAGAGGGCGGGGACCTTGGCCTCGAGGAGACGGAGGTATACCGTGAGCTGGCCGCGGTGGTGGGCGAGGTGGCTGAACACGGAGTCGGCGATCATCACGCTGCGGGGGCTTTGCGTGATCGGATTCCCGCCGATCTTGAAGGCCCATGGCTTGGCTAGGTGCCCGTCGTCGGTCGATTCTAGAGCGCGGCGTGCATTGGCGACGGCATTGTCGAGGCTGGCGAGGAGATCGGCTTTGCTGGAAAGAGGCTTTGTGCGAAACTCGGCGCCTTCGGGGGAATCGAGATTGAGTTCATCGCGATCGATGATGAGGGCGATCCAGCCGATCATGCTGGCGACCACGGAAGCGAGATAGCCGAACTCCATGGAGCGCGGGTGCGGTTTGAAATCGCTATGACCTTCGGGGTAACGGTCGATGGCTTTGCGGGTGGAGGCGGCTTCACGGTCGACCTGGGCGATGAAGTAGTCCTTGAGGATCATTGGTTGTCCTTGTATTGGAATTCTGAATGTCGCGCTTCGGGAAAAGACTGCGAGGGTAAAGCCGCTTCTAAGATTGCTGCAGTATTCAGCAGCCTGAAGGCTGCTGCTCGCTCCGATCTGCTTGAGTAGTCAGGCGGCGCAGTCGGCGAGTTCCTGATATCGGGTTGTGTTGCCGAATTTGTAAAGGGAGTACCAGGCTTCGAGGGCGGACGGTGTGTAGAGATCGAGCGACTTGAAGATCTCGCGGGCGAACTCGAGTGGAGCGAAGCCGGAAGCGGTGATTACTCCTTCATCGGTGACGGCGGGGATGTCGCAGTAGAACTTCTCGCCACGGTAGCCGGAAGCGAGGAGGTAGTCACGGCTGTTGCTGGTGTGGTGGAAGTCGTCGAGCATGCCGGCGCAGGCGAGCGCGAAGGTGGCTCCGCAGATTGCCGCGATGGAGACGCCCTCAACGAAGAAGGTGCGCGCGATGTCGATCACTGCCATGTTGCTGTGGGATTCCCACGTCTCGCCTCCGGGAAGAATGAGCATGGCTGCATCGTTCGAGTCGATTTCGCTGAGGATGGCGTCGGGGAGGACGCGAAGGCCGCCCAATGTCGTGACAGGTTTGCGGGTAGAGCCGACGGTGATGACGCGATGACTGCCGGGAGCTTTCTGATAGCGGGGGTTGTTGATTCCGGCGACGGCAAAAGACGTTTCCCAGTCGGCCATGGTGTCAGAAACGAAGAGAAAGATGTTGCGAGGGGACATTTGCTGATGACCTCCAACTGACAAAACAATCTTTGCTCGGCAAATATGACAAGATGTGTCATGTTTAGTTTGAGAAAGTTGGAATTGTGACGAAACGGTACGAACGATGAAAGCGGATCGCTTGATGTCGGTGCTGTTGCTGCTGCAGGCGCGAGGGCAGGTGACGGAGCGCGAGCTGGCTGAGCAACTGGAGGTTTCGCAGCGAACGATCCATCGCGATCTCGAGGCGCTGAGCGCGGCGCGGATTCCGGTTTCAGCACTAAGGGGCGCGCAGGGTGGATGGCAGCTAGAGAAAGGCTGGCGGACGCATGTGCCGAGCCTGGATGAGGCGGAGCTTCGAGCGCTGCTGATGGCGCAGCCGCGGACGTTGGGTAATCCGAGAATGGCTGCGGCGGCACAGAGCGCGCTGAACAAGTTGATGGCAGCAATG
>Ga0105240_10011211_pt1 | contig 12506 bp, 10 predicted proteins | sample KBSC54metaG_FD_80426 | JGI IMG/M metagenome (GOLD analysis project Ga0105240, IMG submission 80426) | Corn rhizosphere microbial communities from Kellogg Biological Station, Michigan, USA - KBS C5-4 metaG | ecosystem: Host-associated > Plants > Roots > Rhizosphere > Soil | place: Michigan, USA... | reverse complement strand
GAGTGTCGGGGCACTTTACAGCAGCCGATCGCGGCTCTGTCGAGCCCGCGGCGGACAGAGAGCAACTTGCTGAGATCGCTGATCTTTTGACGGCTGGCATCGGAGTTGCTTTGTCTGACAACGACCGAGCCTCATAGGGACAATCTGGAACCATCATGTACAAGAAACTCAAAGTCCTCACCGCCGCTGTCTTGCTGTGCTGCGCACCGCTGGCCGCGTCGGCGGACGTCATCAGCTTCGACTTCACGACGTTTGGCAATGCCTCGTTGACCTCGGCTGGCGTGCAGCTCAACGGCACCACCTCTACAACCGGCCTGGAAAGCTATTTTGGAGGTACTTCGCCCACCTTCTCGTTCAGCGGACTCCTCAACCAGTTCGGCATGGGCAGCGCCCTGGGCTACCCGCCGGATGCTGGCTGGAAGATGTCGGACGGAGCCGGCGATTCGCTGTTTGGCTCGTTCGGGGCTACTGTGCTCGGTAGCGTAGAGGGCTTCTTCTACACTGTCACGGGCGGCACCGGCGCGTTCTACGGCGCTTATGGTAACGGCGGCTCATTGGCTTCCTTCTGGGGCAATGAGTACGGCGAACAAGGCGCCATGGTAGTGGCCGTGCCGGAGCCTGGGATGATCAGCCTCTTCGTTGCGGGACTGCTGGCCCTGGGTTGGGCGGTCCGTCGGCAGCGCCGGGGCGCTCTCCTCCTGGGCAAGCCTGTCTGATCGCATCGAGGGTCGTTGCAAAATTGAGGCGGCGGCCACGGGGCCGCCGCTTTGATTGTAGGGGTCGGAAAACGGTCTCAAGTCGAAAGTCTTGGTGTCGAAGGATCGAACGCCTCGACACCCCTGCTCGATGCAGGGCCCGACAGCGACCCTAAGTCGCTGTAGTGATTGGTTTTTTATCTCGCGCCAGACGCCCCGATCTGGTGCATGCGGTTCCGGGAAGTGTGAACCGTGTCACGCAAACTTGGCAGCGCAGCGTCGGGAATATTTACGGTCGCGCTGCAGCGCGTCATCAAATTGTCTTGCTAGCCACAGCTGACAGAGAGCTCGAAGAGCCGCTGCTGGTATAGGCGCTCACCGCGAAGTACCACGTTCCGGACGCCAGGTTCGATAGCACGTAGCTCACGGCACCGGCGCTGGCCACCTGCACGGTCTGGTTCAACGCCGTCGCGCTGTTTCCATAATGTATGGTGTAGCCGGCGAGATTGGTGAGCGGACTGCCGTCCGAGTTGGTCGTCGGAGCGACCCAGGATACGGTGGCGCTGCCAGTCGCGGGGGGCGGATTGGAGGCCACCGCCGCATTGACCGTAATGCTGAAAGCCGACAAAGAGGCGGACATCGCCCCATTGCTGACGGAAATGACGATGCTGGATGACTTGCCCACCGCGCTGGAGGTGGGAGTCCCGGTCACCGCTCCGGTCTGCGCGTTGATCGAGGCCCACGAGGGAAGGTTGGTGGCGCTGAACGTGAGGGTCAGCCCGTTCGGGTCGCTGGCCGTCGGGGTGAAGCTATAAGCGGACCCCGCCGTCACCGAAGTCGCGGGGGTGCCGGAAATGGTGGGAGGCGTCGAGGACGCCTGGGACGTCCCCCCGGAGGAAGAACTGCTGCCGGTCGTCTGACCGCTACTCGTCGCAGCGGCCGTCGCGGCATCGCCGCTCCCGCCTCCGCAACCTGCCAGAATCAGTGAAATCGCACCCAATCCACACAACAGCTTCAACGCTCTCAAGCGCCTGCTCCTCTCATTCCAAGACTCGATGGCCCTGAGCCGGGGAGCTTCCCGCGCAGAGGCGACCAAGCCTGTCGCGGGTAGCTGGGTCTGAACCCGAGCAAACGCTATGCCGATCTTAAAAAGTTATTTTAGATCAGTGAGTTGAGTGAAAAAGGAGGCCCTGCAAGGCGCTCCGCGGGGCTGCAGGCGTCGCGGGCCAGCGACAAGAGGGGCGAAACGAGGGGTATTTGTGTGTCTAAGTGACTGAAAAATCTTGTCTTATGCGCTGTCGCCGGTGCCCGACAGGCGCCCCACGAACTGACGCAAACGCAGGGGGGACGTCGCAGGGCGCCCTGGGCCGGTGGAGCCCGGGGCGAGGAAACGATCAAACCGCTGCGGCGTGGGTGTCCACCGGCTCGGGAGATCCGGTCTTGGGGATGGCACGAGGCGGCTCCGCGGAGCCGGGGGACGTAGCCTGGGCGAGCGCTGGCAGCTCGATGCAGACCGCAAGTCCTCCCCGGGCAACGTTGCTGGCCTCAATCGCGCCGCCGTGAGCGGCCACCGCCCGCGCGGCAATCGCGAGGCCTAGTCCTTCACCACCACCTGCACGATCGCGCGCAGAGCCGACTCGGTAGAACGGCTCGAAGATCAAACTGAGATCCTTCTCCGGGACACCAGGGCCGCGGTCGCGCACGACGATCTCGGCATGAGCGCTGCGCGGCGCAAGGTGTGCATCGATGCTCACCTCGGAGCCCGAAGGGCTGTAGCGGATCGCATTGCGGATCACGTTCTCGAACGTGCTGCGGATCAACTCCATGTCGCCACACACCTGCAGCACCGGATCGGCATTCAGGGCAACCGTGCACCCCTGCGCTTCCGCCTCGATCGCCACGTCCGCCACGATGTTCGTCAACAGCTCGCTGACATCGATCGGCACGCGCTCGAAGGCTTCCCCCGCCCGCTCGAGTCGGGCGAGCTTGAGGGTGCGCGCAATGAGTTGCTCGAGTCGATCGGCTTCGCAGGCGATGCGGTCGAGGTGCCGCTCAACGCCGCTCTCGGTGCGGCGAGCCAGCGAGAGCGCAAGTTGCATTCGCGCCAGCGGCGAACGCAGCTCATGCGACACATCGCGCAGCAGCTGCTCCTTGGACTCCAGGAGGCTGCGCAGACGTCCCGCCATCGAATCCAGATCCGCGGCCAACAGGCCCAGATCATCCTGGCGGCCCTTGAGGCTTCCGGACACGCTGACGTTCAAATCGCCGGCCGCGAGCTGCCGGGTGACCAGTCGCAGGCGGTCGACGGGAGCGACCAGGTAGCGCGCGAGCAGGAAGCAGATGACGCCACTGACGATCAACGCAATGGCGAGAGTGGCGGTCGGCACACCTGGTTGCTCGAGGTCCCCGAACAAGCGCTGCTTGAGCGCCAGCGGGCCGACGATCACGTGATAAGGGCCGGTGGGGCCCGCCAACACCAGCGCGCCACCGATGGGCGCGATCGGTGCCGTCGTGCGATCCGGCTCCGACGGACTGTCATGCGGGGAGCGGATGAATCCGGGCAGGGGGCGATGCAGGAGCTCTCGACCCGACGGGTCGACGATGAAGGTGCGCGCGAACGGCTCCTGCGCGCGCATGCCGGTGAGCCAGTCCCTCAGCGCGCCGGGTCCACCAGAGCGGAAGGCCTGTTCAGCCTGGGTGTAAAGCTGCTCGCGTTGAATCCACGGCCTCTCGCTGCGCTTCTGGATCGCGACATTCACCGCGACCGTGACGGTTCCAACCAGGATCAGCGCTAGCGCAAGCCAGAACGAAAGGAAAATCCGCCAGTAAAGTGAGTGCATGGTGTCGTCATCCCTCTGCGGACCCGACGGCGCCCGCGCTCGAGCCCGACCGGGTCGAGGCCAGGACCAGCGCGTAGCCGGTTCCCCGTACACTCTGCACTGTCACACGATCCGTGACCTTGAGCAGCTTTCTTCGCAAGTTGCTGACGTGTGTGTCCAGACTGCGGTCGGTTGGCAACAGGCGGCGGCCCAACGCCTGGGTCATCAGATCGTCGCGCGTCACCGTCTTGGAGTTCGCCCGCACCAGCAGCTCCAGGATGCGCAGCTCCGCGGAGGTGAGCTCCAGATCCTGCTCGTTGACCTCCGCCTTGCGGGCACGCAGGTCGATGCTCAGCGGTCCGGCCTGAACGACGCCGTTGACGGCCTGCCCGTCCCCGGCTACCCGGCGCAGTACGGCACGTACGCGTGCCACGAGCTCCCGGGGACTGAAGGGTTTCGCCAGGTAGTCATCGGCGCCCATCTCCAGGCCCACGACGCGGTCGACCTCCTCGCCGCGGGCGGTGAGCATGATGACCGGAACGCGGTTGAGCGCCCGGATGCGACGCAACACCTCGAATCCTGACAGCTCGGGAAGCATGACATCCAGCACCACCAGGTCGACGGGCCCGTGTCCCAGGCGCGCCAGCGCCGCCGGGCCGCTTCCGACCGTCTCGGTGTTGAAGCCCTCGGGTCCGAGGTATTCCGCCAGCATCGAGCACAACTCGTGATCGTCGTCGACGATCAGGAGCTTCGGTTTGGGTGCCGTACTGTTCGTGTCCATCATTTCCATGCTCCTCACGATACCTGCGAGGCGATTTGAGGCGGGCAGGCCCGGGAGAATTCTTTACACTTCTTTGGTGACGCAGGGATATGGACGGGCAGCCAGTCACCTGAAGGACCCGGAGCACTTTAGTCCCGCGCCAGACCGCTCCACAAGTGGCGACCACCCCCGCCGGCCAGTGAGAGCCCCTTGCAAGGAGGTCGAACGCCGAGACGCAGGCTAGGCCCGCAACTTGCGTCGCTGTCGGATCGGGGCGCAGCGCGCCGCCGCTATCGAGCCGGAATCGACATCGAGCACAGCGGGATCATGAATTCCCTGAATCCTCAAGCCACGGTTGCGACCGCCGAAGGCGGCGGCATAGGCCTCGAGCCCCCGCCGATATCGCGCGAATCCGCTCCGGCGGAATCACTCACAGGCGCGAAGCGAGTCAGGGTCCGTCGCGAGGACCTCGATCGTGCCAAAGGACTGGGCATCGCACTGGTGGTCCTCGGACACATCGTCGCCCGCAGCCCCCCGCCCGGCGATGCATGGTTCGAATATGTGAAGAGCGGCGTGTACCAGTTCCACATGCCGTTTTTCATGTACCTGTCCGGGTACGTCGCCTTCCTCACCGGGTCGGCTCGCGCCTCTCCGGATACGTGGCTGGCCTTGTTCGCCAAGCGCGCCGTGCGTCTTCTGGTGCCCTTTCTGATCGTCGGACTGCTCATCGCGGGCGGCAAGGCGGCGCTCGGATCGTACCTGCACATCGACAACCCCGCGGATGCGGGACTTGCGGATGTGATCAATCTCGTGTGGCACACCGATCGCAGCGTGGCGCTCTCGATCTGGTACATGGCCGTGCTCTTCATCCTGAGTTGCCTGACTCCCATGTTCCTGTGGGTACTGCGTGGCAACTCGCTCGCGCTGCTGGGCATTGCAGCGGTGCTGTATTGCCTGCCGATACCGCCGATCGCCTATCTCGACAGAGCGGCGACGTATTTCATTTTCTTCGTAATCGGCGGGTTGGCCGCCGACGCCGGCGAGCGCTGGCTGCGTGCCATGGACCGAAACGTCACCGTGAGCCTCATTGCCCTCCTGGCCCTGGTCGCAGGGACGCTGGTCATCTACGCCCAGGGGGAGCTCAGCTACGCCGGGATCAGCCTGCTGGTGTGCGGCATCGTCTCCATGCCGGCGCTGCACGGGCTGATGCGAAAGTCGCCTTGGTCGAGCTCGCGGACGCTCCTGACCCTCGGGGCCTTCAGCTTCGTGATCTATCTGCTGAACACTCCGTGCATCGGCCTCGCGAAGGCGCTCATGTGGAAGGTCGCCCCGTGGGATGGCCTCAACTTTCTGATCTACGCGCCCGTGCTGCTGGCGGCGGGCATTCTCCTGCCGATCGCCATCAAGGTCTGGATGTTGCGCCGCGCGCCGGTACTCGACCGAATGACCCAATAACCTCAGGCGGGGTTTTCGAGGCTGAAAACCTGGCGCTGGTCGTCGTACGCGAAGGCCTCCGCGTACCGGCCCCAGCTGATACACGTCCGCAGGGTCTGCTCGGCCGCCTCCTCGTCCATGTAGTCCTCGAGCTCGTCCAGGAAGCGGCTCTTCGGAGCTGCATGGCTGCCGCGCTCATCGAGCACGCGACGAATGTGGCCGGCCATGGGCACGTAGGTCAGCAGGTGGCGATAGAACGTCTTCTTGCGCTCGTCGGTCTCTTCGCGCGCGAACTGCAAACCCGCCTCCGTCAGCCGGATGTCGGCCTGCTCGATCTCCGCAAAGCGCAGCAGCTGCAGCGCCTCCGCGACGGGCAGGAGCTCGTCCGCATCCATCTGCAGGGCTTCGGCAATCGCCGGCAGGTCGGCCTTGCCCGAATAGGGCTCGGCGCTGACCGCTTCCAACATGCCCGACAGCAGGTTGGAAGATACATGGGTGAGAATGGTGCCGATGCCGGTGCCGGGGAAGCGCTCGTTCTTGTGTCCGGGCCGTGGCTCGCCTCGCGGCCGTGCCGTCATCTCCATGTAGACGCGGTCGATGATGGCGCGGAAACGCGGATCGGTGTACCGGCGGGGCTTGGGGAGGTCGATGACGATCTCACTCACCACGCGGCCCGGGTGCGAGGCGAAGATCAGGAGCCGATCGCACATCTCGACCGCCTCCTCGATGTTGTGCGTGACGAGCAGCACCGCCTTGATGGGCAACTGGCCTTCGCCCCACAGGTCCAGGAAGTCGCTGCGCAGGGTCTCTGCGGTCAGCACATCGAGAGCCGAAAAAGGCTCGTCCATCAGGAGAATGTTCGGGTGCGTCACGAGCGCGCGGGCAAAACCGACACGCTGGCGCATGCCTCCGGAGAGCTCCCGCGGATACGCGGACTCGAATCCGTCGAGGCCAATCAGGTCGATGGCCTGGAGGGAGCGCTTGCGCATCTCCGCGGGCGGCAACCCGATGGCTTCCAGGCCGATCTGCACGTTCTCGAGCACGGTGAGCCACGGAAACAGCGCGAAGCTCTGAAACACCATGGCAATGCCTGCGGCGGGGCCGGCTACCGGGCTGCCGAGGTAGCGCACTTCCCCACCGGTGGGCGCATTCAGTCCGGCGATGGCCCGCAGCAGGGTCGACTTGCCCGAGCCGGAGCGACCGAGCAAGCCAACGATCTCCCCTTCGCGCAAGCTCAGGCAGACGCCCTCGAGCACCACCAATGGATCGCCGTCGGGCTTACGGAAGGCCTGGCAGACACTCTGCACATCCAGCAGCGGGATCGCGTTCACGGGTCTCTCCTATGACAGCCGGAACTTACGTTCGGCCCGGGCATACAACGGTCGCCAGAAGAATCGGTTCAGCAGCACGACCATGACGGCCATGATGGCGATCCCGAGCACGATGCGGCGAAAATCTCCGGCATCGGTCGCATCGGCTATATACGCCCCGAGGCCGGTCGCTTCCAGCCGCTCATGCCCCCAGCTTGCCACTTCCGCCACGATCGATGCGTTCCAGGATCCCCCCGAAGCGGTGATGGCGCCGGTCAGATAGAAAGGGAATACGGCCGGCAGCGCGACCTTCTTCCACCACAGCCAGCCCCGGATGCGCAGGTTCTCACCCACATAGCGCAGGTCGAGCGGCAGCGCGGAGGCTCCCACGATCACGTTGAAGAGGATGTACCACTGCGTGCCCAGGATCATCAGCGGGCTCAGCCAGATATTGGGGCTCAGCTTCAGCAGCACGATGGCAGAGACGACGAATGGGAACAGCAGGTTCGCCGGAAAGGCTGACAGGAACTGCGCGATGGGCTGCACGATGCTCGCCACGCGTGGACGCATTCCGATGTAGACCCCGAGGGGCACCCACAACAGGCTCGCCAGGGCGATGAGCACGACCACTCGCAAGAGCGTGATCAGCCCCAGGACCACGACGTGCCCCACTTCGCCAAGGTCCACGCCGGCGCGCACGAACTGGAACGTCTTCCAGATCGCCACACCCACCAGAAGGGCCAGCAGGCAATACCACAGGATGTCCGCCCACAGGCTGCTCTTGCCGGCCTCCTCCGAACGCTGCGGCCGGCGAATGACCTGCGGCATTTTCGGACCACTGCGCAGGAGCGCCCCGAACGCCCGGGTGAGCACATTCAGGAAGCGCGAGCGGCGCAGCATGGTGAGCGCCCAGGTCTCAGTCTGGGTGAGGCCCGTCTCCTGCTCCAGGTGGAACCAGTCGGCGCTGGCAATCAGCGGCCGGAACAGCAGCTGATCGAAAATCAGGATCACCACGAACATGGCGCCGATCGCGTAGCCGATGGCCGCGAGATTGCGCTGCTCGATCGCCAGGGCAATGTAGGAGCCGACGCCCGGGAGCGTGATAGTGGTATGGCCCACGCTGATCGCCTCGGAGACGACCACGAAGAACCAGCCGCCGGACATCGACATCATCATGTTCCAGATGAGCGAGGGCATGCCGAAGGGCACTTCCAGGCGCCAGAAGCGCAACCACGCGCTCAGCCGGAAGCTGCTGGCCACCTCCTGCAGCTCATCGGGGATGCTGCGCAGCGACTGGTAGAAGCTGAAGGCCATGTTCCACGCCTGGCTCGTGAAAATGGAGAAGATGACGGCGAGCTCAGCGCCCGCCACCCGTCCCGGCGTGAGCGAGAGAAAGAAGACGACGGTGATCGAGATGAATCCCAGGATCGGCACGGACTGCAGGATATCCAGCAGCGGCACCAGGAGGATTTCCGCGCGCCGGCTCTTGGCCGCCAGGGTGGCATAGGTGAACGTGAATACCAGCGACGCCAGCATGGCGATGAGCATGCGCAGCGCCGTGCGTGCCGAGTACCCGATCAGACTCACCGGGTCGAGGGAGATCGGAGTCGACTCCAGCTTCGCCAGCGAAGTCGTCAGGCCGTGGGCGGCCTCGGCGAAGTAGATGAAGAAGGCGAGCACCAGCAGAAAGGCGAGCACGTCCCAGCGGCTCGGGACGAACCGGGTGCGCAAAATGGAAATGGGGAGACGGTCCAGGAGCATCCGGCGAAGTGTGCCCGAACACGATGGCGTTTGGCACCGTCATGTCGCACTTCGCTGCAAGGTCGTCAGTGTCGGCCGCCGCCGCTTATCGCTCCGGTGCCCACAGCCACTACAGGCCTCGGAAACCTAAGCGGCGGCGGACCATCCACGTGACTCAACATTCCCGGCGATGCTCGCGGACTGGAACCGGAATGCTCGTCGAGCCGCATCAAAAGGCGGGGCGAGTATAAGGAGCGGTGGCTTTCGGGTACCTTTCTCTCGAGGCCGCACTCGCCCGCGCTGCTCGAGCGGGCCCGATTCATTACAATCGCGTGAAAATCCTCATTCGAGTGAGCCCATGCGCCTGTTGATCGTGGAAGACGATGCGGAGCTCAGCGAGGCGTTGAGCGCTTTGCTGCGGCAATCCGGTTACGAAGTCGACGCGCACGCCGACGGTCGCCAGGCGTTGAATGCGTTGCTGACGAGCGACTACGACCTGGCGATCGTCGACCTGATGTTGCCGGGCATGAGCGGGCTGGCGCTGGTGCGCAATCTGCGGCGCCAGAATCGAGGCTTGCCGGTCCTGGTGATTACTGCGCGGGATGCGCTGGAGGATCGCGTCGGCGGCCTGGATGCAGGCGCGGACGACTACCTGGTGAAGCCGTTCGACATGCCCGAGCTGGAAGCGCGAGTCCGCGCGCTGCTGCGCCGCCAACGCGCCGATCGCGATGCGGAAATTCACGTCGGCTCCCTGGTGATGGTTCCTGGCCAGCCGCGCGTTTCACTCGGCGGCACGAGCGTGGATCTCCCGGCGAGCGAGCTGGCGCTGCTGGAGACGCTGGCGACCCGCTTCGGGCGCGTCGTCAGCAAGCAGACGATCGCCGAGAGACTGACACGCGGGGGCAACCCGCCCTCGGACACTGCGATCGAAGTCTGCGTGCATCGCCTGCGCCGCCGCCTCGGACCGTTCGGCCTGAAAGTGCGCACGCTGCGCGGATTCGGCTATCTGCTGGAAGCCGGAACCGATGGCTGAGCAAAGCCTGCGCTCCGGGCTGCTGCTGCGGCTCGGGATCGTGCTCGTCATCATGCTCGCACTGGACGCGTTGGCTTGCTATTTCACGGCCCTGCACTACGCCAACCTCGTCTACGACCGCTGGCTCATCGACTCGACACGCTCCCTTGCGCAGGCAGTACGTCCAGACCACGGGCGCGCCCTGTTCGACATGCCGCGCGTCGCGCTGCAGGTCTTTCAGTTCGACGAAGTCGACAAGACCTACTTCAGGATCACTTCCTCGCAGCAGGGCATCATCGCCGGAGAAGCCAGCCTCCCCGTCACACCGCAGATCCCGCTGAGGGGGATCCGTTTGAGCTACGCGACGTTCAAGGGCGAGCCCGTGCGCATCGTGGCAACGCGCATCGCACCGGCGACTCCCTCGGAAACGGTGACGGTGGAAGTTGCGGAGACGCTGCTCAAGCGTTCCACTCTCGCCGGCGAGATCCTCCTCGGCATGGTCGCCCCTCAGGTCACCCTTCTGGCGGTCGCGTTGTTGCTCGCGTGGCAAGGTGTTTCGCGGGGCCTGAAGCCACTGACCGACCTGGCCGGAGAGATAGAAGCCCGCGGACAGCGCAACCTCTCACCGGTGATTCACAGCGGTTGGCACCGGGAGACGCGCGTCCTGGCGACACGCATCAACGAGCTCTTCGTGCGGCTCTCGGAAGCCATGCGGGCGCAGAAGCGCTTTGTCGCCGATGCTGCCCATCAGCTGCGTACCCCACTCGCGGCGATCCTGCTGCACGCCGAACGCGCCGAGCGGGCAACGGATGCGCCGTCGGAGAAGGAGGCCCTTCGTGCCCTGCACCGCTCCGTCGAGCGTGCGGCGCGCCTGAGCCAGCAGCTGCTCTCCCTGGCGCGCACGGAGCCGGAGACGGGCATGACATTCGAGCCCCAGGAGCTGGATCTGGGCGCGCTCGCCCGCAAGATCGGTGAGGAATGGATTCCCCGCGCGCTGGAGCGCGACGTCGATTTCGGCCTGCTGGTTCCGGATGACCGGGTGTTGATCCACGGCGACCATCGGCTGCTGGCGGAGATGCTCTCCAACCTCATCGACAACGCGCTGCGCTATGGGAACGACGGCGGCCACGTGACGCTCATCGTCGAAGGGGGCAAGATCCCGAAGATCTCGGTTCAGGACGACGGACCCGGCATTCCGCTGGCCGAGCGCGAGCACATTTTCGAACGCTTCTATCGGTTACCGGGGTCCACCGGAGAAGGATGCGGGCTGGGCCTCGCGATCGTGCAGGAGATCGCGCGGCTGCATCACTCCAAGGTGGAGATCGCCACGGCCCTGGACGATCGCGGCAGCCGCTTTACCGTGTGCTTCGAGGCGCAGCCTGCCGCCTAGCGCGGTGCAGGCGCCGGGCCTCCTTGGGGCTGGCGCGATGCAACTGGCTGCGCTTGGCTGGCGTGCTGGAGGCGACTTCTATGAGCGCGGAGCCGGCTGACACCTCGTCGCCGTCAGCGGCTGGCGCAGCTGATCGACGTCATCATGGATCAGCACGCAGCGGCTGCCGCTTTGGACGAGGCGGAACACTTCCGGCTTGCGGCCGATCTCCAGCCCGTTGAGCAATCTCCCGTGCGAGTCGCGGCGCGGGATCCGATCGATCGGCAACAGGCTGCTCTGCGTCAGCGCGTCATCCGCGAGAAGGACCGGACCGCTGTGCAGTGCCCGCTGCACGGCAAGACTCAACTCCGCACGGCTCTGAGGCGTGGGATTCACGATCACGGCGGGGACGTCACGGGACGAGGATGTGGCGCAACCGGCCAGCAGAATCACCCCGGCGGCAATGATCATCCTCGAGACAGCAGCCTTCATAGGCGACTCTAGCGACGCAGGATCCGCATCTCCCGCAACGGCGAGCGAACGTGCACCGCCTCACCCGGCTGCGTCGCCCGCTTGAGGGAGGCCAACGAGGAGCCGCTCGGAGGTACTGAACAGGTCGGAGTGGTGCTGTAGGCGAGCGCCACTTGCAGCAGTCCTTCGTTGGGATCTCCCAGGGCGTGCGTGAAGTCATCCGCCACCGAGCACCCCGGCAGGGAGACCCCGATGATCGCTCCGGGTCCGCTTGGCTGATTCGCCGGCGTGAAGCCGTCGGAATAGCCCCCCTGTCCCATGGCGTTGACGCCCTGGAACTGGATCGAGAAATAGGTGGTGCCGCAGTTGTCCTGAGGATAGAAGCCATAAGGCTTGCCGCAGGTCGTCGATCCGACCTGGATCACCTGCACATTGACACCACGCAGGCCGTTCATGATCGCCTCGCTCGCGGAGCAGGTGTCCGGCCCGGTCAGGATGAACACGCGCGACAGGTTCAAGCTCGGCAGAGCCTGCCCGGCAGGGACTGAAAAGTTCTGGGTGGTGGCGTGGAACAGCGTCGTCGTGGAGGTTCCCGTGACCGGATCCGTCCCGGGATATTTGCTGTTGAACTGGGTCTGCTCGAAGGTCGAGCTGCCGGCGCCCGTCCGGGCGGACCCTGCGATCATGTAGCCGAGCTCGGAGGCGATATCCAGATAACCGCCGCCGTTGTAGCGCAGGTCCAGGAACAGGTCGGTGACGCCCTGCAGGGAGTTGACTGCGGCGATCAGCTCCTTCTCCGAGGTCGCCAGCTGATCGTTGAACAGCATGTAGCCGACCTGCGTGTTGTTGAAGGGCAGTTTGGTCGCCACCGGCACGGTCGTCTCATTGATGGTCTG
>Ga0105240_10011205_pt1 | contig 12509 bp, 6 predicted proteins | sample KBSC54metaG_FD_80426 | JGI IMG/M metagenome (GOLD analysis project Ga0105240, IMG submission 80426) | Corn rhizosphere microbial communities from Kellogg Biological Station, Michigan, USA - KBS C5-4 metaG | ecosystem: Host-associated > Plants > Roots > Rhizosphere > Soil | place: Michigan, USA... | reverse complement strand
TTCATCTATTCTTGAAGGAGTGCGAGTGGCGATTTAACACTCCAGATCCAAAAGCACAATTAAGTCAAATAAAACAGTGGGTTAAACAATATCTAACATAATTATCTGGTACAGCCCCTAAAACTTAATCCCATCATGGAAACAACTCTGGCTTGAGTAATGCGACAACAAGGCAAATAAACAGCGCTAGCGCAATGACGCCGATAACAGGCTACAAAATCATGCGTTATTCTCCCGCATCAGGGCCTGCGCCAGTTTGACCAGCCCCAGTTAAAGCCAAAGAAAGCAATTGTCAGTGCAATAAACAGACCATCCGTGTGACCCTCTCCTACTAGGATGAGCCTGGGTACTACATTTGTCGCGCATAAATTCCGTAAAAATCATTAAGCCAAGCAGTCATTTATCTTTTAATAAGAGGCGCTTTATTAAAGGATAAGGACATAAACTTTAATAAGATAATGCCTTATTAAAAGGTTCCCCATTCTATTTATTCCTTGCTTTTTTCCACATAATCCCACATAATCCCACATAGAGGTATGGGGATTATGAATTGGCAGGAACACCGCCTAAGCAATCGGTTAGGACTAAACGCTGAGGCCAGCGAGCGGATTTATGCGGCCATTGCCGAGATTGATACCGTTAAAAACAGTTGGCGGCTAACCAATCGCTTGATGCCGCAAATGATTGAACGGTTGACACAAAGCGTTCTCGTTACCTCTACCGGGGCCTCCAACCGAATTGAAGGCAATCGATTAACAGACGATGAAGTCCAGGCGCTCTACAAAACGATGCGCATCCGCAAGCTAAAATCACGCGATGAGCAAGAAGTTGTTGGCTATCTTGAAATTTTGCAAAACGTTTTTGAATACTCCGCTGCGATGCCCGTACGCGAGTCTACCATTCTGCAACTGCATCGTGACATGCTTAGCCATAGCGATAAAGACCAAGGACATTTAGGGCAGTACAAAATTGGTCCGAACCGTGTGGAAGCAAAAGATGTGAGCGGCAATGTCATGGGGGTGATTTTTGACCCCACGCCGCCCTGGCAAACACCACAGGAAATGCGAGACCTATGCGAATGGTATCAGTGGGCAGTAGAGACAAAATTCAAACATCCATTAATCCTAACCGCGAACTTCATTTTTGAATATCTAGCAATCCACCCGTTTCAAGACGGTAACGGCCGTACCAGCCGAGTTTTAACGAATTTAATGCTATTACAGCATGGCTATGCCTTCACCACGGTGGCATCACACGAAAAGATTATTGAAGACCATAAGGCGGATTATTATCTAGCGCTCAACCGTACGCAGCGCACATGGAAATCGGAAGTCGAAGATTTATCGCCTTGGCTATTTTTTATCTTTGACGTTTTCAAAGAACAGGCAAGCAAGGCATTAAAACTGCTAGAAGAAGATCAAACGGAATTATTGCTGTCAGAAAAACAACTGGCTTTATGGCGCTGGGCGAACAATTTAGCGGATGGTTTATTCAGCCCTAAAATGGCGCTGGAAGCCACCGGATTTCCTGCACGCACAGTGGAACAGATCATCAAGAAACTAGTAGGCATGAATAAATTGGAACGCATCGGCGAAGGTCGCGGTACGCGTTATCGGTTGCGGAAGTAAATAGCACCATTTAATTACGTGTAGGGGCGGTGTTGTTCAAATAGGCTGCTGTGTGTATTCTAACTCTGTCGCTTTCAATGCAACACCAATTCGATTCCCAAATTGCCCTTAATGGGACAGGGGGTATTTTGGGGGCATGACCATTCTTTTCCTATCAAAAATATCTAATAAATCAGTTACTTACAGCTTCAATGTGAATCCTGTGGGGCAATTATTTCAATGACTTAGCAGTTATCATGAGTAAAATTCTAAAGTTTTTAGGTAATAATCTTTTCATGAATTTCGATATATCTCTGATGACGTGCCATGATTGTAATTATAGGTCAGGGCATATCTTTTGGCCTCCCACACGGGCGTGCCAGTTTTAATGCCGTATGCCTTAGCCGCATAACTAGCAGCGATTGCACAGATTGCATCCGTCAGTATGGAGGCGACATAGGTTAGAATCCCGTAGGCTCTCGGGGGGCGATCTCGGTTTACCCAGCACGGATAAGAACATATCCGTCATCAACATGACGCAGATGGATATTCGGCATATGTTCGATATAAGATTTTAATTTATCTATTCGGGGCGGTTTGTTCATATAGCCAATGGCACCTAGGGATTTGGCCCGCTCGATATCCTTGTCGTCATTGGATGTGCTGCACATCACCACCGGGATATGGCGCAGCGTCTGTTCAGCGCGCAGTTTTTCAAGCAGGCTAAAGCCGTCCATGCCCGGCATATTGATGTCCAGTAACATCAAATCAACGCGGTTGTCCTGTTCATGCGTTGTCGCTGCTTGCAGCATCTCTAACGCTTCCAGCCCATCATGCGCGACCGACAGATTGCATTGCAATTTCCCTTTTTCAATCAAGAGAATTTTGGTCAGCCTGATGTCAGCCTCATTGTCTTCTACAAGCATAATTCGCGCCATAAGTTCGCCTATGGGGTCAATTGGCATGGATTGGGATGTAGCATTCGTCATTGGTGCGGGGGCATTAGTGGTGACATCAGACCCAGGCAGGGTAAATAAAAAGTGCGAACCGCCTCCTGTGCCGGGTTCATACCAGATTTTGCCGCCGTAAGTTTCCACAATCTTTTTACAAACCGCCAGGCCGAGTCCGAGGCCCTGTTCTTTGTTATGGCTCATGCGCCGGAAGGGTTCAAATATTTGCGCACGATAAGATTCTGGAATACCCGGTCCGTTATCCGTAACCTGCAACAACCAGTCGCCGGCGCGTTTTGTGGCATGCACCTGAATTTGCGGCTGGGCTTCACTGTGATGAATCGCATTGCACAACAGATTTTGCAAAACCTGTAATAGATGTGTGGGATTTATATAAACCTGAGGCAAATCGCTGCCAGTAATAACAGCGCTACGTTCATCCATCAGCTGCTTGATATTTTCTTTGGCCTCTTGCAGGACGGTCCCAACATCACAGATATCTTGGGTTGATTGCTTTGGAATGCTGTCGAGCCGCGTATAAAAATAAACCATTTCGACCAAAGCACCCATACGGTCGGCGGCTTTCTGGATATGATTAAAATAATCTTCCTCGTCACTGGAAAAACCTCGATGTTCCGCTAATAAATCCATAAACGATTTTATAGTCCGAATGGGTTCTTTTAAGTCATGTGCCAGCGCGCGTGAAAAAATTTCCAGGGCAGTACGCTGATCATGAATACGTTTTTCCATTTTACAATGTTCAACCGCAGTAGATACCGCATGTTGCAGGGTTTCGGATGTGATGGTTGATTTCGCAATATAATTCTGCGCACCTTCATGCATGGCCTTGACGGCAATGGCTTCGTTGCCCTGGCCCGTCATCATTACAACGGGCATAAATGGGTGCTGTTCCCGAATGCTTTTTAAAACTTCAATCCCGTTATGGCCGGGCAGGGAGTAGTCCAGCAGAACGCATTTCGGTGTGTCGGTTTCAAGATATTTCAGACCCTGTGTGCCGTCTTCCGCTTCCAGAATATCGTAGGATGTTTGTGCATCTTTTTGCAAGGCGCGCCGGTACAGCAGCCGGTCATCCTCACTGTCGTCAATAATAAGGATTTTCATGCTGCGCTCTCCCGCTCACAATTTTTGGGCAAGAGCGCAATTTCAAACCAGTATTCTTTCAGCCGTTTAATGGCCTCGATTAATCCGTCAAAGCTCACGGGTTTTTGCACGTAGGTATTGGCACCCAGTTGGTAGCAGGATTCCACATCACGTTCATCACTGGAAGTAGTCAAAATAATAACCGGGATACATTTAAGCGCAGTGTTTTCCTTAATTAACTGCAGCGTTTTGCGCCCGTCCATTCCGGGCATATTCAGGTCTAGCAAAATCAGGCCGGGCCGGGCCGCATTGCCACTGTTATAGTCGCCGTGACGGTTTAAAAAATCCAACGCCGCTTGTCCGGATGAACACCAATGTACCGGATTGCGCAAATTTATCTTTTGGAAGGCGCGCAGCGTGGCTTCATAATCATCTTCGCTGTCCTCCACAATTAAAATGGATTGGCCAGAACTAATTTTGCTCGTCATGTTTCTCTCCTTCCGAGGGTGAAATAAAACACTGTTCCCTGGCCAGGTTCAGACTCCAGCCAGATGCGGCCCTTATGTCGCTCAATAATCTTTTTCACAAAGGTCAGTCCAACGCCCGTACCTTCCTCCTTGCTTTCTGTGGTGCGTTGCAGGCGGCGGAAAATTCGGAAGATTTCCTGATAAAATTCCGGAGCAATCCCAACCCCATTATCCCTTATATAGAATACGCTATTTTCAGTGCCTTGTAACGTTTCCAAATTCTCCAGATAACCCACTTCCACAATACGTTCTGTTTTATTGTTATATTTGACGGCATTCGTGATCAAATTCCGGAATACTTCTGTTATTCTTGGCCGGTCGCATACGATGGCAGGTAATTTTTGCGGCACGCGTATATGGGCATTTTTCTCCTTGAGGGTGGATTCCATCATTTGCTCGATATCCGAGATAATTAAATTGAGATCGGTTTCCTGAATTGCCAGCTCCGTACGGCCCAGGCGCGAGAAATAGAGCAAATCATTGACCAGATGTTCCATGCGCTGTGATAGATGAGCGAGGCGGTTCAGGCGGCGTACACCATCTTCATCCAATTTCGCCGCGTAATCTTCCAGCAAGAAAGTGGCGTGATTGAATAAACCACGCAGCGGTTCTTTTAAGTCATGCGACGCAATATAGGCGAAATCATCCAGTTCCTGATTGCTGCGTTCCAATTCGCGCATATAGCGCAGCAGTTCTATATCTATCCGCTTGCGTTCGGTGATATCGCGTGCAGTTTTCGATGCGCCTATGACTTTGCCATCGGCATCAAGGATGGGCGAAACGGAAAGTGAAATATCAATTAGGCGGCCGTCTTTGGTTCGGCGCACAGTATCAAAATGCGCGACCGATTTTCCAGCATGAATTTGCGCAATGATCTCACGCTCTTCTCCCATTCGTTCGGGCGGAATAATCAGACTGATATGTTGGCCGACTGTTTCGGCAGCATTGTATCCGAACAGATGTTCCGCGCCGCTGTTCCAGGATAGAATGGTTCCATCTAAAGATTTACTGATAATAGCATCATCGGAAAATTCAACGATGGCAGCGAGCAGGGCGGTCTTGCGCTCGGCCTCTTTGCGCTCGGTGATGTCATCAAGCGAGCCTACAAATTCGCGCAAGGATCCATCCGCCTCCAGCAAGGCCACCGCGCGTAACGCCACATGCATATAATTCCCGTCACGTTTGCGTAGGCGGTATTCCGTTTCAAAATTATTTTTGTTTTCAATTGCGTCTTCCCAGATTTTCTGGAGGCGGTCCCGGTCATCGGGATGCGCGACTTCGAGCCATCCAAACGTGGTGATTTTTTCGGAAGGTTGGCCGGTGGTATTTTCCCACCATTGTGCCAGAGGAGAATTTTTATCTAAAACACCTGCTTTCCACGTCCAGATAATCTGCGCGCTGGCCTCGCTCAGGGCGCGGTATCTGCCCTGGCTTTCCAAAATTTCCCGCTCGGCTTCCTTGCGATCGGTAATATCGCGGATGATGCCGGAAAAATGACGTCCGTCTTCCAGTTCAAAGGCGCTGACGGAGAGGTCCATCGGAAAGGTCGTGCCGTCCTTGCGCCGTCCGCGCACCTCCCGTCCCGCCGTGCCGATGATATGTGGGGAACCCGTGGCAACGTAACGCGATAAATAGCCGTCATGTTCGCCGTGATAGGGATTGGGCATCAGCATTTTTACATTTTGGCCGATGGCTTCGTCAGCTTGATAGCCGAAAATACGCACGCAGGCGGGATTGAAACTTTCAATGGTGCCAAGTTCGTTAATAGTAATTAGACCGTCCAACGTATGATCCACTACGGCGCGCAACCGACTTTCGTTATGCGCGATGATGGCGGAGGCACCCCGCACCATCTCCAGGTTTTTCCGGAAGGCGTCCAGCACCTGTGCCAGTTTTTTAATTTCTTCCAGCTGGTTCCCGGCAAGCGGTTCAAACGAAACAGATTTTTGCTGCATGGTATCCAGCAGTGCTGCGATAATGCGGTTGATGGGATTGATAACGCGATGTGTGATTAGCCAGAAACTATAGGTGCAAAGTGTAAGCGCAAATAACAGCAACAATAAATGCACCGCAATTGCGCGCTGGGATTCCGCTGCTATTTCTTCTACATATTCCCTAGTTTCGTGGAGCGAGACGGTCTTCAGGTCGTCCAGTGATTCCGCCGCCTCGGTGGAAAGCTCCAGCCATGTATCTGCCCCGATGGGATAGGCGGTCGCGTGCTTGCCCCCCGGCAGATAAAAAATGCCATGCACCATATCATAGAGCGTCGCATAATGGCTTTTTGCGTCTCTGTAATAAGATTCAATGGAAGGATATAGACCGCTTTGCTTGGCCAAGAGGTAACTGGTATCCCAGCTGAGCTGCATGATGCCTTGCCCCTGCAGCAGGTCCGCGAATTCATTGGGCGTCGGATCTGCATTTTCTGCGATCAGGCGGCCGATGATCGCGCGTTCGTGTGCGGCACTATCAGTAATGATACGCAAAAAATGTTTATAGCGCAAATGCTGAGTTACAATCGCGTCAACATTGGAAAAATGACTGACGAATTCCAACCATAGATCCTCGGCCTCGCGGCTTAGGTCTGTCACGGCAAGATACCAGCGTTTTGCAAGCAGGGGATTTTTTTGCCTATGCGGGCTGGAGATGGCGTTATCAATCTGTCGACGGAGCGCCTGAATTTCCGGCAAGTGCGCGATAATTTTTCCTTGCAACTGCGGCAATTCTGAAAAATCATATTGCGTCAACGAGTGCAGGACGCCACTCATGGCTGCATCGGCGCGGGCGCGGCTTTCCAATAGGTGTGGCTTTAACCTTTCGATGCTTTCTGTATCCGTTGCATCCAAGATCGTCAGGGCAATGTCCCGCTCAACCGTCAATTTTTCATTGGCATCAAACAGCATATCGCTGAGGCGCGCAGCGTTTTTGAGCGTAGTGATTTTGTCCAGCCGCTCCCATTCCACATATAAACCTTGGGCGGCGAAAATCACGATAAGAAACGTCAGGGCGCTGATAGTCAGTAGTAAAATCGTACGGATGGAGATACCCGAACTATTCATGGCTACCGCCATGCACTACGGTGACGAGGCGCAGTAACCGGTCTTCCACACGCAGCCCGGCGGCGGTGAGCGCATCCATATTCAGATTGACACGGATGTGATTGTCGACATGTCCGAATTCAATCATGCCCCCCTGAGCGGCAAAAAATTCAAAATCGCTGACGGTTAAAACATTTTTGCCTGCCAGTGCTGCGTGCAGTTGCGGCCAGCGCGATTTTTCATCTTTGTTCACGAACAATAATTGACAATTGGCTATCGCGTCTATGTCATGGATGGTGCGAAGGGCGATTTCACGTTGATTAACCGTGCGCCCGGCAATGGGTTGTAAATTACCGCTAAATGGATCATCTCCGAAAACGCAAACCGTGATGGTGCCTGGGTTTGTGAAATTTGGGGCGGGAAAATTGGTATATTTTAAAAAATTATATAGCAAGCCTGCTTTGATTTGTTGTTCCTGAAGCTGCAAACCATCTGCGGCATGAACCTGCGCCCCCAGCAACAGCGCTGCCAGAAAAACAGAAACGCGTCTTAAAAACGGCATGTCAGCTTACCGTAAATACTAGTGCCGATATCGGTTGCGAGCACATGACCATCGGTGGGTGAGGTAAACTCTGGATGTTCGGGGTTGAATAAATTTTGGCCAACCAGGTCAAATTGCCAGTCCGGCGCGAAACGCCAACCGAGGCGCATATCAAGCCGCGTATAACTGGGCACCTGAAAGGCGGGCAAGGCATTTACGCGGTAAAGCATGGTATCGAATGCAACGTCTTTCGTAATGTCCCATTCCGCGCGCAGATTGCCCTGAAAGGTTGGTGATTGATTTTCGGTTTGATTTGGAACCGCGGTGGGGCCGTTGAGTTTCATGGTCAGCAAACTGCCCGACGCCGAAAGGCGCAAATTGTCTAGCGCGCGCCAATCTAGCATTGCTTCAACACCATGCGTTTCGCCTGTGGTTGAATTGGTGGGTGCAAGAGCCAAAATGGAACCAAATGGCCGCTGCGAAGAAACGGTATAAGTTGCAAGTTTATAATAATCATTATAAAAGGCGGCGACATCCAGCGAAGCGGTGGGGGTGAGTTCGCGCCGATAGCCCAGTTCATACGCAACCAACTCTTCGCTGTATAAATTGGGATTGGGAACGGTATCCACCGTCACCACGCCCAGCCCGCCAATGAATCCCGTCGCTTGTACGAGGCGTACGTCCTGTTCCAGTCGGCTGGGCGTGCGCACGGCACGAGAAACGGCGGCCCATACCATTTGCTGTTCATCTGGATGCCATTGTAGTCGTGCGCTGGGTTGAATTTCAAAACCGGAATAGCTGTTTTCCTCAAACTTGCTGCCCAGGGTTAAAAACCATGTCTTAGGATCCAGGGTGATTTTATCCTGCACAAAAGTATTGGCGATTTGATCATGCGCGCGGTTTTCCAGAAAGGTGCTGTCCGGCGTGGCGGTCAGTTCGTCTTCACTGTAACGGTAACGCGCGCCCACGGTAAATTTATGCGCGCCAACCCGCGGCGCTTCATACTGCGCGTCGAAATCGGCCGAGGTGCGCGCGTCTTTAATCAGCAACTGATCGCGGTAAACATAATCTACGTAACTTTGCACCGTCAGATTGGAATCATCCGAAAACTCGCGCTTCCAGCGGCCTAGCAAATTCGTGCCGCGTGCATCAATATATTCCTTCACCAGCGGATTGGTGCCGTTGGTGAGGATGGGTTCGAACCGCATTTGGCCCGATGCGCTGCTATAAGTATCTCCCTGTAAGGTGAAACTGTCATCATGCGTGCCGATTTTATCCCAGTCCGCGCGGAAACCGCCGCGACCCTGTTGCCAGGAATCGTGACTGTTCCCGCCGTGCAACGCGTGGTTATCCCCGCGATCCGTGAATTTGCCATAAGCGCGCCATGCGCCGCCATCATCAAACGTGCCGCCGTACCGTTCTTCACCAATAGCTTTTTCGTGATTGCCCGCAACTATGCTTGCCAGATTGCCTTGCGTTTCTGTCGCCTTTTTCGTGATAATATTAATCACGCCGTTCACCGCGTTATCACCCCACAATGTCCCGCCCGGTCCGCGTACTACTTCAATGCGATCGATATCTTCCAACACCGTATCCTGCACGTCCCAATAAACGCCGGAAAAAAGCGGATCGTAAACTTCGCGTCCGTCGATCAGCACTAAAAGTTTATTGGACAGATCGGAATTGAATCCGCGCACACTGATTGCCCAGCCATTTGAATTGACTTGCGCCACCTGAACACCCGGCACCAACCTCAGCGCCTCGGGGATAGATGTCGCACCAGAGCGCATGATGTCTTCATTCGTCAGAACATAAACCGCAGCGGGCGCATCCATCACCTTTTCCGCGGTTTTGGAAACCGACATGACGGTGGCATTGAACAACTGCTCTGGCGAGAGTGCTAAACTATCGATATCCTCCGCATGAACGGCGTGTGCGGCACATACAATTATGCTTATACGCAGTAACAGAAAGAACTTGGCGCAATATCGATTAATTGCGCAATCTCTAGAATACGGTGTCGTGGATGGATAAAGAAACATCATGCCAGCCCGGGTTCGTCCGTGAATTGAGTAACATGATTACAGACGAATCTAAATGATTCAATCCTAGATTGTATTTATCTAATTTGTGAGAGTCCGATTTTAAATGACCGTTCGCTGCGCTGCCTTAGTATTGGACGATATTATGATAAGCACTTAATCTGCGCGGTCACTTCTCACGTCAAGCGATAATTGTCTTGCAAGCCTCGGGTCGATTTGGATTTGCATTTGCGAATGATTGAGCCGAAGAGTCGGAGGAGGAAGGTTGTCTGCATATTGGGGAGATGAATTTGGTTTGCGTTTTTTATCGTCCCCAAAAAGAGATGAACCATTGCTGTTGTTAAAGTTAGATTCAGAAAATGAATCCAACAATATAGGATCAGGCTGGAACACGATCGGAGCGGGGGTTTGCGATATTTTTATGACCGTGTTGGGGATAATCGTTGGCGTCGGCGGGGCGGCATCCGAATAAAGCAATCCATTGCCGCTGCCTAGGGACGGACAGGCGCCGTTAAAGACGCAGCTAAAGCGGCGGAAATTATAGGCTAAAGATCCAATCCTATCATGAGCGGGATTGGTCGAATAAATCAGCCAATTGCCGCCGTTCATCATATTAAATGCTGATGCGCCGACATTATTAATAAAGTTTTCGCCTGCTGCGAGGATGAAGGCAGTGCTCGTCGCGGAAGAGATGAGTTGACCTGATAAAGTTAAATTGTACCCAGTGCCAGTTTGAAAGATGGTTGGGTCGGCATAAGTAATCCCGCTATTAATATCCATATTTCCAGTGTTACTACCGCCAATGGTTAAAGAGTTATAACTTATTAATCCAAGCAGCGCATCGCTGATAGATAAAGTTCCAGCGCCTGCGCCAACCCCAACGCTTGTGCCAGACGTATAGGGTTTAAAGGTTACATTCCCTGCCGTGGTGATGCCGCCTAAATTGGTGGTTATTAGGCTATTGGTAATTAAATTAATCTTGCCCTGCGTTGAGCCGCTGCCGATTATATTTGGGTTTGAACTATAATCATTAGTTGCCGCAATTCCGGGTGCGCCATTGGTCCCATATCCGGTCAGGGTAATGGAGCCGCTGCCAGTGCTATCAATAACAGCCCCTCCAGGCATAAGGATACCAGTATTATGTATACCGACACCATTTCCTATCCCAGTGATAGCTAGGTTGCCCGAATTAACACGGATAGAATTTATTCCGCCGCCATCATCCGTAATGATAATGCCGTCATTGCCTCGCGCAAAATCCCCACTATCGGTGCCATTACCCCCAATGCCGGTAATGGAAATATTGCCTGCACCGGTGGCTGCAATCACTGCGTTGGTGTCAAAAAATATTCCAGTATTGTAAAAGAAGTTGCCCGCACCTGCCGAGCCATTGATTGTAATATCTCCATTAATAGTTGAGATAGTCTGAAAATAATTATAAACGCCTTCGGCTCCCAGATCGCCATTTAAAGCGGATCCAGTTATTGAAATGGCCCCATTCGTTGTATGGATGATGCCATACTCTAAATCTGTTGCCACACCCCCCGCATTGGAGGTGCCAACCAAAGTTATTGTTCCGCTCCCACTGGTTTCAATCGTGGGGAAATAAGTTTCAATACCATCGGCATAAGACCGGGTTGTATTTCCCCATATAGAAATATTGCCACCTGCAGCATTCAGAGTGGCAACTTCGATATCAACGCCATGTCGGTGGGTTGCGCTACCCATCGCAGCCGTAACAAGTGGATTTGCGCCACCGCCAAGTATAATATTACCACCATTGGATAAGAGGGTGCTGTACCAAACTGCGATTGCGCCTGAACCTGAGGCATCATGGTCTGCATCCAATATGATGTTAAGTTTATTAGAGGTGGAAATAATATCAGAAGAATTAATAAAAATATCATTCCCGGCTTCAAGGGTCAGGGTTGCATCCCCGCCACTGCTTTTAGTGATAGAATCATTAACAGTAATATTGCCGCCTTGGCTATTGGTGCCGCTAGAGCCGGTTTGGATAATGACGGATGTGCCAGCATTCAGCGCCGTTTCAATGCTGCCGGTTGTGACAATGGCGCTGTCGTCCGTCGTCGTAAAGTTTGGATTGCCGATAACATTGGTGTCCGGCCCAGCCGCTTGAATGGTAATATCATTCGGATCCAGCAACCAATTTCCAGGCAAACCATGAATTGCAGCAGCATTTACATTTCCGGTTGCTGACAGGATTTGCTTACCTGAGGTTTCGACGTATCCGCCGTTGCCGGAGAGGTTGCCGCCTTTGGCTTCAATGAGGCCAGCAAAGTTAGTAAAATTGTCACTCCAGACCGTAACATCGCCGCCGTTGCCGGTGGTGATGGCATTGGCGTTAATATCAGCCCCAGACTGCACAATAGCTGCAAGTGATGTAGGCGTATCAACTTCACCGTGGAAGTCGCCGCCGATTTTAACCGTGCCGCCGCCTGAATCGCCGGAAGCATTGAGCAGGGCGCCGCTTAGGATTCCGACATTATCGCCGAGGACTTTGATGGTGCCGCCTCCTTCGCCGGGCTTGAGTCCGCTGGCATCGAGAGTGCCTTGCACGAGGATGGTTGAGGCGCCGGATTTTTTATCTTTATTGGCGGTGATGTTATGTTTGACGGCATGACTGCCCTCGGCATAGATCACGATCTCCCCATTCTTCATTCCCACGCTCTGCGCACGCAAGGAACC
>Ga0105240_10011201_pt1 | contig 12512 bp, 10 predicted proteins | sample KBSC54metaG_FD_80426 | JGI IMG/M metagenome (GOLD analysis project Ga0105240, IMG submission 80426) | Corn rhizosphere microbial communities from Kellogg Biological Station, Michigan, USA - KBS C5-4 metaG | ecosystem: Host-associated > Plants > Roots > Rhizosphere > Soil | place: Michigan, USA... | reverse complement strand
GGCCGCTTCGGTGGCCATGAACTCCAGGCCGAGGCCAGCGGCGCGCAGCAGATCGCGGATCTCGCGGGGCGGCAGCGCCTGCGTCCGGCCCGTGCCGAGCAGCACGAACTCCACCGTCCCGCGCGGCGCGGCGACCACGGCGGCCAGGTCGTCGGGGATCAGGTCGGCGAAGGCCGCCGGCCGCCAGGCGTGCGGCTCGTCCTGCAGGATCAGCAGCGAGCCCGGCCGCCAGACGCCCGCCACCCGAAAGCCGCCGCCGCCATAGGAATCGATGGCCGGCGGCTCGCGCATGGCGCCGTCAGCGCCGCTGCTGCAGCTTGACCGGCTGGGCCTCTTCCTCGTCGCGGCTGACGCCCCAGAGCAGGATCACCGGCAGGGCGACATAGATCGACGAGTAGGTGCCGACCAGGATGCCGAACGCCATGGTGGCGGTCAGCGAGAAGAGCGCCGAGGCCGGGTTGAAGATCGAGCCGGACAGCGCCAGCAGCGCCGTGGTGCCGGTGATAACGGTGCGCGACAGCCGCTCGTTTTCCGAGAGGTTGATCACCTCGGCAAGCGGCGTCGTCTTGTACTTGCGAAGGTTCTCGCGCAGCCGGTCGAAGCTGATCACCTTCTCGTTCATCGAGTAGCCGATCACCGTCAGGAGGGCGGCGATGGAGGTCATCGACACCTCGATCCGGGTGACCGACAGGAAGCCGACGGTCAACACCACGTCGTGGAGCACCGCCAGGATGGCGCCCAGGCCGAACTGCAGCTGGAAGCGGAACCAGATGTAGATCAGCATCAGCCCCAGCGCGGCGCCGAGCGCCTTCAGGCCGCCGATCAGCAGCTCGTTCGAAACGGTGCCCCCCACGAAGCTCTGCCCCGTGACCTTCAGGCCCGGGATCTTGGCGGCGAGCTGCTGGGCGACGAAGGCGGGCCCAGCCTCGCCGGTCTGGCCCTTCACGTCCTTGAAACGGACGTTGGCGACGTTGCCGTTCCCGACTCCCTGCACCTCGCCGCCCCCGACGCCCATGGCCGCAAGGTCGGCCCGGATCTGGGCCAGCGGCGCCGGGCCGGGCGTCGTCACCGTCATCGTGGTGCCGCCGACGAAGTCGACGCCGAAGTTCACCTTCTGCACGACGACCGACGCGCACGAGCCGACGATCAAGAGCGCCGACAGAATGGCCGCGAACGGCGCAAGGCCGACGAAGTTGAAGTGGGTCGCCCGGGGGACCAGGCGGATCAGGGGCCAGAACTTCATGTCGCGCTCCGGCTCATGCGATCGGCAGGGCTTTGGGCTTCGCCACCCGGAACCACCAGCCGATCAGGAGCTGGGTGACCACGATGGCGCTGAACACCGAGGTGATCACGCCGATCGACAGGGTCCAGGCGAAGCCCTTCACCGGCCCGGCGCCGAAGCTGAACATGATCAGCGCCGAGATCAGCGTGGTGACGTTGGCGTCGAGGATGGAGCTCATCGCGCGGCGGTAGCCCATGTCGGCCGCCGCGATGGCTGTTCGCCCGGCGTTGGCCTCGTCGCGCATCCGCTCGTAGATCAGCACGTTGGCGTCGACGGCCACGGCCATGGTCAGGATCAGGCCGGCGATGCCGGGCAGGGTCAGCGTGGCCTGGGTCATCGACAGGGCGCCGAACATCATCAGCAGGTTCACCACCAGCGCGAGGGCGGCGAACACCCCGAAGAGGCCGTAGGCCAGGACGATGAAGGCCAGGATCAGCCCCGCGCCGACCGCCAGAGAAATCGCGCCGGCGCGCACGGCGTCGGCCCCGAGTTCGGCGCCCACGGTGCCCTGTTCGATCACCTCCAGCGGCGCCGGCAAGGCGCCGGAGTTGAGCAGCAACGCCAGCTGGTTGGCGTCCGCGAGGGTGAAGTTGCCGGTGATGCGGCCCGACCCGCCGATGATCGCGCCCTGGATCACCGGCGCGGAGATCACCCGGTTGTCGAGCACGATGGCGAATCGCTTGCCGACGTTCTGGCTGGTGGCGTCGGCGAAGCGGTGCGCGCCGGCGCCGTTGAAGCGGAATTCGATGTCGGCGTTCTGGTTCTCGTCATAGCCCTGCTGGGCGTGGGTCAGCATCTCGCCCGAGACGATCACCCGCCGCTTCAGCACCAGGAAGGGCTCGCCGCGGTTCTCGCTGTTCTGGATCACCACGTCGTCCGGCGGCACCCGGCCGGCGGCGGCGTCCTGCGGGTTGACCGTTTCGTCCACCATCTGGAAGGTCAGCTTGGCGGTCTGTCCGATCACGTCACGCAGCTTTTGCGGGTCGCTCTCGCCGGGGGCCTCGATAGTAATCCGGTCGACGCCCTGCTGGCGGATGTCCGGTTCCTTGGTGCCGAGCGCGTCGATCCGGCGGCGGATGATCTCGATCGACTGCGCCACGGCGTTGCGGGCGTCGTCGGCCGCCGCCTGCGGCACGAAGGCGATCCGCACCCGCTGGTCGGGCATGCGGGTGATGGTGATGTCTCGCCCGCCGCCTTTCAGCTGCCCGCCGACCCGGCTGAGGGCGCTGATCGCCGCGTCCATCTGGGTCGCGTCGGTGACCCGGAAGCCGACGACGCCGTTGGTCACCGCCAGCTCGGAGAAGGTGATCTGCGCTCCCCGAAGCGAGGTGCGCACCTCCTCGGCGACGTCGTTGAGCCGCTCCTTGCGCAGGTCCTCGGTCTTGACCCGCAGCAGCAGCGACGAGCCGCCTTGCAGGTCGAGGCCGAGGTTCAGGCGGGCATGCGGCAGGAAGCCCGGCAACCGCGCCAGGGCGCTGTCAGGCAGGACGTTCGGAAGAGAGAACACGATGCCGAAGACGATCGACGCGAGGACGACGATGATCTTCCAGCGGGATAAGGCGAGCATGGAGTTGGGAGGCCTCGCCGATCAGGACTTGGCGTCGTTGGCCGGCGCCGGCTCACCGCGGGAGCGCACCTCCGCGATCATCGCCTTGACCACCTTGATGGTGACGTTCTGGGCGATCTCCAGGCCAACTTCCTTGTCCTCGACGCGGACGACCTTGCCGATCACCCCGCTGGACAGGATCACCGTATCGCCGCGCTTCACGGCGCCGATCTGGTTCTGCAGCTCCTTCTGGCGGCGCTGCTGGGGTCGGATCATGAAGAAGTACATGGCGACGAACAGGAAGATCAGCGGTGCGAAGGTGATCAGCTGGTCCTGCAAGCCGCCGCCCCCCGCGGGCGGCGCGGCGGCCAACACGAGGGCGAGATGGGCGATCATTCGGGCTCCGGGAAGGGTGCTGCGGCGGCCGGCATGGGCCCGCGCCAGGGTGCGCGGAAGCTAGGCGCTCGACCCAGCTTTGGCAATGCAGGCAGCTTCGCTTAAGAGGCGCGGCATGGACGAAGAGCTTCGCACCCACCTCGCGCGCATCGCCGCGGCCCTGGAACGCCTGGCCCCGCCGCCGCCGCCGACCCCCGATTTCGGCGCGGCGCGGCTGTTCCGCCACGTCGCGGCCACCGGCGACTTCGTGCCGGCCGGCGACTTCGGCCTGGCGCTCGACCTGCTGGTGGGCGTCGAGCGCCAGAAGCTGCGGTTCCTGGAGAACCTGCGCCGCTTCGCCGCGGGCCTGCCCGCCAACCACGCCCTGCTCTGGGGCGTGCGGGGCACGGGCAAGAGCTCGCTGGCCAAGGCGGCGTTCATGGAGGCGGCGGCCGTGCACGGCGACCTGAAGCTGGTGGAGATCGACCGCGACGACGTGCCGGCCCTCCCCGCCCTGTTCGACCAGCTGCGCAAGGCCCCGGAGCGATTCATGGTCCTGTGCGACGACCTCTCGTTCGAGGAGGGCGCCGCAGCGGCCAAGGCGCTGAAGTCGGCGCTGGAGGGCGGGGTCTCCGGCCCGCCGGCCAACGTGCTCTTCGTCGCCACCTCGAACCGCCGGCACCTGATGAGCCGCGACCATGGCGAATCGCGCGGCGCCATCGCCGCCGCCGAGGACGCCGAGGAGGACATCAGCGTTTCCGATCGCTTCGGCCTATGGATCGGCTTCCCGCCCATGGACCAGGACGCCTACCTGTCGGCGGTGCGCGCCTATGCGGTGAAGTTCGACCTGATGGTCCTGGGCCTCGACCGCCGCGCCCTGCAATGGGCCCAGCTGCGCGGCGCACGCTCGGGCCGCGTCGCCTGGCAGTTCGTCCGCGACCTGGCGGGGGAGTTGGGCAAGCCGCTGCCGCTGTGACTGTGCTGGACGCTGGCGCCGCGGTGTTGCCTCGACCGATGAGGAACGCCGACCCTCACCGAGAATCCCAACGAGGCAGGATGTCGCGGGCTGAGGGTAGGTTGGGATTAATGCCGCTTCGGTAGAGTAGGTTGCAGGGCGGGAGAATCCTTCATGCAACCGGCCGCCAGACGTCAACGGCTCTGGACGCTCGGCTTGGCCTTCGGCGGGTTGATCGCGGCGGTGCTGGCGGTGGTGACCATCGTCTGGATCAACATCGGCCTGATCAAAAAGGCGGCGGCCGAAGTTGGCGAGGCCAAAGGTGAGTTGGCCTGGGCGGACGCCGTTCTCGACGCCGCCAGCGACCAGCAGAACGCCTTCGAAGGCCTGATCGCCACGCACGACCCGCGTTATGTCGCCCCTTACGAAGTCGGCCAGGCGCGCTTCAAGCACGCATTCGAGCAACTGAGCGCCTCTTCCGCCGACGACACGACCGCCCAGCGCCGCGAGGTGGCCAACGTCGGCCAATTTGAGCGGAACTGGATTGCCGTGGCGGGGCCGCATGTGGCCGCGGCCAAGACCGGTCGCGTCCTGGCCCCACCGGCGCCTGGCGGATTGGACGGGATGAAGCAGGTCCGGCGCGCGGTCGAGTATCTGCGCGACGTCGAACTCAAGACATTGGCCCAGCGCCAGCGCTTGCTGGATGGCGCCTATGGCGCGACGCGCAGGGCCATGGTCGTCGGGTCGAGCGCCGCGCTGGCGTTCGTGCTGGTGATCCTTGGCCTGGCCGCCCGGCAGCTGATCAATGAGCGTCGCCGCGCCGAGGACGCGGCGCGGCGACTGGGCGACGCCCTGGAGCGGGCGCAGGCCGCCGAACGCACGAAGGCGCGGTTTCTGGCCAACATGAGCCACGAGATGCGCACCCCTCTCAACGGCGTCAGCGGCATGACCGAAGCCCTGGCCCACACCAAGCTCGATCCGCTGCAGTCCGAACTGGTCGAGGCGATCCGCTTCTCGTCCGCGACGCTCGATCACCTGATCGGCGACCTGCTCACCGTGTCGAACGGCGGGGTCGCCGCGGTGGTCGAGCATCAAACCACGAAGTTCCACTTCGGCGCGGCCATCCGCGCTACGGCTCTGCCATTCAGCATCGAGGCAGAGGCCAAGGGCCTGGCTTTCGGCGTGGCGATCGATCCAGCCGCCGATGTCCGGGTCACGGGCGATCCTGGCAGCGTCGGCGAATTGCTCACTTGCCTGCTGTCCAACGCCCTCAAGTTCACCGAGCGCGGGCAGGTCGGGGTCAGCGCACGGCGGGTCGGCGAAGGGGTGTTCAGCGTCGAGGTCTCCGACACCGGGGTCGGCTTCGACGAGGCGCATGTGGCCGCCATGTTCGAGACCTTCAACCAGGAGGACGACAGCGATACGCGGCGTTTCGGCGGGGCGGGACTGGGTCTGTCGGTCGCCCGGCGGCTGGCGGCGGAGCTGGGCGGAAGACTCGAGGCCCATTCGACGCCTGGCGAGGGGTCGGTCTTCAGCTTCGAGATCGAAATGCCAGTGGCGAGCGATGAGATCGGGGCCGGCCAGTCGGCAGACACGGCGTGCGCCGACGAACCCCACGAGGTGATGCGCGCGCTGATCGTCGACGACAACTCCACCAACCGCAAAGTCCTGGAGCTGATCCTCGACCAGCTCGGAGTCGAGTGGGTCTCGGTGGAGGACGGCCACCTGGCGGTGGAGGCGGCCTGCGAACAGGCCTTCACGGTGATCCTGATGGATATCCAGATGCCGGTGATGGATGGCCTGACCGCCACCCGCGAGATTCGCCGCATCGAGCGCGAGACGGGGCGGCCGGCGGTCCCGGTGATCATCGTTTCGGCCAGTTGCCAGTCCGAGCATGTTGAGGCCGGCCGCACCGCCGGCGCGCAGCGCCATCTCGGCAAGCCCGTAAGCCCGCAGGCGCTGATAGAAGCGCTGCACGACGTGCTTGCGGACACCGCACAGGCCGCGTGACCACGGGCGGCGCAATGTCGTCGCGCTCCGAGAGCGGAACTGCAACGACCGCATCGTATCGATTCACCGGTTGCGGTGGCGCCGGAATGGGGTTGTTGACGCCTTCGCGGCGAGGCCCTGGGCGCCGGTGGCGCTGTCCAGGGCAATCACCGCGTCGGCGGCGCCCAGGACCGCCTCGATGTCGCGGTAGAGCCGCCCCAACACCTCATCGGCAGCGGCAGGCGCCTCGTAGTTCGGGGGCTGGAACAGGTTCTCGGGGTGACCTTCCTTGTCCAGCACCGGCAGGGCCAGCACGAGCAGGTTGTCCTGGGCCAGCGCCAGGGGCCGGCCCAGGCCGGGCCGGCGGCCGAGGGCCAGGAGGCGCTCCATGAAGTCCGGGGTGACGAGGGCGCGGGCCATCACCTGGTCGGTGGCGTAGACCTCGTACTCCCGTTCGAACTCGGCGCTCTCCAGACCGACGCGCTCCAGATGAGGCGTCGCCAGGGCGTCGCGCAGGTTGCCCAGCGCGCCGGCGTCGGCGCTGAGCGCGGTGACGCCGGTCAGGCGGTTGTGCAGCTCCAGCTCGATCAGCAGGCCATGGAAGACCGGCTTCAGGCGCAGCGTCCGTTTGAGGACCAGCTGCACGATGCTGATCTTCAGGCCCCGGCGGACGCCCACGATCGCGTCGTCGGCGCGGGCGGTGTCGAAGTGGCGGAAGACGTGGAACCGGCGCAGCCGCGCCAGGTCCGGCGGCGGAGGCCGCTGGAAGGTCAGGTCGCCGAGCAGTCCCGCCAGGGCCGGCAAGACCCGCGCCTTGTAGAGTCGGCCATACTCCGCCGCGAGCCGGCTGGCGGCGATCAGGTGGCCGGTCAGCCCGCCCGCGACCACCGCCACCGGCAGCAGGAGCAGGTTGAAATCGGCGTCGTGGACGGCGTAGACGGCCCAGCCCGTCAGGCCGAGCAGGGCGCCGGCGGGCGCCAGCCCCGCGGCCCGGCGGCGAATGTGGCGGCCGGCGTCCTGTCTCACCGCCTCCAGTTCCGTCAGGATCGGGCTCAGGGCGTCCTGCAGGCGAGACGGCGCGTCGCTTCGGAGCGCTGGCTGCGGACCTCGCAACCACATCAGCCAGGCGTGCAGCCGCGCCGCGAGGACGACGAACAGCCAGGCGGCGATCGCGCCGAGGATGAGGCCGTGGACCCATCCGTCCAGGCTATGCGCCTCGACCGGATCGAAGACGCCGATCAGGATGACGCCTGCGACCAGGATGGCCGCGCCGATCGTGGCGGTAACCGACCAGTAGAGGCGCTCGTGACGCCAGAGCGGAGGCTGCCGCGGCGCCGTCAGCCAGGCGCGCAGCGTGATGAACGGCCAGACGGCGATCGCCCAGGCGACCAGGCCCGCCACCGCGCCGCCCGCCGCGCCCGCGCCGCCCTGCCCGCGGAAACCATAGAGGGCCGACAGCGCGGGGACCGCGACCGCCGAAGCCAACAGCGCCTGCGTGAAGCGCCGCGCGCCCCGCGGACCCAGCCGGGGCGCGTCGTTCGCCTGGAGCAGGCGGTCAGCCACCTCGCCCGGAGCTCGAAGGCGCGCTCACGGCGCCCACTGATGCACCGGGACGGCGCTGCGCTGGCTCTCGCAGTAGGCCGACATCATTTCTTGCAGGTCGCCGCCGCGCCGGGCGAGCGCCGCGCGCTGCCAGGCGGCGCCGGTCTGGCCGCTCGTCACCCGGGCCTCCACGACGCCCAGGTAAAGGTCCTGGTCGGCCTGGTCGACGCCAAAGGCGGCCAGCCCGCGCCGGGCTTCCCGCAGGAGCTCGACCACCAGGTGGGGGGCGGCGATCTCTCGGCCGGCCCAGGCGAAGCGGGCGTCCAGGCCGTGCCGGGCGGCGGCGTAGAAGTTGGCGTGGGCGTCGGCGAACGGGAGGACGAAGCCACTGTCCACGAAGGCGCGGACGAGGCCGAGGTAGAAGGCCGCGTTGGCGATCATGTCGACCATGGTCGGGCCCGAGGGCAGGATGCGGTGCTCGATCCGATAATGCGGCCGCCCGCCCGGTTCGAAGCCGACCACAGGCCGGTTCCAGCGCCAGATGGTGCCATTCTGCATCCGCAGGTGGCGCATGGCCTCGGGCGGCTCGTCGAACACCATCGGCAGCAGGGCCGGGTAGTCGTCGGCATTGCAGGCCAGCAGCTCGGCCATCGAGGACTTGGCGTAGCCGGCGCCGAAGGTGACCCGGCCGTGCTGGCCGCTGTGGTCGGTCAGCGGCACCGCCTGCTCGAACAGCGGGATGCGGGTCTCGCGCCAGAGGTCGAGTCCGAACACGTAGGGGGCGTTGACCCCGGCGGCCAGCACTGGCCCGGACACCATCATCGAGGCGTTCAGATAGCGGTGGGCGAGACGGGCCGGGGTCTTCAGATGGACCTGGAAAGAGGTGGTCGCTCCCTCCAGCATCACGTCGCGATGGGTGGTCTGCAGGCGCTGCTCGCCCTCGATGTCCACCACCAACGGGCCGCCGTGCTGGCGGATCGCCTCGCGGTTCAGCGCCTTGTAGCGCTTCATCGGCGACAGGTTGTCCAGCGACATGTCCGCGTCGCGCAGGGTCGGCAAGGTGCCGATCAGGATCACGTTGGCGTCCATCCCGTGCGCCACCCCGTTGCAGCGGCGCCAGATGTCGGTCAGCGACGCCTCGGCGCGGCTCAGCGCATTGCCCGTCATAGGCAGCGGATCGCAGTTGAATTCGACGTTGAAGCGCGACAGCTCGGAGACCACCAGCGGGTCGGCCAGCGCCTCCAGGAACGCGACGTTGATCGGGCTCGGGTAGCCGCCGTGGTCGAGCAGCCAGGTCTCGACCTCGAAACCGATCGCGAAGCCGTCCTCGCAGAGGCCCCGGCGGGCGTCGAGGCCCAGCAGCAAGTCGGTCTCGGCCCGCAGCCGCCCCTGGAACGTCTCGAAGTCGGCCGCGGTGAACCGAATCCGCTCGATCTCTTCGCCCATCGACCTCTCCCGGCTGGCCGTGAAGTCGGCCACAGCCGCGCGGGAGGGGCAAGGCTTCTCAGCGCATCGATCCCCCCGCGGCGGGGATTGGCCGCGGGGTCAGCTCGACGGCAACGCCAGGACCGGGTCGATCGGACGGGTCTTGGCGCCGGGGGCCGGGGCGTAGCGGACCTCGAAGTGCAGCATCGGCTGGCTGGCGTCGCCGCTCATCCCCACCAGGCCGATCTCCTGGCCCTGGGCGATCTGGTCGCGGATGTGCACGGTGAACCGGTCGAGGTGGCCGTAGGCGGTCACCCAGCCATCGGCGTGCAGCACCAGCACCAGGTTGCCGTAGCCCGGCACCTCGTTGCCCGCATAGACCACCTGGCCGGCGGCGGAGGCGCGGACCGACGTCCCCTGGGCGGCCTTGATGTCGATGCCGTCGTTGCGCTGGCCCACGGCGCGGGGGCCGAAGCCGGAAAGAACGTCGCCACGGACCGGCCAGACGAACTTGCCGCGCGCGGCAGCCATGATCTCGGCGCTGTTGAGCGGTGGCGCGGCCGACTGGGCGGGCGGCGGCGCCGGCGGGCGCGACGGGGTGGCGTAGCTCGGCGTCGACGGCGGCGCGCTGGGCGGCGGCGGGGCGCTCGGCGAACGGGTGACCGGGAGCGGAGTCTCCAGGCCGGCGCTCGGCTGCGGCGGCGCCGCGGCGTAGGCGGGCGGACGCGAGGTCGGGGTGTAGCCGGTGGCTCGTTGCGGCGGCGGCGACGGCGGCGGCGCGGCCTCGACATACTGGGTCGTGGTCACGCGCGTCCGGATCGGGCCGCTGTCGCGCATCGACGCCGGCAGGCCGATCTTCTGGCCCGTTCTCAGGCCGGCGCGCGAAGAGATGTGGTTCAGCTGCGCCAGTTCGTCGGGCGCCACGTTGAAGCGGCGGGCGATGCCGGCCAGGGTGTCGCCTCGCTCGACCACATAGGCCTTGGCCACCGGCACCTTCAGGATCTGGCCGGGCCGCAGGCGATAGGGCGCACGAAGGTCGTCGTTGGCGTCGAGGATGACCTGGCGGGTGGTGTGAAAGCCGCGCGCCAGGGCGTCGACGTGGTCGCCCCGCTGCACCTCGTACTCCTGGAAGATGCCGGATGCGGACACGACGTCGCCGCCGATGCTGACCTGCTCGACCGTCTGGCGGCGCGGCGCGGCGTAGGACGGGGTCCGGGGCGGCGGCGCATAGGCATTGGCAGGTGGCGGCGCCGGCGCTGCGGGCGGCGGAGGCGCGGGCCGGCTCGGGACGGCCGGCGCCTCGTGATAGGCGGCGCGTGGCAGCATCGAGCCGTCGGCCGAAGCGGTCGGCCCGGGGGCGGCGGCGGGCGGCGCAGCGTCGGTGGGCGGCGGGACGTCGTTGGCGGTGGTGGCGCTGGCGGGCGAGGTCATCGCGCCGGCGGCCGCGGCCGGCGGCGGCAGGGCATGGCTCTCCACCTGCGGCAGGGGCGCGCGGAAGCGGGTGGGATCGCCCTCGTCGGCCCGGGCCGCGGGCGCAGCCGGGGCGGGGGCAGCGGCCGGCGGAGGCGCGGGGGCGGCGGCCTGGCTGATCGGATATTGCGGCGTTGTCGTGCACGCCGCGGTGGCCACGAGGACGAACGCGAGCGCGCCAGTCCCTCGCCAAAGATTCCTCATCGGCGCTCCCTCACGCACTCCTGCGAACGGACGGTCGCTGGTTCGTGCTTAATCATCGGTTAAGCCTCACATGCGCCGGCGGCCAAACGTGGGCCGTCGGCTCAGAGTTCGCGCGCCACGCCGTCGAGCAACGGAACGAAGCGCACTTCGCATAGGATCTCCGACCGAAACGCCCCGTCCCCGTCGCCGGCGTATCGGATCAGCTGCTGCACCGGCCCCTTGCCGATGGGCGCCACGAGGACGCCCGATGGTTTGAGCTGGGCAAGCAGGGTCTTGGGTTCAGACGGCGCCGCCGCCGTGACCAGAATACGGTCGAAAGGCGCCTGGGCGGCCCAGCCGGCCCCGCCGTCGCCGAAACGGGTGATGATATTGGTCAGCTGCAGCGTCTTGAACCGCGCCTCGGCGTCCTTCATCAGCGTGCGATACCGCTCGATCGTGTAGACCAGCCGCGACAGGCGCGAGAGCACCGCGGTCTGGTAGCCCGACCCGGTGCCGATCTCCAGCACCCGGGCCCGCGGCTCCAGGGTCAGGGCCTGGGTCATCAGGCCGACGATGTAGGGCTGGCTGATGGTCTGGCCGCAGGCGATCGGCAGCGCCGAATCCTCCCACGAGCGGTCGCGGAACAGGTCGGGCGTGAACAGGTTGCGCGGGGTGCGCTCGATCGCCGCAAGCACCGCCGGGTCGGTGATGCCCTGGGAGCGCAGGCCCAGAATCAGGCGCGCAACCCGGGTGTCATGATTGTCGGCGTCCTTGGCCGGTGAGCTCATTCAGGAATCCGAAGCTTGGGCGGCGCGCCGCCGAGCACGCCTTTTAGGGCGTGAATCGTCGGCATGTGGGTCAAATCAATGTGCAACGGGGTGACCGAGATGCGCCCCCCCAGCACGGCGGCCAGGTCCGTGCCGTCGGTCAGCTCCGGGCGCCGACCGGAGAAGCCCATCCAATAGTAGTCGCGCCCGGCCAGGTCGCTACGCCGCTCGACCCGCAGATTGTGGATTTCCCGCAGGCCCTGGCGGGTGACCTCCACCGTATCCACCTCGGCCGGCGGACGGTTCGGGAAGTTCAGGTTGATCACCACGTCCTTGGGCCAGCCGGCCTCCAGCAAACGCTGGATGATGCCGGGCGCGAAGGCCTCGGATGTCTCCCAATGGATCGGCTGGCCTTCCTGGAAGTAGGTCATGGCCTGGGACAGGGCGATCCCCGGCACGCCCAGCGCCATGGCCTGGATCGCGCCGGCGACCGTGCCGGACATGGTCACGTCCTCGGCGACGTTGTGGCCGCGGTTGACCCCCGATAGGACGAGGTCGGGCATGTGGTCCTTCAGCAGCTCTTCCACCGCCAGCATCACGCAGTCGGTGGGCGTGCCGGAAACGGCGAACCGGCGGTCGTTCAGCTTGCGCGCCCGCAGCGGCGCCGACAGCGTCAGGGCCCGCGAGGCCCCCGACTGCTCGACCTCGGGCGCCACGACCCAGACGTCGTCGGAGAGCTGGCCGGCGATCCGCTCAAGGACGGCAAGGCCCTCGGCGTTGATCCCGTCGTCGTTGGTGAGGAGGATCCTCATCCCTCGCCCCCGATGTGCGTGACCCCCCGCATGTAGGGATGCAGCGCCTGGGGCACCGCGATGCGCCCGCCTTCGTCCTGATAGTTCTCCATGACCGCCACCAGGGTGCGCCCCACCGCCAGCCCGGAGCCGTTCAGGGTGTGGACGAAGCGCGTGCCCTTCTCGC
>Ga0105240_10011200_pt1 | contig 12513 bp, 13 predicted proteins | sample KBSC54metaG_FD_80426 | JGI IMG/M metagenome (GOLD analysis project Ga0105240, IMG submission 80426) | Corn rhizosphere microbial communities from Kellogg Biological Station, Michigan, USA - KBS C5-4 metaG | ecosystem: Host-associated > Plants > Roots > Rhizosphere > Soil | place: Michigan, USA... | reverse complement strand
CTTGACCACGCCCCGGCCGGCTTCTTCTCCGTCGATGGCGCGGGCGACATCGTCTATCTCAATGCCACGCTTGCCGCCTGGCTCGACCACGATCTGGCGCAGGTCGGCGCCGGCTCGCTCAAGCTCGGTGACATCGTCGCCGGCGAGGGCGCGAAGCTCCTCACCACGCTTGCCGCCGCGCCGGGCGAGGTGAAGACCGAGGTGCTCGACATCGATCTGCGCACGCGCAGCGGCAAGCCGGTGCCGGTGCGACTGTTCCACAAGGTCGCCTTCGGCGCCGACGGCTCGGTGGGCGCCTCCCGCACACTGGTGCTCAATCGCGCCAAGGACGACGGCAGCGACCCGCAGCGCGCCGCCGAAGTGCGCTTCATGCGTTTCTTCCAGAACACGCCGATGGCCATCGCCACCGTCGACCGGCATGGGCGCATTGCCCGCAGCAATGCGCGCTTTGCCTCGTCCTTCGAAGGGGCGCTCAAGGGCGACGACCGCTCGATTCTCTCCGTCGTCGCCGAGCGCGACCGGGCCGCGCTCGAAGCCGCCATCCGTCGGGCGGCGGAGGGCGAGAGCGAGATCGCGCCGGTCGAAGCCGCCCTGGCCGGGCAAAGCGAGCGGTGGGCCAATTTCTTCGTCCTCGGCGTCCAGGACGGCGACGGCGAGGCCGCGATCGTCTACGCGCTCGAGACGACGGCGCAGCGCACGCTGGAGAACCGAATCTACCAGCAACAGAAGATGGAATCCGTCGGGCAACTCGCCGGCGGCATCGCCCACGATTTCAACAACGTGCTCTCCGCCATCATGATGGCGACCGACTTCCTGCTGAACGCGCACAAGCCGACCGATCCGTCCTTCAAGGACATCATGCAGATCAAGCAGAACGCCAATCGCGCTGCCGCTCTGGTGCGGCAGCTTCTGGCGTTCTCACGCAAGCAGACGCTGCGGCCCCAGGTGCTCGACCTCGGCGAGGTGCTCGGCGACCTCGGCATGCTGTTGAAGCGGTTGATCGGCGAGAAGGTGACGCTCGAGGTCACGCACGGCCGCGACCTGTGGCCGGTCAAGGCCGACATCTCGCAGTTTGAGCAGGTGGTGGTGAATCTCGCCGTTAACGCGCGTGACGCCATGCCGGACGGCGGCAAGCTCACCTTGCGTACCGCCAATGTCGAAGCCAAGGACGCCGGCGGCTTCGGTACCAAGGGCATGCCGTCCGGCGATTACGTGCTTGTCGAAATCGGCGACACCGGCACGGGCATCCCGACGGAGATCATCGACAAGATCTTCGAGCCGTTCTTCACCACAAAGGAAGTCGGCAAGGGGACCGGCCTCGGCCTGTCGACGGTCTACGGCATCGTCAAGCAGACCGGGGGGTACATCTATGCGGACTCCGAGCCTGGACGCACCACCTTCCGCATCTTCCTGCCGCGCCATGTACCGACCGCAAGCGAAAAGCAGGCAAGCGAGCCGCCGGCGGTCGTCGGCGCCATGTCCGCGGCGGACACCATGGCCAAGGCCGCAGCGGCCGATCTCACCGGCGAGGGCCGGATCCTGCTCGTCGAAGACGAGGAGGGGCTGCGCGCGCTCAATGCCCGCGGCCTGTCGTCGCGCGGCTATACGGTGCTGGAGGCCAGTAACGGTGTCGAGGCGATCGAGGTGCTCGAGCGCGAGGGCCATGTCGATCTCGTCGTGTCCGACGTGGTGATGCCGGAGATGGACGGGCCGAGTCTGCTCAAGGAATTGCGCCGCCGGGATCCGAAGGTGAAAGTGATCTTCGTCTCCGGCTATGCCGAAGAAGCGTTCGCCAAGAATTTGCCCAGCGAAGAGCAATACGCATTCCTGGCCAAGCCCTTCACGCTCAAGCAGCTGGTCGCCGAAGTGAAGAAGACGCTGTCAGAATAAACGGCAGTGCTGGTTTCAGCCCTGGGCTGTCAGTTGCAGGCTCGGGCCAACTGCACCTTCGAGAACATTTCCGATTGGAGGCGGCAGGCGAGTACGCCATGGCCGGCGAACTGTCCCTGCGGCGCGCGGAAATAATCGGACTCGATCATCGCGCCGGCGGCGCCTACGGCAATGGCGAGGTCGGCAGGAGACGCTGTCAGCCGCGGCGACACCGGCGGCGCGGGTTTGGCTGCAGCGGCGACAATCCCTGTCAAAATCATGGCGACGATGAGAGCGGCACGCATGGTCGCCTCCTTTTTGAGGTCCCAATGCCGGGGCAATGCCCCGGCCGCCCGCAGGTTCCTGAGAGCCTTTGACAATCGCGTGACGTGAATTCGCGGGCCTGCGGCGTCAGCGCCCCTTACAATGGTTCGGCACCCTGCCTATTTTCATTGCCGCCATTCCGGCCTTGGGAGAATCGACGTCATGTTCCGCCACCGTTGGTTGATCGCGCTCGCTGCGATCGCGACCGCTCTGGTGCTGGCTTCGGGCGATGTTGCCTCAGCGCGGGCGGGAGGCGGATTCTCCGGCGGCAGCCGCGGGATGCGCACGTTCTCGGCCCCGTCGGCGACGCGCACCGCACCGTCGGCAGCGCCCATCACGCGCAGCATGACCCAGCCGAGCCGCACCGCCCCCGTCGGCGCCGGCGCAACCCGTCCCGGCCTGTTCGGCGGCGGCTTGTTCGGCGGACTGGCCGCCGGCTTCCTCGGCGCCGGCCTGTTCGGGCTGCTGTTCGGCCACGGCTTCTTCGGCGGCATGGGGGGCTTCGGTTCGCTGATCGGCCTCGTGCTGCAGCTCGCGCTGGTGTTCCTCGTCGCCAAGATGATCTTTGCCTGGTGGCAGCGGCGCAGCACGCCGGCCTCGGCCTATGCCGGGACGGGCGGCGGCGCCGGGACCGGCGGCGGGTTCGGCTTCTCCTCGTTGGGTGCCGGCTTCGGCGGCGGCAGTGCGGCGGCGTCCGAGCCGATCACCATTGCCAAGTCCGACTACGACGCCTTCGAGCGCCTGCTCGGCGAGGTCCAGGCCGCCTATTCGGCCGAGGATCTCAACGCGCTGCGCGCGCGCGTGACGCCGGAGATGCTGTCCTACTTCTCCGAGCAGTTGTCGCAGAACGCCAGCCGCGGTCTCGTCAACAAGGTCACCGGCGTGCATCTGTCGCAGGGCGACCTGGCCGAAGCCTGGCGCGAGGGCGACACCGAATACGCCACCGTGGCGATGCGCTTCGCCATGACCGACAGCATGGTCGATCGCGCCAGCGGGCGCGTCGTCGAGGGCGGTAGCCCCGAAGAGGTCACGGAAGTGTGGACCTTCGTGCGTAGCCGCGGCGGATCCTGGATTTTGTCGGCGATCCAGCAGACCTGAAGCGCGGCTTAGGGCGTGGCCCCGGCGCCGCGGATCGCGCGTTTGGCGGCAGCGGCGTCGTCGATCGGCTCCAACTCCGCGCGCTGGTCCTCCGGCAGGCGGCGCTCGAACCTGACGCCGATCTGGCGCATCTTGCGCCACACAACGTGACACGTGCGCCGCGCCGCCCCGGTCTCGGTCAGCCAGAGCAGGAAGCGATCGGGCACCTTGTCGGGGTAGGGCACGTCGAGGCGCGCGCCGGTGTCGGAGATATCGGACAGCACGCAGCCGACCGGCCGACCCGGCCTGAGCTCGAGCCGCGCCTTGTAGCAGACGGGGCGGCGGCGGCTCTTTCGTTTGTCTTGGCTCATGGCGGCTGCCGCGGAGGCGTCCGATGAGGCGCAGTCGAGGGCGACGCGCCGAGGAAGACGAGCATAGACCCGCACCGCTTACCAATTGCTGAAAGCCGGTTCCAGGCCCGGCTCTGACCGTTGACCGTGAAGCCAAATCCGTCTATCTGCCCGCCGGCAACATGGTTTTCGGCCTCTCTTGCTGACACGCTCCCGGCTTTGGGCTGCGCCTCAAGTGACCCCCCAAAACTCGGATTGTTGCCGCCGTCACGATGCGCGTGCCGGCGTACAACGAAGAGACGCTTGAAAGGAACTACGATGGCTACCGGAACTGTGAAGTTCTTCAATACCCAGAAGGGCTACGGCTTCATTCAACCCGACGACGGCTCGAAGGATGTGTTCGTGCACATCACCGCCGTGGAGCGCGCCGGCATGCGTTCGCTCAACGAGGGCCAGAAGGTCAGCTTTGAAATCGTCACCGAGCGTGGCAAGCAGGCGGCAGGCAATCTGCAGCCGATGTGAGACCACACGCATCGTGACCGATGTCAAAGCCCGGCGGCGACGCCGGGCTTTTTGATTCCGCAGGCCGGAACCGAACTGGCGATTGCGGCAGAAGGTCGCCGCCGGAATAGCGTCACGCTCCCGGGGTTCAACTGTCCAGCCGAAGGCCGGCATGTCGCTTTGGTCCCGTTCGGCGGGGAGACGTTCACATGACCATTGTTCGGATTTCGGCGGCGGCGGCCGCCGCCGCGTTGATCACGGGCTTTGTCGTTGCGCCGGTCGCGGCGCAGCAGGCGACCATGACCTTCTTCGTCACCAGCCACGGACCCGGCAAGGGCGCGGATCTCGGCGGCCTCGCCGGCGCCGACGCGCATTGCGCGGCGCTGGCGCAATCGGCCGGTGCGACCGCCAAGACCTGGCATGCCTACCTGTCGACGCAAGGGTCCGGCGCGGTCAACGCGCGCGACCGCATCGGCAAGGGGCCTTGGACCAACGCCAAGGGCGTCGTCATCGCCACCGACGTGACGCAACTGCACGGCAACAACAACCTGACGAAGCAGACGGCCCTGTCGGAAAAGGGCGAGATCATCAACGGTCGGGGCGACACCCCGAACCGCCACGACATCCTCACCGGCTCGCAACCGGACGGCACCGCCTTCACCGATGCCCAGGATCACACCTGCAAGAACTGGACGAGCAGCACCGACGGTTCCGCGATGCTCGGCCACGCCGACCGCATGGGTCTGCGCGAAGACACCGAGTCGCATTCCTGGAACTCGTCGCATGCCTCGCGCGGTTGCACCCAGGACGGGCTGCGCTCGACCGGCGGCGACGGCCTGCTGTACTGCTTCGCAACGCCTTGACGGATATCACGATGCCGCGCGGCGCGGTAAAGGGTTCCGCCGTCGCCGCGCGGTCGCCCCTGCGTCCTTTGATGGCGGCGAATCGATTGCCGAATTGTTAGCATTGCGTCGGTAGCCGGTTAGCTTACAAATCGGGTCGCCGGATTGCGATGCAGGGGAGAGGGCGGCGCCAGCTTCGACGTGCGCCCGCGATGTTTGATGCCCGAACTGACGAACGCGTTGCTGCTGGCCGGCGAAGCCCTCATTTATTTTGTGGCGCTCGGCGCGCTCCTGCGTGCCCGCAAGCGAATCGGCCTCGGCGCCTTCTTCTGCGCGCTCGGGGTCATGCATTTTCTCGAGACCTATCTCGCGAGCGCCCTTTACGTGCCGCTGCCGTTCGGCATCGTCGCCTCGCCCGGCTCGACGGTACTGTTCACCGGCAAGCTGATGATGCTGCTGCTGCTCTACATCCGCGAGGACGCGGTTGTGGTGCGCCAACCGATCTACGGCCTGCTGTTCGGTAACGTCCTGCTGTTCGCGCTCGGCTTCGTGCTGCGCCACCACATCGTGCCGGACGGCCAGTCCGCCGATTTCGGCTTCCTCGACCGCATGGGCGCATTGATGGTGTGGGGAACGGCGATCCTGTTCTTCGACTGTATCATCATCATCTTGTTGTACGAGCGTACGCGCGCCTGGTTCGGCGATCACCTGTTGCCGCGCCTGGCGCTCTCCGCCGCGCTGGTGCTGAGCTTCGACCAAATCGCGTTCTTCGTCGGCCTCAACATGCTCACCGGCGCCGGCCTGCCGATGCTAGTGGGCGGCTGGGCGGCGAAGATGGGCGCGGTCGCGTTGTACAGCGCGTTCGCAACGATCTATCTCAAATATTTCGAGCGTCCGCTGCTGCGCGGCCGGAACGTGCCACGCATCGCCGACGTGTTCGACCTGCTCACCTACCGCGAGCGCTATGAGGACCTGTTGGCGCGCACCGGCTGCGACGCGCTCACCGGCGCGCTCGACCGCCATTCGCTCGAGGCGCACGGTCGGCGTTCGGTCGAGCATGCCGCCGCGATCGGGCAGCCGCTGGCGCTGCTGCTCGTCGACATCGACCACTTCAAGGATTTCAACGACCGCTTCGGCCATTCGGTCGGCGACCGCATGCTCAAGCGCGTGTGTCTCGACATCATGGCCGCCGCGCGTGTCTCCGACTTCACCTACCGCTTCGGCGGCGAGGAGTTCGTGGTGATTGCCGAAGGGCTCGATCCCGCCGATGCGACGGTCATGGCCGACCGCATCCGCCGCCGCATCGCCGGCGCCGCCGCCGGTCATCCGGGCGAGGCGGTCACGGTGAGCATCGGCGTCGCCGTCTGTCCGCGCGACGGCACCGATTACGACGCCGTGTTCGAGATCGCCGATAAGCGGCTCTACGAGGCCAAGGCCGGCGGCCGCAATTGCATCGTCGACGGACGGCCGAAGACACCCGACGGCCACGTGCGGCTCGTCGCGGGCTGATATAGTCGCCGGCATCCGACACAAGAGGTGGCCGATGCGCTACGAGCTGTTCTATTGGCCGGAAATCCAGGGTCGCGGCGAATTCGTGCGGCTGGCGCTCGAGGATGCCGGCGCCGATTACGACGACGTCGCGCGCAAATCCGGCGGCATGGACCGCATGATGGCGATGATGCGTGGCGCGCGCGAGAAGCGGCCGCCGTTCGCGCCGCCGTTTCTCAAGGCCGGCAAGCTCGTGATCGCCCAGGTCGCAGAGATCCTGTTCTACCTCGGACCGAAGCTGAAGCTCGCGCCGGCGAGCGAGGCGGACCGGCTCTGGCTGCACCAGTTGCAGCTCACGGTCACCGACTTCGTCAAGGAGGTCCACGACACGCATCATCCGGTCGGCGCGAGCTTCTACTACGAAGACCAGAAGCCGGAGGCGAAACGCTACGCGCAAGGCTTCCTCGACGAGCGCGCGCCGAAATATCTCGGCTATTTCGAGACCGTGCTGGCGCGCAGCGGCGGCCCGTGGCTCATGGGGCGGCGCATGACGACGATCGACTTGTCGATATTCCAGCTCGTCGAGGGCATGCGATATGCCTTTCCGAAAGGCATGGCCCGCATCGAGAAGAAGGTGCCCGGCCTCCTCGACGTGCACGCGCGCGTCATGAAGCGGCCGGGCATCAAGGCCTATCTCGCCTCGGAACGGCGCATTCCGTTCAACGAGAGCGGCATCTTCCGCCACTATCCGGAGCTCGACCGGTAGTCCTTTTGGTCCCTCCCGCCTCAGGGAGGGAGAGACGTCAGCCTTGCGCCGCGAGCGCCTTGCCGCCGGAGGAGACCGGCTTCGCCCCGATCAGTGCGAAGGCGATGACGCAGGGGACCGTGCCGGTGTTGACCCAGTCGTGGATGGTGCCGCGCTGGACCATCACGTCGCCGGCCTTCAGCCGCACTGTGCCGGTTTCCATTACCATGTCGATTTCGCCCGAGATCACCACGGCGTAGTCGAGCGAGTCGGTACGGTGGTTGCGTGGGGCGACGCCGGGGCCGAAGCTGACGACGCGAAACACGCTGCCTTCAGCGATCGCGGTCGGGATCTTCTTTTCGGAGGGATCCGCGTTGCTGTCGTTGTTTGCCGGCAGTTCCTCGGTCGACCAGATGACGCTGTAGGTCGCGCCGGGCCGCGGTGAGTGCTGGTTCTTGACCTGCTCGTCGATCAGCACCGTCGAGCGTCCCTGGGCGTCGTGTCCGGTGACCACGCGGCGAATGTTCAGCGTCATCGTTGTTCTCCTTCTTCTTGGAAATTCAAGCGCCGCGCACGGCGCCGACGGGCGCTTTCGTGCCACAGCAGGAACAGGCCCGAGCCGGCGACGAGGGCAGACCGAGCGGATCGCGGTCGGAACGCGAGCGGGCTGACGAGGGCGATGGGATGTCGGTCACGGCGGGCCGTCTGTCTTGCGGGGCTACTGCCTAGCACGATCGCACCGCGCCGTGCAGGGCCGCCGACGTTTCAGGCGGGGCGGCACGTCGGGCAGCGGCAGCCGTTCGTGAAATACAGCGCGACGTGCTCTTCGCCGTAGTCGATGGTGATCTCGGCCCCGGCGGGGATCGGCTCGAGCGCATAGAAGACCATGCGGCCGCGGCGCAGCACGGCTTCGGCGTTCGGCTCGCAGGCGTGGTTGACGTAGCGGGCGAGGTTGCGGCGGGTGGAGCCATCGATGGTCCAGCGCCGGTCGATCTCGAACAGATATTTGTTGGCGCGGCGGCGGTCGAGTTCCTGCGCCATTCTGGTCGGGATGCGGCGGCCGCGATATTCGATGATCTCGGTGTCCTTTGCGATCGGCCCGGTGGCAAAGAGGCCAAGTCCCGTTGCCGAGCGGCCGACGCGGTACGGCTGCTTGCGCCCGGCCACGGCCGCTATCGCTTGGCGCGTTGGCGCGACTTGGCCGGAGCTTTGCGGGCGGCGCGGGCCTCACGGCGCTTGCGTGCCTCGCGCAGCTCCTGCGCGCGTTTGGCCCGGCGCTTGCGGCAGCGGGTGCACTTGCAGTTCGACTTGCCGATGACGTTCTTGAGGTAATCGATGCCGTAATTGTAGGTGAGTTCCTCGCCCGGCTTGATGGCGCGCGTCGTGTAGATGAAGACGCGCTTGCCGCGGATCGTGGAGTCGGAATTCGGATTGCAGGAGTGATTGAAGTAGCGCGCGATGTTGCGGCGGCTCTTGCCGTCGATGGTCCAGCGGCTGTTGACCTCGAACAGATAGCGGTTGCCGCGCGCCTCGGCCTTTTCCGCCGCCTTCACGTCGAGCAGCGGCCCCTTGTACTCGGCGATGCGCGCCCGCTTCTTGATCGGCTTTGTCGCGAAGAGGCCGAGGCCGGTGAGCGAGCGGCCGAGGCGGAATGGACGTGAGGACATACGTAAGTGTTCGTTTCGATGGCCGGGAGACGCGCGGCAATGCCAGATGTCGGCCCCAAGGTCAAATAAAACAGGGGATTAGTCAGCGCGCCGACAGTGGCTCGGCGATCTTCTCCAGCGACTGCCGCTCGGCGGCGATGCCGAAGACCAGTTCGACGATCGCGGCGGCGAACATCAAGACGGCGGCGGTGAGGTAGCCGTAGAACAGGTTGTCGCGCGAGCCGGTGCCGATCAGGCTTCCGAACAGCCAGGGCGCGGCGACGCCGCCGGCGCCGGTGCCGAGCGAAAAGAAGAAGGCGATCGCCAAAGCCCGCGTCTCCAGCGGGAAGATCTCGCTGACCGTCAGGTAGGCCGCGCTCGCCGCCGGCGAGGCGACGAAGAAGATCGCGGTCCACAGCGCGGTGAGGGTGGTCACGGTCAACGCGTCGGCGGCGAACAGCCAGCCGGTGATCACCAGCAGCACGGCAGAGGTGGCGTAGGTCGCCGCGATCATCTGCCGGCGGCCGATGGTGTCGAACAGGGAGCCGAGCGCGAACACGCCGAGGACGTTGCCCACCGCGAAGGGCAGCAGATAGAGACCGGTGATGCTCGCCGGCACGGCGTAGAAGCGGGTCAGTACCAGCGCATACGTGAAGAAGATGGCGTTGTAGAGGAAGGCCTGCGCCACCATCAGCGAGAAGCCGACCAGCGCGCGTGAGCGGTAACGTCCCAGTACGGTGCGCACGATGTGGCCGAAGCCGAAGGTCCGGTGCGGATGCACGGTGATGGCGTCGGCGGGGTCGACCGCGGGCAGGCGCGCCTGCGCTTCGGCCGCGACCAGAGTCTCGATGCCGGCGACCGTCGTCTCGGCCTCCGCGACGTAGCCGTGGGTGACGAGCCAGCGCGGGCTCTCCGGCACGAAGCGGCGCACCAGCAGGATGCCGAGGCCGAGCACGGCGCCGATGCCGAAGCCGAGGCGCCAGCCGAGATCGGCCGAGAAGATATGGGGATCGAGCAGCACCAATGTGGCGCCGGAGCCGAGCGCGGCGCCGATCCAGTACGAGCCGTTGATCATGATGTCGACGCGGCCGCGCAGGCGCGCCGGGATCAACTCGTCGATCGCCGAATTGATGGCGGCGTATTCGCCGCCGATGCCTGCGCCGGTGATGAAGCGGAAGACGGCGAAGCTCGCCAGGTTCCAGGAGAAGGCGGTGAGCAGGACGCCGACGAGATAGGTGGCGAGCGTGACGAAGAAGAACACCTTGCGGCCGTAGCGGTCGGTCAGCCAGCCGAACACCAGCGAGCCGAGCACGGCGCCGGTGAGGTAGACCGAGGCGATGAGGCCGATATCGGCGCTGGTGAAGTGCAGCGTGCCCGGCTCCGCCAGCACGCCCGATACGGCGCCCATCAGCGTCACTTCGAGCCCGTCGAGCACCCAGGTGACGCCGAGGCCGACGACGATCAGCGTATGGAACGGCGTCCAGGGCAGGCGGTCGAGCCGCGCCGGGATCAACGTGGTGACGGGCGGGGCTTCGGCCGTCATCGGCGCACGCGCGCGCGGACGCAATCGACCTTGCCGACGATGCCGAGCGTCATGGAAACCCTCCGGTGGCGTTGCATGAACCCCCGAGCGGTGAGGGGTGTTCCGCCGAGTTCTGGTCATTGCCGGGCTGGACCCGGCAATCCATGATGGGATCGACGAGGACTGCGGCTGGACGGCGTTCACCCGCGGAGAGCGTCATGGATGCCCGGGTCGAGCCCGGGCACGACGGTGGGAAAACTATGACCGCAACGAATCTGGACCGCTGGCCCGAGCTCGCCGCCGATGCCTGGCGCGACACGCGCGCGACGCTGCACCTGATGACCCAGGTGGTGGGCAAGATCCGCCTCGCGCTGACGCCGTGGCAGAACCATTCCTGGCACGTGCCGCTCTACGTCACCGCGCGCGGGCTGACGACGTCGCCGATCCCCGACCGCGGCCGCACCTTCCAGATCGATTTCGACTTCATCGACCACGTGCTGTGGATCCGCGTCAGCGACGGCCATTACCGGCAGGTGATGCTGCGGCCGATGGCGGTGGCGGAGTTCTACGACGAGACCATGAGCGCGCTCGAGCAGCTCGGCATCGAGGTGAAGATCAGCACCATGCCGAGCGAGATCGCCGACGCCGTGCCGTTCGAGCAGGATACCGCACATGCGAGCTACGACGAGGCCGCGGCGCGCCGCTTCTGGCACGTGCTGTTGTCGGCCAACGAGGTGCTCGGCCGCTTCCGCACCGGCTTCATCGGCAAAGTGAGCCCGGTGCATTTCTTCTGGGGCTCGTTCGACCTCGCGGTGACGCGCTTCTCGGGCCGCAGCGCGCCGCAGCACCCCGGCGGGGTGCCGCATCTGCCGGATGCGGTGGCGCGCGAGGCCTATTCGCACGAAGTGTCGAGCGCCGGCTTCTGGCCGGGCGGCGGCGGCATTTACGACGAGGCGGCGTTCTACTCCTATGCCTATCCGGCGCCGGCCGGCTTTGCCGACGCCCATGTGCTGCCGAACGAGGCGGGCTGGTCGGCGGCGCTCGGCGAGTTTCTGTACCCCTACGCGGCGATGCGCGTCAGCGACGACCCCGACACGGCGCTGATGACGTTCCTGCAGTCGACCTACGTCGCCGCCGCCGATCTCGGCCATTGGGACCGCAGCGGGCTCGACTGCGCGCTCGGCCAGCCGGGCAAGTGCCGCGCGGTGTGAGTTGATGTCCGCTCATGCCCGCGGACGCGGGCAGCCGGCGCTGATGCCCACCCGGATCTGCACTACAACGGCGCCGCGGCGGCGGTGACGCGCGGCGCGGCCGGGCGCGACGCCGGCGCGACATAGTCGACTTTCACGCGGGCGACGCCGCGATCGTAGAAGCCGAGGACCTTGGCGCTCTGCGCCGACAGGTCGATCAGCCGGTTGCCGACGAAGGGGCCGCGATCGTTGACGCGCACCAAGAGCGAGCGGTGGTTGGCGAGATTGGTGACGCGCACCGTGCATTGCAGCGGCAGCGTGCGGTGCGCGGCCGTGAGCGAGTGCATGTCGAAGGTCTCGCCGTCGGCGGTGCGGCGGCCGTGGAAGCCGGCGCCGTACCAGGAGGCGAGGCCGACCGCGCTGTAGCCGGCGGCGTCCTCGCGCGCCGCGGCCTGCGCGTGACGCTTCGCCGTCGCGGCCTTCGCGCTGCGCTGTGGCGCGGGCGCGGCGGCGACATCGGCATCCGGACTCGTCCGCTTGGCGACGGTGTCGTCGGTGACGCAACCGGCCAGCGCCGCGCAGGCGACAGCGACACTCAAGACATACGCGACGCGGTACGAACGGCGGTGACGCACGAACTGTTGCATCGGCGCTGGTCCCCGGTTGCCCCCCGGGTGCCCGACGCGGAGGCTAGGCGCGCGCGGCGCGTCGACGGTGGTACGACCGGGCGCATGCGCAGATGGCGGCGCGGTGTGGCCGTGGGGTGACAGGCGCGCGGCAGGCCGTGCGGTCGCCCGCGCCTTCGTCGCACCGATTCAACTGTCAAACAGCCTGTCATTCCGAGGCAAACATCCCGTCATTCCGGGGCGGCCCGAAGGGCCGAACCCGGAATCCATACGCCGCAGTCGAAGTATTCGGCACGGCGCTCATGTCCTTTGTCATGCTGCGGAGTATGGATT
>Ga0105240_10011199_pt1 | contig 12514 bp, 5 predicted proteins | sample KBSC54metaG_FD_80426 | JGI IMG/M metagenome (GOLD analysis project Ga0105240, IMG submission 80426) | Corn rhizosphere microbial communities from Kellogg Biological Station, Michigan, USA - KBS C5-4 metaG | ecosystem: Host-associated > Plants > Roots > Rhizosphere > Soil | place: Michigan, USA... | reverse complement strand
TCTGTAGTTGTTGCGCATTGCCGCCAATAGCAAGGTTCTCACCGGGATAGACTAGCCCTTCGAGATTGATGGGCTGATCGCCACGCTCGAACAGGCCTTGATTTTTTATCTTGTTTTTGACGTTCGCAGCGATGTAATACACCGTCTTGCCATTAACCGTGCCGCTGGGGTAGGGTGCGAGTTGATCGAGAAACTGTTGCCATTGAGGCCGCATCTCTGCATCGACGCCCAGAACCTTGCTCGTTTCAATTAACTCCCGCGCGACACGTCGAGCGAATCCGAGATCGAGGTTTGGATTGATATCGTCACCACCCTCATGAGCGGAGCTATGCTCGAAGATCCACTGCGTCCCTGCTGAATTGCGTACGGCAAAGTCACGCCAGAAAGCATCCAACTCCTTCAACGCTGGGTAAAGCTGCTTGCGGAGGAAGGCTTTGTCCTGCGTGTACTCGTAATACTCAATCACCGGTAGAAGGCTGAAAGTTGCGTTTGATTTTTGGTCGGAGGGGAGCTTTTTATAATTCTTGATAGCGGCGACCGGTATAGGCGCAGGAGGAGGCTCATACAGCGTAAAAGGTGAGAAGGTGCGCTGGAAGGAGACGCCTTTATAACCAGCCGCCGCCGTTCTGTTCTTCTGCCAGGGAATCTGCGCTAGAACCATGCGGTTATAAGGTTCGGCGAGATCGGCATGGTTACTCGAAAACACGCCGTAAAACGGTGCCTCCTCGTTGTAGTTCATGAAATATCGCCCACCCCACCCTGCGTTGTCTGTGGTGAGAAAGTTGCTCCATAACGACGGAGGAAGATGCCCTGGACGGCTGCTGGAACCCATCACATATTGCGCTCCGTAGTAGTAATCTTCCAATACTTTGTCATGAAGCTGAACGAAGGATTTGAGCCAGAACTGCTTCCACCATGCGCGGTGCGCAGCTTCCAATTTTGCAATACCGGAAGAGGACAATCGATGGGCGCGGCCCAGGGCAGAATGCACCAGGGTTGCGGAGCTTGGCCCATCAAGGTCGATGCGACTGTCGCTCTTAAACACCGTAACGATCCAAACCGGGTGTCCTGCTCTTAGTATGAAGCTACCAATAGTGTTATAAGGGGCTGGCTTCACCTCTGAAAACTTTGCACCGAAGAGGCGCACAGCGATTGCGGCTCGGGATTTGTAATCGGTCGGTGCAGTCAAATTGTTCTCACGGCTGGCCCACAACATTCCCTCACGTGCGCCAGCGGCCGCCGGGAATATGGTATGCGCCACAGAATCGGGCGCAGGCATCGCCAGATTCAGTTGGAGAGGAACATTCTGGCTGCCCGCATCACTCGAAACCTCGGTAGCAAAAACATTCTCTCCATCCGCCGTCCACGAACGCAGATGAACAACCGTGTCTCCAAGCTTCAGTGTAGTAAGCACCTGTGCGTTGAGGATGTCCTGGTCCATCTTGTAGACCGTATCCGCACGTCTTGTCTCGGCTGGCGATGAGAGTGTAAGGCTCCCTAAAGAAATAATCGAGACTTCCGGGGCGTTGTGGCGCACATTCCAATGAGTTCCCCAGAAGTCGCTCTTTCCGAAATAGAAACGCTGCGATGTTGTCGTGCCCCCCGCAACCACGCCGATGTCGCCATTCCCCATGAGCGCACCACCGGTATACTTCGGCGTAACGATCATATTGGGAGGCGCAGTCGAGATGCCATGGATCCCCTCCAGTAAGTTCTGCACGGCAGTCCACTCTCTGGCGGAGTCCGTGGGTTGTTCAGCAGAAATAGCTGGAACGCCCACCAAGGAAGCACCAAAAAGAAGAGAGAGGATTGAAGCTCGAACTTTCGTCATCAAAATAAATACCGGCCTTTAAAATAACTTGCCCAAATTGAAACCCGCATCGATCGAGCAAGGATGATCGAGCGATGTTCCCTAAAGGAATTTATGAACGCAACCCTCCATTAGGGCTCTTTGTCAAAATCGTTTACATTGTGACCTCATAGCTCGGATTGAACGCACTACTGTTACCAACTAAGTGATAGATGCGGACGGGTAAACCATGACCGGGTTGCGCACCTTCATCTGGACGGTAACTCTTCTGCCGGTTAGGACAAATTTCTCCGGTTCTATCTCGTTGCTGAATCGGGACGATATGGATATCCGGCTCGAATCCCAGCCCCCGGCAAATTGATTTCTATGGGTCATCCAATATCCGCGAACCTTCGGCCTTCGTGGATATTGGATAAAATCAGACTCGCAGCTTTACAGCCTTTTCTCCCGCGCCATTTTTGAACGCAACCGACGAAGCTGCTTTCGATAAGTCTCCACCGTCCAGAATAATCCCTTCGTTTGCTGCACCTTCTACCTGCAGAAAGGTCGGGCATGGGGTCAGAAGTCGCGCCGCAGTCAACAACGTTTGCTTGGTGTCGATAAACCGCAGTGCCGATTCTGCCTCTTCGTGCGCTTGAACGCTCAAATTATTGACGGCAGCATCTACGACATGATCGAAGATCATTGCAGGGCGAAAATCTGGAGTGCTAACTTGGAAACGTATATTTTGCAGATTTAGGCCATGCACGTTGCGGGCGTACAAACCATAAGCGGGCATCGGTCCTAGCATGAAGTATTCACCCGCAATCTCCGGCAGATCGCGTCGAGCCGCTTCCTCAGCGGTTCCCCCGCCCCCAAAGGTGAGATGGATATTATCGAGAGAGATGTTCTCCATCACCGCTTCGCCCACGCAATTAAGTGTGATACAGGAGTGTCCCTCGCCTGGCCTGTAACCGCTCGTAACAGAAGCCTCGGCTAACTGTGATGGACTTGTTGTAACCGTTCCCTGGATATTACTGAAAGAGATATTGCGGACGGTGGCGGGTCCAGCAGCGGGATGTGAATTCGCAGGATGAACAGTCTTCGGCTGCGCCGATGCTGCTCCCGGTTCGGAAGAATTGTTTCGCGGCGGCCTCGGACCAGTTCCTACATGAATTGGCCCAGTTACATCCTGCAGCAGCAGGTTCGAAAACGAGATATTCTCATGGCGCGATCCCGGATTCACCTGAAACTTGATGGGACATCCGTATACCTGATAGAGCAGGCAATTGGATACGGTAATGTTCTCCGCTGAACCACCTCCAAAACGGAAGACAGACCAGCGCGTGCTGAAAGAACTATTTGTGATTGTTATAAATTTGCAGCTTCCGAACATCGCGCAGGCATCATCCTGCGACTTCACTGTGCAATTTGAGACAGTGACATATTCCGCGCTGATGAAATGAAACCCATCGTTGTTGCCGTTGACGCGGTTATGGATGTAAATGTGATCCATATTGACGCGAGTGCTCTCAATGACGCGAATGCTATGAAACGCACAGTCCAGCAGAGAGATGTCACGGACGATAAGGTCTTCGCAACGATAGCAGAGGATGTGATATGGCCGGCGGCTGCCGCCGATTCCACTTGGCGGGGGAGTGCCTCGAATCGCGGAGTGAAATTGTGCGCCCTGACCGTCGATCGTGCCGGGACCTTCAATCGTCACTTTCTTTGCATTGACCGCAAAGAGGAGCGCCCAGTTACCATCTTCCAGGGTCGTGTCGCCGTGTAGCGGAATGGCATCAACCGCGTGATACTGCTTTCCATCTCCACTACCGAGCAATTTTCCGGCAGCAGCGATGTGCAGGGTTACATAACTCTTCAACTCGACGATGCCAATCTGAAATGTTCCGGCTGGAACCAGGACAGTCCCGCCACCATCGCGATTGCAAGCGTCGATGGCTGCTTGAAGCGCGGCCGTGTCAAGGGTTGTGCCATCGCCTTTTGCGCCGTAATCACGGATGTTATAGATGCGAGCACCAAGGTCACTCTTAGCTGCTGTAGATTTGCTCGATTCAGCGACCAGCTCTTTTTGACCTAACAAACTAGCTCCGACCGAAGCGGCGATGAGTGGTGCAGGTACTCTACCCAGCCATTGACGCCGGGTCAATAAATTGCGATCTGTCTCATTCACGAATTTAATCTTCCTTTTCTACGGTAGAGTGTGACATCTGAACACATCAAACTCCTGCTGCCGGACATAAGGAAGTGCCGACAGCAGGAGTCTGCAAATGAGTTAGAAGTTGAGGCGCAAAGCCAATTGCAACCTGCGCGGATCGAGGGTGCTGTTTAGTTGCCCAAAAGTGGAATCCGTTTGAGGATTCACTGACAAATCGGATGAGTTTGCGTTCTTGAAAGTAGCAGTGTCGTTCACACCATTGAACTCAGCATGATTGAATGTATTGTAAATCTCCAGCCGAAATTGGATAACGAACTTGTTCTCTACAGGAATATTTTTGAACAAGGCGGTGTCGAAGTTCGTGTCGCCGGGGTTGAAGTAATTGATTCGCGGAGCATTCCCGCTCCCTCCTAGAACTGCAGGGCTGGAAGCCGTACCAATCGAACCGGCTACCGGAATACTAACCACACTGGTGTTGAACCATTCGTTGAAGGTATGGGGGGCACCCCGCGATGGATCACCCGATAAAACCAGCCGGGCACCATCACCGCCTCCGGTAATGTTAGCGTTGTTGCTCGTCTTGATGCCGAAGGAAGCCGGAGCGCCACTGATGTAAGAGGCGATACCGGAAATTTGCCAGTTATCCAGCAGTCCACGGGTGGCGAAGTTGTTCCAAATGCGGCTCGCCTTGGGCAGACTCCACGTGTAGTTGGCGACCAGGTTGTGCTTTCTGTCCCATCCCGCGGGACCATAGTTCCAGGCGCGCAGATCCTGATACAGCGGAACGGTACCGTTGTAACTGTCCGTATAGTCCATCGCCCTCGACCACGTATACGAAATGCCAAACTCCAGCCCATTTGCAAAACGACGACTCAACCGAGCCTGAAGAGAGTTGTAGTTGGATGTAAGGTTGAAATACTGCATGTTGATCGTGCCAAAGCCCGGGTACGCACGGAAGAAGTTGTCTGGAAGAGTTCCTCCGGCAGGGCTTTGATTGGCATATTGAAACTCCGCACCGTATGGAACTTCATTGATCGGAGTGTAATCAGTCAGATGTCTGCCGAACGTGCCAACGTACGCCACATCCAGAACCATACCCGCACCCATCATCTGCTGGATGCCCAGGCTCGTGTTGACAGTAGATACTTCTGAAGGATGTAAGGTGATGGCATGGTTTACACCATAGGGTCCAATCAATCCGCTGGCATCCTGAATGTTATTGATGTTGCCGTAGAACTGCTCGGGTGCATTCGCAGTTGGAGCGTTGTTTGTCAGGTCTCCCTCTTGTCCTGAGCGGGCGCGAACGTTGTAAAAGATTCCATAGCCGCCGCGGATAACCGTCCTACCCTTACCATAGGGATCGTATGCGAAGCCGATACGTGGGGCAAAGAGAACTCCGTTGCCATAGTAAGTCCCCTGGGGGTAGCCCTTGGTGTTGACATACAAGATGCCATTATTGAGATTTCCTGTATTCGGCACAAATAGGCCTCCATAGGCTGCTGGCACATATTCTCCAGTCGTCGGGTCCTGCGCCTGTGGCAGGCCATTGACATCCTTATGGCTCGTTGGCTGGTAAAGGATCGGTGCAGCGGAGGCGCTATATAAACTTGGAACGAAATTATTTCCGACCGACAGCCTCTGTGCCAGAGTCCACGAATAACGAATGCCATAGTCGAGCGTCAATCTGGTATTGACCTTCCACTCATCCTGTGTATACCACTCCAGCACATTCGTACGCGGCTTGTACATAGTCAGCGATGTGACTTCGTTCATGGTATCGAAGTTGCCCAGCAGCGTATTGGAATAGGCGTAGTTGCTGTCATTGATGTTTTTGGAGGGATCGGCGGAATAAGAGAAGGTCCCCACTCGATTGTTGCTCGGCTGCGAGTAGGAGTCGGTCTGTGCATCAACACCGAACCTCAGGGTGTGAGAACCGATAATCTTTGTTACGTTATCGGTGAGGCTGTAGGACCTTACCTGGTCCGTCATCGGGAACCGGCTGTCCCAGCCAAACGTCGCAGCATTTGTGACACCGCCAAAGGTCACATTGGGTAGAAGGTTGAGAGGATTGACGCCAGCATACAACGCGGGCACGTTGTATCCGTTAGGATTGAGCTGCGCCTTGGCCAAATCCATTTTATTGTAAAGTTGTGTCTCGCTCCATCCTGCCGTTCCCACATTAAGCTCATTGACCACCGTTGGACTGAAGGTGTATGTCACATTGAAAACAAAGTTTGGATTGGTTGTCCTATAATTGATGGGCAATAGCCACGGCAGCTTGGCCGCGGGAGAGCTATGCGAGTTGTCGTTAACCGCCTCCAAATCTCCCCTACCGAATAGGTGCAGCTTCTCCGTCGGGTAATAGTCAATGCGGAAGATCTCCTGGTTCACCGGCTTATCGGCGGAGTAGTTGGTTACATAGTTATAATTGCCATCCGTGATGGAACGATCGGTAATTTCGTTGCCGGGATTCGCGCCAATAGTGTTGTCATAGATGATCTTCAGCAGCGCCTGCTCCTGGAGATTGATTTGACCGGCGGGAATAATATTGCCGGGATAGCAACCCGCTCCTGGGGTTCCGGTCGGCTTGCAACTGCTTGCTGGCTGCCCGGGGATCTTGATGTTCTTTAGAACCTGAGCGGCACTGCCCTGGTTATACGTCTGCGTGAAGTCACCTGAAATCTCCCGCAGCGTCGGCACGGTGTACTTCTTCAGTCCGTCTGGCGAAGTAATCGGAGAGTCCTCGACAGAAACGAAGAAGAACAACTTGTTCTTCGCCGTGTTGAAATGGCCCGGCCAGAAGATCGGCCCTCCGATGGTGCCGCCGATCGTGTTGTAACGATAACGTGCTCGTCCCTGACCATTGTATTTATTGAAGTAACTGTTGGCGTTCAACGCCTCGTTGCGGAAGTAATAATAAGCACTCCCATGAAACTGCTGTGTGCCATTCTTCGTGACAATATTGATGTTTGCGCCAGCAGTCTTCCCGTACTGCGCCTGATAATTCGCGGCCATGACACTAATTTCTTTGATGGCGTCGAGATTGAGGGGCGTATCCAATGTTGAAAGACCGCGCGTGTTTCCCGTGACACCGTCGATCGTGGCGTTGTTGTATTCGCTGCTGACGCCATTGATGGTCGGCGTCGATTCGGTGCCAAGACTGCTCCCCCCCTCGCTGCCCACTACGCCAGGCATAACGCGAACAAGTGCCATGGCATCACGCCCAATCGCGAGTAGATTTCCCATTTGATGAGAATCCAACACATCCGAACGCTCGGAGCTATTGATCTGAACAGGCGTAATATCCGCCGAGACAGTCACCGATTGAGAGACCTCACCAATGCTGAGAACCATCGTTCCCGCGGAAAGTACCTGTGAGGCATTCAACCTAAGATTGACTTTTTGTAACTCTTGATACCCAGAGGCTCGGACGATTACTTTGAACGTTCCCGGTTGCACAGCGGTAAAGACAAAATTGCCATTTGCCTGCGTTTTTGTACGGATCCCCACTCCGGTCTGCTCATTGACTAGCTGCAGCTCTGCATTGGCGACAGATCCTCCACTCTGATCGACAACGCGTCCGTTGATCGTTCCACTGGAGGTTTGTCCGCGAACGACAGGAGTTCCCGCATAGAAGAATAGCAATAGGAGAGTCAGGGGTAGCAGCTTGCACCATAGACGCTGGAACCTGAGGCTCCCACTGCAACGCGCGAAACTGCGCCAGCTATCGTATTTCCCAGAATTGATTTTCATTCTACTTTGACCTCCTGAAGTTGTATCGAAATCACGAAGTAAGCGTTTGTTATCCCATTTGCTCTCAAGATTCTTAGGATTTCTCATCTGCATAAATCACTGGTCAGGGACGTCTTGGACAATAGTCTTATCTTGCAATTAATGTCAATATATTTTTTTGCAAGCGAATTATTATTTTCTTATCTGAAATTGCAATTAAAGCCCTGAGGTATTGGTTGAGCCGAATACGTCGGCCTCCTAGCACGCTGCTTTCAGGATGTCCTATATAGCTGTATAGGATCAGTCACATAGAATGTAGCGATCCTGTTCGACGAAGCCATCGCAGCCCTTCGTTCATCAATGGCTACCCTGGGAAGGCATCTTCGACAAAAAACATAGGCCCTGCGATGCATCGCTCTTTAACAATTCAGGGCTGGCGTGTCGTAAGCAGATTTTTATCTTTTGGATCAGTTTCGATGGTCACGTCCTTATACTCATCAAACAATCCGGCATTGTGTATCTGCCACGCGATCGGACCAGTCTTACCCCACTGCCATATCTTTGAAATCAAGTACCTCAATGGCCTTATTTCCTACCGGTTGGGCGACCGCCATACGAGCTGTTCCCTTTGCGGCATCCACTAAAATCTCAATACGACTACATGTATTGGCATCGAACTGCGGTTTCGCGATGCTCTCCAACTCCTGGCCGCCGCTATTGTTCATTCCTGGACGGTAGTCCCAACGTCCGCCGTTGGACACTTGAAATTGGATTCCGCCAAGGGCATCGAGCGGTTTTCTTCAGATTGAGGCCGTGTACAAAAGACAAGAACGCAAGCTTGGTGATCCGGATTACCGGCGACGTGCCTTATCGTAAACATCAGCCCATAGCGAGTGTAATCCCTTATGGTGTAGATAACACCTCGACCCGTGCCCGTGCTTTCAGATCTACTTCCATCTTCAACTTCTTCTCCTGCACGATGGGTGCGACGTGTTATTCGAGAACACTCTAGATTGTTTTCTTATCCACACTCTCGATATGAATGTCCTGAACGTTTCGCGAAGCCGCCACTCTGATGTCATCGACGTTATTGAGTGCGAATACAGGTGCATTAAGCTGTTTTGGCGTTTTGATACGGAAAAACTCCGCCCCACTCACATCGTTGAGTGAAAAAACCGGCCGCGCATCCGCTTGACTCCAGGCAATCTCTACATTGGTGAATTCGATATTTTTTACATGTCTCACGTAGAAGCCGTTAGCGGGAATATCTCCAAACCTATAGGGTTCCGGATATCCTGTCTCTTGCTCATCTACAACACGGGCCGCCATCTCCTTAGTCCCCCCGCCTCGGTGCTCCATATATATGTCGTGGATCTTGACGTCTTCGATAGGATGCCCGGAGATTCCGCTGATGAGCCCAGCACCTCCGAGTTGCGACATAGAGTTATAGCTAACCACATCGCCGATTATGATCCGCTTCAAGGTACCCACCGGAGTTCCTTCTGGACCTCGCATGCGGCGTCCCAGACGAAGAAATAGAGGCGTGTTCATGCAGTTCCGCATGGTAATGCCAGTAAATGTGATGTCCTCGAGTATGGCCCCATCGACGCTCTCAAGCGCAAAGCCGCGGCAGCCGTCGAAGACGCAGTTTGAGATGGTGATGTTCTTAAATCCTCCATTGGATTCCGTGCCACATTTTATGCGCCCTGTTGGGCTCTTCATCTTGGAATCCGGGCCCCAGCGCTTCCATGTGCCGTCCAACGTTGTACCCAATTCATAAGCGCCCGTGACGTAGCAATTTGTAATTGTGACGTTTTCCGTCGCACGAGCATAGCCCAGGGCAAAGCTACTCTTGGGGCAAATTCCATCGTCCCAAGGTGAGTTGACACTGCAGTTGGAAACACGCACATTCCGGCAGCAATCGATGTCCATTCCATCTCGGTCGGTGTCAATCTTCAGATTGTCAATCGTGAGATTATCTACTCCCGTCGCTAGAATGCCAAACCATCCTCCCTTGAGAATCGAGAAGTCGCGCAAAGTTACATTGTGGCAGTTCTTCAGAGCGATCGATTTGTTCCCCTTGCCGGGAGCATCCGTCGATTTACCGCTCCGGACAAGGCCCTTGCCCCATATGAGCCCTGGCCCAAGGATCGCTATATTCTGGAGTCCTTCACCCCAGATAAGGCTATTGTGCCAGTGATTATGGCCAAAGTCCTGGTAGCTCTCCCAGGCAGTCTTTGGCTCGGGGGGATCGTAACCTTGGCTGCTCCCTTCCGGAACGGGCGCGGCCAGGATTGTAGCTCCTTGGTCCAAATACAGCGCCACATTGCTCTTCAGATGAATCGAGTAACAGGCATAGCTGCCAGCAGAAAAGTGGACCGTACCACCTCCGCCGGCATTTGCAGCCTCAATGGCCCTATTGATTGCGGGCGTATCGATCGTGACCCCGTCACCTTTTGCGCCGTACCGTCTGACCTCAAACACTGTATTTGTACCGACTCCAGGCATCGGTGCCGCATAGGCCTGAACTCCGGACGTAGCGAAAGTTGTAGTCGTAGCCCCAGCCGCACCGCTGATAGCGAGCTTTAAGAATTCCCTGCGAAAGATACTCATCTACTAAACCTCGCGATTGCACCTTTTTTCTTATTGATCGGATCAGTTCCTATGTCTGATTTGACATATTGCAATACCGCTCCTTATCAGGTAATTTGCGCCAATGAAGAGTCTCCGCATTGCGACTACTGATTGGAATCTCGTTCATCGGCGCTTCCCTAAGCAGCATCTTCCGGTTAGAAGTTGATCCGCAGCGCCAACTGCATAGTGCGAGGCCCCGCGGAGTCGTTAAGTTGTCCAAACGTCGAGTTGGTCTGTGTACTATTCCCGCTCGCATCGGGCTTGGAGAACTTCGCCGCCGAATCAAACCCATTGAACTCCGGATGATTCAGCGTGTTGTACGTCTCCGCCCGGATTTGCACCGCCACTCTATTATGGATTGGAAAGTTCTTGAACAGTGCCGTATCCATGTTGAACACGCCAGGATTGTATAAAGTAACCTTCGGAGCATTTCCGTTGGACCGTTGCGTCAACGTCCCCTGAGAAGGGCGCTGCACCACGCTCGTGTTGAAATATTCACCGAAGGTATGCGGAGCGCCTTCCATTGGATTGCCGGTAAGGTATACGCGAGTACCGTCACCGCCGCCATCGAGATCTGCTCCATCTACTGTCGAAAAGGTGATGGTATCGGGAGCGCCGCTCAGGTACGAAACGATGCCCGAGATCTGCCAGTTGTCCAGCACCGCCTTTGTCGCAAAGTTGCTCCACACGCGGCTGCCCTTGGGCAGGCTATAGAGATAGTTCGCAATGAAATTATTCCGACGGTCATCCCCTCCCGGGCCGTAATCCCAGGTCCTTATGTCGCGGTACATCGAAACTTTGCCGTTGTAGCTGTCAGCGTAGTCCATCGACTTCGACCAGGTATAAGCCACTCCGAATTCAAGCCCATTTCTAAAACGCCGGGTCAACTGGGCCTGAAGTGCATGGTAGCTCGACGTCAGAAAGTCCGTCTGGTAGCCGATGCTCCCATAACCCGGATAGGGCCGGAAGAAATTATCTGGAAGCACACCACCCGCAGGGTTCTTGTTTGCAGGATCAAAGTGCGCCCCATAGGGGACCTCGTTGATATCCTTCTCGCCGCTCAGATGCCGGCCCAGTGTGCCGACGTAGGCTACGTCGAGCACCACGCCCGCACCCATTTGCTGCTGCACGCCGAGACTCATGTTCATCACTGAGGTCTGTTTTGCGTTAAGATCGATGGCATGGCCAACATTGGATGGCCCAAGCAACGACCCGGCGTCGGTAAAGCTGCTCACGTTGCCATAAAACTGTTCCACTCCGAAGATATTGGGAGGATTGAATGTCATGTCTCCCGCCTGCCCCATCAACGTCTCTGCGTTGTAGAACAGCCCCCACCCCCCACGAATCACTGTCTTACCCTGACCGAACGGATCGTAGGCAAACCCGAGGCGCGGCGCGACAAGAACACCATTCCCGTTGACCATACCCTTCGGATAGCCAGGCGTATTCACCTTGATGGCCCCATTGGAAAGGTCACCCGTGTTGGGGACGAATAAACCGACATACGCCCCCGGATACTGGGTACCCGTCGTCGGATCGATGGCAACAGTTATTTTTTTGTGCGTAACTGGATCAGTGATCGCCTTTGGCTGATAGAGTACCGGGGCCTTCCCAGCGTCATACAGGCTTGGAACGAAGTTCGCTCCTGTCTTCAAACCCAGCCCTCGCGAATAGGTAAAGCGAAGACCATAGTCGAGTGTCAAATTGCGGTTCGTCTTCCACTGGTCCTGCACGTACCAGTCCGACACATTGCTTCTGGGATCATAATCGAATCGGTCAGTCGGTTCCTTGTAAGAATTGAAGTTCCCCATCAGTGCATTCGAATAGGCGTAGTTACTGTCATTCGGATTATTCGTATTGTTCCTTCCGAAATCGAAGGCTCCCGCAGGGGTTCCGGCACCGCCCGAGGAAAACGATTGAAGGTAAGCATCCGTCTGCAAGTCCACGCCCGCCTTAATGATGTGGTTGCCCCAGACCTTAGTAAAGGTGTCAGTAATGCTGTAGAGACGGACTTGGTTGTGCATTGGAAAACGGGCATCGTATTTGTAAATGGCAGCATTGCTGACCCCTCCAAACGTGGCGGCTGGCACAAGGTCCAGAGGGTTATTCTTCGGGAACAGTTGTCCATAGGCATAACCCACCGTCTCCTTCTTGATCTTGTCGATATTGGCTGCGGAATA
>Ga0105240_10011197_pt1 | contig 12516 bp, 12 predicted proteins | sample KBSC54metaG_FD_80426 | JGI IMG/M metagenome (GOLD analysis project Ga0105240, IMG submission 80426) | Corn rhizosphere microbial communities from Kellogg Biological Station, Michigan, USA - KBS C5-4 metaG | ecosystem: Host-associated > Plants > Roots > Rhizosphere > Soil | place: Michigan, USA... | reverse complement strand
GCGGCGACGACGATCTCGGCCTGGCCTTCCGGCACGCCCTTGACCTCGTAGCCCCACTTGCGGGCGACCTTGATGGCGCTCTCCACGGCCTCGGCGCCGGAGTTCATCGGCAGGACCTTGTGGCTGCCGGTGAGCGCGCAGAGCTCCTCGTAAAAGGGGGCGAGCTGGTCGTTGCGGAAGGCGCGGCTGGTCAGAGTCAGGCGCGAGGCCTGCGCGGTCATGGCCTCGAGGATCTTCGGGTGGCAGTGGCCCTGGTTCACCGCCGAATAGGCCGAGAGGCAGTCGAGGTAGCGGTTGCCCTCGACGTCCCAGACATGGACGCCGGAGCCGCGGGTCAGCACCACGTCCAGGGGCTTGTAGTTCTTCGCGCCGTAGCGGGCTTCGAGCGCGATCAGGTCGGCGGAGAGCGTGCGGGAAAGCGCGATGTCGTTCATGGCTCTAGAACCTCATTCGGCGGCGAGGATGGCGGCGGAGGATTGGCTCATCCGGTCGAGGCGCAGCGTCATGCAGTAGGCCGCGCCGCCCGAGAGGATGAAGGGATCGAGGTCGACCTCGACCAGGCGATAGCCGCGGGCGGCGAGCTTGGCGCGCAAGGTCGCCGGCGCGCGGGCCATGATCACCTCGGCGTCGAGGTTGACGGCGTTGACGCAGAAGGCGGCGGCTTCCGCCGCGCTCGCCTCGATGCGCTGGGCCGGCGCCACGCGTTCGCGGATGGCGGCCAGCGCCTTCGGCGTGAAGGCGTCCGGATAGTAGAGCACCCGCCCGCCGGCCAGCGGGCAGAAACAGGTGTCCAGGTGGTAGAAGCGGTCGGAGGCCAGCTCCAGGGCCACGACCTCCTGGTCGAAGGTCCTGGCGATGACGCCGGCCGAGGCCTTGCTGGACCGCGGCCCGAAGCCCACCCAGAAATGGCCACGCTCGGCGTCCCAGATCGCATCGCCCGCGCCCTCCTGGAAGACGCCGTCGGGCAGGTCGACGACCTCTCGCACCAGGCCGCGGCCCTGCAGCCGGGCGAACACCGAGCGGAAGATGGCCTCCTCGCCCTGGCGCTCGGGATGGCGGAAACGGGCCAACAGCGCCTTGCCGTCCAGCACCACCGCGCCGTTGGCGGGGAACACCAGGTCCGGCAAGCCGCGGACCGCGCCGATGGTCTCCACCCGCGCGCCCGCCGCCTTCAGAGCCGCGCGCAGCTGCGCCGAGGCGACCTGGGCGGCGGCGTAGCTGGCCGGGTCCCAGGCGGTGGGCTGCATCCAGGGATTGATCTGGTAGCAGACATCGAAACAGCTCGGGTCGGTCATCAGGAAAAGCGGGCGCTGGTCCACGGGGTTGGTCCTCGTCGCGGCGTCGGAGGCCCAGGATCGCCCACGACAGCGCTAGCGAATAGCGGGCAGGATGCTACAATTCGCGGCATTCACTAGCGATATGCTTCACAGGAATAGCGTAATGCTTGATGACCTCGATCGGCGACTCCTGGCCTTGCTCCGGGCCGATTCGCGGGCGCCGGTGGCCTCGCTGGCCGCGACGCTGAAGGTTTCGCGCGGCACCGTGCAGAACCGCATCGCCAAGATGTTGAAGCCCGGCGGCGCCATCCAGGCCTTCACCGTGCGCACCGCGCCGGAGATGGAGGCGAGCCGCGTGCGGGCGATCATGTGCATCGCCATCGAGGGCGAGCGGTCGGGCGCGGTGGTCAAGGCGCTGCGCGGCTTCCCGGAGGTGGACAAGGTGCACACCACCAACGGCCGCTGGGACCTGGTGGCCGAACTCGACACCGAGACGCTCGCCGCCTTCAGCCAGACCCTGGACCAGATCCGCCTGATCGACGGCATCGCCTCCACCGAAACCTCGATCCTGCTGGCCACCCAGAAGATGTGAGGGTCGGTCAGTACACGAACTCCAGGAACCCCGCGAAGGGGTCTTGTCCTGAAAGGCCCGCGCAGCGGGCAATCCGTCATTCGAACCACCAAGGACACCAAGATCGCCAAGGAACTCAAAGCAAACCAAGGCGACGCAGCTAGCACGGCGTCTTGGCGATCTTGGTGTCCTTGGTGGTCAAGATGACTGAGCCTCCGCCATCGCGGAGTCTCGAAGGCGAGCGCTGTTCGTGGACATCGTCTCCCGTTCCCGGGACGAATGGACTATGTGACGTCCCATGAACGCCCCCCTGAAGACCGACGCCCTGCCGCAGTGGAACCTCGGCGACCTCTATGCCGGCCGCGACGACCCGAAGATCGAGGCGGACCTGGCCCAGGCCAAGGCCGACAACGACGCCCTGGTGGCGCTGAAGGGCCGCTTCGTCGCCAGCCGCGCCGACGCACGCCTGCTGGGCGAACTGCTGGACCGCGGCATCGGACTCTATGAAGCGGCGACCAATGGGCTGTGGGGTGTCGGCGCCTATGCGGGGCTGGCCTCGTCGGTGGCGCGCAACGACCCGGCCTGGTCGAAGTTCGAGGGCGACCTGCGCGCCCGCTCGGCGCAGATCGCCGCCGAGAGCCTGTTCTTCACCCTCGAGCTCAACCAGCTCGACGACAACGAGATCGAGGCGGCGTTCCGCGCCCACAAGCCGGCGGCCCGCTGGCGGCCGTGGATCCGCCGCGTGCGCCTGTCGCGGCCGCACGAACTGTCGCCGGACCTGGAGCGCATGCTGATCGACCGAGGGCCCGCGGTCGCCAACTGGAGCCGGCTCTCGGAGGAGACCCTGGCGGCGCTGACCGCCAAGGTCGGTCGCGAGACCCTGACGCTTTCGGAGGTGCTGAACCGCCTCTCCGATCCCGACGGCGCCAAGCGCAAGCAGGCGGCGCAGGCGCTGGCCAAGGCGCTGGAGCAGCGCACGCCGACCCTGGCGCTCTGCTTCAACACGCTCGCGTTCGAAAAGCAGGTGGAGGACCGTTGGCGGAAATATCCCGACCCGGCCGCCTCGCGCCACATCGCCAACGAGGTCCATGCCGACGCGGTCGCGGCTCTCGAAGCCGCTGTGGTCGAGGCCTATGAGCCGGTCGCCCACCGCTACTATCGCCTCAAGGCCAGGGCGATGGGCCGCGACCTGCTGGACCAGTGGGACCGCAACGCCCCGCTCGACACCGCCCAGCCCCGCACCTACGGCTGGGACGAGGCCAAGGCCATGGTGCTGGAAAGCTTCTCGAGCCTCGCGCCCAAGTTCGCCGACACCGCCCAGACCTTCTTCAGTCACCCGTGGATCGACGCCAAGCCCCGGGCCGGCAAGCAGTCGGGCGCCTATTCGCACCCGGTGACCGCCGACCGGCACCCCTACGTCTTCATGAACTACATGGGCGAGCGCCGCGACGTGCTGACGCTTGCCCACGAGCTCGGCCATGCGGTGCACCAGACGCTCTGCGCCCCGCTCGGCACGCTCTTGGCCGACACCCCGCTGACGCTCGCCGAGACCGCTTCGATCTTCGGCGAGGGCCTGGTGTTCGAACGCCTGCTGGCCAAGGCCACCGGCGCCGAGAGGAAGGGCCTGCTGGCCGGCAAGATCGAGGACGGGATCAACACCGTGGTCCGTCAGATCGCCTTCCACCGCTTCGAGACGCGGTTCCACGCGGCGCGGATGGCGGGCGAGGTCGCGGCCGATGAGATCGGGTCGATCTGGCTGGAGGAGATGGGCGCGAGCCTGGGCCCCGCCATCAAGCTCAACAAGGGTTACGACCACTACTGGGCCTATGTCAGCCACTTCGTGCATGCGCCGTTCTACGTCTACGCCTACGCCTTCGGGGACCTCCTGGTGCGCGGGCTGATGGAGAAGCGCCGCGAGGACCCCGCCGCCTTCGCGCCGCTCTACGAGGACCTGCTGGCCGCCGGCGGCACGCGGACCTACGTCGAGGCCTTGGCCCCCTTCGGCCTAAACCCGCGGGAAAAGGCGTTCTGGGCGGCGGGGATGAAGCAGCTCGAGCGGCTGGTGGACGAGTTCGAGGCGCTGGTTTGAGGACAATCACCACCAACGAATCAACCGCGAAGCAGTGGCGGTCTGCTGATGGGCAGCGGGTGGCGTCGATTGTCAAAACGGGAGAATTGTTTCGGCTCGTCGAGAAGAGCGAACTCTGGGAACCGCCGACAAACGGATTGGAAGGCTACTCGTACTGGACCGAAACCTATCGGTCCGGTCTCTACCCGAGCGCGGAAGCCGCCGAGGGCGCGGGGAAAGCCTTGGTTGCTTGGCTCTGTGAGGCTGATGAGTCCTGATCCTTCCCCAGCTTAAATCTCATGCCGGCCAGTCTGCCTTTGGGCCTGGGCAACTCAAGGTCCGCCAAGGGCGGCCGCTTTGCGGCGGCGCGAAGCGCCGACCTTGACTTGCCCAGGCCCAAAGGCTCGCATCATCCATGAGATGTAAGGGCGGGACCGTCCCGTCGGGGCGCGTAGCCACTTAGGGGGAAGGCGAACATGAAGCTTTTCACGATCGCCGGCGCTCTCGTGGCGCTGGCGCTTTGCGGATGCCAGAAGGCCGCGGAGGGCATGGGCGGCTTCGCGGGGCATGGCCGCTACACCGGCGTCGGCCTCTACCCGGCTGACGGGGTCTGGTCCCAGGTCGCCGGGGCGCAGGCCTCCAAGGACCCGGCCGCCGCCCGGCTCGACGACGACCAGCAGATCATCGTGGTGCTCGACAGCCAGACCGGCGAACTGCGCCAATGCGGCAACCTCAGCGGCTACTGCGTGGGCATGAACCCCTGGGCCAGGCCGGCCGGGCCGACGCCGGCCCGTCTGGCCAAGCACGCCGCCCAGCTGTCACAGGAAAACGAGGTGCAGGTCAGCGTCTCGCCGCCGCCCGCGCCGGCGCCGCGCCCCTGATCACCCCTTCGGCTCATCATCCCGCGCCTGTTTCCGCACCAGCTCGATCTGCGGCGGCGGGGGCGGGGTGATGGCGGTGTCGAGGCCGAAGATCAGCAGGAAGCTGGTCAGCAGCACGGCGCCGCCACGCTGGCGCCTGGCGAAGCGCACGGCCCAGACGGCGGGCGCGGTGAGGAGGGCGACCAGGGCCAGGCCGTACAGGAACGAGATCATGCGTGGGGGCCGTCCTGGGAAGCGTCACCTCATATGGGGACGCCTGCGCCCGCCGCCGAACCTCGCGCGCGCTGGCGGGCGGTTCGGCGGCGGGGCTCGGCCGGGCAGCCTGGGCCTCAGTAGGCGAACCAGGTGAAGATCCGCAGCGTGTTGTTGTCCGAAGCCTTGGCCCCGGCGCCGTCGAAGTTCCGGCCGGCGCCGTTGAAGCTGGCGTAGGCCGTGTACTGGACGCCGACCCGCATGTTGAAGCGTGGGCCGAGCGGGCTCTTGCCCTCGCCGAACGGCGTGCCGTCGAGTTGCAGGGTGACGCCGCTGCTGTCCGGCTTCAGGGTGCGGTTGTCCGCAAAGAGGTCGGGGTTCGCCGGCCCGAAGGTGTCGAACAGCGCCACCGTCGCGCCGATCTTGTTGCGCCAGTAGTAGGACGCGTCGGCCCGCAGGTCGGTCAGGCGGGCGCTGGCGCAGCCCGGCGCGGCGCCCTCGATCAGGGCGCAGGTGGCGGTGAGCGTCTGCCGCTCGCGCAGGTATCGCGCGTCGAAGGTGATCACGTCGCCGCTGTCCAGCGCGTTCTGATAGGAGGCGTCGAGGCCTATGTCGCTGTAACGATCGGTCGCCCCGGTCAGCCGGTCGCGGCCGGGATGGATCTCGGTCCGCATGCCGAAGGCGCCGACCTGGACGGTTCCGCCGCCGACCTTGGTCTGGTAGGCGACCCGGCCGTAGGGGGCCAGGCCCTTGATATCGCCGGGCGAGAAGGGATCGGCGCCGAGGCGGGTCAGGGTGGACTGGCCGGGCGAGCCATAGGCCGCAGCTTCGATATAGACCGCCGAGTTGATCCAGGCGTAGGCCGACCCGCCCAGGGTGTTCTGGGCCAGGCCGCCCGCGAACAGGGGCGAGGCCGAGGGCGACGGGGCGAGCGCGGAGCCGGTGTAGGGGAAGCCCCATGCCGGCAGGGTGTTCCAGGCGTCCTGGACGCCCGGCGAGTTGTTGAGGCCCAGGCCCAGCACCACTTCCGTCCCCCTGATATGGGTGACCGTGGTGGCCCGAAGGTCGAGGTTGTCCCACGACCAGGCCTTGGCGACGCCGTCATAGGTGGTCTGCACGAAGCCGCCGAAATGCGAGCCCGTGCCGCCGGCGAAGAACAGGCTGACCTGGTCAAGTGCGGTGTTGTCGTTGGTGGAGAAGCCGTCGGCCGGCGGGCTCGCCTGCTTCTGCTGGGTGCGGACGTAGGAGGCGACCGCCATGGCGGAGACCGGCAGGTTGAAGGGGACCGCGCGCTCGACATAGCCGTGCAGCTTGAAGTCCCGGCCGTAGGGGGTCAGCTGCGGGCCGAAACCGCCGACGTGGCAGGACTGGCAGGGGTGGTCGGTCTGAACCGCGAACGCCGGGACGGCCAGCGCGGATCCGGCGCCCAGGCCGCCGAGCGCGACGGCGAGGAGCGAGGCGAGGCTGAACCGGCGCAGGAGGTTCGAGGCCGTCGGTCGGCGCCGAGCGGGCGCCATCACGAACGCTCATACAGGTTGCACCAGCCGCCGGCCTCGACGGGGCTTTCGACGGTCTTGCATTTCGATGGCGGCTGGAACGCCTTGCAGGTGTTGCAGCCCTTTCCGCCCTTGGGGTGGCCCTGGTAGTCGACCGCCTTCTGCGCCTTCTTCGGCTTGGCGACCTCCGCCGCGCTAGCCGACCCGGCGCCGGCGATGACAAGGGCGCCGACCGCCAACCCAAGGACACGCCGACGCGAGGTTCTGCCGTAGATCGTCGCAAGCGTCATGTGTGGAACTCCAGAAGTTGTGAGGTGCGCCGGATCGAATCCGGTCGCCCACAACGTTGAATTGTATCGGCGCGCCGCTCGTCGCCTTGATCCTGGTCAACGGCGCACGGGCGCGGGCGGCCTCCGGGACCGAATGCCGGCGCGCCGCGCGCCTCGGGGCGTGCGGGCATCTCAGGCCTCTGCATGAAGACGGGGTCACCCGGAACACATCGACGTCCTGTGGAACGCGATCGGCGGGGCCTTCCTGGCCCCCGCAATGCCCCACCCTGAGTTGGGTTCCCGACATTGCGGCGCAATCGTCGACGAAGCGCCCCGGCCGAAGCGCCGCCTTTCGCCGCCGGAGTGTTAGTTGAAGGCGAAGACCGCGCTCAGCATGGCCAGCAGGATGGCGGCGCCCGCGAGGCGTCCGCCGAGGAACATCAGCGGGATGGCGGCCTGATCGCCGCGCTTGAAGCGGGCGCCGGCCCATTCGTGCAGGCCCACGGCGACGACGGCGACGGCCACCAGCGCCATCTTTGTCCAGAACCACCCGGTGAAGCCGCCCGGCCCGCCGAACTTCAGCCAGACCATCAGCGGCCCGGTGACCAGCAGTATGGCGAAACCGGCCGCGCCCAGGCGGCTGAAGAAGGTCTCCGCGCCCCACAGCTCCTCACGCTGGTCGGCCGCCGCGGCGACCAGCCTGGGACCGGTGCGACCCAGGGCGATGCCGCCGCCCACCGCCATGCCGATGCCGATGAAGTGCAGCCACATCAGGAGGTTGGTGAAGATATGCATGGCGCGACCCCGCAGCGTGGCCGTGCGGAGGCTGTCCGGGCCACGGGCGACCCTAGGCCGGATCGGCCAAGGGTCCTATGTCGAACCGCTGTGCGGCTTCATTGCGCCCACCTCCGCGCCGCGCGATCATCGGGCCATCGATGCGAGGGGCGGCGAAGATGGCGATCAGGATCACCCGGCGCGGCCTGGGCTGGATCACCGCCTTGGCGGTGCTGGCCGCAACGCCGGCGCTCGCCGCGGCCGCAAGCCACCACGACGTGCGTATCCGCCGCGACACCTGGGGCGTGCCGCACATCCTGGCGAAGACCGACGTCGACGCCGCCTATGGCCTCGGTTTCGCCCAGGCCGAGGACGACATGGCGACCTTGCAGGTGGCGGTGTTCACCAGCCGCGGGCGCCTGGCCGAACTGCAGGGGCCATCCGGCGTCGACAGCGACTATCTGGTCGCCCTGCAGGACGTGTGGGGGACGATCGGACGGCGCTACGACCGCGACCTGGACCCCAAGGTGCGGGCGATCCTGGAGGCCTATGCGCAGGGCGTGAACGCCTATGCGAAGCGCCACCCAGCGGGGATCGCGCCCGGCCTCCTGCCGATCGCCGGCAAGGACCTGGCCGCCAGCTTCACCTACACCGGCCCCACCTTCTACGGCCTCGACGGCGTCTTCCGCGACACCATGAAGCCGACGGCCAAGAAGACCGCGGCGCTGGACGACCGGACACCCACCGGCTCCAACGGCCTGGCCGTGGCGCCGGCGCGGTCGGCGGACGGGGCGACGCGGCTGCTGGTCAATTCGCACCAGCCCTACACCGGACCCCTGGCCTGGTACGAAGCGGTGATCCAGACGCAGCAAGGCTGGCACGTGGCCGGCGGCTTCTTCCCCGGCACGCCCTTCATGCTGCATGGCCACAACGCCCACCTGGGCTGGGCCAACACCGTCAACCATCCGGACCTGGTCGACGTCTATGCGCTGACCGTCAACCCGGCGGACCCCGACCAGTACCGGCTCGACGGCGCCTGGAAGACGCTGGAGAAGCGCACCGTCCAGATCAGGGTCAAGCGACCCGACGGGGGTTTCGACACGGTGACGCGCGAGGTGCTGCGCTCCGCCCATGGCCCGGCCATGCGCACCGCTCACGGGACCTTCGCCATCCGCTACGCGGGCCTCGACGAGGTGCGCCAGCCCGAGGAGTACTACCGGCTGAACAAGGCGCTGGACCTCGCCCAATGGAAGGCCGCCCTGGCCATGGGTCTCCTGCCCTCGATCAACTACGTCTACGCCGACGAGAAGGGGAACATCGGCTACGTCTACAACGGCCGCTTCCCGGTGCGGAAGGAAGGCGTCGACTGGCTGGGCGTCGTGCCCGGCGACCGGTCGGACCTGATCTGGACCGCCCAGCTCCCCTTCGAAAAGGTCCCGCAGCTGTGGAATCCGAAGTCGGGCCTGGTGTTCAACTCCAACAACACCCCGTTCCGCGCCAGCGATCCGGCCGATGACCTCAAGCCCGCCGACTTCTCCAAGACCCTGGGGATCCAGACCGACATGACCAACCGCGCCTGGCGGGTGATGGAGACCTATGGCGCCGACCCTTCGATCACGGCCGAAGCGTTCAACGCCTACAAGTACGACCTGGCCTACAGCACGCGGTCCGACGTGGCCAAGGGGCTCGCCGCTCTGATGGCCATCCCGGCCGGCTCCGACGCCGACCTGGCGGCGGCGCAGGCCCTGCTGAAGACCTGGGACCGGCGCACCGACGTGCACAGCCGCGCCGCGCCGCTGGCGGTGCTGACGCTCTTGAAGCTCCAGGGCGGGGGCCCGCCGCTCGCGGCGCTGAAGGCCAGCATGGCGGACCTGAAGAAGAACTACGGCCGCATCGATCCGCAGTGGGGCGAGGTGAACCGCATCCGGCGCGGCAAGCTCGACTTAGGCATCGACGGCGGGCCGGACATCTACCGCGCAGTCTACGGCCGGCCGGGGCCGGACGGGCGGCTCACCGCGGCTGGCGGCGACACCTATGTGATGTTCGTGACCTGGGACAAGGCCGGCAAGCTCAGTTCGCGCAGCATCCATCAGTTCGGCTCGGCGACCCAGGACGCGGCCTCGCCGCACTACGCCGACCAGACGCCGCTGTTCGTGGCCATGAAGACCAAGCCGGTGTGGTTCACGGAAGCCCAGTTGAAGGGCCATATCGCGAGAGACTACCGTCCCGCCGAGTGATGTCGGATCAGGAGATCGTCATGCGTCCTTGGATCGAACACCGCAGGAGAGATCCCATGAAGACCTTGACCGTCCTGGCCGCCGCCAAGGCCATGTCCCTCGTCCTGGCGGCCGGGCCGGCCGTCGCGGCTGCGGCCGCCGCACCCGCCGCCGCGCCGCAACCGCCGGCCGGGGCCTATGCGATCGACAAGGCCCACACCTCGGTGACCTTCCGGGTCAGCCACCTAGGCTTCTCGCACTACACCGCTCGCTTCGGCAGCATCGACGGCAAGCTGAAGTTCGATCCGGTCCATCCCGCGGCGATGGCCGTGGAGGCGACTATCGATCCGAAGTCGCTGGAACTGAACACCCCGCCGGCCGGCTTCCATGACGAGCTGATGGGCAAGACCTGGTTCAACGCCGCGGCCTTCCCGGCGATCACCTTCAAATCCACCAAGGTCGCCTTGACCGGCAAGACCACCGCCAAGGTGACCGGCGACTTCACCCTGCACGGCGTGACCAAGCCGGTGACCCTCGACGTCACCTACAACGGCGGCTGGCCGGCCAACGCCATGGACGGGGCCCGGGTGGGTTTCTCGGCGCACGGGGTGATCAAGCGTTCGGCCTTCGGCATGGGCTTCGGCGTGCCGGCGCCCGGCTCGAACATGGGGGTCAGCGACGACGTCGACATCTCGATCGAGACCGAATTCTCCGGCGGCAAGCCAACCGGCAAATAGACGGAGGCGGGCCAGTCCGACATCCGGAAGCTTGACTGTAGCAAGGGTTGTAATTAACCCTTTTGCACCTGTCGGCGGATGGAGGGCGAACATGCCGTTCCGCGCGATTTCCCGGCGTTCCCTAGAGCTTCTCAACCAGAACTATCGTGCGCCGGGCGTGGCGCCGGGGCCGATGCCGCCCGCGGCGGGCGACGCGGCGGCGGCGGATGATCCGACGTTCGCCGTCAACGACGAGTTCATTCGCATCCTGCCGTTCATGCGGGCCGAGCCGGATGACCAGCCCATGCGCCGCGGCTTCCAGGTCAGGAGCGCCGATCCCCTGACCGAGCCGTCGTTCGGGCCGCTGCCCGGCGGCAACCCCTGGGTCGCGGGCCAGGCCACGCCCTTCGGGCAGGAGCTCAGCCTGAGCGGCGCCCAGTTCAAGAAGTACGAACTGGTGGTGCGGGTCGACGACCTGATGCCCGGCGGCGCGCCCGACCACGACCTGCTGGACGCCGAATGCCGGCTTGCCGAGATCGGGATCATCCGGCGGCTGTCGGCCGACATCTTCGGACCTAACGCGATCGACGACAACGCCGAGCTGTTGTCGCTGGACTTCTATATCGCGCCCGGCGGACCGCAGGACGTCGCCTATTCCGCGACGGCCAAGCTGATGGGCGGGCTGGCGGAAATCCTCGCCCGGTGCGCGCCGGGCGGCGACGGCCTGGGGGAGGGCGCCACCGTGCTGGTGATGTCGGCCCGGGCGCGGTGGCGGCTGCTGGCCGAGATGGAAGGCCGCGCGATCACCCCGCAGTTCGCCTATTGCCCCCTGACCCGCAAGGTCCAGCTCCACTATCACGGGACGCCCGTGGTGATCGGGCGGGTTCCCGAGCCGGCGGGCGCCGCGCCGACCACGGCGGCCTTCGCCCTGACGCTCTCGGGCGAGAGCGCCATCCGCATGGTGTTCACCGGGGGCGATGACTGGGGCCTTCACCGGCGCGCCCTTCCGGCCGTCGTCACCACCGACAGCGCCGGCGAGGCCGACGGCGTCAGCCGCGCCGTGTCGGTCTATGGGAACTACATGCTTCTGGTGCCCGACAACAATGCGGTCGCGCGCCTGAGCGGCATACCTTCGGCCGACCCGATCCGCGTTCCCTGAGGCGCGCCATGCCGACCGCCACCCTGGATTGGCAGGATTGGGACGGGCCCCCCGAAGCGCTCACCGATCCCCAGATCGCCGACTTCACGCGGTCGATCCGCAGCTGGCTTGGGGAGCAGGCGCCGGACGCGCCGCTGGCGGGACGGGCCCACGCGCTGCTTTCCGCCCTGGGCGTGGAACGCGCGCGCCGCCACCTGGCGTCGTTCGAGGAGGCCCTGAGCTTCGCGCCGGCCTCGCGCGGGCGGTCGGACCAGCCGCCGCCGGCGCTGGCGCGGTTCGCGCGGCCGTCGTTCCGGCAGATCCTGCCGCAGGTCGGCCGCGGCGTCGGGCCGCCCCTGGAGTCGCTCGATCCGCTGGAGCGGATGCTGGCCTACGAGCTGCTGGCGATCCTGCTGCCGCAGGTGGGTCCCTGGGGCGCGCCGGGCGGGCAGCGACGCTGGCCGCTCGACGAGCCCGACCGCGAGCGGCTGCGGGAGAAGCGCCGCCGCGCCCTGGAGAAGACCGCGGAGGGCGACGGCAAGATCTATGTGCCGCAGGGGGACCTGTCTGACGACGAGGTCTTCGAGCGCGAACAGAACCGCATGGGATATCAGCGCAGCCCCGACGACGATCTGAGCGGCTGGACGCCGATCCCGCCGCCGCCGCCCCCGCCGCCCAGCAAGGTCGCGGGCATGGGGCTGAGCGACAAGATCGCCGCGGCGGCGCGCCATGCCCATGACAAGGGTTATTTCCTGGACGCGGCGATCGAAGAGATCGAGCCGCTGACCGATCCGGCGAACCTGGCGCTGATGGCCGCGATCATGGCCTTCCTGATGGCGCTGGGGCCGCCGGGGTGGCTGGTGATCCTGATCACCTTCGGGCCCGACTTCTTCGCCTTCTGCGATGTGTTGTCGGATC
>Ga0105240_10011193_pt1 | contig 12519 bp, 13 predicted proteins | sample KBSC54metaG_FD_80426 | JGI IMG/M metagenome (GOLD analysis project Ga0105240, IMG submission 80426) | Corn rhizosphere microbial communities from Kellogg Biological Station, Michigan, USA - KBS C5-4 metaG | ecosystem: Host-associated > Plants > Roots > Rhizosphere > Soil | place: Michigan, USA... | reverse complement strand
AGTCGTGCTTGTCGACGACCACGTCCTGCTTCGCAACGGGCTTGCCGGACTGATCCGCAGTTTTGGACAATATGATGTGCTATTCGAAGCTGGTGGAGGAAAGGACCTCATCAGACAGCTAAAGAACTTTCGCCGCCCCGAAGTCGTCCTCTTAGACATCAATATGCCGGAAATGGATGGTTATGAGACCGCCTGCTGGCTCAAACGCCACTATCCCGAGATCAGGGTCCTGGCACTATCCATGTACGATACCGACAGCGCGATCGTACGCATGCTGAAGAACGGCGCCAAGGGTTATATCCTGAAGGACATCGAACCCGGCGAGCTCCGGCTGGCGCTGGAATCCATTATAGAAAAAGGATATTATTATTCAGACCTTGTCACGGGCAAGCTCATACATACGGTCAGCCATATGGACGAGCCGGAACACCGCGTGCATCACCTGATGACGCTCAACGAACGCGAGCTGGAATTTATGAAGCTGGTCTGCACCGAATGGACCTACAAGGAGATCGCCGACCGGATGTACCTGAGCCCACGGACCATCGATGGCTACCGGGATGCACTATTCGAAAAGTTGAACGTAAAGACAAGGGTCGGCCTCGCCATGTACGCCGTCCGCAACGGCATCGTCAACCTCGACACCATCGGCACACTCGCGCGGGAGAGCCAGGTCGAACCGATGCGGGCCCGCAAACCGAGCCTGGTCAAGCGCTAGTTCAGTATACTTTTTTCTTTTACGGTCTCTATACCTTTCTGGTCTTTGATCTTTCCCCATCCGCCGGTGACATTCCTCAGGTTGTGAATGCCCTGCCGTTTGAGCATAGAGGCGGCAATGACGCTGCGATAACCGCCGCCGCAGTGGACGTATATGTTGTAGGTCTCCTCGAGGTTGGACATATTGCCGGGATCGGTCAGGTCCTGAAGAGGAATATTGATGGCGTCCTTTACGTGTCCGTCCGCGAACTCCGTCTCGCGCCTTACGTCGAGTACGACGAGATTCTTATCAAAGGGGATATCCATCGCCAGCTCGTCCGGTTCGACGTCGATGATCAGATCGATAGTCTCACCGGCGGCCTGCCAGGCGGCATAGCCTCCGTCCAGATAGCCTTTCATCTTATCGAAGCCAACGCGCGCCAGCCGGATGACGCTCTCCTTCTCTTCGCCGGGAGCGGTCACCAGTACGATGGGCTTGTCAAAAGGCAAAAGGCTGCCGGCCCATTCCGCAAATCGTCCGTTGAGACCGATGCCGATAGACCCGGGGACAAAACCCGAAACAAAGACCTCGGGCTTGCGGGTATCCAGCAGGATGGCCCCGCCGGCGACCAGTTCTTTCAGCGATGCAATATTCAATGGCTGCATCCCCGCCTCCAGTACGCCCTCGAGACTTTCATATCCTTCTTTATTGATACGGGCATTGATAGAAAAATAGCTTGGGGGTGCGTCCAGACCATCCGTTACCGCCTTTACGAAATCTTCACGGGTCTGATCTTTCAGCGCGTAGTTGCTCTCCTTCTCCTGGCCAAGCGTGCTGAAGGTATTCGGGCCAAGATTTTTGCCGCAGCTGCTGCCGGGACCATGCGCGGGATAGATGACCAGGTCATCGGGGAGAGGAAGTATTTTGGAATGCAGGGAATCATAGAGCATGCTCGCCAGCTCATCCCGGCTGAGATTACCGCTGCTGAGATCGGGGCGGCCTACGTCACCAACGAAGAGCGTATCACCCGTGAACAAGGCCTCAGGCTTTCCGTCTGCTGCCCGCACGAGATAACACGAGGACTCCACCGTATGGCCCGGCGTATGAAGGACCTCGATAGTGCTATCCCCTAACCGGAATTTCTCGCCATCTTCCGCCTTGTGTATTGGGAAATTAGTTTCCGTCTTCGGACCGTAAACTATCGGCGCTCCGGTCGCCTTCGCCAGATCGAGATGCCCGCTGACGAAGTCCGCGTGAAAGTGAGTCTCGAAAATATACTTGATATCCGCGCCCCTCTCCTTCGCAAGAGAAGTGTACGCATCGATATCACGCAGGGGGTCGATAATAGCCGCTTCCCCCTCACTTTCAATATAATAAGCCGCTTCGCTGAGACAACCGGTATATAATTGCTTAATGAACATAGCCTTGCATTTTGTGCAAGGTAGTCATAATTCCCGATCGTTCCTGGTCGGCATGCCGACAAATGGATCAGTAGATCAGTCGATCAGCTCGTCAACACATTTCATGATCTCGCTGAGGCGGTCATGGTTGATGATGTAGTAAATAAATTTTCCGTCGCGCTGGGTCTTTACGATTCCAGCCCGGCGTAAGATAGCCAGGTGCTGTGAAGCGACGGACTGTTCGAGGCGAAGATGTACGTAGATCTCAGTTACCGTGAGTTTCTTATTCTCATCCAGCAGACGGATGATCTGCTGACGAAGTTTGTGATTTAGTGCTCTCAGGATCAGTGCGCCTTTCTTAAGATTCAAAAAATCAACCTTCACAGGGGCGCCTTCGGAGCCCTCTGCGTTTACTACCATCCAATAGCTATTATTGTTCATCGTTAAGCTCATGAGCGATTACCGTTTTAAGGATTTCAAGAAGATACGTGACAGGTTAGAGCAAATTTATAATCACTATTTGAATAAAAGTGGTCAAATTTTGCTAATATGATGATATAGTCATTTTCTTGTATGAGTGTAGAATTCTTTGGTATAAGCGGGCTCACTGTAAGCCAGACCGGTGAATTCCTTTCGCAAATATCGTAAAAAAGATAAGATACCCAGATACCCGGCATGATCCTTGACCTGAATGAAACTCGCATTGGCTGAGGATATTATGGGTTTACACTTATCGGAACCAGAGCCAAAGAACGACATACGACGAGTTGTCAGGTAGTCAGTGAATGGATTTTGGTCCATTACCATTGCTGTTGAGGGAAGAAGGACGGACAGGTCTTTTTGATACACGGCAGTGAATACTTCCATGCGCCGGGCGTCCAGCATGGGGCATAAAAGGTCCGCATCCGGGTGCTGCTCGCTGGCGGCAAATGCCATCATTTTTAGCTTGTCCTCTGTGATCAGCGGCAGGTCGAGGGTATAACAAAACCCTTTGGCAGCGGCCATTCCAACCCTCAGGCCCGTATAAGACCCAGGCCCCGAGACGACAGCTATCGCCTGCAGATCCGATAGCCGGAACCCCGTTGTCCCGAGTATTTTTTCGATGGCCGGGTGCAGCCAGGATGCATGATCTTTTTGCTCTTTATTTTCTGCCAGCGCCAGTGTCTTTCCATCCTTTGCCAGGCAAATTCCCGCCTCTTCTGTCGCCGTGTCGATGTTCAATATCAATGCCATGTTATCACCTTCTTACATTTATAATTTTAATCATATTTTAACGATTTAGCCGCCTCCAGAAGGCCATCGGAGGGGGTATATCGCTGATTTTCCCTGCCCAGGACGGCCAGCAGCCCCGCAATTTTATCCAGCCCGATCCGCTGCCCCCATTCGAACGGCCCCATCGGATAATTGGTCCCGAGCCGCATCGCGGTGTCGATCTCTTCCTTTGTGCTGACCTCTTCTTCCCACGTGTACCAGGCCTCGTTGATGATGGTGGCGAGAATGCGTGCGCCGATCATACCCGGTGTATCCGGCACGATGCGGCATTCGCGCCCCACCCGTTCATAAAGGGTTTTTATTTCATGCGCCGCCGACTCGTCGGGAGCCACCAGCTCGTGAAGGGATCGTTCGAGAAAGCCCGGCCAGCCGTTGATCCGGATAAATGGATACCCCAACTGGTCCAGCGTCACGGTCACTTCATTTACCAGTACCGGCTTTGGCAAAAGCCCGCTCAGCGATAGCTTTCGGCCGGGATCATCGACAAAATCAAGATCGATGAACAGCTCCGCATGGGGATGAAATTTTGCTTCGTCCACCGTCCTTACCAGGACCAGGCGATTACCGGGGGCGGGATAAAAAGCCGAAAGGCTTTCTTCATTTGCTGCCGCAGAGATAACAACGATCGTCATGTATCTGGTTGCAATTATTTGCGGCAAAGTTAACTCCAAAATCTTTCTCCGAGGAAGCGAGGGCGCTGCTCCGGGCCCTTATATTTGTCCCATGAAAAAAAAGATCATCAATACGCCCAATGCTCCCGCCCCCATCGGACCGTACAGCCAGGCCGTACAGACCGGCAACCTGTTGTTCCTGTCCGGACAGATCGCCATCGACCCGGCCACGGGCAAGATCGAAACCACCGATATTATCGGGGAGACCCACCAGGTCATGCAGAACCTGCGCGCGATCCTCACGGCGGCCCATATCACTTTCGATCATGTGGTGAAGACGACCATCCTGCTGAGTGACATGTCGCTTTTTTCCGATGTGAATGAGGTCTATGGAAAATATTTTTCCGGCGACTTCCCGGCACGCGAGACCTACGCGGTGAAGACGCTGCCTAAGAACGTGAATCTGGAGATCAGTATGGTGGCCACAACCGACTGAAAGGAGGTTGGCGCCGCGGCTAGCGGCGCAGAAAAATAGCCCCGGTATAGCCCTTGCTTGCAAGGGCGTAGCGGGGAGTGTTCCTTACCTCAAATGACGTTCAGTTCTTTCCCAATCTTTGTGAACGCGGCGATGGCCTTGTCGAGGTGCTGCCGCTCGTGTCCGGCGCTCAGCTGAACACGGATACGGGCCTGCCCTTTCGCAACGACGGGGAAGAAGAATCCGATCACATAGATGTCTTCGTCAAGCAGCTTCGCGGCGAAGTTCTGCGCGACAACCGCATCGTACAGCATGATGGGTACTATCGGATGCTCGCCGGGCCTGATATCGAATCCTGCAGCGGTCATCTTTGACCGGAAGTATTTGGTATTGTATTCCAGCTTGTCCCTCAGCTCGGTAGTCTCGCTCAGCATATCCAGCACGGCGATCGAAGCACCGGTTATCGAAGGCGCGAGGCTGTTGGAGAAAAGATAGGGCCGGCTGCGCTGGCGCAGCATCTCGATGATCTCCTTCCTTCCGCTGGTAAAACCACCGCTCGCCCCGCCAAGCGCCTTACCCAGCGTGCCGGTGATGATATCGATACGCCCCATCACCCCGCGATACTCGTGCGTTCCGCGGCCGGTTTTGCCCAGAAAGCCGGAGGAGTGGGATTCGTCGATCATGACGATTGCGTCGTATCGGTCGGCCAGGTCGCAGATCTTATCCAGCTGCGCGATGGTACCGTCCATGCTGAACGAACCGTCGGTGACGATGATCCTGCTGCGGGCCCCGGCGGCAGCCTTCAGCTGCTCTTCCAGATCGCCCATATTATTGTGCTTATAGCGGTAGCGCTGCGCCTTGCAAAGACGCACGCCGTCGATGATGGACGCGTGGTTCAGCTCGTCGGAGATGATGGCGTCCTGATCGCCGAACAGGGGCTCGAAAACACCACCGTTAGCATCAAACGCCGCCGCATAAAGTATGCTGTCCTCCGTGCCGAGAAATGCGGCTATTTTTTGTTCCAGTTCTTTGTGAATATCCTGCGTCCCGCAGATGAAGCGGACGCTGCTCATTCCGTAGCCCCTCGAATCCACCGCCTTGTGAGCCGCTTCGACGACACGGGGATGGGAAGAAAGGCCTAAATAATTGTTCGCGCAGAAATTAAGCACCTTCCGGCCATTCACTTCGATCTCCGCGCCCTGCGGGCTGGTGATGATCCGTTCGGTTTTGAAAAGGCCGGCGGCTTTTATCTCTTCCAGCTCGGCGGCGATACGTTTCACAAAGGAGGAATTCATAGATAAAAAATTTGAGTTTATTTGAGGACCGGCTCGCGGTCCGGTTTGGGGGCCCAAAGGTAAGTAGTTGAACCATCATCTGTTAGGCTGATCGGCTAAATTTTTGCCTTTCTGTAACAAATAATTTATAACTTCGTCCTATAATTAGGAGAAGCCCTAGCTGTCATGCCACGTAAACTTATCATACGCCTATCAGCCCTGGTACTTGCCGTCTCGGTAAGCCTGATGCTTTTCTCCTATGTCCGTGCGCGGGCATCCCGCCAGGACGATCCCAACAACGAATGCGGTAACAAATGCGGCAAAAAGGCCCAGACCGAGTACATTCTTTGGGAGTCTATTACACATAATTTATTGATGATCAAGGGGTAAAACACCCCTTTTCTCTTTTTTCCCCGGAATTGTAACTTTCCTCCCGATCAATCGTATTACCGTGAACCATTGACCACGGCAGTATCCTGCTTTATGACAGAAAAAGAATACAATGAATGCGTGCGACAATATGCGGACAACGTTTACCGCTTCATCCTGAAGAACCTTCGGCAGGAGGAGGACGCCCGGGACGTGGTGCAGTCATCGTTCGAGAAGCTCTGGAACAACAGGCAGAGTGTGGAGACGGAGAAAAGCAAGTCTTATCTCTTCACCATTGCCTATCACCAGATGATCGACCACCTCAGGAAGACCAAACGGATACAGCTGCGCGACGAGTTTCGGGAAGAGGCGCGTATCGCCGACAAGCCGGTCCACCAGTTGAAGAGAACACTGGAGAACGCACTGTCAAGACTGAACGAAACACAGCGCTCGCTGGTCCTGCTGAAGGACTACGAGGGCTATTCCTATAATGAGATAGGAGAGATCACCGGGCTCAACGAGAGCCAGGTAAAAGTTTATTTACACCGGGCGCGTCTCCAGCTAAAGAACTATCTGGTCAGCCTGGAAAATATAATCTGACATGATCACGAGAGACAATTATCAGGAATTCTTTCTGCTCTATGTCGACAACGAGCTCCCGGCTGCCGACGCAAGGGCGGTGGAAGAATGGGTTGCCGCCAACCCCGACCTGATGGAGGAATGGGAATCCCTGCAGCTCTGCCGGGTCGATCCCGAAGAGAAGGTGATCTTCCCGGGAAAGGAGAGCCTGCTGCGCGCCGGTAAGGATAGCTCCCTGGGCGCGGGTAAGGACAGCCCCCTGGGCGCCGGTAAGGATAGCCCCCTGGGCGCGGCCTCTCCGACCGGCGGCTACCCCGAATATCTTCTTTCCTATATCGACGGCGAGCTGAGCCCTGCCGAAATACAACAGGCGGAAGCCATGATCGCGGCCAGTGCCGCGGATGCCGCCGAATTACAGCAGTTGTTGCTGACCGTTAGTAAGCCCGACACTTCGGTCATATTCCCCGATAAGAGTAGTCTCTACAGAAAAGAAAAGGACCGTCGGATCATATTTTTAGTACGCGCGGTCGCGGGTGCGGCAGCCGTAGTATTGATCGCGGTGCCGTTACTGATAAAAAAACCCGGGCGCCCTGTAACTCCGGGTGGTGCTGTAGCGTTACAAGATAAGAAGGCCGGCGGGCAGGCGGCGCAGCAGCCGCGTGAGATCGCGAAGACCCAGGACCAGGGAGACGCACGTGAACCGCAGGTACAGCACGAACCTGATCCCGGAGACGCACGTGAACCGCGTGAGATCGCGCAAACCGTGGACCCGCAGTCCATACGCAAACCGGGGTCCGCGCGCGAGGCAGGGATACAGCGTGAACCGAAGACGCAGCGTGAACCGAAAAATACAGCGAACTTCCAGGACCCGCGATCCACACGTGAACCGAAAAATACAGCGAACTTCCAGGACCCGCGATCTCCGCATGACTCAGGAACCCTGCGTAACCTCCGCCCGCAACGTGAACCGCAGGTACACCGTGAACCACGTGAACCACGGCCCGCGACGGACGTCGCCGTGAACACGGCTCCGCCCGACCACGCAGCAGAAACAAGATCAGCCGGCATGGCAATAGCAGTCCGGCAGGTGGATATCCCCAAAGAGCAATCCTCTTTTGCCACCCAGGCCCTTCTGCAGGAAGACGATGAAAAAGCGCTGGCCTCCGCGAATCAGCCGGCCCCGGCGGGCAAAAGCAAACTCCGCGGCCTCTTCAGAAAAGTGGCCCGCACCTTTGGCTCGACGGCTGAACGGGATGGCGATGGCAAACGGGAAGTGCTCATCAGCGCCTTCCAGGTGGCAGTCAATTGATCTCATAGAAAAAAATACGACTATTATGAACCGCGCACTCTTATCAGTGGCAGGGCTGATCTTTACCCTTTCCTGCCTGGCACAAACAGATACGACCGGACAACGGACAGACACAACCCGCCCGGGCAACAGGTCATCAGACGATACCATCCGCGTAGGCAGCCTTATCATCGTCCGCGGCGGCGGCGGCAGCGAAGAACTGCCGCACCTCCGGCTCCACAGGCACTACCACGACTACACCCCGCGCAACGTCAGTACCAACTGGGTGATCATCGACCTCGGGATCGCCAACTATGACGACAAGACCAACTACGCTTCGGCCGGCGCGCAGACTTTTGCCCCCGGCGCCAATGCCAACTGGTTCCGGCTGCGGCACGGCACCAAATCCGTCGACGTCAATATCTGGCTGTTCATGCAGCGTCTCAACCTGATCAAACACGTCGTCAACCTCAAATACGGACTGGGTATCGAACTCAACAACTACCGCTACCTCGAAGACATCCGTTTCAAAACCAACCCGACCCGCGTCATCATGGATACCATCCACTACAGTAAGAACAAGCTGGCCGCGGACTATCTGACCGTCCCCTTCCTCCTCAACTTCAATTTTACGCCGCACCGCCAGCAGGGCTACGGCTTCAGCGTCGGGGCCAGCGTCGGCTGGCTTTATTCTTCCCGGCAGAAGTTCGTAAGCAAGGCCACAGGCAAAGAAAAGACCTTCGACGACTTCGACATGGAGCCCTGGAAGATATCCTATATAGCGGAATTACAGCTTGGCTTTCTGAAACTCTACGGCTCGTGGGCCACCAAAAGCATGTTCAGCAACGGACTGGATCAGACACCCTACACGGCAGGAATAAGGATCGGGTTCTGGTAGACTTTTCGCCCGGCCGGAAGGCCCACGCTGTTGCCGCGGTTCCCGCCTGCCCAGGGATTCGCTCCGGCAATTACGTCCAGCCGGGGGAACAGGTCCATTCCCCCCGCCTTTGTCCGAGAATCCCTGGACATATGTTAAAACTTTTCCACATTAAAAATAATCGGCGGGGCGGCTCGTTCAATAATTGTCCTTCGGTCGAGGCACTTAAAGGTCTTCCGGGGGATAGTAAACAGACGTACCATGACCTCACGAAAATTGCTCCTCGGCAGCCTGTTCGTATTCACCCTTTTCTCCTTCCGCGACGCACACCACCGTGCCGCCAGCCGAAGATTTTTCCACCGCAACCCGGACGGGGACGTCTACATCCTCGTAGTAAAATCCAGCTACGAACTACAGATCTATGACAGAGACGGCTGGTACGCCACCTACCCGGCAGTTTTTGGCAATAAATCGCTCGACGATAAAATGATGCAGGGAGACAGAAAAACACCGGAAGGAACCTATCATATCGTTGCCAAGCGCCCGCACGAAAAATGGGACAAGATCATGGACCTCGACTATCCGACCGCATCGGACCAGGCCAAATTCAACGACCGCAAAGCAAAGGGCCTGATCCCGAAAAATGCAAAGATTGGCGACGGCATCGCCATCCACGGAACATGGGCCCACGACGACAATGCCGTAGACGCCTATCAGAACTGGACCAATGGCTGTGTCTCCCTCAAGTGTGAAGACATGGACGAAGTTTATAAGATCGCGCCGGTAGGCACAAAGGTTGTGATACAACACTAAGGGGGATCGGCTTACAGCCGCCCGTTCTTTATCTCCTCTACCACCGCCGGATCCAGCAGGGTCGAGACATCCCCCAGATTCTGCAACTCGCCCTCGGCAATCTTGCGCAGGATACGCCGCATGATCTTTCCGCTGCGGGTTTTTGGCAGCCCTTTTACAAACTGTATCTTGTCCGGCTTGGCGATCGGACCGATGATCCGCGCCACCGTCTGTACAATATCTTTCGACGCCAGATCATTGCCGTGCGATTCCCCGCTGAAAACGACGTATGCATAGATCCCCTGCCCCTTGATCTCGTGGGGGTATCCGACCACCGCGCTCTCCACGACCCCCGTATGCATATTGATCGCATTCTCCACCTCCGCCGTACCGATACGGTGACCGCTGACATTCAGCACATCATCGACCCGGCCCGTGATCCGGTAGTTGCCGGCTTCATCCCGCAGCGCCCCATCACCCGTGAAATAAAGATTGGGATAGGTCGCGAAATAGGTCTGGCGGCACCGCTCGTGGTCGCCATAGGTCGTCCGGATGATCGAAGGCCAGGGGAATTTGATGCAAAGATTCCCGCTGATGCTATTGCCGTGTAACTCTTCTCCCTTTTCGTCAACCAGTATCGGCTGGACACCCGGCAACGGCAGGGTAGCATGCGCCGGCTTGCCCGGCGTAATACCGGCCATATTGGAGATCAGGATCCCTCCAGTCTCAGTCTGCCACCAGGTATCCACGATGGGGCAGCGCTTCCTGCCGATATTTTCGTCGTACCAGTGCCAGGCCTCTTCATTGATCGGCTCACCGACCGTCCCAAGGACCTTCAGCGAGCTCAGGTCCTTATTCTTTACAAGATCAAGCCCAAATCCCATCAGGCTGCGGATCGCCGTAGGCGCCGTATAGAGAATATTTACCTTGAACTTGTCCACCACGTCCCAAAAACGGCCAGCGTCAGGCCAGGTCGGAATGCCCTCGAACATCAGCGTCGTCGCGCCAGCGGCCAGCGGACCGTAGACGATATAGCTATGGCCCGTGATCCAGCCGATATCCGCCGTACAGAAAAAGACATCCCCCGGCTGATACTGAAAGACGTTGACAAAACTGTAAGCGGTAAAGACCATATAGCCTCCGCAGCTATGCACCACACCCTTCGGCTTGCCCGTCGAACCAGACGTGTACAGAATGAAGAGCACGTCTTCCGCATCCATTATTTCAGCAGGACAGACTGGATTTCCCTGCGTCTCCACCCTGCGGACCTCGTCCTCCCACCACACGTCCCGTCCCTTTATCATGCTCACGGGAACGCGCGTACGTGTAAGCACGATGACCCTCTTTACGGAAGGACACTGCACCAGGGCGTCGTCGATGACACTCTTCAGCGGAATTTCCTTGTTGCCGCGGAAGGCTCCGTCGCAGGTTATGACGAGACTGCACTGTGCATCCTGTATCCGGTCGGCGATGCTCTGCGCGGAAAATCCGCCAAAGACCACCGAGTGGATAACGCCCAGCCTTGCGCAGGCCAGCACGGCAATGGCCAGCTCTGGCACCATCGGCATATAGATACAGACCCGGTCGCCCTTCTTCAGCCCGTTGTTCTTTAGAACATTGGCGAACTGGCTAACCTTAAAATGCAGCTCTTTATAGGAAAGTACGCGAAAGTCTTCTTCGGGATTGTTGGGCTCCCAGATGATCGCCGGCTGGTCGCCCCTTTCGGCCAGGTGACGGTCAAGACAGTTTTCCGTTATGTTCAATTTGCCTCCCTGGAACCATTTGACCCGCGGCTCGCTGAAATTCCAGTCCAATACCTTATCCCACCCGCGATGCCACTGGAAAGCCCCGGCGACATCCGCCCAGAATCCCTCCGGATCTTCTATGCTTCTTTTATAGACTGAATCGTACTCTTCCCGGGACCTTATCTGATAAGGATAATTATTCATGGCTAAAACGCTGATTTAATTGTCGCCGCCGGTCTTTAACCAAATGTAGCCCGGCAGCGCCAAATCGCTGATTTCGGGCCTTCGGCCAAAGAGCCTGTGGCTCTTTTTTGGGCTATAAAAATAGACTTTAATCCCTAATAAAATATTATAACTTTATCCCCGTCGCAACAAAAAACACAACCACTAACGGTCTATGTCATCCACATCCATCGCACCTGCAAAAGACATCCGCAAGATCATCATCGCTTCATCCGTAGGTACCCTGATAGAATGGTACGACTTCTATATTTTCGGAAGTCTCGCTACCGTGATCGCAGGCCAGTTCTTCCCAAAGACGAATCCCACCGCCGCACTGCTGTCCACGCTGGCCACCTTCGCAGCCGGCTTTGTCGTCCGTCCCTTCGGCGCCCTGGTCTTCGGCCGCCTCGGCGACCTCATCGGCCGTAAATACACTTTCCTGCTGACGCTGATCCTGATGGGAGGCTCCACCTTCGCCATCGGTCTGGTGCCCGGCTACGAAAGCATCGGCTTCTTAGCGCCCCTGCTGGTACTCCTTCTCCGGCTGGTCCAGGGACTGGCACTGGGTGGCGAATACGGCGGCGCCGCGACCTATGTGGCGGAACATTCGCCCGGTCACCGGCGTGGCTTCTATACTTCGTGGATACAGGCCACGGCCACTGTAGGCCTCTTCGTGAGCCTGGGCATCATCCTTGTGACCCGGCACGTCCTCGACCCCGATACGGCCAAAAGCATCGAAAAATTCAATAGCTGGGGCTGGCGTATTCCCTTCCTCGTCTCGATACTGCTGGTGGCCATCTCGGTCTATATCCGGCTGAAGATGCAGGAATCGCCTCTTTTCCAGCAGCTAAAGACTGAAGGCCGCCTGTCCACCAATCCCCTCAAAGAAAGCTTCGGACACAAGGCAAATCTCAAGGT
>Ga0105240_10011189_pt1 | contig 12522 bp, 7 predicted proteins | sample KBSC54metaG_FD_80426 | JGI IMG/M metagenome (GOLD analysis project Ga0105240, IMG submission 80426) | Corn rhizosphere microbial communities from Kellogg Biological Station, Michigan, USA - KBS C5-4 metaG | ecosystem: Host-associated > Plants > Roots > Rhizosphere > Soil | place: Michigan, USA... | reverse complement strand
TGAGATCATGCCGGTACCCTGCCTACGATATTGAGACTACCCGCTTCCCGCGCGAGCTGCAAGAACCGGTTCATCCCTTCGTATTCACTCTCGCCTAACTCAACTACACTGTGGTTCGTCAGATACTTTTTCGCCAGAGCCTCCGGAATTCCACGCTCGCGAGCCCCGGCGGCCACAATATCGTCAATGTGTGCCATACCGAACTGAAGGGAGGCGCGAAAGGCGGCTTCCGCCCACCCGGGCACCACGCCCTTTCGCCCGGCCCAGACGGCGAATACCATAGGCAATCCCGTCATTTCAAACCATTCCAACCCGAGATCCAGGACATGAAACGGCATGGTAGCCGGATCCAGGTGGAGCGCCGGGTCGCCGATAATCAGCGCCGCGTCGGCTTTCTCGAGCATCGACGGCAAGTCGGGAGGCATCGCGATGAGTTGCGGTTCGACACCGTACCGTTGCGCCAGGAGGATTCTTGCGAGCATCACCGAGGATCGCGAACTCGCGTCGGTTGCCAGCGTGCGAATTTGGCCGGGTGGAACTTCCGAAACCAGTAGAATGCTCCGTACGGGGCCGCGGCAGGCGATGCCGGCGCCCGGGATCACTTCCAGATTCAGCCGCTCCAACTCCGCGCACGGAACAACGCCGATATCGGCCGAACCGTTCCCGAGCCGGTCCGCGCATTCCGCCGGTATTGAGAAATTTACATCGAATAGTCCCTGCTGTTCACCGTGCAGGATGCCCCAAACCAGCGGCAGCGTATTCAGATAACTGACCGCGCACAGCCGCGGCGGGGTGTTGAGAGGGTTCAAACCGCAGTGTAGCATCCCTAAGGTTCCGATTCGGGAGATGATTGCCGCCCGGCATCCAGTCATGTTACTTTTCAAAGGAGCGCTTCCCCGCCGGCGCCCAAAAGTAACCCTATGAAAAAAACTGCAGTTCTACCTACACTGTTGCTTTGTTCAGTCGGCTTCGCTCTGGCGCAGGCGCCTTTGAACACCACGCCCAGCCGCGTGGTGGGACAGGACTCCTTGGTTATCAAATCAGTTTCCCCGAACCTCGTCGAGGGCAGGGAATTCTTCAACGCTTATTCCTTTACGATCGACGCCAATTCGACACCCCCGGCTCTTTACCTTGCCGATACCGGTAACAACCGCGTCCTGGTTTGGAAGGACGTGACGAAGATCACCAACGGCCAGGGAGCCGACTTCGTAATCGGCCAGTTGGACTTCCAGTCCACCTTCAATCTCGGTCCGGGCACCGCCCGAACGGTAGGTTTGTCCGCGCCAAACGCCGTTGCGGTCGATTCCAAAGGCAACCTCTATGTTGTCGACGGCGGCAATAATCGGATTCTTCGTTATCCAAAGCCTGCCGCCAACGGAAGCAATTTTCAGACACCGGACATGGTGATTGGCCAATCCGATTTCAGTACGAACGCAGCCAACGCGGGCGGCATTAGCGCTGCCAACATAGCGGTTATCAGCGGGAATACCTTTGCCACCAGCGGCATCACCTTCGACGCCCAGGGCAATTTGTGGTTTTCCGATCCGTTGAACAATCGCGTTCTTCGTTATCCGGTCGCCGCTCTCAACGCCGGGACGAATGGACCCAGCGCGGACCTGGTGCTCGGCCAGGTTTCATTCAGCACCCAAAACGGTGTGCCGGCCGGCGAGGACCAAGCCCACGCGCGTCTCGACAAATCGATCATCATCCAACCCAATGGACTGGCGTTCGATCCCTCGGGACGCCTTTACGTCTGCGATTCCATCTCGAGAATCCTTGTATTCTCGCCTCCGTTCAGTACAGGTATGCTCGCTTCCCGTCTCATGGGCCTTCCCGACCAAGTCCCGGTACCCATACCGAATATTGCCACCCCTGCGGGTTTGGCCCAGCCGCAAGGCGTGTTCATGATCGGAAACCGCCCGGCCGTGGCCGATGCCGGGTTCAACCGGGTTACAATTTACGACCCCTTTGAGCAATGGCCCGCCGAGACGCCGCTCACGCCGCCGCCCGCCACGGGAACCACGATCGTCTTCTCGCCGCCGGCGAAGATCGTACTCGGGCAACTTGATCTCACTGGCTATCAGGCAAATCGCAATCTGCCGGAACCGAATGAAGGAAGCCTCGCCAGTCCACTTGCGGGCCAGTTTCTAAATGGAAACCTCTACGTACTGGATTCAGGTAATTCGCGTTTTCTGGTGTTCCCGCAACAAATCATTGGGGCCACCGCGAATCGCGTGCTAGGGCAGGACATTTTCAATTCCAATGCGCCCAATCTGGTGGAAGGCAAGGAATTCTTTTTTCAAAATGGATTCGGGTCGAACGCGAATGTCAGCGGCAATTTTAGCGATGGCGCGGGCATTGTAGTAGATTACAATTCGAATCCGCCGCACCTGTATGTTGCCGACACGTTCAATAATCGGGTCCTTGGTTTTCGTGATGCCCGGCGCGTGAAGCCCGGCGACAAGGCTGATATTGTGATGGGGCAGCCCGACTTCTCGCGCTCCACTGTCAATTATCCAAATGGCGATCAGAAAAAACCGTCCAGCACCGGCATGTTCCATCCCTCCGGACTCGCCGTTGATTCAAAGGCAGCCCTTTGGGTGGCTGACACCGGGAATGGCCGCGTTCTCCGCTTTCCAAATCCTTTTGCGAGCGGCACAACTCCCAAGCCTGACATCGCCATCGGCCAATCCAGTTTCACCAGCAAACTGACGGATCCCACGGCCGTCAATCTGAATGGTCCCATTGGCGTCGCGTTCACTGGGCAGGGGCACCTGCTCGTCTCCGACGCGGTTCATGCACGCGTGCTGCTGTACCTCAAGCCGTCCGGAGGCGATTTTGCGTTCGGACAAGCTGCCAGCCGGGTAATTGGACAGCCGGATTTCAACACAGTCACCGCAGCGGGCGGCAACAACCGCTTTAATTCGCCACATCAGATTTCCACCGATACCGACGACCGGTTGTACGTCGCGGATTCCGGCAATCAACGCGTTGTCATCTTCGATCGGATTGTGGCTGCCCCCAACGATCCCCAGCCGTCAATCGCGTTTGGCGGGTTGTCCTATCCGCAGGGGATTTACGTCAGTCCGTTTACCGGCGAGATTTGGGTCACAAACACGCGCGGCGGCCAGACTCTTCGCTTTCCCAGGTACGATCTGCTGGTCCAGAGTCAGGCGGCGAATTACGCTATCGGATCGAATACTCCGTTGGGTGTGACGCAGGATAACCTGGGCAATTTGTACGTTGTCGAAGGTCAAACCGAGCGCGTTACCATTTACTACAACGGGCTAACGGCCATTAATGCGGCCAGTGGCAATAATATTCGCTTTGCCCCGAACGAAATCGCCTCGGTATTCCCGAGTTCGCCCAATGTTCCTTTCGCTACCGCGGCAGCTTCAGCGCCTGCCCCGTCAGCAACCAATCCCCTGCCGACCACTTTGGGCGACATCCAGGTGCTGATTAACGGCACGCCGGCGCCGCTCTACTACGTATCTCCCACGCAGGTTAATCTGGTAATTCCGATGGGTAATCCTACGTCGGGCACGGCGGATGTGCAAGTCATGCGAGTGTCGCAATCCGCCGTCCTGGCAGCTGGCAGCCTTCCTCTAGACGCCGTTTCCCCTGCATTGTTCACTTCAAGTGGCAATGGCCAAGCGCAGGTTGCGGCCATAAACGAGGACGGTACGATCAACTCTCCGACAAATCCGGTCCCCCGTGGTAAGGTCATTGTTCTTTACGGAACCGGCGCGGGCTTTGTCACCAACGGTCCCGCGGATGGCGTGCCAGTTAGCGGTGCGACCAATACAGATATTCGTCCGCGAGTGATCATCGGAACCGACTACGCGGACGACTTTATTCAATATTCGGGTCTGGCTCCAGGCTTCCCCGGAATGTGGCAGATCAACGTGCAAATACCCAGCACCGTTGCGCCAAGTATCCTGACACCCGTCGCCGTCACTCTCAACAGCGTTCCAAGTAACAGAGGTTCGGGCGGGGCAACGCTGCAGACCACGATTGCAGTGAAATAGCACATCAAGGAAAGCCTGTGCCGTCTAGGAGCATTCGGCACAGGCTTTCGTTCTCATCGCAACCATCCCCACCCCAACGTGGTTCCTATCTCCGCGAATCGGTAGGTTTTCTTCCAAGAGTAGGAACTTTGGTACTGTACGGCAGGTCTCTTGTTTCTGCAACCCGTTGATTTAAATAACCCGAAAGCTTCGCTTTATTTCGGCACGATGCATGCTTATAATAAGCCAGTAATCTGACTTGTACTGATTTGTAACCAGCCTGCAAATCTTTAGATGTTTTTTGGGGAGAGGGTAGCTTGGGTTACAGTGGGCGCGCGCGCGCGATTTGCATTTTCGTCGGAGTTGTCTCAATCGTCTTATCGGCATTTGCGGCCGATCCCATTAAACAACTTTCACCCCCCTACAAAGAATTCGTCACTGGTCCCACGTCCTACCTCATTACACGCGACGAACGCCAGGCTTTTCTGCGTCTCAATACCGACGAGCAGCGCTCCGACTTCATAAACCATTTCTGGGAATTGCGTAATCCCGCGCCGGATCTCGGAACAAACGAATTTCACGAAGAATTCAATCGCCGCGTGGCATGGGCCAATGCCCATTTTGGAAACGATGCCGGTACCGACGGCTGGCGCAGTGACCGTGGCAAGGCCTACATAGTATTCGGCCCGCCGAAGCAAGTAACGGATTTTCGTTTCGATCAACAAACCTATCCCGCTCAACTCTGGTTTTACTCCAACCCCGGTCTCCCGGAAGTTCCCTCATTTTTTTACGTTCTTTTTTACGATAAAGACGATATCGGCGGATTTCGCTTTTTCCACCCCGCGGTGGAAGGTCCGGAGAAACTGCTCAGACAAAGCGGTAATACAGCCGCCGCGGCATATAAGTATCTGAAAAGCAAAAATCCTGAACTGGCCCGCGCGACGCTGACTCTCATCCCGGGCGAGCCGATCGATACGAACGACTACTCCGGCTCGATGGAATCGATGCAGATCATCAACGCCATCGAGGGCTATCGCGATGTGCATAGTTACATCGCGACGATCCACGAGCGCCAACGCCGCTTGGAGAGTGTGAACTCGCGGATCACATACGACATCCCGCGCGCCAGTCTGATGACGCTGGTAGCGCTCGAGCTTGGCGAGCCATGGCTCCACTATCAGGTCCAGGTCAACGATCCAAAGCGGCCGAAAGCAGTGGACGGCAAGGCGTCCTATGCCGTACGCGCGCAATTGTACGCGCACGGGCAACTCGTCTTCGAGCGCACCGACGCACCATCGTTTCCCGTGCCCGCCGATCAACAGGAAGCATTGAAAGTCCGGCCGTTCTCGTTTGAAGATCGCATGCCGGTCGCGCCTGGAATATACCGGCTCACCGTCAGTGTGACGAACAAAGCGGCAAATCTGACTTACGAAGCCAGCCGCGAAGTAGTTGTCGCCCCCGCTTCAAACGATCTGTCGGTCAGCGACATCGTCATTTTCGCCAAATTCGATCGCGATTCGCGCACGCGGCCGTTCGGTTTTGGCGGCATCAAGTTTGTACCCGACGCTTCGGCGCAGGTTGCTTCTGCATCGAAGCTCGATATCTGCTATCAGCTCCGCGTGCCGCATCCAACGGCATCGGGGTTGCCTGTAGAGTACGTGATTGGCAATGTTGCAGGTAGATTCCGAAAGAGTTTCGACGATACGATCGATCTCAAGAATCTCGACAAGTTCGGTTCCTTGATCACCGCCAAAGAGCTTTCCCTGGAGGGAATTCCTCCAGGATCGTATCAACTGGCGATTCGCATCAAGGATCCCTCTTCGGGCAAAATCACAGGCCAGTCCGTTACGTTCACCGTTGCGCCTCTGGTTGAGGCTAAGCAGCCGATTCTGATTTCCCAGAGCCGGTTTTCTTCTCCTCAAATGGATGCGGCTAACGATTATGAACGTGCATTGTGTTGGCTTTCTCAAGGTAGAGAAAGCGAAGCTGTCACCGCTCTGGAATCTTCGTTCAAACTGAGCCAGAACCAGGCGGTTCGAGTGTTACTCGAGCATCTGCAGCACCGGAACTCCGGCAACCCCGGATCCGGGCACTCTGAGTTGTTCAAAAAAGAAGACCAATCACATTTAACACAAAAGGAGAGACAAATATGACGAAGTTTCGTCTCAGTGGGCTTACAGGTCTGCTGATGTTCTCATTGGCTGCGTCTGCACCCGTCTTCGCACAGGCGGTGGACTCATCCAAAGGCGCCATCGTGGTCGAGGTACAGGATTCGACCGGCGCTGTAGTTCCAGGTGCGGCGGTTACGCTTAAGGGACCTGCGGTAGACAAGAAGGCAACCTCGGATGGCCGCGGCCAGGCATCATTTTTTACCCTGGATCCCGGCACTTATGAAGTGTCGGTTGAGATGCAGGGTTTTCGCGTGTCAAAGGTCGGCAATATCAACATTAACGCCAACCAGCGAACGCCCGTTCAAATTCAGTTGCAACCCGGCGCAGTAAGCGAAAGCGTTCAGGTGACCGATACCTCAGTCGCCGTCGACACCAGCTCCGGTGGCGTTGGAACTACGGTCACGTCCGACCAGTTCAATAACATCCCGGTTGCCCGCAACGTCGCGTCGCTTTTTTCGCTGGCGCCCGGCGCGGTTCCCGGCATCGGCACCGATAACCTCAACAGTCCGAAAGAGTCGTTTAACCCGTCGATTTCCGGAGCCAGCGGTCTGGAGAACCAGTACATCATCGATGGCATCAACACTACAGACCAGGGCTATGGTGCCTTCGGCGTGTGGTCGAACAACTACCATTCCATGGGCAGCGGTGTGAACTTTGACTTCATTAAAGAAGTCCAAATCAAGACCGGCGGCTTCGAAGCGCAGTATGGGTCAGCTCTCGGCGGCGTCATCAACATCGTTACCCAGAGCGGCGGCAACAAGATTCACGGTGCGGCGTACGTCTACTCCGGACCGGGCTGGGCGGAGGGCGGCTACAACGACCCGAACGTGAAGGCCGGGCGTGTTTCGAGTCCCGTAACCGTACTCGCCGGCCGTCATTCCACCGATTTCGGCGTGAACATTGGTGGTCCACTCATTAAGGATCGTCTTTTCTGGTACGGCGGCATCAATCCCAGTTACAGCTACCTGAATCGCCTGGCTCCGATTGGTTTCGGTGTCCGCGCCCTTGGTCCGCAGGAATGGGAATCGAAGAACTATAACTGGGTAGGCAAGCTCAACTTCAAGATAAGCGATAACCACCAGATTGAAGCCACTTCGTTCGGCGATCCGTCGCGCGACCCGAGCGGTTCTCACCTCTCGCTACTTCGCGATGACCTCGACAACAAGTCCTCCGCCATTTATGGAACCCGCAATTGGGCCGTGAAATACAGCGGTGTCCTCGGGACCTCGACTCTCGTGTCTGCAAATTTCGCCTGGAACCACAGTTACTTTACCGAGACTCCTACCAACCCAGCTCTGTATCAGGTTCGCGATTATTCTCTCGTGAAGCCCGGTATCTCGGCGTACACCTTGACGGGCGGACTCGGATATATCGGCAATAACGACAGTAACGACAAGCAGTACAACGTCTTGCTGACGAAGAATATTTCGCTACTGGGCAGCCACCAGATTGACCTCGGTTATAGCTTTAACCAGATTCACTATTCGGCCACAGTTGAGTATTCGGGCACGCCTTTCGCTCTTCCGGCCTACACTGGGATCGCCGCTGGCGACGTGGGTAAGCTGCAATATGGCGGCTTCTTCTATAAATACCCGACGCGGGCAGTAGCCGGCGTTACCTACAGCAACGTTTATCGCAGCATCCGCGGCAACTTCTCCGCCCCCGACATCTTCACCGATTCCGGTTATCAGGACGGGTATCTTCAGGATGCTTACGAAGTCAATCGCTACCTGACCATCAAAGCCGGCGTGCGATGGGAGCAGCAACACCTCAGTGGCGCGACTTCCGCTTATACGATGGGCGGCAATTGGGCGCCCCGAATCGGATTCATTGTCGATCCCACCGGACACCGTCATACCAAGATCTTCGCGAACTGGGGCCGGTTCTACGAGAAGTTGCCCCAGGATCTCGCCGTCCGCGCTTTGACGTCTGAACAGTCTTATCTCAACATCTACTCCTTGGGTGTTCCCCCGACTGCGAGCAATTTAATTAAGGGCGGTGTCGCCTCCAATAGTGGAGCCGATCCGACAATCGTGTACGGCGGCACCAAGGCTCAGTACTCTGAACAGCTAGTGGCTGGTGTTGAGCACGAACTCAACATGGGTGTCGTCCTGAGCGCTCGCTTCATCCACACCGATCTGAAGCGGATCGTAGAAGACACTTCGGGTATCACGGTCGAACAGTACAATGCAGGCTCCGGTCAACAGTACGTGATCCAGAATCCGAATTCCCACTCCGACACATTCCACAATGCCGTCACCTGCACGTCGGGCCCGAACTGCGACCCCGATGTCGGCTTTACGCTTGATAGCGGCGCACTTGGCCCGGACGGTAGAGTGGACGGATTCCCCGACCCCCGACGTGTTTACAACGCGATGCAACTCACTGGCGAGAAACGGTTCGGCAAGAACTGGTCATTGCTGGCAAATTATAGCCTTGCGAAACTATTCGGTAACTTCGAAGGCAATTTCCGAAACGACAACGGCCAGTCGGATCCGAACATCAGCTCGTTGTTCGACTTTGTCTACAGCGCAGCATTGGCTGACCAGTTCAAAATCGGCCCGCTGCCAACCGATCGGCGCCAGGTGATAAATCTGAACGGCAACTATGTATTTATGGGCCGTTTGAACCTTGGTATGGGATTCCAATCACTCAGTGGTCTTCCTGTTTCCGAGCTGGATGTTCATCCGGCCTACGGAAACGCGGGTGAAATTCCGATCGGCGGCCGTGGCGCCTTTGGCCGCACGCCCTGGCAAAACTACGTGAACCTTCACACCGACTACCGCATTCCTTTGAAGACGGAAAACTTCCGTATCAAGGTTGCGGCAGATATGTTTAACCTCTTTGACCGGCAGACGACTACAGCCGTCGATCAATTCATCGCTCTTTCGGGTGCGACGGAACTCACTTGCGAGACGAACATCAACGCAACTGCTTGCAACAAGGACTTCCTGAAGGCAACGGATTACAAGCGTCCCTTCTACGCCCGCTTCTCCCTGCGTTTCGAATTCTAGGAACGCAGCAATCAAATATCAAAAAGGGCGTCCATCAGTACCGGGCGCCCTTTTTGTTTATGTGGACTGATCGTCTCCGCCACCGTCGTCGTAGCCGCCGCCGTCATCGCCAGAATCATCGGAATCATCGCTTCCCGAGTCATCCGAGTCCGAATCATCCGTCGAGTCGTCTACATCGGTCGAGTCGTCTGTGCTGGTGTCTAAATCATCCGCTTTCGTGTCATCAGGGTCCTTATACGCGTGCTCGCCCGGTTCTTCGTACGTGTTGTAGATGTTCGTCGTCCCGCCGCCCATGCCCATTCCCCCGCCGCCGAACCCGCCGAATGCCTGTCCCATGGGCGTACTCCGGAAGAAATGATCAGCGATCGCGCTGCCGATAAATCCTCCCGCCAAACTGGTAAGCAGGCTGCCTGCGAGGATGCCGCCAGTACCAATCCCGCCACCGCCGCCAACCGCTCCGCCCGGCGCACCACCAAACATGCGCTCCATGATCCCTGGTTGGCGAATTTCGGCGCGCGTGGCCATTCGGGCAAGTGTTTGCGGATCGGCCGATGCCGGAGCGGGCTCATGCGGCGGCGCGGCCGCGCTTAACTGCTGCAGTACCAACTGCCGCTGCTGTGGCGTCAGCTTTGCAAACGCCTCCTCGTGAGCCTGTTCAATCGTTTCCGGAGGTGCCGTCTGGAGCATATAGCGGTATCGCGCCAGTGCCGCCTCGTCCGCGTTCACCGGCGCGGCCGGCGGTTGTGGCGCTTGCTGCGGCTGCTGTGGCTGTTGCGGGTGTGACTCACCGTGTCCCATCAGTTTGTCAAGAAATCCCATATTTCCGTCCTCTCCTCCATAACAATACAACGCGGGGCGGGCCGGAAAAGTTCCCTGCCTGACCCCTATAACAGGGGCCCTTCCCCCCGGGACAGCACCGAAACGATATCTTCTTTGCGGAACCGCGCAGTGTCCAAGGCCGAATCCATCGCTACCCAATACACAACAATACCGACGCCAATATCGAACGCGAGCACTGCGTAAAACGCAATATCGCTTTCAAAGGCGTAGCGCGCCGCGTAGGCCAACCCGACCGGAGCCGAAACGACGGCGTAAATGAATAACAGCATCGCCTGCACTTTGCCGGCGGAAGTCTTCCGCCACGATTGTCCGGGATCCACAGGGCGCGGATTCTTCATCGACATCATGTTGCCGATCGCAAGCAGGAAAAGGGCCATCGTCAATGTCACCATAATGCTCTCGAGCAACATTGCCGCTGTAAATGGAAGGCGCAGCAGGAAGCAGACGAATGCGATGATGAGAGCTTCCGCCATTACAAAGAACAACGCCGCAATATTCTTCGCAATCAGTACGGTAGACAATTTAACCGGAGCCGAGTAATAGATCTGCACGGCGCTGCGGTCGAATCCAAAAACGTTCCAGATGCAGACCTCTCCCAACAGCATCAATCCGTAAACCGTCACCGCAGTCAAGTAGTGCGAGGAAAATACCGAATTCGGATTCTTGTTGCCGAACGCCATCGGAAGCCAGATGATCAGTCCGAACGAAAAGCCCATCAGGAACACCAACCGGAAACGCGGCGAACGGGCCAGCATCCGGATCTCTTTGTCCACCAGCGCGGCCAGCGGATCGGGCAGAATGGCCGGCAATAACCGGAATCCCCGGTCGAGCAGACTGACGCGCGTGGACTGGATGCGGTCGGGCGCCGCTGCCTCGCTGGTGTCGAACCGGAGATTCTTCCCGAACTGCATTTTCGCGAATAGGTACGCGGCGGCGGTCCAACAGACCACGTTAATCAGCGACGGGATGTCGTTAGTCCCCAATGCCAGATGGCCGGCGCCCATCCACGGCCAGATGCGCCCGGGTTCGTAGGCGAAAAACCGGTTCAACGAACGCGAATCCACCGAGCGCAGAAGAATCTGCGGCAACGCAGCCAGCAACACCATCACGAAAATAAGCAGCTCACGAACCCTCTTGCGCGCCAGCACACGCGCCAGCAGATCGCGAAGCCCGACGGACAGGAAGAGATTGAACGCGATGTAAATCAGCAGCGTCCAAGGCGCCCACGCCGGAACCGTCCGGTTAAAAAGGAGACCGGCCAGCGCGCCGCAAATCATCAACAGCATTTCGCCGGCCGTGGTGATGCGCAACAGCACTTCAATCGCGAATAACTGCGAATGCGGGACGGGATAGGGCACCAGCTTCCGCAGATCGAGCGACATTCCGGCGCTCACCATCAGGATGGGAATGATTTGCCAATAAAGCGTGAGAAGAAATAATCCCGAAGGCAACAAGTGATACAGCAGCTTCCCGTCCGTTTGAGCGAACACCAAGCCGGTGGATACCGCCGCGAAGCTCCACGCGGCGTACCACGACGCGCTCACCAGGATGCTTAGCCAGTTATTACCGCGCGACCGCGGAAGGTAGTTCCGCATCGATCGCCACTGCGCCCAAATGATGGCCAGAATTTGCGCCGGCATATCAGAGCCAATCCGGACTCTCCGTCATCCGCTCCGCCCCCACCACACGAACAAATGTGTCCTCGAGGCTTTCCGTACCCGACCGGAATTCATCAATCGCACCCTCGGTGACGATTTTGCCTTCGTTGATAATCGCGATGTGATCGCAAAGCCGCTCCACTACTTCCAGCACATGGGACGTTAAGAAAATGGTGGCGCCCTGGCGTACCTGGGCGATGAGAATATCTTTCATCAAGCGTGCGCCGACGGCATCCACGCCCTCAAACGGTTCGTCCATCAGGAACAGTTGCGGCCGATGGATAAGCGCCGCGGCCATGGCCACCCGCTTCCGCATTCCTTTCGAATAATCGCCGATCATCTTCCGCTGGCTGCCGTCCAATTCGAACAAGGCGATCAATTCGCGCGCCCGCTCGCGCGCCACTTCACGCGGAAGGCGGTACATGCGGCCGACAAACTCGATGAATTCGGGCCCCGTGAGATGGTCGAACAGCATCGACTCATCCGGAACCAATCCAATCTTCTCTTTGACTTCGTCTTCGCGGCCGGGCATGGGCAATCCAAGGATCTCTATGGTGCCCGAAGTAGGCGGCGCCAAACCCATCAGCATCCGGATGGTTGTGGTCTTGCCTGCGCCATTGGGTCCCAAAAACCCAAAAAAACTGCCACGCGGCACTGTGAGGTTCAGCCCATCTACGGCCGCCTTGCTCGCATACACTTTTCGCAAGTCGCGCACCGCAATGGCCGGCGAGATTTCTGTCATGAATTGTCTTGTCTTATGGTGGCACAGGCAACCTTGCCCGTGTTATATCGCGAATGGACTGAAATTCGTCCCGATATCCATCACGTCTAG
>Ga0105240_10011188_pt1 | contig 12522 bp, 7 predicted proteins | sample KBSC54metaG_FD_80426 | JGI IMG/M metagenome (GOLD analysis project Ga0105240, IMG submission 80426) | Corn rhizosphere microbial communities from Kellogg Biological Station, Michigan, USA - KBS C5-4 metaG | ecosystem: Host-associated > Plants > Roots > Rhizosphere > Soil | place: Michigan, USA... | reverse complement strand
GTATTGGAATTCAAGGATCGACTCATCACAAAGTTTGCCGGGTATTTTCCAAAGCTCATAGTAATCCGGGTACAATGAGAACTTGCCGCTGTTTATGATCTGATTGGTGCAATTCAGCACCGTGTCCCAGTAAGGGCTCGCATTATCCCCGCCGGCAATATCCATAGCCGTTTTGGCTTTTAGCATCAGCGCGGTATATTGGGTCACCCCCCCAATGTGCGTTGCCTTGTTCGGCGCCACATTTTCTAAATTGGGGATACACCAGTTCATTTCATCGATGATATGTTGTTGCACCGCCAGATGCGTGCTTTTGTGAATGGTATCCAAATTGGCCGGACTGATGCTTTCAGGCCCCAGTATGGGTACATCGCCGTACCACCTGCACATAAAATAATGCCCAAGCGCTATCAAAAAACGGGTCTCAGCCTGATAGCGCAGGAGCAGCTGCTGGTTGGCAGCATCACCTGCCGGTATATTCTTTGCAAACTTGTCAAGCTCGGCCAGCGCGCTATTACAGGTGATGATAGCCGAATAGTCGTTAACCCAGGTTTGATCGATGGCCCAAAAACTTTGTATCGCGGGGCCGCTCACGCCGTTATGGATAAGATTGTTCACTTCGCTATATCCCGTCAGCGGATAGATATCGTCGCTTTGCGAGGTCTTCATAAATGTTTGGATCCATGTGGCATACCCGCCTCTGGTCACGGCTTTATAAGCCCCGGACACGGGTGAATACATCAGGCTTAGGTCGGTATAGTCAATGGTGGTAGGCGGGGCCTGGTTTTCCACAGGATGATCCAGGAATTTGGAACACGCAGAAAAGGCAAAAAGGCCGATTATCAGGATCCAGGTGATTATTTTTTTATAGGAAAACATAACTATATTTTTAAATTTTATTAAAAAGAGGCCCTGACGCCAAGACTATAGGTAGCCGTAACAGGGTATACCTGGTTATCATAGCCAAGACCACTGATCTCGGGTGTAAACCCGCTGTATTTGGTAAATATGAAAGGCCTGTCGGCAGTAGCGAATACACGTAACGCTACCGGTGCTGTCGTCCCTATTTTGAAGTTGTACCCAAGCTGTATGTTTTGTACACGCAGGTAAGCGCCGCTTTCTACAAAGAAGGAAGCGCCTCCATCTTCTTTGTTCCAACCCTGCGAAAGAGCATAGGCCGATGGATAGGTGTTCGTTGAACCGGCGCCCGTCCAAAGACGCCCTATAAATTTTGCATCCATATTAGGCGCAGTTTGCGCTTTCAGGAATTCACCCCTGTTCAGGTTCAGTAATTTATTTCCCCATACACCCTGGCAAGCCACGCTAAAATCAAAATTGAGATAGCTCAAAGACAAGTTAAGACCGTAAGTGACTTTTGGTAGATAGCTGCCTAAGTCTGTTTCATCTCCTGCATCCCTTATCCCATTATGGTTTAGATCTGCATATTTAAAAAAGCCGGGCTGGACGGTTCCGGGGGCGGATGCATTGGCGGAGACCGCCACCGGGTCGCTGGCAATGTCTTTTTGGTCCTGGTAAATTCCAATCGTCTTAAATCCATAAAACGAATATATCGGCAGCCCAACCTGTATGATGTTTGGATATTCTGCTGCCCAGCCAAAAATTCCACCGGGAATATTGGCAATGCTGCCGATATTTGTTACCCTGTTCTTTAAAGTAGACGCATTTGCCGAGATCTGGTAACCTACTTTACCTACCCGATCACTCCAGCTCACAGCAATGTCGAAACCACTATTTACCATATCTGCCCAGTTACCGTAAATGGCGGGCGCTCCAAACGGGAAATTTTCGTTGAGCGCAGCCCCGTTCGTAGCACGATGATAGTAGTCGACAGAACCTTTTAACCTGTGATTGAGTGTTTCAAAATCAATACCTCCATCCCACTCCGTTACAACTTCCCACGAAACGTTCGTAAAGAAATTGTTTACCGTATAGCCGCCTGGGGTCGTGTAACTACCATTTGTTGTTCCGGTACTTCCAAAAATCCCGGTATAGCCATTGCCGGAATTTACTATGGCATACCCTGCATTTGGATTTACCGCGTCATTACCAAGCTTGCCCCAGCTTCCGCGCAGCTTTAGGAAATCAAAAACGTGTTGCCCCTGCATAAAGTCCTCTTTGCTGGCTACCCAACCTAACCCCACCGAAGGAAAGTTCCCCCATTTTTGCTGATATTTTGAGCTCCCGTCTCTGCGAAACGTTGCGGTAAGCAAATATTTGTTCTCAAAGTCATATGTGCCGCGTGTAAAAAAGGATAACCCGGTGTTATAAGTTCCGTTGTCGGTATAATAACTTGGATCACGCGTGTAGTTTCCCACATACCAGAATTGTTGTTGCGCGGGGACATTCTGCGCTTGAACAGTTGTTATCCGGTACCGCTCTGACCTCGAAGATTGCCCCAGCAATAAACTCCAATGGTGCGGGCCTACGCCATCTTTGTAGGTGATCAGGTTATCTAAAATATAATTGGTATTGCGATCCTGGGAATAAGTCAGATCAGAAGGCGTCGTATTGGTAGCCCCGGGCCCCAGGTTCACCTGTGCCGCATAGTTCGTGGCAAGTCCGCTCGTATAGAGCTCGCTCAATTGGGAACGTACGGTGATCTTATTTTTCCAGAAGTACATTTCGCCATAAATGGCCGGTAAAACCTGAAACTGCTTGTACTGATTATAATTGTAATATGCCTGGGCTACTGCATTGGGGTCACCCCTTCCAATCAGTGCGCTGTTAGCAAATTTTACAGGAGACGCATAGGGATTATGTACGGAATCATATACAGGGAACAACGGTGATGCCGTAAACGCGGTTTCCCAGGCCGCATTGTTGGCATTGAATGTAACTGCATTGCTGAGTGTCGTCGTAATTCCAAATTTCAGCCAGGGAAAGGCCAGCGCTTCCATTTGGAAGCGGATGTTGTACCTTTTGAAATTGTTTAAATATTTCATGATCCCATCCTGGTAGGTGTAATTGCCCCCCAACGTATAGGTTATTTTATCACTGCCCCCTTGAATATCCAGTGCGTGATTTGTTATTATGGCACTTTTGCGGAGTATCTGTTTGTACCAGTCGGTGCTTGTAGTTGGGTCTAACCCGCTGCCCCCGTATAAAGCAGCAGATTGCCTGACAGAGCCCGAATCTGTGGGCGATTGCCACTGCAAGGCGAAATTGGTAAATTCTTTCCCATTTGCCATCTTTAACACGTGTTCAGGAACCTGAACTCCTGTATATGTATTGTAAGTGATCCGGGTCTTCATGTTCAGCTTTCCTTTTTTTGTTGTGATCAGCACCACTCCATTGGCCGCTCTTACGCCATAAATAGCTGCACCGGATGCGTCTTTCAGAATGGACATTTCAGCAATATCATTTGCATTCAGAAAACCAATATCAGTCACAAACATTCCGTCTACTACATACAAAGGGTTCTGATTATTAAAAGATCCGATGCCCCTGATCCGGACATCAGGGGAACTGCCCGGGGCGCCATTGCTGACTACCTGGACTCCTGGTACACTCCCCTGCAGGGCATCCATCGGGCTGGCCGCGGTCCGCTTAAGCATGTTCTCCGTATTCACCGTTGTAACGGGGGCGGTCAGGTCTACTCTTTTTTGAGTTCCATATCCGACGACAACTACCTCGTCCAGTGTCCGGCGACCGGGAGAAAGGCTGATCTGAAGGTCATTCGAAATGGCCACCGTTTGAGCTTCGTAGCCAATGGCTGTTACAACCAGTGAATCGTCAGAGGAAGAGACGGTGAGGTGAAAGACGCCGCTTTCGGATGTGGTAGTACCAGTCGAGGGATGGTTCTTGACCACGACAGATGCCCCGGCCAGCGGCGCGCTCTTGTCATTTACTATTTTGCCGGTGATTGCCCTGCTTTGGGCCCGTGTGGGTAAATATGCTCCCAATAACAGGAAGCATGCAAGGGCATGAATCAACTTTCTTTTCATATGCAAGTTTTAGTTTATTTGTTGACGGTGACAATAGAAGCGTATGTTAAAAGTAGAAGGACTGCGCTCCACAAAAAATTTTCCGACTACATCCCTACTACTACCATCCCAAAAAAATGTTACTTTTAAGCGTAGCAGACTACATCTGGACTACATCTAATATCAAATACCACGTCACCTGCGAGTCATTATGTGCTATAAAGCCTTTTTATCGCTGGTAATATCTATCTGCACCCTTACAGCGATCGCCCAGGGGACCATCGGTCTGCGGGAGGTAATCAATTACGAGAAGCAGAACTATAACGCCGGGGCCCAGAATTGGGACATCTGCCAGGATGCTGAGGGGAGGGTTTACTTTGCTAACAATGAGGGGCTGTTAAGCTTTGACGGTATCTACTGGCAGCTATATCCTCTTCCCAATAAGACCATCGTACGATCCCTTGAATTTGGCAGCGACCACCGGATCTATGTAGGCGCGCAGGATGAGATCGGCTATTTCTCTCCCGACAGATCGGGGAAACTGGGCTATACTTCTTTGAGGAACTTCCTGCCCGAAGGAGATCGGAAATTTGAGGATATATGGCATATAGCTGCTTATGACAGCAGCATCTTCTTTCTCAGTAATAACAGGATATTCCGCTGGGACCGCCACAAAGTAGAGGTGTTCAAGACCTTTTCTACATGGTTTTACCTGGGACAGGCTGGCGGCAGGCTGATCGCCCAGGATGAAGAAAAGGGACTTCTTGTATATACAAAAGGCAACTGGGAGCCACTAATCCAAAAAGAATATCTTCCCAGGGGCCTATATGTCGTTTCCATCATTAGTATTGGACAGGACTCCTGCCTGGTCACCAGCCAGCAGAATGGACTGTTCATATTACATGGAGGGCGTCTGACCCCATTTACTGCTGCGGGATTGGATTTCTCCCCTAAACTCACCTTCACCGGCGCCGTGCTTGAAGACGATGAGAACTTTATCGTCGGTACCTATACGAATGGTTTTTATCTTATCAACAAGAAGGGGCAGGTGGTGGAGAACCTCTCCAAGCGGGAAGGTCTTCAGAACGGCAATATACGCAGTCTTTTCCTGGATCGTAACCATAATATCTGGCTGGGGCTGGACAGCGGCATCGATTTTATTGCGTTCAACAATGCCATCAAGCATATCAATCCTCCTATTATGAACGCCGGGTCCGGCTACTCGGCCATTATTTTTCACAACAAGCTCTATATGGGGCTGTCCAATGGGATCTATGAGCTGCCGCTGCCTGATCTGAAGGACCTGAGCTACACGCCCAATGCGTTCCGGGTTGTCGCCGACGGACAGACCTGGGGACTTTTTCGTGTGGGGGATCAATTGCTGGCGGGCAAGCATGAAGGGTTCTTTCTGATAAAGGATGACAGGGAAGAGCCTGTCATGAGAGGCAATGGGTTCTGGAACTTCCAGCCGCTGGAGGATATCCGCCGGGAGTCCCTGCTGCTGGCAGGCAATTATCATGGAGTGCGTTTGTTTGCTGTCAGGCCGCGGGGGTTCGAAGACAAGGGGAATATCACCGACTTCTCCGAGTCAGCCAGATTTGTCGCGGTGGATGATAGCAATACTATCTGGGTATCCCATCCCTATCGCGGCGTGTACAGGCTGCCGTTGGCTTCGACAGGGCGGGCTGCCTTTAGGTTGTATACGGACAAGGATGGATTGCCGTCTGCCCTGAGTAATTATTTATATAAGGTTAAGAACCGTATAGTCATCGCCACGGAAAAGGGAATATATGAATACAATCCACGGATTGATAGATTTGAGGTTTCAGCATATTTCAAGGAGATATTCGGGGATCAAAGCGTCCGCTATCTCAAGGAAGACCCCAGCGGCAATATCTGGTTCATCCAGGAGAAGACCATTGGAGTGGTGGATTTCTCGACATATAAGCCTTCCATTATCTACCTGCCCGAGCTGACGGGTAAAATGCTCAGCGGATTCGAGCATATCTATCCCGTGAATGACAACAATATATTTGTGGGGGGTGAGAAAGGTTTTTACCATATCAATTTTTCGAAATACAAACAGAGCAACCACCCTCTGAGCGTATATATCCGGACGGTAAAGGCTATAGGTGAGGTGGACAGTCTTTTGTTCGGGGGGTATTTTGGAGAGGCCGGTGAGGACAGGACCCAGGGCAAGGCGATACCATCCATCAGCCATCACTGGAATTCTTTTCATATCGAATATGCATCACCTCTCTTCGAGCAGGAGTCGGATATCGAGTACAGCTATATGCTGGAAGGGTTCGATAGGAGCTGGTCCGGATGGTCCAAGCGGGCGGAAAAGGATTATACGAACCTTCCTGCCGGCACCTATACTTTCCAGGTCAAGGCGAGGAATAATCTTGGAAACGAGTCGGCCGTCAATACCTATTCTTTTACCGTCCTACCTCCCTGGCATCAAACCCCTTGGGCCTATTCGGTTTATATATTAGCAGGCATTTGCCTTGCTTATTTTTTCTACCGGCGGCAGCAGAAGAAGTTATTGGCGGAACGGTCCAAGCACCAGGAGGAGAAGAAACGCCAGGCCTATCTGCATCAGCTGGAGCTGGAAAAATCAGAGAAGGAGGTTGTCAAGCTGCGGAATGAGAAGCTGGAGTCGGAGATCGTTTTTAAGAATTCGGAGCTGGCGACGACGGCGATGCACCTGGTGCAGAAAGAGGAATTCATTACCCGGATCAAGGGTGAGCTGCAACATCTGGAAAAGGCGGGTAAGGACAAGGGAGACTCCGGTGAAGTGAAGAAGATACTTCGAAGCCTGTCTGAAGAAGAGGAACTGAGCAAGGAATGGGAACAGTTCTCCGTTCACTTCAACAAAGTGCATAGTGACTTCCTGATCATCCTGAACGAAAAGTTCCCCAGCCTCAGGGCGCATGAGCTAAAGCTATGTGCGTATCTTCGGATGAACCTCTCCAGTAAGGAAATAGCCCGGCTGATGAGCATTTCCGTAAGAGGGGTGGAGATCAGCCGGTACAGGGTGCGGAAGAAGCTGGGGATATCCACCGAGACCAATCTTTTTCAGTTCCTTTTTGATCTTCAGCGGGATGGAACGCAGGGGTAACTCCGATGGGACGTATTTTACTATTCATTTTCCGTGACTCAATCAAAATACGGGTCCATAATTCCGTTAGGGTAATATTCTCTCTTACGCCAGAACTGACCGGGGTTGATATGACCCTCTATGATATTGCTGTAAATGACGTCATTGCTTGCGTTGGAGGGGGATCGTTTGTACAATAGCTGAACCCTGATCTTCGTCGCGATCTCTCCATGATAAACGGGGGCATTGAATTGCCAGTATTCACCGGATGGGAGAAAGAGCGTATGATAACTATTCCCGCACCAACTGCTGGGAAGGTATTCAATATCCTGCCATTCTCCTCTTTTGTTCATAGCCTGCATTTCCATGTACAGACGGCTGTCCGATGCTTCAAAATACAACGTATCCTTTGAGGCGTTGAGAACATAGACTTTTATGCCTTCATAACGTTCCGCCCACCGGCATTTTTGGGTCGTATCGATAATGACCTCGAACCCACTGGCTTTTACGGTCAGGCCGTTGGAAATAAGCGCTGACCCATTGGATGAGCCTCCATGCCCGCCGGGACCATCCAGGGCGTGCGTGTAAGGAGATGAAGCATAGTAGTAGCCCCGGGTCATATAGTCGATATTCAGAGGAGTGCTGTCTTTTGAGTCTTCCGCGGCCCTCCAGACGTAGTTCCCTTTTCTATCCACCAATCCGAACCGGTTGTTTTCGATGACCTTTAACAGGCCATGTTGAAAGCCTGACCGATCGAATCCGGTGAACCTGGCCGGAATGAGGATATTCCCTTTCATATCTGAGACACCGTATAATACATTGTCATTGCTGTCTGGAAGTCCTGTAAAAAAGAAATGATCTTTGTAAAGGCTGTTCTCAGCTATCCCTGAGAATTTAGGCGTGATCAAATAGTTGCCATTGGTATCGACAGCGCCCCAAAGACCGTCTTTTTCGACAAAAGCTATGTTATCATTGAATCTTTCACCAAGCACCCTCTCAAAGGAATCACGGCCGATGAGCTGTCCCTTTTTGTCGATGATAAAATAATTCCTACCATGATCGTTGACGATGGCCCTGCCATTGTTAAAGTCATTGACAAATTCATAATTCCTATCCTTCAAAATGATATTTCCTTTGACGTCGATAAATCCTTCATGATTCTGGCTGCCTTCCCAGTTGATTTGGAACATGCCTTCGCTGCCATCTCCGTCTATCCAGCCATTTTTCATCCCTGCCCATTTAAATACAAGCTTACCGGAAGCGTCGATATATGCTGTAACATCGGATTCTTCCGAATCATCACCTTTACGCGCGCCGGTCGATACTTTGGCAAGCCCGTTCTTATAACGATCGATACTCACATATTTTCCAAAAGGAACGATGAATTTACCCGTATTGTCGAGGATCCCCATTTTGTCCTGTCTTTCTTTTTTAGTGGACATTGACTTGTGACGAGGGGCATCCACTATATAAGTCCCAAACCCGGTGGGCATTATATTCGTATATACCGTATCGATGACCAATTGCCCTTTTGTATTGATGACACCGTACCTTTTTGTAGCTGTTCTTACCAGCGCCTGGCCGTTGTGAAGATCGCCAATCACGGGAAAGGGGTTATCAAAGAGCTTTTGTCCCCTGTGATCGATGAAAAAGCTATTGCCGTCCCTGACCACTTTGGCATGGCCGTCCGTAAATTCCATAGCATAGTCATATTGAGGCTGGATCACAAACTGACCGGTAGCGTCTATGTACCCAAAATATCCATTTAGCCGGGCCGGGGCAAGCCCTTCGGAAAAATTGCCGGCATTTAGGAGCCGGATGGGTATTACGGGGACGCCAGTGGAGTCGATGAAACCGAACCTATCCTGATCGACGACCTGGAGGAGAGTTCCTTGGGGGAGCTGACCATGGCACCTTATTGATATCAACACGAACAGAAAACGAAGAGCTCGCATAGTGGAGGGTTTTACAAAAGATGCGGTTTAATAAAAAAATGCATAAATAATACACTAATTTCATTCTTAAACGCTCGGCTATGAAATTCCTTATCTTTTTCTGCTGCATTTTGTCCGGGCTGGCGTCATGGGCACAGGCAGCCTCCGAAGACGTAGCAACGGTAAAAAAACTCAACGAGGATTGGATACATTCCTATCCTGACAAGGATACAGCCACTATGGCCGGGATACTGGCGGATGATCTGATCATGATCACGCCCAACGGTTCCAGGATAGGCAAACAGGATATCCTGAATAATATGGCGTCTCCGAGCCAGCAGGTAAAAACTTCCAAGGTCACTCGGGCCGAGGTCAGGCTGGTGGGGAATATGGCGCTGGTATTCGCGGAGGCCAGCTTTGTAGCGGTGGACAATGGGACTGGCAAAGAGATGCCGGGACGTACCAGCTATCTGGATGTTTACGAAAAGCGACAAGGCCGGTGGGTGGCTATAGCGGCGCATGTAACTTATCTGGGACAATAAGCTACCGTCGCCAATTGGGCCACGCCTGCCGATATAAGGTTATTCGACAACTCACTCCTTAAAAACCTCAATTGGCTCTCTTCCCATTGCCCTTACCAATGGCGGCGGGTATATTGCGACCAAAGTCGTGTATGACGGATCACGGGTATTTTTTGAGAAAGGCGCTGGAGGTGGCCAAACGGTCGATGGACAAAGGCAATCTACCCTTCGGATGTATCATGACGGGTCCGGATGATATTATTTTATTGGAGGGTGAGAACACCGTTATTACAGATCAGAACAGGATCGCGCATTGCGAGATAAACCTGATCCGCAAGCTCAGCAGCGAGGTAGACCTGCATTTCCTGGAACATTGTACATTGTATGCCAGTACCGAGCCTTGCGCCATGTGTGCGGGCGCCATCTTCTGGAGCGGTATCGGCACGGTGGTGTATGCCCTGGGTAAGGATGTATATCATCAAATCGCAGGTACCTGCGATCCGGCGCATAGGCTGGATGTCCCGATCCGCCGGCTGTTGGAGCAGGGCGGAAGGTCGATGACGGTGCTGGGGCCGCTGCTGGAAGAGGAGGCCATTGCCTGTTATGAGAAATGGACTGTGGAGAAGCGCTAAAACTTCTTATTTTTAGAAAAAGAAAACGATGCGTACCAGCCTGCTTTTTCTATTCCTTCTTTTATCTTCTTCTCTATTTTCCCAACGGGCCGTTGAAGTCAGCTATACCCAGGACAGCAAGGGCAATCTGTTCTTTACCTGTACGAACCATGCTTTTTGCACCTATATCGTATCGGTGGAGTTTACCACTTTTCAGAATGCAAAGGCGGATCATACGCTGCCCTATGTGGGAGAGGTGAAACCTGGCCTCAACAAATTATTTACTGTCAGCCCTGAAAAGCCTTCGGACGACATACAGGTGAAATATAAGATAAGCTTCCGGAAAGGCTGTTTTGAGCCGAAGATTGATACCGGCTTCGCCTACCTGTTGCCGATTGCTCCGGGAACGGAGACCCAGGTTTATGAGATGAACAAGACCCCGGGCGAGGATGGGCGGGACAGCGGGTTTGCCGTTCGTATGCGGATGAAGCAGGGGGATACGATCTTCGCTGTCCGCCGGGGTATCGTAACGGCGGTGTATACCGGCAGCTCGGAGAATGATGCAGGCGCCACTGCTACGGACAGCTGGAATTATGTAGAGATCGTTCACGGGGATTGTACATTCGGGCAGTATGGAGTATTCAAAAAGGACGGCGCTTTTGTCCATCCGGGAGAGTCCGTGGAGGCTGGCGCTCCGCTGGGGCTTGTGGGTGGCGACAAATTTGGAAGAGGTTCCGACGTGCGGTTCAGCGTCAGCTATTATATGAACAACGGTCATAATATGCAGCTGCCTTTACGGTTCTGGACAAAGAGGAATGGCAAGAGCCGGCTGAAACATGGGGGCACTTATATCAGCGAGCATCCCAAAACGCTCCTCACACAGGAACTGCCTAAATCCAAGGCGCCTGCCAAAAAAGCCCCCGTCAAAAAGAAAGGTTGATCGTCTTTAGAGCAGGCCGGAGGCTCGTTGTCCGGGGCTAAAGGCCTCCCGGGTATAGTTGATCCATATTTCCGCAGCCAGTAGCTGTAAAGTAAACCCGATCCAGAAGGCCGTTCCGAAGAATGTCTGCGGAGGCAATCCGGAGAATGCAAAGAACAGCGCGACAATGGGGCGGATGGTGCCGACGGCCAGACCGATGGAGAAGGCCCTGATCATCCACTCTCTGTGCAGGGCCACCTGCTTATGCACGACGTACCACCACGCCTTACTCAGCGATACCAGGAATAAAATGGCGAACAAGGTGGTAGCGGCTGCCTCGTTGAGCCCCCCGATGGGACGAAGGACAAAGGGCATATACAACGCAGAAATACCAATTATATAAGCTGCTATGATGTATACCCTGCCGCTGACGCGGTGAAACCGGCGATACTTCTGGCGCACACCGGGCATGAACTGCATTGGCCCCAGGATCATGAAAAGGGCGCCCGGTAGTATATGAATTAACGTAATGACAGGATGGCGGCTGAACCCGTCGTCAAAGGCAGGGGCGTTTTTTGTCATACCCGGCGGGTTGAAGGAACCCATTAACCCGGCCAGGACCAGGGTCCTGCGAACGACCGTGGCAATTCCGATGACGGCCGGCAGGAACATAAGGGTGTGTAGCAACCGGCGGACTTTATTCAGCGTTTGTGTTTTGTACATACTGTGAAGTTCCATCATCGTACTGGGCAAAGGAGAGCATGAGTCGACGAAGGGACAATATGAATAGACGGAGCTTCCAGCTCAATATTTAATTTGCAATATAAATACCCAAGGATGACAGACAGAAGACAGTTCATCAAACGCACCCTAATTCCAGCAGGCGCCCTTTGTTTCCCTTCCGTCCTCAATGCCCGTCCTCTGTCTGTGGAGCCTTCCCGCAAGGCTGAGGATCCATTGAGCACCCGTTTGAAGACCCTGACACGCAATACGACCTGGACGCTGATCACAGGGATCAAAATTGGCTTTAAGACCTTTCATTGCCAGGGGATGGTAAAAATAGGGGATGAGTTCTGGGTTTCTTCTGTCGAGATGGGGGCTACCCCCGATGGCCAGGTGGACCGCACGACGGGCAAAGGGCATTTGTTCCGCATCAGCAGCGCGGGCCGGCTGCTGGACGATGTATCCGTAGGGGAGGGGAGCATCTATCATCCCAGCGGTATCGACTTCGATGGCCAGTATATCTGGATCGCAGCGGCCGAATATCGACCCGACAGCCAGGCCATCGTTTACAGGTATGACCCTTCGAAAAAGGAATTGAAAGAAATGTTCCGCTGGGAGGATCATATTGGAGCGGTGGCACGGAATAAGGATGGGAATACCTTGCATGGCATCAGCTGGGGTTCCCGGAAATTTTACAAATGGGAGCTGGATGACAGCGGGAATGTCCGTATGCCCCTGGCTGCACCTAAGGATACCGCCCTGTTCAATCACGC
>Ga0105240_10011186_pt1 | contig 12524 bp, 9 predicted proteins | sample KBSC54metaG_FD_80426 | JGI IMG/M metagenome (GOLD analysis project Ga0105240, IMG submission 80426) | Corn rhizosphere microbial communities from Kellogg Biological Station, Michigan, USA - KBS C5-4 metaG | ecosystem: Host-associated > Plants > Roots > Rhizosphere > Soil | place: Michigan, USA... | reverse complement strand
GTACGCGGGGCATTGGGAATCACGAACTGCGTCGGCACCACAACGGGCCGGTCGGCACCCGGCAACCACGGATCGACCTTCGGATTCGCGCGCAGAATTTCCTCGTAACCGACATTGAAGCGGCGCGCGATGTCAGTCAGCGTGTCGTCCTTGGAAGTCTTCACGATCTGCACGGCACCGATGACGTCCTCATCGGGCGCCACTTCGAAGCGCTGCGTCGCAAACGGCTCAGGCTCCGCTGGAGGCGGCGGCTGGGCCGGCGGTGGCGGCGGCGGCTCATGCTTCACGCCCTGGAAGAGCGAGCAGGCCGTGATGAGGGTGCACAAGCAGGCCGCTATGGCGGCTCGAATACGAGTGGTCTTCATATCGAGGAAGTATGACATCGCCAGTGATGCAGTGAGCACAATGTCGGTGTTCCGGCACACCGGCTATTTCAGGGCCTTCGAAGGGCCCCTTAGGGCGATGCTAGCGAGTGGAGGCTTAACTGACTCTGAAGCCGGCGCGGCTCACTTCTCGATTGCGGTGGTCAGAGCGGGCTTCGGACGGAAATCAAACATCCGTGCGGTCACGTCCGTGGGGAAAGTTCGAACCAGGGTGTTGAAGCTGTTTACCGCAGCCATGTAGTGATCGCGCGCGGCAGCGATATTGCTTTCGGTTTCGGCGAGCTGCGCCTGCAGGTCGCGGAAATTCGGATCGGACTGCAACTGGGGATAGGAAGCACTCACGCCCATCAGTCTTTGCAAGGACTGGGACAATTGCTTTTGTAGTACCTGGTAGCTGGCGAAGGCCTGCGGATCATTCAGCACCGCCGGCGGGGTCGGCAGGGTGCTCGAGCGCGCACGCGCCTCCGTCGCACCGAAGAGGCCCTGCTGGGAGCCCCCGTGATCCAAATTTGAAAGGCCCTTTACCGTTAAGTCCAAGCCTGAGATCAGATCGGCGCGACGCTGATACAGGCTCACCACCTCGGACCAGGAGGCTTTGACGTTCTCGTCGCCCTGCTGCAACGAGCTATAGCCGCAGCCTGACAGGGCCAGTCCAGCGCACATCCAGAAGCTGATTCGCCACGCCCGCATCACCCCACCCATCCTCATCGCATCACGATCCTCTTCTCGCCGCCGATCCTCATGCGCCACCGATCCTGGTCACCTCAAACACCCTGATCACGCCGCCGCCCACATTCCCCATCCATTTCACTTAATGGCGCTGCAAGATTTAGCCGGACTTTCGTCACAGCTACGCCAAGCCAGGCTTTAAGTCGCACCGCAACCCCGCCGATAGTCTTACGACCGATCTCACCGATGGCCGCCATCACGAGATGGGTCGCGTGGCCAAGGTAGGCTCCTCATGGAGCATTCGAACCTTGGTCGGAACCTATAACCCCTGGCTGGTCCTGCTTTCCGTCGCCGTCGCGATCTTCGTCTCCCACACCGCCCTGCGCCTCTCGGCTCGCGTGGCGCGTGCAAGCGGTCTGCCTTCCAAGCTTTGGCTTGGCGGCGGGGCCTTCGCCATGGGCGCCGGCATCTGGTCGATGCATTTCATCGGCATGCTGGCGTTCTCGCTGCCGATCGCACTTGCGTACGACATCCCGACCACGGTCAGTTCCCTTTTCATCGCCATCCTCATCTCGGCGTTCGCCCTCGCCGTCGCTAACCGTCCACGCATCCGCCTCTTCCATCTGCTGCTCGGCGCGATCCTGCTCGGGGGCGGTATTTGTGCCATGCATTACATCGGCATGGCCGCGATTCAGATCACGCCCATGATCACTTATGAGCCGGGCCTGCTGCTGCTATCGGTCGTCATCGCCGTGGTCGCCTCCTTCGTGGCCCTCTGGCTGTTCTTCCGGCTCCGCAAAGGCAATTCAATGCTCATGCGGCTCGCGCGCCTGGGCGCGGCGTTCGTCATGGGCCTCGCCATCAGCGGCATGCACTACACCGGCATGGCGGCGTCCCGTTTCAGTCCGGGCTCGTTCTGCGTCGGAGCGGGAACGACAGACCAACGTTGGTTGGCATTCTCGATCGCCATTCCGGCCATCGCCATGCTGGCCATCACCACTATACTGCTCGTTTACGACGCCCATCTCGAGTCACGAACACGCAAACATCACGCGCAGCTCGAGCAGGCCAACGCACAACTCGTACATGCAGCAACGCATGATGCGTTGACGGGTTTACCCAACCGCGTACTGCTCGCCGACCGACTCGCGCAGGCGACAGCGCAGAGCGAGCGTTATTCCCGTGGTTTTGCAGTCCTGGTGGTGGACCTGGATCGTTTCAAATCCATCAACGATTCGCTCGGGCACATCGCCGGCGACCAGATGCTGAAGGAAGTCGCGCAGCGGCTGAGCCTGTTACTGCGCAAGGCCGACACGCTGGCGCGCTTGGGAGGCGATGAGTTCGTTCTGGTTCTGAATGAGATTTCCGGGCCGCGGGATGCGGAAAGCGTGGCCAGCAAAGTTCTCGCGCGCTTGTCGGAACCGATGACGCTGTCCGGACTGGAGGTGCAGGTCTCCGCGAGCATCGGCGTCAGTGTTTTCCCCGAAGACGGCGTGGATGCGGAAACATTGCTCCAGCACGCCGACGCGGCGATGTATCACGCCAAGAAAAACGGCCGCAACGCATTGCAGTTTTTTGCCCCTGTCATGAATGCCTTTGCGCGGGAACGACTGGAGCTGGAGAGCGGCTTGCGCCGCGCGTTGGCTCAAGGGGAGTTCGAGCTGCACTACCAACCCAAAGTGGATGTGGGCACTGGCCGTATCGACAGCGCGGAAGCTCTCATCCGCTGGCGCCATCCGAAACGCGGCCTGACGGCGCCCAGTGGCTTCATTCCCATCGCCGAGGAAACCGGCCTGATCGTGCCTATCGGGGAATGGGTGCTGCGTGAGGCCTGTCGGCAGGCACGCGCCTGGCAAACCAGCGGCCTGCGGCCGCTGCGCATTGCCGTCAACTTGTCGGCTCAGCAATTCAAACAGAAGAGCCTGGTCACCACGGTTCGTGAGGCGCTCGCGGCGGCAGGTCTCGATCCGGGCTTTCTGGAGCTGGAGCTGACCGAGAGCGCGGTCATGCAGGACGCCGAAAGCTCGATCCAGGTGTTACGCCAGTTGAGCGGCTTAGGGGTGCGAATCTCGGTCGATGACTTCGGCACGGGCTACTCGAGCCTGAGCTACCTGCGGCGCTTGCCACTGGATAAATTGAAAATCGACCGCTCCTTCATCCGCGAAGTGGCCGCGAGCCGAGACGACGCGGAGATTGTCCGCGCCATCGTGTCGCTCGCCCACAGCTTGCACCTGAAGGTCATCGCCGAGGGCGTCGAGACGGACGAGCAGTTGGACTTCCTGCGCGGCCTGGGCTGCGATCAGTACCAGGGCTTCCACTGCAGCCCGCCGGTCCCGGCCGATGAATTCGAGCAGATAATGCGGATGCCGGGGGCGGACCTGGTGATGGGGAGTGCGCGTGGGGCCCTGAACGATACCATCGTCGCACGCGCCATGAGGAAGGCGTAGAGGCGGAGGTGAGCCGCGCGCGCGTGGCGGTTGCAACGCGCGGCCCGGACGCCAAAAGGAACGCCTGCTCCCCTCTCGCGAGAGCGGCAAAAACCACGCTTTTTGCCGCGCGCCAAGCGAAGGCGATCCGCCCAACTCTGCCAAAATTGGCGTAGGCAATTTTGGCCAAATAAAAAAAAAGCCCGGAGCATTTAGCTCCGGGCTCAGAATGCGGACTTTCGATGAAGGGAAGGAAGTCCGCTAGGGGATATCAGTGCAGTCTGGCCCAATGCAGAATCTTGATGTCATCCGAGTCCAGATCGAAACTCTGTGCCAACAGCGAGCGCAGCTCGCGAGTCCCGCGGACGTTTTCCAACGGGTGTCGTAACTCGACCACGCCACTCCACTCATTCGAGGACGCCGCTGCGGGCGCGTTGGAGCCTGTTACGAAGTGGGTGTAGTACTTGGTTGCCACGGTCGAAAGAGTAGAGCGGTGGGGCCCGGAAGGTCCGTGATTTTGTCCACAGAACACCGGGCTTTTTTACAAGGGGTTTGAGGGCCTTTCGCAAGCATGGGCACGGCTCGCAAGAGCCGGCGCTGAACATAATTCAGGGGAACAGGGTTGACCGCTCGGCCCAATTCGTCAATGGGAACATACGTCAATGTCACGTTTCAGGATTCCTCCCAAACCGGGATCGAAATACATCACGGCGGAGGGGGCACAGCGGCTGAGGGACGAGCTGAATCAGCTCTGGAAAGTGGAGCGGCCGAAGGTCACACAGGCGGTGTCGGAAGCGGCAGCGCAAGGCGACCGCTCGGAAAACGCTGACTACACCTATGGAAAACGTCGCTTGCGGGAGATCGACAGCCGGGTCCGGTTCCTGCGTAAGCGGCTCGAAGGGATGGTCACGGTGGATCAGCCGCCGTCGGATCCCCGCAAGGTGTTCTTCGGCGCCTGGGTCTCGCTAGAGGCCGAGGACGGCCAGGCGTCTCGTTATCGCATCGTCGGGCCGGACGAGTTCGATCTCGCTCCGGACTACATCAGCATGGATTCGCCGCTGGCGCGGGCGTTGATGCGTAAAGGGTTGGATGATGAGGTGACGGTCGAGCTGCCAGGAGGCACGCGGAAGTTCGTCATTGTGGCGATCGAGTACGTGGCGATGAGCCCAGGCACAGTGAGCCAGGAGCCGCTCCCGGGCGGCGAGCTCGACGACGTGGACGAGGAAAACTGAGAGCGCTCGAGGTGCCGCGGCGCGTACCAAGCGGCGCTCCCCGCAACTCCGCGGAAAGCGCCGCAGCCTGGGCGGCCCGGGCGACTTTCCGCCTACCAGATAACCCTGACGTTCTTGAACTGCCAGGGATCGCTCTTGTCGATGTCCTCCGGGAACAGGCGCTCGCGGTCGTGCAGCGGGGTCCAGTCGGTGTACTGGCCGACGACGGGGCCCAGGTACGGCGTGCAAATATCCGTGCAACGACGGAAATCCATCTCGTCGGGCTCGATGACGCCGCTGTTGGGATTCTCCATCGCCCAGACCACGCCGGCCAACACGGCCGAGGTCACCTGGAGGCTGGTCGCGTTGTTGTAGGGCGCAAGCTTGCGGGCCTCTTCGGTGGAGAGTTGCGAGCCGTACCAGTAGGCGTTTTTCTTGTGCCCGGCGAGGAGAACACCGAGCTCGTCGATGCCGTCGGTAATGTCGTCCATGAGAATGCGCTGGCGCTCCTGTTGGATGTAGTTGCGCCCGACGAGCTCATGAATGGACATGATCGCGGAATCACACGGGTGATACGCATAGTGCGCCGTGGGGCGGTGTACGACCTGGGCGCCGTCACGCACGGTGTAATAGTCGGAAAGGGAAATCGCCTCGCTGTGAGTGATGCAGAAGCCGTTGAAATGGCCGGCACGCGGCGTCCACGTGCGGACGCGAGTGGCGGCGCCGGGCTGCGTCAGGTAAATCGCGGCCATGGAGCCGAAGTCGTGGCGCTTGCCGTCGCGAGGGAAATTCCGCTCGTGGGTGCCCCATCCCATTTCAGCCGGCTGACAACCTTCGCCGACGAAACCATCAATCGACCACGTGTTGACGAACTCGCCGATCCGCTTCGGCACGTTGGTGGTCTGGGTGTCGCGCTCGGCGATGTGCACGACCTTGATTCCCAGGCGATAGGCGAGATCGGCCCAATCGGCGCGGGTGGTGGGGTTGCCGGCATCGACCTGGGTGTCGGCGGCGATGTTGAGCAGCGCCTGTTTGACAAAGTGGGACACGAGGCCGGGGTTCGCGCCGTGGGTGAGCACAGCGGTAGGCGCGCGCGCGTTTCCGGGACGCAGCGACAGAGCCTCCTCGCGCAACGCGTAGTTGGTCCGCTTCGCGGGCGGCAAGGTAGGATCGGTGTAGCCGCCGGGCCATGGCTCGATGCACGTGTCGAGGTACATCGCGCCCTTCTCCCAACACAATTTTATCAATGCAATGCTCGACACCTCGACCGAGACATTGATCACGAAGTCACCGCGACCCACCAGCGGATTCAGCACGCGGCGATAGTTCTCGCGCGTGAGCCGCTCCTTGATGAACTTCACACCGAATTTGGCGGCCTCCTCGCTGCCGCGGTCTTCCGCGGTGACGATGGCAACACGTTCAGGTGAGATGCCGATGTGCCTCAGGATCAGTGGCAAGACACCCTGGCCGATGCTGCCAAAACCGATAAAAAGAATTCGCCCTGGGAAATCGACATGTACCGTGTGATTGCTCATGATGCTCCGGAGAAAAAAAACGACGTCCACGGCGCGACGCCCTCCGACGCCCGCCAAAGCGGGAGGGTATCAATCACTTCCCCGCGTTGCCACCGATACGCGCAAAAGTTGTCGCGCGCCAGTTGCAGTTTTTTGTCAGCCGCGTCGGGTTTGTGCGCGGCTGCCTTCGGCACAGCAGTGGTTTTTTCTCAGCGCCGCCAGTGCGGCGGATAGGTTCGCTCGTATCCCGGCAGACTTTCCACGCGTTTGAGCCAACGCCCGAGAGACGGGTAATTCACCTCGACGGGCAAGAAACGCGAGGACAACTCACGCGCCTCGGGACGCTCGAGCGCACGGCGCAAAAGCTGGATTCCCGGAAAGATCACCATGTCGACTGCGGAAAAACTCTCGCCCACGACCCAGTCGGATTTCGATAAGCGAGCCTCGATGGTGCGCGCCTCGTTGGCGACGTGGTGCATGTCGTCGGTAATTTTCTCCGTCCGAAGCTGTGCATTGCCGCGCGCGGCCGGACTGCGATCGAAAATCGCCTGCACGATGTTCATTAGGTGCGGCTCGATATAGGCCTGGTACTCGCAAATGACGCGCATGATGACCCCGGCCTCTTCCGGCGTGCGGCCGAAAATGTGCGGCTCGGGATACTTCAGGTCCAGGTAATAGAGCACCGCGAGGGACTCGAAGCAGACGTAGTCGCCATCCTTCAGCACCGGCACGCGCCCACGCCAGTTGAGCGCCAGCATCTGGGGCGATTTATGCTCCTGCTTGGAGAATTGCAGAACGTGGCTGTTGTACTGCAATCCCTTGTATTCCAGTGCCAGCAGCACTCGCCACGAATAGGGACTGCCGCTAGCCCAGTAAACGTCGATCGCCATCAGTCGATCCGCTCGAAGTGTTGCCACGATTGTAGCGGCAACGGCACAGCATCCAAAATGTGACCGAGCGGCCGGCGAGGAAATCCCAAGCGGGAGCGGGGACTACCGGAGCCAAAACAAGCGCGGAAAATGAAGGAAGCCCATCCATGTATACCACCTTGATCGAGCCCACTGAGCTGGCAGCGCCTTTGGCACGCAACGACGCCGGCAATTCTGACTGGGCGGTGTTCGACTGCCGTTCTGAGCTGGCGCGGCCGGACTGGGGGGCCAGCGCGTACGCGGCGGGTCATATTCCGGGTGCACTGTATGCGCACCTGGATCATGACCTGTCGGGACCGGTCACGCCCGCCAGCGGTCGCCACCCGTTACCCAGCATCGAGCGACTGACCGAAACCTTCAGCGACTGGGGCATCGACGACCGGACGCAGGTGGTGGCCTACGACCAGGGCAACGGTGCGTTCGCCGCACGCCTGTGGTGGTTGCTGCGCTGGCTGGGACACCGGAAAGTTGCGGTCCTCAACGGCGGATTCGCGGCGTGGCAACATTCGGGGCTGCCGACGGAAGCAGTGCCGGCAACACGGGTGCCGCGCGTCTTTACGCCCCGACCCGAGTCTGCGTCGGTGGTCAGCACGGCTGAGCTCGAGCGCCTGGTCGCCAGAGGTGAGCTCACCGCCAGCCGGTCGGTGTTGGTCGATGCACGTCCGGCCGATCGATTCGTCGGAGAAAATGAAACGATCGACCCGGTTGCAGGTCACATACCCGGTGCACGCAACCACGCGTTCTTACGAAATGTCGATTCCCGGGGACGCTTCCTGCCGGTGGAGGAACTGCAGGAGCGCTGGCGCGCAACACTCGGCGATGCCGCAGCAGCACAGACCATCGCCATGTGTGGCTCGGGCGTGACGGCGTGTCATAACCTGCTCGCGCTGGAGGTTGCGGGGCTTCCAGGAGCAAGGCTGTATGCCGGCTCGTGGAGTGAGTGGATCCGTGATGGGGCAAGACCCGTAACGCGCTAAAGTCGACTCTTGCTTGACACACATTTTTGCTATGGTGCGCGCAACTTCAACCCTGTAAATCCGACACGTGGCAGCAGACCCGAAAACCGCCGTCAACGGCAACCGTAAGTTCAACCCCGCTCAGCCCTGGAGGATCGAGGACTCGCTCGACCTCTATCACCTCAATGCGTGGGGCAAAGGCTATTTCTCGATCAACGACGCGGGCCACGTCATTGTCCGTCCGGACCCGCAAGGCACCAACGCCATCGATCTGTTCGAGGTCGTCGAAGGTCTCAAGGCCCGGGACCTGACGACACCGGTGGTGGTCCGTTTCTCCGACATCCTGGCGCATCGCCTGAAGCACATTCATGCGGCCTTCGCCCAGGCAATCACGGAGATGAATTACAAGAACCGTTACGCGGCGGTGTTCCCGATTAAGGTGAATCAGCAGCGCCTGGTGGTGGAAGAGGTCTATCGCTACGGCAAGGAGTTCGGTTTCGGGTTGGAAGTGGGCTCGAAGCCCGAGCTGCTGGCGGTCATGGCCATGACGGAGAATGCGCCCGACCGGCTCATTGTCTGCAATGGCTTCAAGGACGACAGCTATCTCGAGGCGGTCACGCTGGCTACCAAGCTCGGTCGGACGATCATTCCGGTCGTGGAAAACTTCGACGAGCTGGGCATCATTTTGAAGCACGCGGAGACCTACGGCGTGCGCCCGCGCATCGGCGTGCGGGTGAAGCTCTTCAGTGAGGGCTCGGGCCGCTGGAGTGCCTCGGCGGGCGAGAAGTCGAAGTTCGGGCTTTTCATCACCGAGATCCTCGAGCTGTTCAACATCCTCAAGGAGCGCGACATGCTCGATTGCCTGCAGCTCGTGCACTGCCACCCGGGCAGCCAGTTGCAGGACATCCGCCGCGTGAAAGACGCCATCAACGAGCTGGCGCACGTCTACGCGGAGCTCAAGCTGATGGGCGCCGGCCTGCAGTACATCGACGTGGGCGGCGGCCTGGGCGTGGACTACGACGGCAGCGGAACCAACTTCTCCTCCTCCATGAACTACACGCTCAACGAATACGCGAGCGACGTGGTTTACCGGATCGCGAGTGTTTGTAACGCCCGCAACATCCCACACCCGTTGATTGTCAGTGAGTCGGGCCGGGCGGTAGCGGCCTATCACAGCGTGCTGATTTTCGACGCGCTGGGCTCCTCGGCACTGGATAAGTTCCGGGTGACCGGCCAGCCCACGGAAGACTACAACGGCAACGAAGAGCTGCCCCAACCGGTGCGGGATCTCTTCGACGCCCATCGCTCGGTGAGCGAGCGCCGCCTGGTGGAGTGCTATCACGATGCGCTCACGGCGCGCGAGCAGGTGCTCCAGATGTTCAACCTGGGGCTGCTGTCGCTGGAGTTCCGGGCCCTCGCGGAGCGGCTCTACTGGGCGACCTGCACCAAGATCCGCGACGCTTGTCGCAAGCTCGAACGCATCCCGGAGGAGCTGGAGGATCTGGAGACCACCCTTTCCGACACCTACTTCTGCAACTTCTCGGTGTTTCAGTCGCTGCCGGATAGCTGGGCGATCGACCAGCTATTCCCGGTCATGCCGGTCCACCGCCTGGATGAGCGGCCGACCCGTACCGGGGTGCTGGCTGACATCACCTGTGACTCGGACGGGAAAATCGACCACTTCGTATCGCTGCGGGACGTGAAGAAGGCGTTGGAACTGCACGAGCTGAAGGAAGGCGAGAAGTACTACCTGGCGGCCTTCCTGGTGGGGGCTTACCAGGAGACCCTCGGCGACCTCCATAACCTGTTTGGCGATACTCACGTGGTGCACATCCGCCTGCACGACCAGGGCGGCTGGTGGATCGAGGAAATCGTCAAAGGCGACACGGCCAACAAAGTGCTGGAGTACATGGAATATGACGTGGCGGAGTTGCCGCCGGCGTTGTCTCGGGACTGCGAGCGGGCGATCCGCGATGGCCGCATGACTATTGCGGAAAGTCAGGCCCTGAAGCGGTTTTATGAGAAGGAGCTCGACGGCTACGCCTACCTGGAGCCGGCGGGGGCCTGAAGAGGGCGCTGGGGGGCGCGGGGCGCCCCCTTTTGAGGAGACCGGCGCGCGGTTCCCTCCTGAATTTCCCAGCGAATTTGGCGGTTAGAACCTCGAGGGGCCCCGGGGCCCTTCCGCACCCGTCCGCGGCCTCTCCAAGGATGCAGGTTTCAGGCCACGGCCGGCGCCGGGCCGCCCGTGGCGTATACCCCACACTCCACTTGCTACAGCGGGTGGCGTCCCAACCCACCCTGTTTGCTTCCCGCAAAAGCCGGGAGTAGCATCTCCCGTGCGTCCGTATCCGCCATGGATGAGTACGCTTTGTTAGATAGGTGTTGTATCCATCTCCCACGTCTGAGCCCCGCAGCCCAGACCTGTTCGAACGATCACGCGGTACATGCGACCGATTCGCACGGTGCGCCGCTGTCCGCATTCCCAAGAGAGACTTCCGGATGACGACGATCTATGTGGGTAATTTGCCCTTCAGTGCCACTGAGCAGGACATCAAAGCCTTGTTTGAGCGTCACGGCAAGGTGGACTCGGTAAAGCTGATCAATGACCGGGAAACCGGTAAACCCCGTGGTTTTGCGTTTGTTGATATGCCGCAAAACGAGGCGCAGACCGCGATTCAATCGCTGAACGGCTTCCAGATGGGGGGTCGGCCGTTACGCGTCAACGAGGCGCAGGAACGCCCGCAGCGCCCGCGCCAGGGCGGTGGTCCGTTCCGCCGTTGAATCGGGACGAGTAGAGAGCCAGGACTACAAGAAAACCCCGCCCGCGCGCGGGGTTTTTTTCGTGTGGCGCGTGGAATAATGCGCGCCTGGGGTGCGGTGCGCGCCCGCCACGAAAGAGCGACGATGTTTGCCAAGCAAAAACCGGCCCTCGCGCTGTTGGCGGCGGTCGCCGTTTGGATGGCCGGCTGCGCCATGACCAGCACCCGGGAGGCCACCGCCCAGGCCCTCGACAACATCCTCGCCGATGCGCATCGCCCGCAAGGCGACCGCGCCCGGGACGTCTATCGCCACCCCAAGGACACCCTGCTGTTTTTTGGCATCCGTCCCGAAATGACGGTGCTGGAGGTCTGGCCGGAGCCGGGCTGGTACACGGACATCATCGCGCCGTTGGTGCGTGATAACGGGAAGTACTACGCGGCAGTGATCGAGCCGGACCCGAAGAGCCAGTACATCACGGCCCGATTGGACGCATTCCAGAAAAAGATGGCGTCCGACCCGACGCTGTATGGGAAGGCTTCGATCGTCACCCTGCCCTCCAACGGTGGGGATGCTGTGCCGCCGGGCTCGGTCGATCTGATCGTGACGTTCCGGAATGTCCATAACTGGATGGCGGACGGCACGGCAGCCAATGTCTTTGCCACCCTCTACAAGGCACTCAAGCCCGGTGGGGTCCTGGGGGTCGAGGACCATCGTGGCAACCCGGCTATGACGCAAGACCCGCAGGCCAAGAGCGGCTACGTCAACGAGGACTACGCGATCAAGCTCATCGAGGGGCAGGGATTCCGGCTGCTGGGGACGTCCGAGGTGAACGCCAACCCAAAAGACACGAAGGACTACGAACAAGGTGTCTGGACGCTGCCGCCGACCTACCGGTTAGGGGATAAGGACCGGGAGAAATACGCGGCCATTGGTGAGAGCGATCGGTTTACGCTGAAGTTCGAGAAGCCGGCGAAGTAAGGCGGGGGACGCGGCCTCTCACCACATCTCTTTCAACCGGGCGCCGACGTCGAGGGTGCCGGTGTCATCGGTGCTCCCGGTCGATAGAGCATCGCCGCCCATCCTGGCGCTGTGGAAGGTGCTGGCCTCGAGCTTCTGCAATACCTTGTCGGTCAGGAAGCGACTGCGGCCACCGTAGACGTGCGCGTCACCCTGGCGGGACTGGCTCGTCAGGTGGAACTTCAAGGGCGCCATCAGTATCAGGTCGTTCTGCGCGCGAGTGAGCGCGACATACAGGAGGCGCCGCTCCTCCTCGATCAACTCCGCCTTACCGGTGGAGAATTCGGACGGGAAGCTGCCGTCGACGACATTCAACACATACACGCTGTCCCACTCCATTCCCTTGGCGGAATGGATGGTGCTCAAGGTCAGAAAGTCCTCATCGAGCACGGGCTGGCCGGCGAGATCGCTGGTGGCATTGGGCGGATCCAGTGTCAGCTCGGTGAGGAACCGCTCGCGCGACGGATACTGACCGGACAGGAGCTCGAGCTGATCGAGGTCGCCGAGCCGGGTATGAAAGTGCTCGTAAATGCGCTCGAAATGCGGTTTGTACCACTCGCGTGCCAGGTGGACCTGGCCGGGCCAGGGCTTGTGCGGATCGGCCAGGGCGGGCATCAGCTCGGCGAGCTTCGCCCACCCGGGACCCGACTGCGGCGGCG
>Ga0105240_10011185_pt1 | contig 12525 bp, 8 predicted proteins | sample KBSC54metaG_FD_80426 | JGI IMG/M metagenome (GOLD analysis project Ga0105240, IMG submission 80426) | Corn rhizosphere microbial communities from Kellogg Biological Station, Michigan, USA - KBS C5-4 metaG | ecosystem: Host-associated > Plants > Roots > Rhizosphere > Soil | place: Michigan, USA... | reverse complement strand
TCAGGTAGGACTCGAACCTACAACCCTCCGGTTAACAGCCGGAGTTTAAACCATGGAGCACATGTGCTTTCAATGACTTAGCCGGAGTCCATTGACGATTTTGGAGCACATTCGGTGATGAATGGGCCTCCAAAATGGGCTCCAATTCTTGAAGACACAAGAACCGGTTCCACATTGGTCGCGGAGAACCACATCTTTGGTGGCTTGCTGAGAAGTCAGAATGTTTCTGGCAGATCCATTGGTAGATGCTGGAGCTCGGTTTTTAAATCCCCATGCTCGGACCGACCAACACTTTATCTTCGGCCTTCGTGCTTGGGACGCGAGAGACCTATATGATCTTCCCTTTCTTAACGTACTCACGTTGGATGGCCGCTTCTAAATCTTTCAACTCAAGGCGAAGCGACTGATTTGCCAGAACTTCGACCGCGCAAAAATGCGTGACGTTGAGGATGCTCGCGCCACTCAGCTCATGGCGGGCCGAGATGTGGTGCCAGTCAATGTCATCGGCAATGGCGATCTGCAGAGGAAAAGTCTTCCGCCAGATTGCGTATCGTTCTTCGGGACGCGGTATGGGAAACTGGATGATGGCATGCAGGCGGCGCACGAATGCATCGTCGATATTGGCGCGCTGGTTGGATGCCAGAATCACCAGCCCGTTGTAGCTCTCGACCCGCTGCAGCAGATAAGCCACTTCCTGGTTCGCATACTTGTCATGGGCATCGCGGATCTCCGTGCGCTTGCCGAACAGCGCATCGGCTTCATCGAAGAACAGTATCCAATTCTGGTTCTCGGGCCCGGTCAAACAGCCTTGCCAGGTTCTTTTCGGTCTCGCCTATATATTTCGAGACCACGCGCGACAGATCGATGCGGAATACTTCTTTGCCGGTGTGCTTGCCCATCAGGGTGGCGGTCAAGGTCTTGCCCGTGCCCGGAGGCCCGTAAAACAGGGCGCGGTAACCCGGCTTGATTTTTTTCCATGCCCCAGTCATAGAGCAGCGTATCGTTGTGCTTGATCCAATTTTCGATTTCGTGTATCTGGCGCATGATGTTCGGATGGAGCACAACGTCCTCCCAATCCATCCTGGTCTCGATGTACTCCGCGGGAAATTCCGCGCTGAAACGCGGCTTGCTCGACTTGCCCATGGTGAGTTCCTCGACGATTTCCTGGTTGAGAACCAGGCGGCCGCTCATCGCCGGCTCGCCTTCGCGCACCGGCTCGAGCCACAGGATACGCTTCCGCCAAAACCAGTGTTCGCTGCCGAGAATACGCTGCACGTCCAGCCGCTTTTTCAGGTTGTCGCCCGCCAGGACGAACTGGGCGGTTTCGCCCGTGGGAAGAATGCCGCGGTGATTACCGCTTTTGACTCCGCCAAATTCCGGAAATTCGCCGCCCTCCGGCAGATGCTCGGCAATGAGCTTGCTGAAAAAGTCCGGCTGCAGGTGCGGCACCAGAGCCAGGACTAAGATGGCAAATTCTTCCGAAGTTGGTGTTTGCCGTTGCAGGAAGCGAGACAGCGAGAAATCATCATCGCAATAGGAAAACGGAAGGAACTTGAAAGGGGCCGTATTCTTACGATGAGCACTGAAACGGCTATGAATAACGGTGAAAATCCAGTCCAAAGCGGAGTGAAGATTGGTGACGTTGCTATCGTTCTGTAATGCCATTTGCATTGGCTATAAGAAACGTGTTTTTTTTTTGCTTCAGAGCGATTCAAAAGGTCTTTCGATCGTTTTGGAGACTTGGCGTGAGAGATATAGTTTAAGCCTAATTCAGCCAAGGACATGTCCCACCAATCCAACGTACTCCCGCATTTGAGTTTTAAAAATGTATTCCTCGTCCATGGCGCCGCCTAGCGCCGGAAGAGGTGCAAAACCGAAGCACTCGTCAGGCCCCAGATTACCGAAACGCCCGACTGCTTTTTGGAAGAGAGGCTCCAAAAGAACGCTCTTCCGAAAGTTCGTCTCAATGAGTGTCGAGTCAAACATAATATCTATTCTGGGATTGAAGGGGGTAGCTTTACCGGTATGCACGTTCAGCCAGAGAAAGCGCTCATTGTGCCAGAGGCACACACTCGCGAAAGCGGTTCGCACCACTTCAATCCGGTGTGCCATCCAATTGAGGCCAATCGTTTGTGTTGAGAAAGGGCCGGTCTGGGGCCACAGTCCACAATAATCCTTTCCCATAAGCCCCGAATCCAAAGTTCCGCCACTCAGTTGCCAGAGCCTCAGGCACTTTCGCGGCTGTTGCGTCGTGTCGCAAAGGATCATAGGCTTCACGGGTTCCGCTCGGAGGATATGCAGCATGAAATAGAGGAAAAGGCGTTTCCATATAACTCAACCATCAACTACTGGCAGTAGGGTTTTCAATTTCATTTTGCCGACTTCATTTGCATCAGTCGTCTTGCTTACATTGGCTACTTCGGCATCGAGTTGCCCCTTTAAATCATGGCCCGGCCACCCCGATCCCATTGAGCGCCAATGGAAAAATTTTCTCTCGCGCCACCCAGTCCTGCAGTTTCGGCCCCTCCACCCGCTGCCTGATCGGCGGCATGGAGCAGAGTCTTGCCGTACACAGGATTTACATATGTGACTCCATTGGAGTCGAAAGATCTATACATGAAGGGATAAGTTTTGTCGCCAGGACGGCGAGTGAATAGTTTATCAACGAATGTATTAGCGTCAGCGATGGGCTTACCGGGATTGTTCGTTAACCACAGGGCAACCACGTTCGCGCGTTCCGCGGCAATTGCGGTCTCACGAGCCTCGCTTGCCGTTTGACTCATCGCTTCGTCCACCGTCCGGTGCATAAAATTTGTCCCAGTTTGCTTTCCATTTATTTACTTCGAGGTTATTCAGTGCGCCTTGCTGGATGGCCACCTGACGGCGTAACTCATCTCTCGTCATTGCCAATTTCTTCGCCGTCGCTGCCTTTTCTTTTGCGATAAACGGCTTACTTAGCATGGCTTCATTGAGAGTTGCGGCTAGCTGGACAACTTTTGGGTTCCCCACCTCCTCCTCGCTGGCTGAAGCGGTAAAATGCACTGTTTCTTTCTGACCATCTTTTGAATCTACTACCAGCTCAAGCGTCAGGAGCTTATATCGATTTTTGATCGAGTCTAACTTGCCACGCACTTTCTGCTCATCAAGCCCTTCTCGGCCAGCGCTTGTTCGGCCTCCGCGATCGGAGCCAGCTTGTCCTTTTTTTTCTGCTCGTCCGTCCGATCGTTGGGCTTGTCTTTCTTCGAGAACAATCTGCCGAACAGCGCCTTGGCTTTGGCGACGATCCAGGCGATGGCGGCGTCAACGGCTTTGTCCACGGAAGCGCGGATCTTCCCTATGATGTCCTTGATTTTGTCGGTGATCTTTCCCAGTCCCAGGATCCCGGCCAGGAAGCTGATGGCCAGCGAGAGCAGCCCGCCCAAGATGCTTTCTACGCGATTGGCGGCGGCCGTGATATTGCCTGCGGCGATAGTGACAATGGAGTCAATGAAGGCGGTCACCACCTGGATGATCTTGGAGATCTTCTCCACGGACACCATGATGGTGTCATAAATCGAAAGAATTGCCGAGATGAAGCCGGCGCCGGGGATGAACATCGAGATCAGCTTGGGAATGGCTTTCTTTACGATGCTGTCGGTCACAAAGCTGACAATGCCGCTAACGACCGTATCTTTGAGGTCGGTCAGTTTTTCCCTGATCAGCTCCCAGGCCGCGGCGGTGCCACCCTTGACCAGGGCAACCACGATATTGAAAGCCAACTCGAGCCCCTGCATGAGAATCGAGAACCTTCTTCTAGATTTTGTGCTCGATTTGAAATGGATTCAATGGCAAACAGCAGGGGATAAAGACGCCTGAGGCAGTCAACGACACATGACGAATGCGGCTGGTTCATGAAAAGCCGGGCCGTGGCGAAGACTAGATCGTCGAAGAGAGGAGATTGATGCTATAGGAAAGCTTGATGGAAAGATCGCACTAGAAGATCGCCGGGATTAAGCTGTTCAGTTGCACGCGTTACGGCGTGCTGGCATTCGGCTTGATGCGGTGATACGGTCAATGGAAATGGTGAAGGTTCGGGGGCACAAACCACACACGAGCTGGGACATCGCCGCGGACTGGCTCTTATCGAGATCCGGAAAGAACGTATTTTGTAATGTGGATGTTGCTCAGCACCACCGTGCGATTGCCGTAAACATCGTTGGCCGCATCAGCTTCAAGCGTTGCGGCTCCCACTACCTGCTTGCTACCCGCTGGAGTGACGGTAAAAGCGATCCGCCATTTCAGGCACTGGAAGTTGCCCTATTCGCCCTGGGCACTGAAATCACTTCCGTTCCGTATTCAATTCTGGAAGAGAAAAAAAGAGGCAGCATGGCAATGCTCCATACGGGAAGAATGCGAGTCCTGCCCACACCCTGCTTAAGGGCATTTCTGCACACCTTTGCTTTTTGTAGACCATCCTCATCCATTGTGGAGTTCTTTGCCAGTTGCTCTATGTCGTCTACGTGAACCCATCGAGCAATAAATCCCTGGGTATCTTTGAGCCCCGGGAAATCCGCAATGTAGATCAGAGCATCGGCTTTCCAGGCGATGGCACATTCAGCTGCGATGGAATCAGAATTTACGAGGTGTGCCTGGCCCCATCCGGCCATGACCAGATTTGACACAATGGGGACACCACCATTCCTGCAGATGATATCCAGCCACTGCGGATCTACGCAGCTTGGTTCAACATTGAATTCAGAAGCGCCATTGCTACCGAAGTGTTTCTTGCGCAGGTGGCAGATGCCGGCATCGCTGCCATGCAAGCCAAGGCCGGGAATTCGCGCCTTCACCAGAGAAGTTACCAGGCAGCGGCTTTCAGATTCGAGTTCCATTGTCTTAGCTGCGCTCAGCATGTGCGCTGAACCATTGCCATTTCCAGGAGCATGCGCAGCCTCACTGGCACCATGGATGACAACCGTCTGATGATGGTCGTGACACAGGGATGCAATGGCCCGCACGAAGTCCGCAAGATATTCCTGCTTGTCCGTGACGGAGCGCGACAGCTTAACAACAAGCTTCATTGGATGTATCCAGAGGGTAAATCAGCGAGACAAACTGCGTTTTGAAAACGCAGCGCTGAAGACAGAGGCCTCGCTCTGCTTCTCAGGTGTTGCACCGCGAGGCTGGAACCCTGGCCTGTACTATCTTGAAACAGTATGCATAACGGCCGACTGCTCGGACACGACCTGGTCGCTGACAATCTGCCCGTCATCGAGCTTAATGATGCGATCGGCCACGTGGTAGTAGCGATCGTCATGGCTGATGACCAGAACGGTCTTGTTCCGAGCTTTCAAAGCAGGCAGGAGTTGAGTGTAAAAGATGTTCTTGAAGTAGGGGTCCTGATCAGCAGCCCATTCATCGAACACATAGATCGGGCGATCTTCGAGATAGGCAGTGAGAAGCGCGAGACGCTTGCGCTGCCCCTGAGAAAGATCTGTGGTAGAGAATTTGCCCTGCTTGATCTGGACCTTGTTGGAGAGCTTCAACTGCTCCAAGTATTTCCTGGCCTGCTCGTCGAGTCCCGGGCCAAGCAGGCCCAGAAGCTGGTCAAAGAGGAAGAAATCAGAAAATACGGCGGAGAAATGCTGGCGATAGAACTCCTGGTTTCCAGGGCCAACCGGCTGATTCTGGAAATAAATTGTGCCGGATTCCGGCGGGTAAAGCGCCATGAGAAGCTTAGCCAAAGTGGTCTTTCCGCTGCCGTTACCGCCCGTAATGAACACCAGTTCGCCCGGTTTCAGTGTGAGGTTGATCGGGCCCAACACAAAACTTTCGTCCTCACCTTCGCGACGATAGCTGCGGGTAACACCGCGCAACTCCAGTTTGTCCCAGTCAGATGTGGTAGGGCCCACTTCGGCAACTTCTTCAGAACCTTTGCTGATAAGCGTGAAGCCGAGTTCCCTCACTGTTTTGAGAGCAATGTTAGCGCGGGAGACCTGAGGAAGCAGATTCATGACGACCTGTAAAGGAGTCATCAGGTATAGCAAAGTGATGGCATAAGCGGTGAGTGTAGGACCGGTTATCTGCCGGAGATGAGGAAGAAGAAAAACGATAAGCCCGACAACCACAAAGACCAAAGTCTGTCCCCAACTCGCGGCCGCAGCATAGATCTTGAAACCAGCCAAGTTGTAGCGTTGAATGGCGTCGGAAGTGCCTTCCAGGGACTCAGAAATGAAAGCCTGACGGCGCCGATGATGGATTTTCAGCTCCTTGGTGCCCTGAGTCAGAGCGCGAAAGTGATTCTGAAGACTATTCGCTTCTTTACGAGCCTGGCCAAATACATTGTTCACCATCAGGATAGGAAGCTGGTAGCTGATGATGCCGAATACCATAAAGCCCAGAACGATGGTGAGCAATATCCACGATAGCATCCCCATATATACGAGGCAACCGACCACCAAAGCCACATTGACGCAAAGCAGCGGAATAGAGCCAATGGCATTGGTGATGGTAGGCACATCATCAGTGAGCGCGGTGAGCAGGCGTGCAGGCCCAATTTCTTCGAGGTGATATAAGGGAGCCGCAAGCATTTGCCGGCACAATTGCATGCGCAAGCGGAAGAGCGCACCCTGTCCAAGCCTGCTGAGCAGAATTTCTGCGGTGTACCGCGTCAGGGGCAACAGAAGGCAGAGGCCTACAAAGGCCCAGATCACATTGCGTGAAGTATGTGTATTCTTCAAGCCCATGTTGATGACAGCCAGCAGAGCGGCATTGCAAGCGCCACTAAAAATTCCAGCGATCAAGCTCATCAGGACACTTGACCGGGAATGCTGGAAGAAAAATTTAATGATCTTCATAAGGGGGCACCTTTTCTAATTTTAATTTTGAAATTTGCGGCCGATGCTATGGGAACAAATTTGGGAAAACCTGATCCGGCTTACCGGCCAAATCCAGAACAATCGTGCGGAATTCGCAGGTGTGCTTTCGGCCGGCTGCATCCGGCAGCCAGATTTGATCCGGGGTCGGCAGCATCTCTGAGAAAGTGATTGATTTTTCAGCGAGTTGACTGGCCAGCATGCGCCGAACCAGCTTCGCAAGAATTCCGATGTAGACAGGACTGTCAAAGTCCACATAGCATGGCTTTACTTCTACTGCCACGCGGACAAAGGCATATCTGGGCAAATTGTGTTCCTGCTGCCACCGCCGGGCTGCAAGAAAACGTTCGCTTTCATCTTCCAGGAGTGCAAACTTCACCTCCTGAGCGGAAAATGACCACGATTCACGACAGATCACCAACCGATCTATGGTGATACGGGGCTGGTGCCGGGCTGAGCGCACAATTTTTGCGCAATCAACCGCCTCAGCAGACAACACTTCGCCGAGCCCTTCTATGAGATCAACTTTCACACGACCATCACGAGAACGCACGATCAATCCAGCGGGGGTATGGTCAACGACAAAGGCGGAAATGGGGAAAGTCTGGGACTTGGGGCCAGTGGAAATCGAATCTTCAGTGGTTTCAAGAAAATAATCATAGGGTGAAATCAGAGTATATGCGGTCCGTGTGGTACTGCCCGGCCACCGCTTGGGCAGAACCGGAACAATATGAGGAGCAGGAAAATCGGACTTCATGCCCGCAAACATTTGCTCGGGATGCGGGTGCTGTGACATGGCGAAGGACCCACGAACAGTATTGATCGCCATATGCAACTCACCCAGGACCAGGAAATAATCTCCTTTGCGAATCGCCTCAACACTCTCGGCGGCCACCATAACGTCAGGGCTGTGATGCCGGGCCCGTTCCCAGCCAGCGCGAGGCACAGAGAACAGGCGGTCCACATGAGGCCGTAGTTCAGCGCTGGAGTAATTCAGATGACGCTGTCCTGCCGCAGGTTGAAATATCTCATCCCAGCGTTTTTGGAATTCCGGCACTACCTGGTTCAGCAGACGGGTAGAGGGGTCAATTAAAAGCGGTTGAACCTGCGACCAAAAAGAAAGGAAATCCACGGTGGAACTGCGCTTCTTGCGGGCGAGATCAGCGTAAATCTGCAGGAAAGCCCGACGATACAGGGCCACGGCCCTGGCCGTAAACCATCTTGCGCCAGTAAGAACCACTGAAAGAGGCTCGCCTAGCTGAGCAATGAGTTGAGGGCCGACTTCCAGTTGAACATCGCGAAGACAATCCAGATACACGAGGGTGCGAGCTGCGTACATAGCTCCACTGGCCCTGGATGAGGACTTGTGGGTCAGTCGTGTAAAAGTTTCATCGAGATTGCCCAGGGCCTTATCCAGTTGCTCAGCATCGTCTATAGCAGAGCTTACCTGCTCACGCGCTTGCTCCAACTGATTGAGAGAATCGAGCGTGGAGGCACGCAGCGTTTCATCGTCGATCCGCTCCAACATGCTGCGCAGCTTCTGCTCAGGATGCAGGAGGTATGGTATTTCAAACTGCCAACGGAGCACGCCACGCTCCACAAACTCCCGAAGGATGCGGTAAACATCTTCCTCTGTGCGCAATCCGCTGCCGGGTATTTTGATCAACTCTAAAGCGATTTGCCGGGCCGGCTTCTCACCATTGCACCTTCTGAAGACTGCAACCTGGGCTGGAGAAAGGGGTACGGGAGAGCTGGCGGGCATCTGCAAGCGATTGCCATCAAGCAAAAACAAGGGATTGTGCCGGGGAGGTATCCAAGGCTTGAGCGCCTCTAGCGCTCCTATACTTTCGGCCAAAGCTTCAATGCACCAGTTCTCAAAATAAACATTCGATTTAGCAATCAAAGAAGGACCGGGACGAACCGAGATATTTTCGCCTTCGGGAACAAACCGAGCCCATCCGATGGGGCCGAAGAAGCCGATAGAATCATTCTTCACGCAATAGCGCTGAATGTAGCTCGCGACCAGTTCTTCCTGCTGGCGTTCTTTCTTGCCGCGTTTCCTGTTTCCGGCATCACGCCGCAGCAAGAGATCAATGCCCTGATGCAGCGCTTTGCGATTTTGCAGAAGAATGGCGCGGCGAAAATCAGGATTCAATGCAAGCTTTTCGATCCGTTCGGATACTTCCTCAATACCGGTTTTGAAGATGGCTTGAAAACGCTCGCTGGCCAGAATACATGACTCCCGGGCTTTGACAAATTCCGCGCGACGCTGTTCCACAGCGGTTTCCCATGCTTCAGGAATTCGTCCTTTATTCAGATGGGTCAACATGCGCGCTAACTGTTTGCGTTTCTGATCATCTGCGGTTACATCCATTTCGTGCCGAATTCCCTCAACGAGGGATTGCTTTTGCGAATCAAGACGCTTTTGCGCCGCGAGCAGACCGTCAGCAGCTACAGCAGCCTCGGTGGAAGCCAACTCCCCCACCAGAGCGAGAGGAAAGCCAGCACCGCGCAGACATACCCAGCGCCAAAATGCCCAGGTTCCTCCCGGGAACGCAGTCAGGTGATCGGGAAGCTGAGCTTGCGCAGCCTGGCCAAGTGGAGACGGACTCGTGATTTCGGCAACTGTATTCAAGTATTGCTCCGTTTTAAGTTTCGTGTAACTCGATCAGATTTAAAGCTGGTATGGACAATCGTCAGATGAGCAAGAAGCAAGAGCGCATCGTGAGAATGCGTTGATACGGTATGGGTGAACAGGCATTCTCGGGTTTCCGCTCGCCCTCGCTCCTTACGTCGCGTGGGTCGGTCAGGATGACCGAGGTTCTATATCCGTAATTTTTTATATGACTCTTAGAGTTATTGAGCGAAGCTCCGACTTCGACTGAAGGTCGAAGTCCGGAAGGCAAAACTTATTCATATTTCAGAGCTACGACAGGGTCTACTCTCAGCGCGCTGGCTGCCGGAATGAGACAGGCGATGACGGAAACGGCAATCAGAACCATAGAAACCATCGTAAAGATAAATGGATCAGTAGGGCTCACGCCGTAGATCACGCTGGAAAGCAGGCGAGTCCCGGCCGAAGCACCCAGCAATCCTAACAAGACACCGATTAAGACCAGGGTCATAGCTTTATTCACAACCAGCTTGAGCACATGAGATTTTTGGGCCCCAAGGGCCATACGCAGTCCAAGTTCCTGAGTGCGCTGCGACACTGAGTAGGCGAGGACCCCATAGAGACCCATGGCGGCAAGAAACAGAGCAAAACCAGAAAAAGCCCCCAGCAGCATGGCAGAAAAGCGTTGCATCTTGATCGAATCGTTCACGACCGAATCCATGGTCTTGATATCGTAGACAGCCTGGTTCTTATCCATGTCCTGCACATCACGCCGAATGGTGGACGCCAAACCAAGCGGGTCAGAACTGGTACGCACAACCAGATTCATGAAGGCGCGAGGATGCTGTAGATAGGGGACATATACTTCCGGCTGGCTCTCAGCATTCAAGCCGAAATCGCGGACATTGTTGACGACACCGACGATCTGTCTCCATTCCGGAGCTTGTCCCGGGGGCGCAAAATATGCCATGCGCTTGCCAACCGGATCTTCACCCAAAAAATATTTCTTCGCCAATGCCTGATTGATAATCAACACCTTGAGAGCATTACGGTCGTCGGTAGGAGCGAAAGGACGCCCTTCAACTACGTTGATACCCATGGTCTTGAAATAATCCGCACTAATATGCCTGATTTGGAGATCAGGTTGGGCGCTTTCTCCCTGCTTGCCATCAATAAAAAAGGTGCGATCTGTAGCGCCGCCAGCCAAAGGCAACTGGTTAATAACACCAGCAGCCTGCACACCCGGGTGGCTGGTCACGCGCCGCAATAATTCCGTGTAGAAATCCGCCCGCTGGGTATCACCATACTTATTCACGGGAAGATACAGCTTCATGGTAAGGACATTATTGGGGTTGAAGCCGGTTTTCACGGTTTGCAGCTTATATAGGCTTTTGATCATAATGCCAGCGCTGATCAGGAGAACAAGACTGAGGCAGACTTCAGCGACAATCAAAAAATCGAGCGAGCGACGCTTCCCGCTGTTGGTTGTGGATGTGCTCTCGCGAAGAGAGTCATAGAGATGCGTCTTGTAGATCTGGAAGGCTGGAGTCAATCCGAAGACAACGCCTGTTATCAGGCAAACCAAGAGGGTGAAGGCTAGAACCGGCCCGTCTGTGGCAACATCATCAGGGTGAGCAATACCTCCGGCGACGGTGGAGAGAATCACACCTTTCCCGACATTGGCAATGGCAATGCCGAGCGCTCCAGCGATGAGCGAGAGCAGGAGGCTTTCAGTAAGGAATTGGGCAAACATACGGCCGCGCGAAGCCCCTAGAGCAATTCGCACATCCACTTCTCTCCGCCAGATAGTGGCACGAGCGCCCATCAGGTTGGCAACGTTCACGCAAGCAATGAGCAACACCATGACTGCCGCAAGGAGAAGAATAATAAGCGGCCTGCGCGCGTCACCCACCATGACTTCCTGCAAAGAGTCAACGGTTATATAGAAAGTACGGGGATAAGCTTCAGGATGCACTTGAGCAAGCTGATTGGCAAAGGATTGCACGCCAGCCCGAGCCTGCTCCACATTGAGACCAGGCTTAAGCCGCGCGTAGAGCGAATAAGAACGAGAACCGCGGTTGGCTTCAGAGAGGTCGCTGGGCGTGAAGGTAATGGGCGCCCAAAGCTGAGTGTCACGATCAGGGAAATAGAACCCTTTAGGCATGACGCCAACAATCGTATAGTCAATTCCGTCCAGTACCAACATTTGGCCAATGGCATCAGCATCTTTATTGAATCTCTGTTGCCAGAATCCATAACTGACCACTGCTACGGGGCTGGCACCGGTATTGTTGTCTTCAGGGCGTAGGAACCTTCCTAGTTCGGGACGCACACCAAGCACATCGAAAAAGCTGCCGGAAACCTGAGCAGCGGGAAGACGCTGAGCATCACTCCCGCGAAGACTACCCAGATTCACTTCCCATGATGAATAGATTCCCACTTGAGAAAAAATCTGCGTCTGCTTCTGGAAATCAAAAAATTCAACTGCGGAAACGGGCATTTTCTCAAGATTCAAAGCCTTGACATTATTTTGCACCTGTACCAGCTCGCGGGGCTTGCTATACGGCAGAGGATCCAGCAACAGCGCATTGATGACGCTGAAAATGGCCGTGTTCATGCCAATCGCAAGACTCATCGTCGAGATAACTATGAGCGTGAAAACACGGTTTTTGAACATTTTCCGGACGCTGTATTTAAGATCCGAAGCAAGTCTCTCGAACATCTATCAACCTCCGGTTACCGAGTTTGACTACTCACGCGCCGGTCAAACGGCCCGGCTTACCTGGCTTAAATGAACACTCCCGTTGATGCACTCGCAAATAAGCTCGCGCTGGCCATCGCTGCCGAGTACCCCAATCAAAGAATTGCGGCCTTTATTCTCTACCTGAGTGAGGGGGAAACTCGCATCCACAGTGCCATTCGTGGTCTTTGCACTAATTCGGGTATTTGTGTTTTGCGGCAGCTCTACGCTGATGGATCCGTTGGCGGAACGAAAGTAAATCGGCTTAGTCCAATTTTGTTCCCGAATTGAAGCGCGAATAAACCCATTTGAAGTTT
>Ga0105240_10011182_pt1 | contig 12527 bp, 17 predicted proteins | sample KBSC54metaG_FD_80426 | JGI IMG/M metagenome (GOLD analysis project Ga0105240, IMG submission 80426) | Corn rhizosphere microbial communities from Kellogg Biological Station, Michigan, USA - KBS C5-4 metaG | ecosystem: Host-associated > Plants > Roots > Rhizosphere > Soil | place: Michigan, USA... | reverse complement strand
GGACGGCCTGACCATTGATGCCTTCGGCTACGACTCGGACAGCAATGTGGTCTATCGCATCGCCGATAACCGCCTCGAGATGCTTGTGCGCGGCTTCCTGAAGCCCGAGCGTCCCGACAAAAGTACTTTGCAGATCGTGGACGACATACAGCGTGAAACTCTGCAGCTGCGCTACCTGAACCGCAACACTGTCACCATCCGCGGCACCTTCCGCTGCGGCGACATACCCCCGGTGAAAATCGGCGATACGCAGACCGTCATCGGCAAAACGCGATTCACGCGAAAATCCTGCCACACGCTCGCTGCCGGCGCGCTCAACTACGCAACCCTCCCCTACTGATGGACAGACACATGCAAAAGCCCGCCATCCGTGTTTTCACGCTCTCGCTCGGCATGCTGATCGCGGCACCCGCCCACGCCGCGGACGGCAACCAGATCTGGCCCGCCCAGGTGTCCATCCCCAACACGCGGCAGGTCACATTCACCTCCGCGATCAACGGCGAGCCCTACACATTGTTCGTCAGCATCCCTTTCATTCCGCCGCCGAAGGGCGGCTATCCGGTCTATTATGTGCTGGATGGCGAGGCTTATTTCTCCACCGCCGCTGTCGGCTCCCTGCTGCTGGCGGAAAACGCCGCCGTCATCGTGGGCATCGACCACAACGCCTTCAACGACCGGGCCGTGGTGGAGAAATATTCCGGCCGCAAGCCGGACGATACCAGCCCCATCGGTATGGGCGCGGTCAGCAACACCCATAACCGCCTACGCGCCCACGATCTGACTTTGCCTGTCACGCCTGCCCATCGCGCGCCCGATTGGTTCGAACCATCCCGCAATGGCGGGCTGGACGATTTCCTCAAGGTCATCGAAACGGAAATCAAACCGAAGATCGCGGCCCTGGTTCCGGTCGATCCCACCAATCAGGCGCTTTATGGTCATTCCCTGGGCGGGCTTGCCGTGATCCATGCGCTCTTCACGGAGCCCACGGCATTCCGCAGCTTCATCGCCTCCAGTCCCAGCCTGTGGTGGGATGGCGATGCGGTGCTCAAGGGCGAAGAAGAATTCGCCACCGCCATCACGGCCGGACAAGCAGCGCCGCGCATTCTCATCACAGCGGGCGGAGACGAAACGGACAGCACGATACCGCCCAAGGCCTTTCTGGATTCATTGCCGCCCGACAAGCAAGCGCAAATCGCGCCTTATTGGAAAATGCGCGGGCAATGGAGCGGCATGATTTCCGGCTCGCGCGATCTGGCCGCGCGCCTTGCCGCGCTCAAGGGCGCAAAAGGCTACAGCGTGGAATACGCACTGATGACAGGCGAGGATCACCCGACTGCGGCCCTGGTTTCGGTCGGCCGCGGCCTGCGCTTCGCCTTTGGCGGCGCGCGCTACAAATTCGAGAACTGATCGCTCAGCGCGAACCGCTTCTCACTGCGTAGATCTCTTCGCTGCGTCCGTCATGCTCGGAAACCACCCGCACTGGATAGCCTTGCTCGCCGATCAAATCGGCGGAAAACATGGCGCTGGTGACGGCTTTGGTCTCGTCGGACGCAACGCCCATCAATCCGCCCGCCTCGTCGCGCACTTCGTAACTCGACGGTCCCGCTTGGAGAATATGCAAAGTCCGCATTGCCCGAATCCATGCCTCGTGCTTGCAACCAGCATAGGCGCGGGCACGGCGGGCGCGAGGCTTTCCTCGCGCCGTGGTTAAAAGCGGAAGGGCACGGAAAAATCGTTACTGTTCGCGGATTTGACCCATGCGAGTCGCGCGCAGGTCTTTGGGCGCGGCATTAAGAAATAAGGAAACGAAGGCGTCGGCGCGCTCTTCCACGCTGGCATTCAGGTCCCACGCCGGTTCGCTGCGGGTATCCGATCCCGGACCGGTCGGCGGCAGAATTTCCACCGATGACGTCTTATCCGCGCCCGAAAGCCGGCGCAGAATTCTCGCGGCAAATGATACAGCCATGGCCGGACCGGACTTGAAGACGGTCCAGCCTAGCCCCCTGCCGGTTACGGAAAGGTATGTCCCATTTCAGGGCATCTGCAGCGCTTTTTCGATCCGCCGGTCCGGCACCAGCCAGGTCAGCGCCACCGCCAAATAAAGCGCCAGCGACAGCACCGGCAGCACCCAGGCCGACGCGATGGCCACCGCATAGGCCACCACTGATCCGATCATCTTGCGATCGTTGCGAAAGGCCTTCGCCAATACGGAGTCCGGCCCTTCATGGCGCACCAGCAGGTGGGCCAGAATTCCATAGGCCACACCGTTCATAAACAGCACCAGACCATACAGCGCCACCGGCAGCGCGGCGCGGTAATGCTCGCCCATCCAGCTCGACACGAACGGCACCAGCGACAGCCAGAACAGCAGATGCAGGTTCGCCCACAGGATGCCGCCATTCACCGCCTTCACCACATGGAACATGTGATGATGATTGTTCCAATAGATGCCGACATAGATAAAGCTCATCGCATAGATGGCGATGTGCGGCGCCAGATGCATCAAGGCCGGCAGCGACGCCTCCTCCGGCGTTTTGAACTCCAGCACCATGATGGTGATGATGATGGCGATGACGCCATCGCTGAACGCTTCAACCCGCCCCTTGCCCATCATTTCCCCGCCAGATCGCGGCATCATACTACAGAAAAATTCTCGCGCACTGGAAGCGATATTGTGGTGGCCGCTTGCCCTGCGCGCTCAATTCCCGGCATCATGCCTCTTCGGGAGACGCCGGTCTTGCGCAGCTTGCACCATCATCGCGAACATCATCTGGTGGAACGCATCGGCTGGCTGCGCGCTGCGGTTCTGGGCGCCAATGACGGCATCGTCTCGACCGCAAGCTTGATCCTGGGTATCGCGGCCGCCTCGGCTGCGAAGGGGGATATTCTTCTGGCCGGCGGCGCGGGCCTGGTCGCCGGCGCCATGTCGATGGCGGCGGGTGAATATGTCTCGGTCAGCTCGCAATCGGACACTGAACATGCCGATCTTTCCCGCGAGCGCCAGGAACTTAAAGCCGATCCGGTGGCCGAACGGGATGAACTGGCGCACATCTATGAGAAGCGTGGCCTCGACGGCGCCCTGGCCCAGGAAGTGGCGCGCCAGCTGATGGCGAAAGACGCACTCGGAGCGCACGCCCACGACGAATTGGGCATATCGAAAATTACGACGGCGCGCCCTATACAAGCTGCATTCACCTCCGCCGCGACCTTTTCCGCCGGCGCCGCACTGCCGCTGCTGGCGGTGCTGCTCAGTCCGGTGCATTGGGTACTCTGGACCGTGCCACTTTCTTCACTGATCTTCCTGGCCGTGCTGGGCGGACTGGGCGCGCGCACAGGCGGGGCGGGTTACACCAGGGCGATCATTCGCGTGACATTCTGGGGCGCGCTGGCAATGGCGATCACGGCGGGCATCGGTCTTATCATCGGCAAGACAGTCTAGGCGTCACGTCCGCTCTTCGACCCAGGCCGCCGTCTTTTTCCACAACGGCGCAGGAGCGGTCTTCGCCAATGTCTTCGCCAGATCGGCCAACGTCACGCCTTCAAGGCTTTTGCGCCAGGCCCGGTCCGCCTCCCACATCACCCGCGCAATGGCGCAAGGCCGCCCATCGCCCGCCGCCGCCGGAGACATCGATCCCCGGCAAGGATTGTTCTTGCGGATTTCCGTGCAGACAAAACTGGATTGCTTGCCCTCTACCGCCTCCACAATGTTCAGAAACGTGATCGACCCTGCCGGCTGCGCCAGGCGATAGCCGCCTGAAGGACCCAGGGTGCCGTCCACGATTCCCGCTTGCGACAATGCCTGCAGTGCTTTGGACAGATACTCCTTGGGCACGCCATGCAGCTCTGCCAGATCGCGGGTGGGCAGATACCCATCCGGTCCCAGCCCTGCCAGGATGGCGCAGCAATGCAGCGCCCATTCCACCTGGTTCTTCAGCTGCATCGTGGTGCCATCTAGCTCAATCCCGCCTTGGCCAACCCGTACAGCGCATCGCGCGATCCCGGCTCCGCCTTAAAACCGATACTAAGGCGATTCCAGCCATTGATGGCCATCACCGCAAAACTCAGTTCGGTGATTTCCTTTTCGCTGAACACGGCGCGCACGCCGTCATAGATCGCGTCCGGCACGCCGTGCGGCGGCAGCTGCGTCAAAACTTCGGTCCATTCCAGCGCCGCCCGCTCGCGCGCATCGAACAGGGTGGATTCCCGCCAGATCGGGAGGTGATAGAGCCGCAGTTCGCGTTCGCCATGAATCTTGGCTTCCTTGGAATGCATGTCGACGCAGAAGCCGCAGCCATTGATCTGCGAGGCGCGCAAATTGATCAGGTCGATCAGGGTATGGCCCAGGCTGCTGGCTTTGATCGCCATGCTGAAAGCGTAATAGGCCTTGGTCAGTTCGGGCGAGATTTTTGCGTAGTCGAGACGTTCGGACATGGGTTTCTCCTGCATTTCCTATTAAGGATATCATATATCCGTAATAAGAGGCCCCGTCAAGCGCGCACAAAATCATCGTTTCCATGCTAGGATTGCCTGTCGAAAAGGCTTGGCGGGGGGGACGTCATGAAACTGGCCGTCTATGCACTGTTCCTGGCCGCAGCCATGCCCCTTTCTTCCGCCCACGCCGCCCCCTGCACGCTCGCCGGCCTCTCCTGGATGACCGGCGTGTGGCGGGAAGACGGTGCGCAAACAAAAGGCGAAGAACGCTGGACCGCTGCATCGGATGGCCGCCTGATCGGCAGTTCCTGGTTTTTGCAACGCGCCTCGGGCGGCGGCCTGATCGAGGCCATGACCATTCTGCCGGAAGGCGCCACACTTGCGCTGCGCATCCGCCATTTCGATGCCCGTCTCGCCCATGCCGAAGAAGGCGCCGACGCGCCCATGCTGTTCGTGGCGTCGCGCTGCGAGGCCAATGCGATCGCCCTGGAAGGCCAGGGCGCGCAGAAAGGCGAGCGTATGACCTATAGCCGCCGCGGCAATCGCCTCACTTTCACCGGCGATTTCATCCATGGCGGAAAGCCTGTCCGCGACGAAGAAATCTTCATCCGGACGGGCGATTGAGCGGCGGCTTTCTGCTAGGATCGCCGCGTCCCTTGGGGGAAACACCGATGTTTCGCATGACGATCGCCGCTCTGGGCATCCTGCTTGTGACGCCCGCCTTCGCCGCCGCGCAAGATGCGCCCAAACCCAAGCCCAGCTTCGACTGCGCCACCGCCAAATCGAAGGCCAAGCTTCTGATCTGCGACAGCGACGAATTGGCCAAGCTGGATGTGGCCGAGGAAGCGCTGCTGCGCCGCGCCCGCGCCAAGGCCACCACGCCCGATGCCGTCAATGAAGAACAGAGCCTTTGGCTCAGCCACCGGGATGCCTGCACCAGCGCCGGCTGCCTGGTCCGCGCCTATCATCAGCGCATCGCCGACCTCCACGCCTGGACCAATTGATCCTGGGCTTTGCGCAACATTGCCAAAACATAACGAGAATATTACGCGCATAGGCCCCGGTTCGGGGCCGTGCTAAGATACCCCTCTAACGCGTATCGATTTGGGAAGACCGGCGGGCGAAGCCCCCGCGTCTTGGGGGGATTGATATGAAGCTCGCGCTCCTGATCGGCGGCATTTTGATTGCCTTGCTGGGCCTGCACTGGGTCAGCGAAGGCACCGGCGTCCTGGCCTATCCGCAAAGTCCGATGATGTATCTGCAGCCCATGTGGGCCTATATCGGCCTGGTCACCATGCTGGGTGGCGGCGTCCTGATCTGGCTGTCGCGTCGATAGATCACCGTTTCTTGCGCCTGCCGGGAATGCTGTCCTTCACGAAGTCCAGAAAGGCGCGCACCTTGGCGGGCGTGTGACGCCGCGAGGCGTGATAGCCATAGAGCGGATAGCGTTCATCCGCCCACTCGGACAGAATCTGCTTCAGCGCGCCGCTCTTCAGATACGGCTCCAGCCCGAACGCGACGCTCTGCGCCACGCCATAACCGGCAATGCAGGCGGCCAGCTTGGTCGCCAGATCGTTCATCACCAGCCGGTCATCCACATTCGCCACCACGATTTCGCGGCCGCGCTGAAATTCCCAGGGAAATGGAAGACCGGTGGCCGGATCGCGAAACATCAGGCAGCGATGCCGCGCCAGATCGGCAGGATGGCGCGGCCGTCCATGCGCCGCCAGATAGGACGGCGCCGCGATGGCGATGATCTGCGTCTCCAGCAATTTCTCCGCCATCAGTCCTGACGGCTCGGGCACCCCGAACCGCACCGCCGCGTCGAACCCCTGTCCCGTCAGATCACCCAAGGTGTCGCGCACCACCAGGTCCAGCGACAATTGCGGATGCCGCTCCATGAAAGCGTCCAGGCGCGGCGCCAGCACCAGCCGCGCGAACCAGGGATCGACATTTACCCGGAGCCGCCCCCGCACCGCCATCCCGCCCGCCAGATTTTCGGCGGCATCGCCCAGCCCGTCCAGCAGCGGCGCGATTTCGGCATGAAAGCGACGTCCCTCATCCGTCAAGGCGACCACGCGCGGCGTACGATCGAACAGACGCACGCCCAGCCGCGTTTCCAGCCGCGCCACCGCCCGGCTGATGGCCGATGGCGTCAGGCCCAGCGCCTCGCCCGCGCGGGCGAAATTGCCCGTCTCCACCACCGCCGCCATCACCGTGACGCCGCTCAGCAGCCTGCCGTCCAAAGCCATGATGAACTCCTGTCATCATAGAATGGACAAAGATGCGCTGGATGCAACCCCGTACCGGCGCGATGGTCGCCCCGCAATCGGACGGAGACTTCCATGACCCTCAACGGCAAACGCATTATTCTTCTGGGCGGCAGTTCGGGCATCGGCCTGGCGACGGCCCAAGCGGCAGCGAAGGAGGGCGCGCAGATCGTCATCGCCTCCAGCCGCCAGGCCAGCCTCGACAAGGCACTCGCCGCCCTGCCCGCCGGCACGACCGGCCATGCGCTCGACCTCGCCGATGAGGCACAAATCCGTGCCCTGTTCGAAACGCTGGGCGCCTTCGATCACCTGGTCTTTACGGCGGGCGAGAATCTGAGGCTCGGCAATCTCGCGGATACCGACATCGCCCAAGCGCAGAGATTCTGGAAGGTGCGGTACTGGGGCGCCTTCATGGCGGCAAAATATGGCAGTCCGCACATCCGTTCCGGCGGGTCGATCACCTTCACATCCGGCCTCGCCGGCCAGCGCCCGCATGCCGGCTGGTCGGTAGCATCATCGATCTGCGGCGCGATGGAAGGACTGACCCGCGCCCTGGCGGTGGAGTTCGCGCCCATCCGCGTCAATGCCGTCTCGCCCGGCGTGGTGAAAACGCCGCTATGGGACAGCATGAATGTCGCGGACCGCGACGCGCTTTATCACCAGATGGATGAAGCATTGCTGGTCAGACACGCGGGCGAAAGCGATGAGATCGCGCAGGCTTATCTCTACCTGATGCGCCAGACCTACGGCACCGGACATATTCTGCTGGCCGATGGCGGCGGCGCGCTGATCTAGCCCTGCCGGGCACGGGGCCGATAGGGGTCCCGTGCCCGCCACCGGCCTATATTTTCCCCCTGCGATGCGCTAATCGGTTCGCCGCGCCGCCCCATTCCGTGCGCGGCCTCAGGGAGACAATCATGGTCAAGCTCGGTTACGCCACCGTCGGTTCCAACAAACTGGAAGAGGCGAAGAAATTCTACGACGCGCTGTTCAACCCGGAAGGCGTGACCTCCGCGTTCGAGCATCCGTCAGGCGGCCGGGTTTACGGCAAGGACGGCAATCTGTTTTTCGGCGTGCTGGGCCCCTATGACAAGAATCCCGCCACGATCGGCAACGGCTCCATGGTGGCGCTGAACTTCGACAACCGCGCCCAGGTCGATGCCTTCCATGCCCGCGCTTTGTCGCTGGGCGGCGCTGACGAAGGCGCGCCGGGCGAACGCGGTCCCAATTTCTACTTCTCCTATTTCCGCGATCTCGACGGCAACAAGCTCTGCGCCTACGCGCTGGGCTGATATGACAACCGGAAAGCAGGACGCCCCGCTGAAACAAAGAGAACCCGGGACCTATTGGTTCCGGGTGGGATTCTTTGTCGTGGCGGGCGTCCTGCTTGTCTGGCTCGTCTCCAGCTTCCTGTACAATTGGCTTTCTCCGCGTGACTGGATCCTCACCGTCAACCAGCCGGCGGAAAAAACTGGCTTCAGCCGCGCCTACCATACCCAGCGGGAATGCGAGATCGTGATGCGGATGTGGCGCGGCGAAGGCGATCGCGCCCGCCGCGAAGGCAAACCTGAAGACGCCCCCACCGCCGACTGCGCCAAAATTTAACGGCAGATCACAACTGCACCCACACGCCATTGTGCCAATAGCCCCGCCCCTCGCGGTACGGGCGGAAGCGGCGATGCGTGCCCCATTCCTGATGGAAATACCAATCATCGGAATGATATTCGAACGATTGTCCCGGCGGACTCTCGCGCCGGTCGCTGTGCCAGCAATCACCCTCTCCGTTGCAGATGATATAGGCCGAAGCGCCGGACGCCATAGCGGCCAAGGCAATAAGTGCCACCGCTGTGGCAACAAGAACTTTTCCCAGTCGCATCATCCGCCCCCGGCTCGATCCGGCATGCAAAATAAAAGCGCCGTGCCGCAAACCATAATTACGGTTTGGAAAGCCCTTCGCATTCCCAGCCGTCACGCCTGGCGATAGTCTTCCATCCTGGCAAAGGACGGCACGGCATGATTCCCAGATGGCAGATGGCGGGCTTGTTCGTCCTGGTGGCGTTGCTCGCAGGCTTTGCGGTTTACACCTCGCCCGGCAGCTACGCACACGCCTTCCTCACCGGCCAATGCAGCCGCGATCCAATGCCCGCCGTGTGCCACCGCTTCAGCAGTGCGCGTGGTGCCGGAATGCGATCCGCCTGGTAGCAATTTGTGCTGCCGCTACGCCGGCATCTTGGCGATCAGCGCACCCAGCCGCTTGATGCCTTCAGCGATCTTGGCTTCGTCCGACAGCGAGAAGTTGAGGCGCAGGTAATTGCTGTGCCCGCGATCCGCGAAGAAGGCGATGCCGGGCACAAAGGCGACTCTGGCTTCCGCCAGCGCCCGGGTCAGCAGCGCCGCCGCGTCCATGCCGTCCGGCAAGGTGACCCAGACGAACATGCCGCCTTCCGGCTTTGTCCACTGGACGCCCTTGGGCATATGCGCTTGAAGCGCCGCCAGCATCGCATCACGCCGCGCCTTGTAGACCGGCACGATGACGCGCGCCTGATCTTCGATGATCTTCGACGCCACCTCGTGCATGACGATCTGGTTGAGGGTGGAAACTTGCAGGTCGCTTGCCTGTTTGACGATCACCAATTTCTGAATCACCGGCTTCGCCGCCACGACCCAGCCGATGCGCAAGGCAGGCACGATGCTTTTGGAAAAGGTACCGCAATAGATCACGCGTGAATTTTCGATCCCGCCCTTGCGCGCGATATCCAGCGCCAGGAGCGAGGGCACAAGGTCGCCGTCATAGCGCAGCTTTTCATAGGCGTTATCCTCGATCAGCGGCAGGTCCAGCGCGTCCGCCGCGTCCAGCATCTGCAGGCGTTCGTCGCGCGTCAGACTGGTGCCGGTGGGATTCTGAAATTCCGGCATGCAATAGCCCAGGCGCGGCCCGCCTTCACCTTTGGCGTAACTCTCCACGGTGCGGTTGCTGTCCGGCCCCGGCAGCACGTCATAAACGGGCTCATAGCAATTGAAGGCTTGCAGCACGCCCAGATAGGTCGGCCACGCCACCAGCACCGGATCGCCCGGCGTGATGAACAGCTTGCCCAGAAAATCCAGCGCCTGCTGCGAACCGTTGGTGATCACCACATTGTCCGGCCCGCAAGGCGCGCCCAGCCGCGTCATGTAACCGGCGATCCATTCGCGCAGCGGCTTGTAACCCTCGCTCACCGCATATTGCAGGGCGATCTTGGCCCGCGCCGGATCGTTCAGAACTTTGGCATAGGCGTCGGCGATCTCCGCCATGGGAAACAGCGCCGGATCGGGAATGCCGCCCGCGAAGGAGATGATGTCGGGCTCATCCAGTACCTTCAGAAGCTCGCGGATTTCCGACGCGGTCATGCGCTTTGCACGCTCGGCGTAATGGCTGGTCCAGTCGATCATGGCATTTCCTATCCCGCGCGATCCCCGTCGCGCCGACCTATTTCACACCAACCGGTCGCGTGACGAAACCCGCCCGTTACGCATAATCCGCAAATTGGACCCGCGTTTTACGCGCCTCGCCGGGTAGCTAAGCCCATGCCTTCCTCAGTAGCCAATGCAACCGCAAGCCCGTACCCGCCGTGTGCCACCGTTTCAGCAACACTCGCAGAAATGGCAAGAAACTATGATGGGCGTGGTAGACAGCAGGGGCACCAGTCAGTGCGCGATACGGAAAATATGCACCGTCTGATCCACCGCCACCGCCAACCGCTCGCCCTTCGGATCGAACGCCACGCCGCTGACCATGACGCTGTTGAAGGACCGTGACGCCAGCACTTTTCCCGACGCCGCATCCCAGATCACAAGGCTTGCGGCGGCGCTTTGTTTTCCGCTGGGTTCAAGATTTCGCCCCCGCGCCGCCGCCAGCATTTTCCCGTCGGGACTGTATGCCAAATCCACCACGCCACCTCCCGGTCCGGAATAAATCCGAGGCGGCTTTCCTGTCCCATCGAAAACGCGCACAGCGGTCGCGATATCGTCTTGGAAATCTTTCACGACCGGCGCGACCCCGGCGCGGGGATCGAGATTCACGCTTTCGCTCTCCCCGCCGCCGCCGACAGCCACGTCCCCATTCGCGGGATTTATCCGCATCACATTGACGTGAACATTGAAAGCCTGAAACTCGCGCAGCAATTTGGCATCCGACAAGCGAATTTGCGCGACCATCCCGCCATGCGACCACCATAGCCGGTCGCGGGCGCCATCCACGGCAAGATGCATTCGAAAAAACTGCCGTGTCGGCCCCTTCTCGGCGGACACGGGAAGTTCCGCAAACGGGCTGGCCGTGGCGCTTTGGATATCGAAGGCCATAAGCTTGTTTGAAGGATATGGCATTTGCGGAACCGCCAGAAGCCGGTTATGCGATTCATCGGCCGCCAGGCCCCGCGCCCTGGCCTCGCCGCGATCCGGCTTCGCCGTCACGAAGCGCTGCGCTTCACTGCCATCGCGCACCGAGAGCTTCAGCGCCACCATCTCCGGCGCGTTCTTCGCCGTGCTCTCGCCGGGCACAAACAGAAATGCGCCATCCTGTGAAAAGAAAAAATCATTCTCCCGATAGTCGCTCAGCGGGCGGCTCAGGTTCCAGATTGTCTGCCCGCTTTGCGCATCCGCCATGACCATGCCGCGCTGATTGCCCAGCATCACCGCAACCGCTTTACCGTCCGGGCTCCAAACGATGCTGTCGGCGGTGGAAGAAAGCGCAATCGTCGCCAGATCGGGCCATAATGGCAGCATCTCGGAACCGGCGACCGCCATGTGCGCTTCGGGAAGCCGTAGCAGACCTCCGAGCGCATCTGGCAAGCCTTTGCGGATTTCCGCCTGGCGCGCCCGCCAGACCTCGGGTGTTTCGAAAGCGGTCGCATCCGTGTCGTTGCAAAGCTGCCTGTCGTTGCCACGCAGCTTCGCTAGTGAGACCTCTTCCGCAATCGCTTCATCCATCATCTTGCGGCGCTCCGCTTCCGGCAGGCGGGCGGCATAATTCCAGATATCGTCCAGTCCGGCGATCTGATCCCAGGCTTCGCCCGCCGCCGCACGGTCGCGGCAGCGTGCGCCTTCGACTTTTACTTGTGCCGCAGCTGTCAGTGCCCGCCCCACGGCGCGGCTCTTGAAGCTCTCCGGCCCTCCGGGATCGCCCGCCAAATGCTCGGTCTTGAAGATGCCGGTCGCATACCGCATCGTCATCCAATAGCTTCCGCCCGAAAGAGTGTGCCGGTCGAGCCAGGCCAGAAGAAATTCGGAGCCTTTGGGATCTTGCCCCAGCATATGCATCGCCAGCCCCAGATCGCGATAATTTCCCTTGTCCAGCAACTCATCCAGCATCCGGAATGGGGCCTCCGCCGCAGGAGCCGCGCGCTGCGCCGGAGCTGGTTGTGAGAGCGCCCCACTGGCGCTCAAAAGAGGAACTGACGCCAACAGCGCCAGCACGTTGCGAATTTTCATGACGGCCCCTATCGATGTGGCCTGCTCCCGCAAGCCACCCTCGTCAACCCAACGACGCTTCCAGCAACCGCACGAAATCCTTCATCTTGCCGCCGTCGATCCAGCGCACCACGGCCACGATGTCGTGCTGATAGTCGATGAAAACGATGTTGGCCCCATCGCCGATGAACGACACGCTGTCTTCCGGTGCATCCGGATACATCTTCTTCCCGGTGTTGAGATACCAATTGCAATAGCCATAGCCGGGATTGGGCCCGGTGGGCGTGCGCGCCATCGCTACCCAGCGATCCGACAGCACTTGCTTGTCGCCCCATTTGCCCTTGTTCAGGCCGAGCAATCCCAGCCGCGCCTGATCGCGCG
>Ga0105240_10011181_pt1 | contig 12527 bp, 9 predicted proteins | sample KBSC54metaG_FD_80426 | JGI IMG/M metagenome (GOLD analysis project Ga0105240, IMG submission 80426) | Corn rhizosphere microbial communities from Kellogg Biological Station, Michigan, USA - KBS C5-4 metaG | ecosystem: Host-associated > Plants > Roots > Rhizosphere > Soil | place: Michigan, USA... | reverse complement strand
GTGCGTGCAGCCGCCGATGTGGGGGGTGAGGATGAGGCGGGGGTCGTCGGGCCAGGGGCGGTTGGGGGGCTCGATGTCGAAGGTGTCGACGGCTAGGCCGCCGAGGTGGTTCGAGGTTAGCGCGGTCAAAGCGGCGTCGAGGTTGAGGACTTTGCCGCGGGCTGCGTTGATGAGGATCGTGCCGGGTTTTAGGGCGGCGATCTCGGAAGCGCTGATCATCCGGCGCGTTTCGTTCGTCAGCGGGACGTGTAGGGTCAACACGTCGGCGATCGGGAGGAGTTTCTCGAGCGAGGAGACCCACTCGGTTTCGCCGAGGTCGACGTACGGGTCGTAGGCGACGACGCGCATGCCGAACGCGCGTGCCAGACGGGCGACGCGCGAGCCGACGTTGCCGTGTCCGACGACGCCGAGGACGTAGTGGCGCATCTCGTGGCGCGTGGCGCAGTCGTCGCGGTTCCAGGTTCCCTGCTGCATCTGTCGCGTGTAGAGGGGAAGTGTCCGCGTGAGCATGATGATCTGTCCGATCACCATCTCGGCGACGGCGTTGGCGTTGATGCCGGGAAGGTGGACGAGCGGGACGTTGCGTTCGGCGAGTGCGTCGAGGTCGATGTTGTCGATGCCGCTCGTCCCCTGCGCGACGAGCTCCAGGCCGGGCGCCTTCGCGAGCATCTCCCGCGACACATCGTTGATGGTTCGCGTAATCAACACGTGCGCATCCTCGATGCGGTCGACGAGCGTGAACTGCGGGTCGGCTTTCAGCCGCTCGACGAGTGCGCGTTCGACCGGCGCGGCGACGAAGACGTTTTTCACGGCGCGTGAGTCTACCGATAAACTGAGGCCGACTTGATCCGTAAGCACCGCACCGCGCTCATCGCCGCAGCGGCGTTCAACTTCGTTCTCTTCTTCCCGACGCTTTTTCTCGGCCGGGTGATCTCGCCGAACGACGTCTTCTACAACTATGACCCCTGGACGCTGATCCCCCACGAGCGCGTCCAGAACTCGCTGCTGAACGACCCGCCGACGTCGCTGCTGACGCAGGTGGTGATGCTGAAGCGCGGCGAGGCGTTCCACTGGGATCCGTACGTCGGCAGCGGCATCCCCGGCGCCGGGTGGGCGGCGCTGATCTCGCCGTTCATTCTCCTCTCGACGTTCTGTGTCCCGGTCGCGTGGTTCTACACGGCGCTGCTGTTCCTGAAGCTGAACGTCGCGTTCCTCTTCGCCTATCTCTGGCTGCGCGAAGAGCGGCTCGGCAAGCGTGGCGCCGCGATCGGTGCGCTGATCTTCGCCGGGGCGGGCGTTTACGCGGTGCGCTGGATGTGGCAGGCGACGAATGCGACGGCGCTCTATCCGGCACTGCTGTGGCTCGTCGCGCGTATCTTTCACGGAAAGCGGAACTCGATCGGGGTGATGACGCTGATCGCGTTGTCGTATGCGCTGGCCGGGTTTCCTTCGACGATGTCATACGGCGCGTACATGGCGATCGCGTATGTGGCGTTTCTCTGGATGCAGGCTGGAAGCCTGCGCCACACGAGAGAGGTCGCAAAAGGCGCGCTCGCCGTGATCACCGGCCTTGCGATCGCCGCGCCGTTCCTCGCGGCCTTCGCCGGTTTCGTCAAGCGGACCGGCTACCTCGGTGCCCGCGTGAATCTCAGCACGACCGTCTTCTTCCCGCTGTCGCATTTCGCGATGTTCCTGCACCCGAACCGGCTGGGAAACAACGCGTACAAAGACTGGGTCGGTAATCCCGCTCTCGGGATGCTGAACAACTACTACGAGGCGACCGTCTACGTCGGCCTCATCGCGATTCCGCTGGCGCTCCTAGCGCTCGCGAATCGCCGGCCGCGCTCGCGGTGGTTCTGGGTCGCGACGACGCTCGTTGTCCTCGGCGCGATGTTCGGCCTCGCGCCGGTCGTCGCGGTGCTCGGGCGCTTGCCGGGCTTTCGGTACACGCCGCTCGCACGCTGCGTGATGCTCCTGCCTCTCTGCGCCGGCTATCTCTCGGGCGCCGGCGCGCAGTGGGTCACGCGATGGCGCTTCCGCAACACGGTCGCCGCCGCGATCGCGCTTCTCGCGGCGTGGGACCTCGGCCTCTTCGCCGGCCGCTTCTATCCGTACCTGGAGCCGTCGAAGACGAACGTACCGGAGACCGCGACGATCTCGTACCTCCGGGCGCAGCCGAAGCCGTTCCGCATCGCGCCGTTCTTCTACGATCTCTGGCCGAACTCGTCGGAGATCTTTCAGCTAGAGGACGTCCGCAGCCACTTCAGCAGCGAAGCGGTCTACCGCCGGATGATGCAGCGCGTCGACCCGTCGTCGTGGAGCGGCACGTCGACCGTGATCACGTTCAACTCGCTGAACTTCAACTTCGACGATCCGATTGTCGGGATGCTCGGCGTGCGCTATTTCGTCGAGAACAAGGACATCGACATCGTCAAATGGTCGACGTTCAAACGGACCGTTCCCGGCGTGAAGGAGAGCGGCGCGTTCCGCATGAAGCCGGGAACCGTGGTTCAGCGCGTGGTGCACATCGACACCGATCCGTTCTACGCGCTCGAGATTCCGATCGCGGTGGAGCAGACCGTCGGGAAGAAGCCGAACGTCGACGTGCAGCTGCTCAACTACGGCACGCCGGTATGGGAGCGCGCGTTTGCGCCGGAAGAGATCGAAGTGATCGAGAAGGTGTACGTCCCGATCCGGCCGTATGCCCGGAAGGGCGACTCGCTGACGCTCCGCATCCGGACGAACGGCGTGCAGGCGCGGCTGCTCCAGAGCGTGCCGTCGCCGGACGGGAACGCGCTCTTCTACGGCCGCGTCACGACGCCGGTGATCTTCGATCGCGAGCTTCCCGACGGCCGCCTCTTTCTCAACCTCGCCGAAGTGCCGCGCTTTCGCGCCGCGAAGCAGGTCCTCTTGCTGACGCCCGAGCAGTTCCTCGCGCGCCGCGACATCGACCTCGGCGATACAGCCGTCGTCACGGACGGAACGACGCACGCGGCCAGCACCGGCGCATCGCTCTCGCTGACCCGCTACGCACCCGACGAGCAGCGGATCACCACCGATTCGGGTGCGCCGTTCCTCCTCGCGTCATCCGAAAAGCTGACCCCGGAGCTCGCGATCACGGTCGACGGCAAGACGGCGAAGCCGGTCGAGATCAACGCACTCTTCGCCGGTGTTGATGTCCCGGCCGGCGAACATCACGTCGTCTTCTCGCGCCGGATCGGGCGCGGGTGGTGGTGGGCGAGCATCGCGGGAGCGATCGCGTTCGCGATCATTGCCGCGGCCGAGATTATCGCGGCGCTGCGACGATGATGATCTGGTAGGCGAAGAGCGACTTCCAGAGGCGCGTCAGGAGCGTGAGGATCCATTCGCCGAGGCGGAGCAGCGGTTCCGGCATCCACTCGCCGACGATGAGGCGGACCGGAACGGATGATCCGCGCACCGCGAGGATGCGGAATCCGGCTTCCTCGATCTGCCGCCGGATCGTACGCATCGTGTAGAAGCGGAGGTGGGTGTTGTCGAGGATGCCGCGGTCGCGATACTCGAAGACGCCGAAGAGGAGCCCGAGCCGCACCGTGATGTTCGCGATGTTCGGGACTGAGACGAACGCGCGGCCTTTCGCGCCGATGGAGTCGTGGACGAGTCTCAGGAGCGCGGCTGGATCGCGAAGGTGCTCGAGGACGTCGCCGAGGACGATGGCGTCGACGCCGCCCGGGAGCCGCCGGATGGTCTCGAGATCGGCGATCGCCGCCTCGTTGAAGATCTTGTGCAGCGATCCGATGCAGGCGACCTCGTATTCGAAGCCGATCGTGCGGTCGAAGTGATCGCGTACGGCGGCGCCGAGATGGCCGGCGGAGGCGCCGAGGTCGAGCAGCGTGCCGCCGGGCGGCGTGAAACGGCGGAGCAACTCGATCAGGATTCGGTGGCTGGAGCCTTCGAAATCCTTGAACTCGTAGACGTTGGGCATGAGTAAAGCCGGCGGATGCTATCAGTAATCGGAGAACGGCCTGCCCGACGAATCGCTGCCGGTTGCGCCGCTGTGGACGTCGACGAGCGACGGCGCCGACTTCGTGCTGCCGGCCTGGAAGTCGTCGACATGCACGCTCTCTTCGACGGTCGTCCTCCACGTCGTGTTCGAGTGCGTGATCGGATCGGTGGGGATGACACGTAGCTCGCCGTCCGTCACGAGATCCTTCAGCGACTCCGGGTTGCGCTGGTGCTTGCCATGATAGGCAGCGATTCCCTGACGGATTGACGACAACGCATCACGCAGCCGTGCTTCGCGCTCCTGCTGAACGCCGAGATTGTGTTTCTGTGTCAGCCCAATGCCGATCGCGACGACGAGAACGGCGACAGCGGAGGCGAGGAGGGCGCCGCGTTTCAATGCGTTCCGAACGTTCCGACGTTCTTCAGCGTCACGGCGATGCCGACCGTCGGGATGTAGCCGCGATCGAACGTGAAGTAGCGGCGATACTCCAGCGCCAGGCCCCAGCAGGAGCCCTGGCCGCCGAGGAGATAACGCTGCTCGAGGAACTGCCCGGTCTTCGCGTCGTAATTGACGGCGACGTCGGCGCGGAGGTGATTGCGCCAGAGCGGCGAACCGGCGTTGAGGCGCAGCTGGCTCGACGTGGGCGTCTGCACATTGATGACGTTCGGGTCGGTCGTGACGACCGGCGACTGATACGTCGCGAACCAGGTGAAGCCGAGGTAACGATCGGCCAGCCTGCCCGTGCCGACGAGATTCGCGGAGAAGCTCGCCTGGTCGATCTGGTGCGAGACGTTGCCGTACGTCGCCTGTGCGTCAGCGGTGATCGACTGGTACGGATTGAAATGGAGTTGGGCCAGCAGCGGCGTGAACTTGCCGGTCTGCTGCGTCGTGCTGGAAAGAGTGCCGCCGGACGCGCTCGTAAATGGCTTCGAGAGCGAGACCGTCTGCGTCAGCGAGAACGTGAGGATTTCACGCGGGGAAGACTTCGGATCTTTCTCGCGCGCGATCAGGCGCTGCGTGAGCGAGTACTCCACCGAGTTCTGCACGACCGGGAGCAGCGGAGTGTCGACCGTGTCGAAGCGGATGACGTGGTTCTGCGCGTTGAAGACGTCGGTCGTGTAGAGGTAGCGGAAGCGCGGCTCGATCACGTGCTTGAATCGGACGAAGTCGCCGATCTGCTTGTTGAAGACGCGCGAGAACGACGGGCCGACGACGTCGACCTGCCCCTGCGCGTACGAGCGATTGAGCGACTTGTCGATCGTCTGCTCCGGGAATTCCTTCCCCGCGGCGGAGAGGTCGTCGAGCTGCGACGAATAGCGCGTCTCACGCACCGAGATCTGCGGCTTGATGGAGAGCCACGCCGGCGTCCGAAGCTGCATCGAGAGCGTCGGGAAGAGGTCGAACCGGCCGTAGTCCGCGTTTGGTCCGGTCAGCAGGCCGGTCGTCTTCAGGTGCGATGCGGACGACTCGAGCGAGAAGTAGAGCGGCGAGGAGAGGACGCGCTGCGGGTACATCCGGAACTGCAGCGCCGGCAGCTCTTCAAAGCTCTGTTTGATGACCGGCAGATCGGGCTTCGACGTGTCGACACCGAGGAAGATGTCGCGGCGGTCGGTGAGGATGTTGAGCGAGTAGCGGGGATCGTTCTTCGTCAGATAAGCGGCGGAGTAGACGTTCGAGAGCGAGGTCAGTCGCGGATCGCGATCGTACCGGCGGAAGAAGTCGAGGTCGGAGTAGTCCTGCACGTCGACGACGCCGCGGAAGCCGCCCGGCAGGTTGTCCTGCGCGTGCTGGTACTGATAGCGCCACTCCGTCTTTGCCGGCTCGCCCGACCTGTTTGGATCGGGGTCGGGGTTATGGACGACCCAGGCGTTCAGCTCGCCGAGCTTCACGTTCGGCGACGGCAGATAGCGGAGGTCGACGCCGACGCCCTGATAGTTCCTCGTGCTGAGGTCCGCGTACGCGGTGACGTCGACGGAATCGCCGAACGGGACGAAGTAGCCGAGGACGATGCGCTCCCCGAATCCCGCCTTGTTCGACGGATTCGTCAACAGCAGGCGAGGGATGAGGAACCCCTGGGCGCGGTCGGCCTTCGTCGGCCAGATGAGGCGCGGGAGCCAGATGAGAGGCAGCTCGCGGGCGCGGAACGAGACGCCGTGCATGTAGGCGTAGTCGTCGAGCGTGACGTCGGCGCGGGCGACATGGAACGACCACGCCGGCCGGTCGAGGTCGCACGAGGTGACGATGCCGTTGGTCAGCGTATAGGTCGTGGCGCCCGTCTTCTCGATCCGCTCGCCGGTGAAGTACATGTCCGGCTGCAGGGCGCCGGTCGCCGTGAAGAACGTGCCGGTCTTCGATTCGAGGTTGTAGACGATGTGGTCCGCGGTGAGTCGCGTCGGGCCTTCGTCGACGATCACGTGCCCCTCGGCCACCACGTCCTTCGTCTTCAGGTTCGCCGTGATCTTGTCGGCGTGGACCTTGATGTCCTGGTACGTGATCTCGACGTTGGGGTACATGATGGCGTACTCCTCGCGCACCATTTCGAGGTGGCCATCCTGCGGGATCTTCCACTGAATCTCGCTTCCCGGCTTGATCGTCGGCGGGACGAACTTGAAGCGCTTCGGGCCGGACTGCTGCTGCGGTTGCGGGAACGGCGGAAGCGTCTGTGCGAGGAGAGTGGTGGCCGAGAACAGCGAGACGATAGCGGCGAGAAAGCGTCGCGTCATTATTCGAGGGGCATTCTACGGGAGTTCTTCGTCGGCTTCGACCGTCGCGCGATCGATACTCGTCATCTCCTTGAGCTGCATCCGGAGCTTGATGATCTCCAACTGGTAAAGGCGCGCGGTGTCGTCGGGCCGATTTCGTTGCTGGCGCTTGCGTAACGCGATCCGGTTTGCGAGGCGAACGAACTCCCGGTGCGCCGCGGCGTCGCTCCAGCCGGCGCGGGTGAAGCGGAGGATCGGGTGGGCGGTCGTCCGGACCTCGTCCGCGTCGATGACGCCGATCGCCGCCTCGTGTGCGAGCTCCGAGCGGACGCTGCGCCAGCGGGCGAAGACCGTCACGGCCGAGAGCAGCGGGATCGCGACGGCGACGAAAATGGCGACCGGCCGCTGCCGGAATCCGGCACGTTCCACGATCGCCGGGAGGAAAGCACCCGCGACGGCGACGACGGCGGTGATGACGTCGAGCAGGAGCTGCCGCGCGCGGTCGGTTACGTGGAACTGGGCGAACGTGACGCCGTACCCGGCGATTGTCCCCGCGATCGCGCACTCCGAGAAGTGACGCAGCTCGTTCTCGCCGGAAAAGGCGAGCGGCAGCGCGGCAGACGCTCCGATCAGCGCGCCGAGGAGCATCCCCTCGGGTGCTTCGCTCTCGTCTCCTGTGTGACGGACGTACATCGCCGCGAGGGTCATGACGATACCGGCGACGACCGCGTTCAGCTCGGTATACCGGCTCGCGACGAAGATGACGACACCCGACGCGATGCCGCTCACGATCGATGACGCCGCGGCGTGGCCGAAGCCGGTGTCGAGCGTCTTGAAGTAACGCGCGGCGGCGATGGCCGTGAAGAAGAAAGCAAGGATGATGAAAGTGAGAACCGGGTCGGTCATGAGACGTGATGAATGAGGAACCAGCGGCGCGAGCGCTCAATGTCGTTGCGGATCTGATTCGTCAGCTCCAGCGCGGAGCGGAACTGCTGTTCGCGGCGGAGCAGTGTGTGGAAGTAGAGGCGCACCGTGTCGCCGTAGACGTTGGAGTCGAAGTCGAGGATGTGGCTCTCGATGGTCGTCGCGTAGTTTTCGTAGAGAGTGGGACGGACGCCGATATTCGTGACGCTCTCGAACGAGCGGGAGAAGCTTTCGAAGCGCGACGTCGTGACGTAGACGCCGGAGCCGGGGAACAGCTCGTTCGCGGGATCGACGTTGACGGTCGGGAAGCCGATCTTGCGCCCGAGGCGGCGGCCGGTCGCGACGCGGCCGTCGACGAAGTACGTGCGTGCGAGCGCCAGGTTGACGATGTTGATCGCCCCCTTGCTGATCGCATCCCGGACGAGCGATGACGAGACGCGGATGCCGCGCAGCTTCACGTCATCGACCCCTTCGACGCGGAATCCGTGTTTCGCGCCGGCGCTCTGCAGCTTCGTGAGGTTGCCTTCTCGTCCGGCGCCGAAGGCGAAATCGCGGCCGATGCGCACCTCCTCGACACGCAGAGCCTCGACCAGGAAGTCCTCGATGAAACGGTCGGCGCTGAGGCGCGAGAACTCGTGCGAGAACGGCACGATCAGCAGCGCGTCGACTCCCATCTCGCGCAGCAGTTCCTCTTTCTGCGCCAGGGTGAGGATCTGCTTCGGGACGCGGTCCGGCGCTACGACCGACAAGGGATGCGGGTGAAACGTGATGACGGCGGACGGCCGTCCACGCTCCTGCGCCTGCTCCACGACGCCGCGGATGATCGCCTGATGTCCGACGTGCATCCCATCGAAGTTGCCGATGGTCGCGATGCACTGCCTGGGGAGATCGGTTTGCCTGAGAGGGTCGTGAAGAACGAGCATCGATGCGAGGGCGGAGTCTACGCGAGATTCAGCGTCGGCACCGGCGTCTCGATCGCTTTCCAGTCGGGCGGGTGATCGCCGAGCATCTTCGCGAACGAGTCGACCATCACCGGGTCCCACTTGCCGCCGGCGGCTTCGCGGCGCAGCGTCGCGATCGCGGCCTCATGCGTCAGCGGCGCGGGGCGGTACGCGCGATGCGACGTCAGGGCGTCGTAGGCATCGACGATCGAGAGAAGGCGGACTTCGTACGGGATGCCTTCGCCGCGCAGTCCGTCGGGATAGCCGCGGCCGTCGTAGCGTTCGTGGTGATGCCGGATCATCTGCAGTACCGAGGAGAGCGTCATCAGCGGCCGCACCATCTCCTCGCCAATGACCGGATGATCGATGACGCGCATGAACTCCTCGCGCGTGAGCGGTCCCTGCTTGTTCAGCAGCGACTCCGGGACCGCGATCTTGCCGATGTCGTGGAGCAGTCCCGCGATCCGGGCGCGCTCGGCGTCGGTGTCGCCGCCGCCGAGATGGAGCGAGAAGGCACGCGCGAGATCGCCGACCCGCTGCGAATGGCCGACGGTGTAGCGGTCCTTTGCTTCGAGTGTCAGCGCCAGCGCGCAGATGATGTTCTGCGTCTGCTCGAGATCGGCGTGGTAGGCCTTGATGCGCAGCAGCGACTGGATGCGCGTGATCAGCTCCAGGCGGTTCAGCGGATAGTTGATGAAATCGTCCGCGCCGGCGACGATCGACTGCTGGCGCAGCGACGCGTTGCGGTTCGACGTCAGCACGATCACAGGCAGGAACTCGTAGCGCGGATCGGCCCGCAGGAGGCGAAGCGTCTCGTTCCCGTCCTGCTCCGGCATCATGAGGTCGAGCAGCACGACGTCGATCGCCTCCTGCTCGATCACCTGCATCGCGTGGCGGCCATTTTCCGACAGCGCGACGTGAAAGCCTGCGTCCGTGAGCGTTGCGGTGATCATCTCGCGGTTGAGCCGGTTGTCATCGACGCAGAGCACGCGGGCCTTCGGCTGCACTCGCTCGCGCATGTGCCGCGTCACGACCGGCCGCGGCACCTCTTCGCTCATCGCTGCCGCGAAGAGCGTGACGAGATCGCGGTCGAACCCTCCGCGATCGGCCTCGCTCCTCAGGCGATCCATCGCCTCTCCCTCGGTCACGCCATCGCGCTCGTGCAGCAGCTCGTCGAACCGGTTGGCGATTCCGACGATCTGTGCCTCGAGCGGAACCGCATCGCCGCGCAGATGATCGGGATAACCGCTCCCGTCGAGCCGCTCGTGGTGCCAGCGGACGATCGGGACGAAGTCGCGGAAGGTCGTCAGCGGCTCGAGCATCGAGGCTCCCATCCGCGCATGCTCCGCGACGCGAGCGAGCTCGTCGGCGTTCAGCACCGGCTTCGTCAGGAGCGAATCGGGAACGCCGATCATGCCGACGTCGTGGAGCATCGCCCCTTTGACGATCGTCTCCTTCTCGTCGAGCGACATGCCGAGTTTGTCGCAAAGCTTGCCGGTGAGCACGGCGACGCGCTGGACATGCCCGAAGCTGCGCGGGTCCTTGTTCTCGAGTGCGGCCGTGAGGGTGAGGATGATGTTCTCGCTCGAGTCGAGCTCTTTCCGGAGGTTGTGGATCTTGATGAGGGAGCGGATCCGGCTGCGCAGCTCCTCGCGATTGATCGGTTTGTTGAGGAAGTCGTCCGCGCCGCTCTCCAGCGCCCGGATCTTGTCCTCGGCCGCGGTCAGCGCGGTCAGCATCAGCACCGGGATGGTTTTCCCGCCGGGTTGGCTCTTGATCCGCGCGCACGCCTCGTAGCCGTCCATGTTCGGCATCATCACGTCGAGGACGATGATCGACGGGTTGTGCTTCGGGTAGAGCTGGAGCGCCTCGACGCCGTCGCGCGCGAGGACGACGTCATAACCCCAGCCGCCGAGGTACTCCTCGAGAAGCTGAAGGTTCTGCTCGTTATCGTCGACAGCGAGGACGATCTCCCGTTCGACCGTCGGCGTTGCGGGCTCCGCGATGGCCATGAGATATCGCTGATTATAGGAGGCTTCCCTGATCGTGATGATGATCGGGGCCTGGATAGACGACGCGATCGCCTTCGATCCGCGCGTGTGAATTCAGCACGTGCCGCTGTATGGATCGCGGGCCGAGGATGTGGAGGACCTCGATTCCCCGCCGCGTCAGTTCGTCTGCGAGCACGTTGCGATGACACCGCCACGGCACCGCCTCGGCGCACATGACGCAGGTCCGTTTGGGCGAAGCGACGAGCCGGTCGACAGCGGCTCGGAACTCATCCGTCGCCATGTGGTCGGCGTAAGCCCGAAACTGCTCATTGCGCCAGGCGGTGTTCGGCGAGTCGGCCAGCGGCTTGCGGCGTCCGCCGAGCTCCGGGATGTGGACGTACTCGATCCCGTGCTCAGGCAGCGACTGCGACAGTGCGTCTCGCGAGAAATGCGGGTAGCGGCGGGAACCGGGGTAGCGCCGGATGTCGGCGAGCCGCTCGACGTCATTTTCGCGGAGGAGCGCGATGAGCTCTTCGAGCGAGCGGGTGGAGTGGCCGATGGTGAAGATCGGTTGCACAGCGGCATAGTTGCACAGCAACGATTGTTAAACTGTGGTCCGATGCCCTCGTACTACGCCGACCATGCGCAGCAGCTCAAGCGCGATCTCGCGACCGAGATTCCGGTCGACGAGTTGCGTCTGCTGCACCAGAAGCGGCCGCTGCTGCACGGGCTGATCGCGTTCGCCGATTTTGGGGCGCTCATCGGCTCTGGATTCGCGATCGCGCACCTCGAGCATTGGTACTTGTGGCTGCCGTTCGCTTTTCTGGCGGGCTTTGCCGTATTCGACTTTACCGTGCTCCTGCACGAGGTCGTTCACCGGGCGGTCCTGACGCAGGCGAGCGAGCGCGGCTATCGCATCCTCGGCCTTCTCTACGCGATGCCGAGCGGGATCTCCGCCTCGCAGTTCACGCGGTGGCACCTCGACCATCACGCGGGACTGGGGTCCTACGAAGAAGATCCCAAACGGCACTACCTCTCGCCTAAGGTGAATGCGCGCTGGCTCAAGGCGCTCTACTTCACACCGGCCCTCTTTCCGATCTACTTCCGCGCGGCGGCGCGGGAAACGACGACGTACGAGCCGGAGCTGCGGAAACGGATCGCGCGCGAGCGCCTCGCGACGATCGCGTTGCAGCTCGGGATTCTCGCGTTGATCGCGTTTCTCGGCGGCTGGTGGATCGCGTGGAAGCTCTATGTCGTCCCGGTCTTCTTCGTCTTTCCGATCGCGTTCGCGCTGAACCGCCTCGGGCAGCACTACGACATCGATCCGACCGATCCCGCGAAGTGGGGCACGCTGATGCGCGGGAACTGGTTCTGGGATTTCCTGTATCTCAACTCGAACTACCACCTCGAGCACCACTACTTCCCGGGCGTGCCCTTCTACCGCCTGCCGGAAGTACAGCGCGCGCTCCTGCCGTTCTACGAAAAGCGCGGCATGACCCCGCGCGGCTACGGCGAGCTGGTGTGGGGCTACCTGATTCTGAACAGGAAGCCGCACACGAATTGGGAGGGGGCCGGGGCGGAAGGGGCGGCGGCGGAAGTCAGTTCCTGAGGCGGATTCGTCCGGCCTCGACGATCAGGAGTTTGCCGGCGAGCGAAACTTCCCCTGCAATCTGCTGGAGGAATTCACGAACCAGCATTTCAATGAGCAGACGGTTACACCAGCGCGGCAGCGTCAGGACGACGATTCCTGCGTACTCGGCCGGCACGAATTCGCGAACGTCCGCAAAATCGAAGTCGCCGGTGAGCAGGCATGCGCCATTTGCGCGGCTGAAGGCGCCGATCACGTGATCATCGGCGTGAGCCAGTCCGACGTCGCGCACGTGCTGGGCTTCGTGGCCGCTGTTCGTCAACAAGTCCGTCAGCGACTCAGGCAGCGATGCGTCGATCAGGAACTTCACGAAGCTCTCAGGCCGTCTTGAGCGGC